>WNFL01340027.1_pt2 | contig 11841 bp, 9 predicted proteins | sample 5400361 | NCBI WGS metagenome assembly WNFL01 (sample SAMN13153351, study PRJNA577476) | soil metagenome | isolation source: 40 cm soil on Douglas fir-dominated hillslope | place: USA:California | collected 2013-09-17
GGACGGCATGATCACCGAGCACTGGGCCAACCGCGACGACCTGGCCATGGCCCGGCAAGCAGGATGGGTACCGCCGTCACCGGCATTCCTCCTACACGCGGCGCTCGCCAAAAGGCGGGCCCAGAAGCACACGCCCTGACCGGCCACCGACGTTGTTCCGCCAAGTCGTGGCCAGCACGTGGCCAGTGCGGCTCGGCGACCAGGCCATAGAGGCCTTCCGTACTGCGCTCACCTTACTGGCAGGGTTCCGGAGCTCGCCGGGTGGCGAGCACCATCAAGAGTCTGCGCCGCCAGGGCAGGTGCCGCATCGCTGCCGCTCCCTTTGTGAGGACCCGCTCTGGAGCGGCCTGGAGTGGGTGATCCCCTCACTCTCTGGCCGTTGGACGAGAATTCCCAGCCCGCTGGCCTGGCCCAGGGGAGCGTGCGGTCGGCGCTGCCGCATTATTCGGATTGGCGTCCGTAGGCGCTGAGGACCGAGTTCCCATACCCTTGCCGAGTGGCGTCAGCTGCCGCCTCGCGGACAGTCAGCCTGCCAGGGGCAGGCATTCCGACGCTGTTAGCGGGCAGACCGCCAAGGGCCTGCGGCCATACCCGGACGCGGTCGGAAGGTCTCTCAATTTCAGAAATAGCTGGCCTCGGCGCTTACTGCCCGAACCAGACCCTGAACTGCTCCAGTCCTCGTGCGCGAGTGAACGGGAGCCCTACTGGACTGTTTTGAAACACTCTGAATGGGCGCGCTGGCATTGCATGTGCCTCACCAGTACGAGCTGGCAGGTCCTGTGAACCACCTGCGGTAGCGAGGCGTCACCCTGTTACGAAGTGGATTCGATGAAGGCCAGGCCACCTGCGGTCCTACCCGCGCGGCCCTGACATTCGTGTACTGGCTTGCCTGCATTCCCGGAATTCGTCACTGGCGGTCGCATCGTGGGCCTGGTCGGCTGGCCGCTTGGTGACAGGAGAGCATTGCCGAACGTGACGATGCTGCTGGTCGCGCTCGAGATCTCGGCCTTGCCAGCGCGGTCATTGGAATGCCGCGTAGCCTGATGCGGCCCAGACGATGTCGGCGAGCGCGCGGTAGCCGGCGTCGGAGGGATGGCCGTCCCCTTCGGTGCAGAGCAGGGTAAGCGTGCAGATCGCTGTGGTTTCGGCCGCGTCGTCGCCTTGCGGGTTGAAGACGGGGAAGGGGTCGGCGAACCGTGCCCGCACGGTGGCGGCGGCCGCCTGCTGTGCCTGGTTGAGCTGGGTGAACAGAGGGTCAGCGAAGGCGAATGCGCCGATGTTGGGGTCGTAGGCGCCGACGACGATGATCTCCGCGTCGGGTGCGGCCGCTCGAAGCCGGGTCAGGATCGATGTCAGGCGGGCACGGTAGGCGGCGATCGCCACTGGTGCACCGTTCTGAATGCACGCAAGGTCACCGGGCGGGCAGGTGCGCAGGAAGTCATTGATGTCGTTGCCGTTCAGCGACAGCGTGATCGGGCTGACCTTGCCGCGGTGGGCGACCAGGAAGGCCAGGGCCGCGTCGAGCTGGGAGCCTGAGTAGTCGTTGTGCAGCGCGTGCCCGGATGTCTTCCAGATGCAGGGCAGCACGAAGGAGGTGGTCGACTCGCCGGGGCAGGAGTAGTTGACCGTGGCGATCTGTGGCCGCAGCTGCCGGAGCCGGGCCCCGAAGAGGTCGGCGTACCCCGTGTTGAAGGCATCTGGCGGCAGCCCCGCCAGGGCCTTGCTGGTCTGGAAACCGTATGCGACGGAGTCGCCGAGCGCCAGGTAATAGTTCTTGGGCGGGGTGGGGCGGGGCGGCGGGATCGCGGACGCGGCTGTTGCGCTCCCCACCGTCACCGCAAGCGCGGCCAAGGCGGCGCCCGCGCGCAGCAGATGACGGATCACGGTTTCTCCTGTCCGCCAGCTGGCTTCACCTTAGGGTAGGCGCACCCGACCCATCTGATAGGGTTCGACCCTGGCAAACATTGCTAGGGTGTGACCCTAACGGATATGAAAGATGGCGTCAAGCCCCCGCATGCCCCTACCACACTCCCCGGCGGGCGGCAGCCATCGCCGTTCCGGCACCAAGGCCGGACTGCTCAAGACAGCCATCGACTACGCCCGGATTCGGGCCTGTCGGCCAGTTCTGTGCGAACGGCAGCCGCCGGGCTCGCCGTGCAACGCCGGTGCAACGGTTACGCTGTGCCCGCCGGCTGGGTGATTCCGTGCGTGGTCCTGGTAGCCGCCGCTCAGGGGTGCGCCAACGTTAGGGAGTTTGCCTCATGAGCGTCCCGGAGACGGATTCCGCTCAGGCCGCGGACCGCGCGGTGACCGCTGCGACAGCCGCGGCCGAGAAGGCGGATCGGTGGAACGATCCGCAGCTGCCCTGGACCGGGAAGCCGCGGGCAGCCGACATCCTCTGCTGGCTGGGCATCGTGTTCAGCGGCTTGTTCTACTGGGTCTTGCTGCCGTTGCGGTTGTCGCTGGTCGGCACTCACCCGGTACTGGCTGAACTGCTGAATGGCGGCACCGAATCCATTATCTCGGCCGCCGCGTTCGCCAGGGCCGGGCACGGAACGCTGGTCGTGGCAGTGCTCGCCGCGATTCCAGGGCTGATGAAGTTCGACGCCTTGTACTGGTGGGCGGGGCGGCTGTGGGGCGAGCGGTTCATCATGGCCCTGCCCGGCAGCCGGCGCGTGACTAAGCACATGGGGCGCGTGCAGCGGGCCGGCCGCAAATTCATCTGGCCAGCTGTGGTGGTCAGTTCCGTCCTGCCCATCCCCAGGACGATCATTTATGTCATAGCTGGCTGGGTCGGGATGAGGCTGGTCACATTCCTGATCCTGGACCTGATCGGCGCTCTGCTGTGGGCTGGCCTGCTCGCTGGGGTGGGGTACACGCTGGGTCACCATGCGGTCGTCGCGGCCAAGACCATATCCCACTACAGCTGGTGGTTCACGATCGGAATCGTGGCGCTGAGCGTGCTTGTCGCTGTTCGCTCCCAGCGCCGCCTGATGGCGGCCGCGGCCGCCCAGGCCGACCAGAATGATGGATCACCGCCTTGAGGTAAGCCTGTCCGCGGCTGGCCCGCGTCTCAGTGCCCCTGGGCAGTTACCGCCCTCCGGCCATCAACTAGACGACTGGCGGGCCCGCGTGACTGAGCGCAGATCGGACGGTTCGGTACGGCATCAACGTCAATCAGAGCGGCCGGTTGAAGCGCCCCGAACGCCGGGACTCTGGCGGCTACCACTGGCGAGTTGGTTACTCCCTGCGATCTGCATCAGCCGCGGTTCCGTTGGGTGCGTCACCACTGTGGGTGCCCGCGACACTGCGGCTGGGGCCAGCCGGTGGTAATAGGCGTTGTGGTCCCAGTCCAGCAGGCCGATGATCTGCGCTCCGCCCAGAACCAGCTCGCTTACCGAACGGCGCGCCCGTGACGAGCCGATGTGCGCCGTTGGCCGCGCAGCGACGCTCAACGAAGCGACGGTCATGACCCGAGGGGCCCGGATCCTCGCCAAGCTCCAGCCCCGGGAGGGCTACAGGCGGGCGTTCTGGCCTACGAGATCAGCCTGGCTGACCCCTTCGGGCTGAACCAACCGCCCGCGGCGAAAGCAATCGGCAAAGGCCCAGCGGCGTCAACAAAATGTTCCGTCCGCGCCCCGTGGGATGTGCTCTCTCAGGCAGAGCAGGCGGCGCGCCAGGTGTCCCGGAGCAAGGCGTCGAACACGTCTGGTTCCTCGATCATCGGAGTGTGGGCGGAGCGGCTGAGGCGGCTTCCTGCACGTCGCGGAGGGGACGCGGGCCCCGCAAGTCAGCCTGCCCTGGCGATCGCCTCCTCTATCGCGGCCAGCACCTCAGCCGGCCGTTCCATGTGCGGCATGTGCCCGGTGCCGTCGAGCAGGTGGCAGACCGCACCGGCCACAGAGCTGGCCTGTGCAGGCGGGATGATGCGGTCTGCGGCGCCCCAGACCACCGTGACCGGCACTGCGCCGCCGATCGCCGCGAGAGATGCGGTGGAATCTGTGCGCTGCTTGTCGCCGTCCAGGAGTGTGCCGAGCAGGGTGTGCAATGCGGCGTCGACACCGTCAAGGCGCTTGTATGCGAGCAGGTCATCGACAATCTGGCGGGTCACCAGGCCTTCGTCGGCGAAGAGCTGGCCGATGAGCGGCTTAAGCTCCCGCCGGGTCTGGGCGTCGGCGAAGCCGCGCAGGTAGCCCACATTGATTTCCGACCCGAAGCCGCACGGCGCGATGAGCGTAAGCGAGGAGATCCGCTTCGGGTCCCGGGCAGTGGCGGCAATCGCGGCGGCGGCGCCCATTGAGTGGCCGACCAGGTGGGCATGCTCCGCGCCGATCGCGTCAAGTACGCCGACGACGGCGTCGGCCAGCGTGTCGATCGAACCGTCGCCCATGTCCTTGGATGACGTGCCGTGCCCAGGGAGGTCGAGCGCGTACACGCGGTGGCGCACGGCTAGCGGCGCTTGCAGGAACAACCAGGAGCCGCGGTCACCGCCGTAGCCGTGAACGAGCAACACCACGTCGCCGGGCTCGCCGATCCCGACGAAGTTGATCTTCCGTCCGCCGATGTCGGCTGTCTCGACGGCGGGCTCGCCTGTGGCCTCGTCGGACACGCCGGCCTCGATCACCGCGCGCGCATCCTGCACCAGGGCGTCGAGGTCATCGTCGCTTACGTCGGCCGGAGCGATGAGGGCGATCGTGCCGCTGACGGGCACGTCCTCGCCTGCTCTCGCGACGATCCTGCGTACGGTGCCGGAGCTGTTTGCCTCCAGAGTCCCGGCGATCTTGTCCGTCTCGATATCCGCGAGCTCATCGCCGACGCGCACGTCGTCCCCCTGCGCGACCATCCAGCCGATGATCTTGCCGACCTGCATCGACAGGCCCCATTTCGGCATCGTGACGGCGAGGATCCGTTCGTCGGTCATCGAGTCCACCCGGCCACGGACTTCACGGCGTTGGCGATGCGCTGCGCGTCAGGTATGTACAGATCCTCGAGCGTGTTCGAGAAGGGCACCGGCGTGTGCGGGGCTGTCACCATCTCGATCGGGGCGCGCAGGGTGCCGAAGGCCTTCTGCGCGACTAGAGCCGCGATGTCGGTCGCCACTGAGCACCGAGGGTGCGCCTCGTCCACTACGACGAGCCGGCCGGTTCCCTCGACGCTTTCCAGCACGGTGTCCTCGTCAAGCGGACTGGTCGTGCGCAGGTCGAGGACCTCACACTGCACTCCGGCGGCGGCGAGTTGGCCAGCCGCTTCGAGCGAGGTGTGCACCATCCGGCCTAGCGCAACGATCGTGACGTCGCCGCCCTCGCGCACCACGTTCGCCTCACCGAAAGGCAGCGCGTAGCCTTCCTCCGGCACCGGCCCAGCCAGGTCGTAGAGCGCCTTGTGCTCGAAGAACATCACCGGATCGTCGTCGCGGATCGCCTGCGTTAGCAATCCTTTTGCGTCATACGGTGTCGCCGGAACAACAACCTTCAGTCCAGGGATATGTGTGAAGAGCGGGTAGAGGCACTGTGAGTGCTGCGCGGCGGCACGAAGGCCCGCCCCGTACATCGTGCGGATCACGACGGGTGTGACCGCCTTACCGCCGAACATGTAGCGGAACTTCGCCGCCTGGTTGTAGATCTGGTCGAAGCAGACACCCATGAAATCGACGAACATGAGCTCGGCCACCGGGCGCATGCCGGCCGTTGCCGCGCCGATCGCGGCGCCCACGAACGCCGATTCGGAGATGGGTGTATCAAGTACCCGCCCCGGGAACTTGTGGTAGAGCCCTTTCGTCACGCCGAGCACACCGCCCCAGGCGTCCTCCTCGCCTGGCGATCCTGCGCCGCCCGCGTTGTCCTCGCCCATGACGATGACGCTCTCGTCGCGTTCCATTTCCTGGGCCAGCGCCTCGTTGATCGCCTCGCGGTAGGTGATGGTCCTTGCCACGGCCAGCCTCCAATCAGTAGCGCACGTAGACGTCGGTGAGCAGATCTGCCTCGGTCGGCAGCGGTGCTGCCTTCGCCTCGACGACAGCCCGCTCGATCATGGTCGCGACATCGGCATCGACGGCGTCGAGGTCGGAACGGGTGAGCTCCCCGGTCTCGATCATCCGAGTAGCGAACCGCTTCAGGCAGTCCAGCTCGGCCCGGGCATGCTCGACCTCGCCGGCCCGATAGGTCTGCTGGTCGCCCTCGAAGTGGCCGAAGTAGCGGGTGAACTTCATCTCGAGGAGGGTCGGACCGCCGCCTTCCCTGGCGCGGTTGATCGCCTCGCTCGCTGCCTCGTGCACGGCGAAGAAGTCGAAGCCGTCGACGATGACACCCGGCATGCCGAATCCGGCCGCGCGGTCTGCGATGTTGTCGCTGGCCACCGACCAGGTGCTGGATGTGGTCTCGGCATACCCGTTGTTCTCGGCGACGAAGATGGCTGGCAGATTCCACACGGAGGCCAGGTTCATTGACTCAAGCGTCGTGCCCTGGTTGCTCGCGCCGTCACCGAAGAACGCGACGCTGACACCGCCAGTGCCCTTCATCTTGGCGGCCAGCGCCGTCCCGCAGATAAGTGGCGGGCCGCCGCCGACGATGCCGTTGGCTCCGAGCATGCCCTTAGACAGATCGGCGATGTGCATCGAGCCGCCCTTGCCGTGGCAACTGCCGGTCTTGCGGCCATATATTTCGGCCATCATTTCGCTGACGTCCACACCCTTGGCAATGCAGTGGCCATGACCGCGATGGGTGCTGGCGATGGTGTCACGATCGTCGAGGTTGCTGCATACGCCCACCGCCGAAGCCTCCTCGCCTGCATACAGGTGGACGAAACCCGGTATCTCGCCGGTCGCGAACTCCGCGTGCACGCGCTCTTCGAACTCACGGATCGCCCGCATCGTTCGGTAGGCGCTCAGCAGTTGAGCCCGGGTCAGCGCTCCGCGCTCCACCGTGTCGGTCATGTGCTCCTCCTAGCCGGTCGGTGCATGCATTCCTAGTTGGACGAGGACACTTGACGGGCGCGTCTGAGCAGGCCGAGCCGAGCGCTCGCCGCCATTACCGCAGGCACATCTACGCACCGCGGTCCGTCAGCGCGCAGCCGCACGGTGGGCTGCTCTCCCGGCTCGAAGGTCAGCTCACGTTCGCCGTCGACCGCGATGACTCCTGCTCGCGTATCAATCGCATAGACCGAACCAGGGCACATCAGTTCGATCTCACGTACCCCGACAGGCACGACCAGCCCCGGTGCGATTGGTGCGACAACCTGGCTTGAGGCATCGGGCGCAATGCGCGCGGTGACGCCGTGTGACTGGTGGCGGGCGACGGGGGACAACTGGCCCAAGATGCTGGACAGGCCGATCGCGTCCGGTTCGGCGAACGCGCAGAAGAGCTGGGTCAGCGTCGCCGGATCCCAGACCGCGCGGGCTCCGACATGGCGTTCAGTGGACACAGCCACGTCAATGAGCGCCGTCTCTACGCGATCACCTACCCGCGCCTCGAGCAGCTTGGCACTCTTGACTACACCCTCGGCCGGGACCATGCCAGTAGCAACCAAGCCCGCCGCAAGGCCAGCGATGGTCGCCTCGCGGACCGCTGGAAACGTGTTGTTGGTTCCCGTCGAGAGCGCCAGCATCGGCACCTCGCCAGCTGCCGACGCCGTGACCCTGGCGGTACCGTCACCGCCAAGGCAGACGATCACACGCGCGCCTACGGCGACCATGCGCCGGACGGCGTCCACCGTGTCCTGCGCGGTCTGCCGGATCGGCTGGCCGTCGAGAAACTCGACCTCCGGCCACCGGCCGTTCTGACCGCGGTGCCGCCCGATCGCGCGGAACACTGACGCAGAGATTCCGCCGAGATCAGTGCTGAGCAGCACTCGCTGCACGCCAACCGCACCGAACGCAGTGAGCATGCGCTGGATCATGTTGGCCTTCTCAGCCGTCGGGAACACCGAGGCTTGTGTAACCAGGCGCCGGATGTCCCGGCCGGACATCGGGTTCGCCACAACCCCGACGACCCCATCACCCACCGCGACCCACCTCCTGGCCCTACTCTGCGCCCCTATCGGTGAAACCGGAATACCTGCGGTGACGTCGTGCAGCTCCACGGACGCGGCGCAGCGCGCCGGGCCGCTCCGCCGATTGGTTACCTCGCGGCTCGCTGTATGGCCAGGTCAGGTTCGCGGCCAAGGAACTGGCCATAGCGGCGGCCGGCGTCCTTGAGCGCGCCGATCTCGGCAGCGCGCAGCGGGCGGTACGGCTGCACCTCGAAACGCACGCGCTCCGAACTAATCGTACGGCGCGCCATCCCGACGATCTGTCCGTCGACGAGCGCCATCCCCACCGCTGCCTCGCGGGACCGGGGCACGATGCCGGCGGCGTCGAGCACCCAGCGGGAGTGTTGGTAGCCGCGGTAGGACTCGTCGAGGATCTGGATCAGATGCCCTCGTGGCTGCAGCGCGGCCGCATTCGGCGGTGGCCTTTCGCCGGGCGCGTGCCAGTAGGTCCGCCCGTCGTGGTGGAAGCGTTCCAGCCGATCCTGTGCCATCCCCAGGCCGCGGCGGGCGTCACCGAGCGTGAGGCTTGCCCAGTAGGCGAGATCGCGTTCGGTGGCAGGTCCATGACCGCTCGCGTACCGCAGAGCGAGTTCACCCAAAGCTTCGTCGCGATCGAGCCGACGCGCGGACGGGGCGCGGTCGGCGAGCAGCGCGTAGGTGTGCTCGCCGTCGACCAGGCGGCCGCTGCAGACCAGCCCGGCCAATTCGGCGTGGGCAAGCAGGAGCATGAGAAATTGGCCGCCGGCGGACGGCACTCGCCCGCTGACGCCACGCGATATCAGCTCCTCGCCCAGTTTCGGCCGAGTGAGCTCACCCCGCTCGCCTATCGCCTCGACGATCACCGACATCGCCCGGTCGATCGCGGCATTATCCAGCCCGTGTACCACGCGCAGCTGCTGGCCTGTGACACCTTGCACCCGCGGCCCAGTCAGGCCGACCAGCCAGGCGATGTCATCCGCGCAGACGAAGTGCCAGGTCGGCCGCAGCACATGCGTCCGCAAGACGGCACCCTCGTCGAGGAGCGTCGCCAGGTCGGACGGATCCCGTCGCTGCGTCCGTGCAGCAACTGCCCAGGCCGCCTGACCGGGGTTCTCCGCCTGAACGCCAAGCAACGACAGGATCACATCATGAGCAGATCCGGCGAACGGCGCGACCAGACGCTGGCTGCGCAACCGCCAGCGTGCGATGTCAACGTCGCCGATCACGGTCAGGTGGGGAGCCAGGGGCCGGGCTGGCTGGATAGCCATCGCAGGATCTCGCCGCGGCTGACAGGGCCTCGAGGTACCCACGGTGCGGGGAGGTCCCCGGCCGCGGCCAACTCACGCTGGACAGGGCGGTTTCGCTCGAGCATGTCGGCTGCCAGGGCGCAGCGGGTGGCCTGCGGGTCGAGACCGAAAAGCTCGGCGGCGTTCAGGCCGAGTACCTGCGCCTTGATCGCGTCGGTCAGTGCCGGGTATCCGTAGCGGTCCTGGTATTCGGCGGAGATCTCGAAGGCGCGGAAGGCCATGATCTGGGTTTGGGGGGGCCCGTACCACACGCTGTCGGTTCCCCACAGCACCCGCCGGGTCCCGAGGCGCTTGAGCAGTTTGCCGACCGCATGTGCCGCCTGGGTCGGGTCGGTAAGCAGGGAGCGCCATGTCGAGGCGATGTCAGCCCAGACATTGCTGTTGGGCGGAACGCGATGATCATCGAGTGCCTTCAGCAGCGAGTCGATGCCGACCGGGTCGGCCGGGTTGTAGGGGCCTTCGGCGTGGCTGGGCGTCCATGCAGAGTGGTACACGACGAACTGCATGTCGGGGAACTGGCGGGAGACGGCGACCATGTCACGCGGCTGGTTCCAGGTGCTCTCGAAGTTGAGCAGCGTCAGCCCCTTGTGACCGCACATGATCTTCACGCCCAGGTCATGCGCATGCTGGACAACGGGCAGGCCGATGGCCGGGTCGTCAAGGTAGTAGCCGTGCCCGCCCGGCCCCCATGCCGTGTAGACCTTGAACGCATCGACGTGGCCGGTCTGCACCGTCTGCGTCATCTCCTCGAGCCTGGCCTCCAAACGGCCGAAGTTCGGAGCCAGAACGTTCTGCATCAGCAAGCGCGACGCTCCGCTGCGACTAAGGCTCGCGATCATCTGGCGGGTGCCTTCGGCGTCGTCGAATGGCAATGCGTCGTTCGATTGACCTGTGCTCGGCAGATCAGAGAGCAGCGCCACGGTGGTGTCACTGGCCAGGAACACATCGTGCAGGTAGGCGCTGCGGTCCACGCACGTCAGCGGGTTCGATGCGGTGCAGTCAGCTGGGACCATGTCCAGGACCAGCCGGAGGGTGTCCGGGGCGGTGCGATGCCAGGGCAGGCTCGGCATGACGTGGTGGGTGTGAACGTCCACGATAAACTCCCGGCGGCTGCCCAGCGCGTGCTCGCAAGCAGGCAGGTCTTCTGGCGAGGGAACGTGGTAGCTGCCGCCGGGACTGCGGCCAGCCCTGGGTCTGCTTGCGCCAGTGCACGCGGCGACGTTGACCGCGGCGAGCAGTGCGGCCATCCCGCCCGTTGTCTGCAGGAACCGACGACGATCCATACCCAGCCGGTCCGCCGCCGCGGCAGCGCGGTCCAGCACCGCCTCAGCGAGCCGGATATCACGAGGGCTCGCCGCCGCCGGGAGGAATTCACCGTTCGAGACCGGCCCGAGGACCAGCGGCAGCTGTATGCGGTGGTCATTGCTGGCCAATTAGTACACCGCCTTCGGCTGTCATCCGACTGGTTCGCGGATGGAACCGGGTCAGAACTGTACGCCGCGGGTGAGCGCGCCGTCGACGAGCAGGTTGGCGCCGGTAATGAAGCTCGCAGCCGGGCTGCACAAGAACACCGCCGCGCGCGCAATCTCCTCTGGTTTCGCCATCCTGCCGGTGGGATTCAACGCCATGGCCTGGGCGAACAACTCTGGATTTTGCTGCTCGATGCTCTCCCAGACACCGCCGGGGAAGTAGGTGTTGCCGGGGGAGAGGCTGTTGGCCCGGATGCCTTTCGGCGCGAGTTGGTAAGCCAGCCCCTGCGTGTAATGGATGATCGCGGCCTTGAACACGCCATATGGTCCAGCCGCGAAATCGATCTCCCTGCCGGATACGCTCCCGATCGTCACGATCGAAGCTGCTGCGCTCCGCTCCAGGTACGGCATTGCGGCCTTGACCAGGCTGACCGTGCCCATCATGTCGACATCGAAGCTAGCGCGCCAGTTTGCCGGGTCGTCCGGAATGGCGAGGGCGCTGACGTTGGCCACCACTATGTCCAAGCCGCCGAGTTGGGCGGCGCTGTCAGCGACCCATCGCTGCATGCCCGCCTCGTCTGCGACGTCGACGACGAGCCCCGCCGCTGTGCAGCCTCGCTTGGTCAGCGCCTCGACAGTGTCAGTGACATCGCGCCCAGTGCGCGCGCAGAACCCGACAGCTGCGCCCTCGGCGGCGAGCACCTCGACGATTGCCCGCCCAATTCCTCTGGTACCGCCGGTTACGAGGGCCCGAAGCCCCTGCAGCCCTAGATCCACCTTTTCGCCTCCTTAGCCATCACGACGATCATGACATTTCACTTCGTGTCGCGGGGCGTGCACGCATTTATCGACCTTCAGGTCGTGCATGCGCGGCGCGGTGCCTGAGACTGGCTGCGTCGGCTGCTGCGGCTAGTCGGCGTGGTGGATGGGTCAGTCGTCTGTCCCGTAGCCTGGGGGCCGGGTTTCGGTTGTCTCGGGTGAGGTCGGAGATGACATGCTAAAAACACTTCGATCTGTGCTTCGGTTCCGCCCGGTGCATCTCAGGGCAGCCGACCGCCGGC
>WNFL01001742.1_pt1 | contig 11840 bp, 17 predicted proteins | sample 5400361 | NCBI WGS metagenome assembly WNFL01 (sample SAMN13153351, study PRJNA577476) | soil metagenome | isolation source: 40 cm soil on Douglas fir-dominated hillslope | place: USA:California | collected 2013-09-17
ACCTCTCCAGAGTCCCCAGAGGCCCCTTATCCATACCCTCATCCTCACCCTTATCCATACCCTCATCCTCATCCTCACCCTTATCCTCACCCATACTCTCCAACCCAGTCCCCTCCATTTGCGCATCCCTCCCTTCCCCCAAATACTATTTCCACTGGTCATACCCTCTCCTCCTCCCACTCGAGAACCAACTCCAACTCATATCGCTTTACATACGCCACCAACCCCCGCTCATTTCCGCCTTCTGCATTCGTCGATCCTGCTGTCGCCGTGCCCCTCGGTCCAAACGGTCAGCCCATTTACTCGGAGCACTCAGCACCTCCCTCGATCACTAGTCATGCAAGTTTCTACCATGCTACATCCGTAGATGAAACCGGGCTCTACCGCCCCTTCAATGCAGGCAATCGCACCTCAAGCACCACCTCGTTCGCACCCCCTCCGGCTCCCTGGATGCGCACTGAGTTTGAAAATTTACGTCTCTCAATGGCTTCAACAAATTCCGGAGGTCGCGGGACAATGACTCCCAAGAAACGTCCTCCCCATCCTTCCGCCCTCCTCAAGTCCCCCATAGAAAAGCCCTGGCTCACCAAGAAGGACCCCTGGGCGGCCGCCAGCTGGTGGATCACCGCGGGCCTTTTCTTCCTCGGACTTGCCGGCTCCGCTGCCCTAGTTTTCTTCGGAGTGTGGAACACCCCCAAATTGGGCAAGATTTGTCAAGTCATGCATGACGACTTCAATTCCCTCGATTCTGGCTTTTGGCAGTTCGAGTCGGAACTCGGTGGCTTTGGCAATGGAGAGTTCGAGATGACAACTCAGAATCCCAAAAACGCGTACACAGATGGTGGAAAGCTGCACATCGTCCCTACCCTCACGGAAGGCGAAATCGGTAACCAAGCCTACGACGGTGGTACATACACCCTCGACAACTGCACGAGTAAAAACCGAACCGCGTGCACTGCGGTCTCGAGCGACGCTCGCAAGACGGTCATTAACCCCGTGCAGACTGCTCGGATCAACACCAAAGGTGTGGCCACCATTGGGTGGGTCTCCCACTCCTATCATTGTGGCGCAGGTACTGACAGCCCCTAATGAATTCAGATACGGGAGGGTCGAGATTCGAGCTCGGATGCCCAAGGGAGATTGGCTGCGACCGGCGATTTGGATGTTGCCGCAAGACGACACCTATGGTCCGTTTCCAATGAGCGGTGGGATTGACATCGTCACATCGCGTGGGAACGGCCAGGAGTATCCGAGCGGGTGAGCCTCGTGTCCGGTGGATCCACAATGAATCTGACAGACGCGACTGGGTAGCGGGCGGAACTTTGTTACTGCAGGTCTCAATTGGGGACCGGCGACGAACATGAACCAGCAGTCCCGCACCAACGGATGGCGCAAGATGCGTCATGGTGACTACTCTGAGGAATACCATACTTACGTCCTCGAGTGGTCTCCGGATTTCATGTAAGTCGCCGTCGCAGCTGGTGAACCAGGGAAGGTCTGACGACCACGTGCCCAGGGAGTCATTCTTCCAGCGGGGAGACTTTCCCAAGACGGTGGTTAACGGCACGACTGAGGTTGTCTTGGAGAACCCGTGGGAGGGGCGATCAAACTCGGCGCCTTTTGATCAGCAATTCTACCTTGTCATCAGTCTTGCCGTCGGTGGTACTCCGGGCTGGTTCCCTGACGATGTCGGTGGCAAGCCTTGGTTCGATGGATCTACGAGTATGTCGTCCCGTCTTCTTGTTGCGAGGCAGGATGCTAATTCAGTTGCCCCCCTTAGCTGCGATGTACGACTTTGCTCGTGCCAAGGACCAGTGGTACCCGACATGGCCAACGGACGATAAGGCTCGGGCGCTCTCAGTGTACGTTCTAATTCGTTTGCCGCTTTTTTTTTGACATTCAAAACCAACGGCACCTCACAGTGACTATGTAACCATGTGGAAACTGGGAAGCTGCTGACCTATGCATTTACGCACCCCACGCTTGAAATCGCGAATATGGACACTTAAAGTCGCACCAACCTACCTAGACCTATATTATCCTACCTCATGGACTACCCAGACCACCTCAACCACGTCTTCTATCGCGTTATGTTTTCTTATGTCGTATCATCAAATGTCTTGTTTGCCTGAACTAACGAACACCCCTACGGACGAATATTCTCCTTTCTGCCTATACGCGAGTTGACGGTGTTCCCGTTCCGTGTAGAGTTCAAGCTTGAGGTGTATGTGCCATAGATGGACATTCCACACATACACACCTGTTTAAAACGCTTGTTGAGGATGACTGACGATCATGTTTTTGCTCTATCCCATGCCTGCGAGCATCTTATAAGTGGGGGGTTAGCCCCGTCCAAGACAATGCGAGAAATACTCCGTTTCATGGAGGAGTGTCAGGCTCGATGGCCGGGTAAGCACTGCTCTGCCAAGACCGGATTCTCTGATAGTAGTGGTATGGAGTTACCAAGAAGGCAAAAGGCAGGAGACAATTAACTCCGAGAGATCACTCATGCTTCTGAGTCCTCTGAGTCCACGAGAGTCGAGAGTGAGTAACACACACGACGCGGCACCGAATGCTGGTAGCCAGTCAGCCGTCGGACTATTATGACTTGTGGGGACGCAACAGCGGGTAAGGGGGTTGTTCTGTCTGCTGTCTTCTTGAGGATATTTGACTCAAAATTTGACTCACCCGTAGTATCGGTGACAAAGTCAATCTTTCGCAAGTACACTGGTACTACAATCAAATACAAATTCTATGATATAAAGATCTCCTTTTTTCTTTCTTTCCTGGATTCGGGAATAGAGGGGCATTGAGGCTGGAGGGCGCGTTCACCTAATATGGTAAGAGCCCCCTTTTCGGTGGGTGAATTAGATACCTCCTGTATTTATTTTTACATCGTAGATGCGTCGCATGAAAAGGGCAGACGGGACTGTGGAACCGGAACCGATAGACAACTTAGTCCTTCTCGGGGTGCCCCTCATCTCTTCTTTCCCATCTGAACTCCCGTTTTGCGTTGGGCGAACAACAAACAAATTTGTAAAACAATATCCTGGAAGGAATGCGACGCTTCTGTCTGGACGCCAAAGATGTACCCTGAGTCCGTTTCGTTTCGCCCCAGTACTCTTTTCCGAGTTATCCACCCCTCCTTCACTCTTCCGCCCTCGATTCTATCATAACAGGACCAAGACATCTTCTCTCTATTACGTCCTGTCCACCTGTCCACCTGTATCTGCAAACGAGTTTGTCGAAGCACGTTCTTCAGATCAATTCGCACATCGTGCAAGATGCACACCGACATCAATATCAGGTACATTGATATTGATATTGATATTGATATTGATATTGATATTACCGTCCTCCACCAAACCACCACTTGCAATCGTCCCTGGAGGAGAAGTTCTCTTGGCATCAAACACGCTCAGAATTCCGCAATTTGATTTCTACTCCACCGGTCTGGTTTGGGGGCCGTTTGTGCTCATTTGCCGGCGGTAAACACCCGTGGATAATGCCAAAAATGTCCGTGTGATATCACAACCAAGAAATATTCATACAAGCTTCTTCACATGACAGAAATGCGATCCAAATCCAAATCCAAACACCTTTACCGAGGCATTTATAATAAGCTGAATGTCCATAAACACACGACATACGGGCTATTTTCTCTCAAGCCGTGTTGGTGTTGATGCGTCAAGATTGATACTTCCAGAGGGTGATGGGGCTGAACCCCTCCGGAGCTGGCCCTTCACCGAATAACCAAAAGACAGCATCAGCGTTGTAAAACGGCATCTGGAGCGGCTTGGCATAAAATTGGTTGGTGAGATTCTCAAATTGGAGTTGCCCGTCGGAAGAGAAGTTGAACGCCGTCGTGTACGCTGTCGCAGGACTGAAGGCCGACGGTGCGCTGAATTCAAGGTAGAAAGGCGCAATGTTTGTAGTCGGATCGATCAGTACGATGGTCGTGTACATGTTAGAGTAGGGTCCGACGGCCCCCCAAACTAACCAACCATTAGGAGACCCGGGTTGGAAACTGTAAAGGAATTCGTTATCTAATAGGACGGAGGGAAGTGGGATGGGGGCGTACGTGGAGTCCAAATAAAAATTGGTGTTATAAGGAGTTATGTCGCTAGTGCTCTGGATGGAGTTCGTGATGGTGAACCACCCATCCCTTTGACCGATATTAATGACACGAGAGTCAAAACTGTACATATGAAATCGATGTAAGTGAACTTTGTCCAAGGGCAACTTGTCTTACTAGACGCTTACGTGGGGTCATCGCTTTTCGTGTAGAGGGCGAAAGGACCTTGGAAGTTGTCCGCTTTTGCTCCAGCGAAGAGGACGGTGCAAACGCTAAGTAAGATGGGGGTAATCTTCATGACTATGAGTGTGTGTAGATATAGAGGAGTGAGAGATGATGGAGAGAAATTATCGAGTTCTTGAACGCCTTTTATGACCAACGAGACCGCTCAGCCCGCCGGGTTCATCAGAACCAGGGAGAGCTGCGATTGCGTGCGTTTCGGCGAGGTTCCGCAGGTTCCGCGGAACGGAAGGTGTTGCTCAAACGCTGCCCAGAACGAGACAAAGAATGTAGAAGGGAGACAACGTCCCAATTGGGTCCAACTATGACATAGAAATCCCTAGAAATCCCGTGGTCGGAATGCGTAAATTTGGGGCGATCGGGGCGAGCGGCATTGGATCAAGATCAGATCCGCGGGAATACGCAGCGGGTTTGGAGGCAAACCAAATACATGTCAAGCGGCCAAAGTAGAGGTATTTCTCGGTGAAGTCCTGTTGGGTGGAATGCAAAAATTGTGCTCATAAACTGCGCCGAAGAGCTTGCTACTGCACTCTATTGGCATCTACCTAGGCATGCATCAATCGACCGATAGCAGAAACGGCTAGCATCCGCACGAATGTTGCAATCTGAGACGAGTGACTATCTTATATTTGGTATCAATGGAGGTCTACTCGGTCGATGAATTTTCGCCTAGACCTAATAAACAATCAACTAGAGTGACCAGCGTTCGCTTTCAAACGGATTGAGCCATGCAAAGCTGGGTGTATTATTCATGGCTACTTTGACCCCCCCAGACATGACCGAGATAGAAAAGATAGGAACATGAGGTAGCTAGATGCAGCCGGATGAGCCAGACGAACGCTGGGATGCACTGCACCAACTGGTTAGCGGCGATCTCTGTCCCTTTCTCGACCTTCCCGACGCTTTTCCCATGTTGAAGGACTCGCGCTCCGACCATTTGCGCGACGGTTGCCCGGCTGCCAGCCGCCTTCGCCGCCAGCATTCTTTGGGGGGTTGAGTCGCCGTTCTAGGCGTTGCGAGTGCCGCAATGAGCTTGCCAACTCTTTCGATGGAAGGCGTAGATGCATAAAATTGCAGAAGCCACCCCGGTTGCATTCACCGTTCTCATTCTGGCGACAGCACGCTTCACGGAAGTCGGTGACAGGAGAGAGCTCTGCATAGAGTGGGCGGCCTGGAGGCAGGGTTAGTGATTATTTTGAAAAGAACCTATGTTGGACGTACCAGCATACCACCGCTCGTTCAGATTATCGACAGCCGTTTGAGCCTCGGTTTCCCATTCGTACCGCGCATAAACATTGCCAATGAGGTGGTCACCGACATTGTCGCAGACCTGGAAACGAGAGTGGTCAGTTTCAATGGGGAGAAAATACTTAGACTAGTACGGACATGAAGCTCAAGAAGATTACCAAACTTGCACAATTCACTGATTTGAGTAAGAGATGTCAACATCTTCCATCACATCACATGGGTTTTTGGAGGTTGACTTACCAATACAAGTCCTCAAAGACGGCGTCGAAGCCGTCTTGTAGTTCCTTCTCGCTCAGTTTACAGTTGGGATCATTTGCAGGGTTATGGTAGACATTTGGAAGAAGAATGGTCTGACTAAAAGGAGGCTTGATATGTTTGCGAGAACAGCGGTCGCCGTGGCGGCATGCTCCGATCTGCAGGGAATCAGTATATAGGACCAGACATGATAATGTACTGGAAAGGAGCGGACCTTGTAGTAAAACGAACAGTTTACACGGTCCTGCTCTGAAAATACGAATTAGTACACGGGCTCGTTTGAGCCGATAACGCTTACCGGTTCCGAAAATGTTCGCCTGTGATGACGGAGTCAATAACAACACAATGCTTGGGATGAAGTTCCGAAAACTCACCAAATGACTGGCCATGTCGATGTGGTGGGAGAGAAAGGCGCAAAGAGCTGACTAAGCATAGGCAAGAGCCTTTTTCTTTTCTTTCTCAAGAATCAAGAATCAAGAGACGCGTGTACAAAAGGCAACATCTTTTGAATTTCTTTAAAGCTGGCGGACATATTGGCCGAAAGCGACATGCATCTCACATCTCATCCCACGCAATACGCTATACGCTATACCGCCAGCGCAGCACTATATCTATAAGCCCATGTTGACTCGTCTCTCAACGCATCTATGACCCCTCCGCTCGCTTCCAATGTCCCCGAACGCCTACTCCTTCGTCTTCGTCCAATGGTCCGGAGGAAAGATCCTGACTAATAACGTTTGGTCATTTTCAGTCACAAGGAGCGCATGGTCAACTTAGCATTAGCACTCACCTCGTGTAAAGTTTCCCCGCGCCGATAGGACTAGGTCGACCTCTTCGGTGCTGTGGCTACTACCTCCAGACGCAGCCTTTAACCCCGTGCAAAGAATAGCGAGCCATTGCAAGAAATCCAACGTGGACCCAGCGACGGAGTATCCTTTCTGTTCGAGCCAGGATATCAAGCCGTAGTGCCACCAAAGGGAGCCTTTAGTCTCGACGGTAGGCTCATAGTCAAAGAGACCATTTATTTCCAACTCTTCAAGTAGCTCGGCGAGGGGCATCGGGGTTTTCAGAGATATCAGCTTGTTGGCCATTTGTGCTTCGTTTGGTCCAACGCCATGGACCAAAGATACATTGAACATAGAGCGGGTGTCGTGCTCATCCCGTAACTCCATGGTGGGATCAAGCTTCAGCTTCAGCGACGGGACTCCCGAATCGAAGCCAGGTCCTGCCGTTCGAAAAATCCAATTGGTTTGCCAATGCGGGGAGTGGTTAGTGTGGGTACTGGTCTCCTTGAAAGTCGCATAAACGCTGAGTTTATCCACGACATAACTCTCAAAAGACGGGTGTTCATCCAATGTCTCTTTCCGAGTCACATTAGTGAGGCTGGAGGGTAGCTTTACCATCCTTAGCTATCGTAATTATCCCTACAGGCAGGATAGGAATCAGCTCCTGTCCGGTCGCTCGAATGGATGAAGATATAGTCACCCTGAGTTTGGGCCTTGAATGACGAGCGGGAATATGGAAGAAGGGAAGCCCGAGCAACGCATGAACACTCCCATCGTACCTTTTATATCTGCGAACCAAGCGCCAGGTTCAGTAATTGCGAAGCCATCAGCGATCAGCAAGACGAACTCAAATAGTCGACATATAATTCATATTATTGTGCGCGACTACGCGGATCAATAGACGCAAATTTAAACGCTCGTTCCGTCTTCCTTTGACATACCATACAAAGGGCGTATCCTAAACAAGAAGCAACCCCCGAACCAGCCATCCAGCCATCATCAAGATCGCCACCCCACCGGAGTTCGGTCACTGATGGTGAGTTCGGCCGGTGGACATCCGGATTAGTTGCATCAGAACCCAAAATATATGTGAATTGCGGCGAGTACCTGACAAAGGCTCGTTCTCACGAATATACAGTCCGATCCAAAAAAGTGTGTGCACATGGCTCCAAAACAAGTACAATGTCCCGAATCACGGCTTGAAGGCCTTCTTCAGGGCAGGTTCGATAGGTGCTTGACCAAGTCGCACTGATGAGGCCCGCCTCATCCCCTTGGTCTTCCCAGTGGATGCCCTTGTCGAGGTAGCACTGGCACCAGTCCCGCCAGAAGAGCCCGCTGAGCTGCCTGCTGTTGTTGGTCTAAGCGATACCTGGCTTTTGACTTGAGTCAGGGGCTTCATCGGTGGTGGCGCGGCTGTGCCGTTGAGGTTGATTCGTTCTAAACGCCGGAGGAAGGGGCTTGGTAGGTTCTCTTCGTCAGTGAGGTCCCAGAGTTCCCGGGTAGGTGGTACACTAGGCGCGCGAGGGTAATCGGGAGCATCTTCTCCGGTCTGGATAGAAGTAAGAGGCGATCGGGAATCCGACGGTGAATGTTGCCATGTGGCGAAGCTGCTGGGGGGGGCAGTCCCAGTACGCAAACGCATTGCTGACGATGGTCGTCTTGGGCGCCGAGCGCCGTCGGCAGGTAGAGGACGAGAAGGGAGAGCCATTAAAGGGGAGGACGAAGGGGGTTCTTCATTCTCCTTATCGAGTACAGTACTCAATTTGTCGGACTTTGGGAAAGGTTCGGCGTCAAAGAGCGGAACAGGAGGTGGGGCTTTCCTAAACGCGGCACGGAGAAGATCAACGCGTTCAGCCGGGGAATCAGCCAGTAACCGTTGGAGCTGATCTGTGCCGGGTGTCGGGAGAGCTTCTCCATTTCCGAGGATGACACCTTTCATCGCAGAGCCGAAGTCTTCAGACCGCCGCTGTGGCACTGGTGTATCAAAGTTGGGGATGGGAGGTCGCACCATCGAATTGTTTCGGGTATGGTGGGTTGGTGTATTGTGTCGGACTGGGGTCGCATCATCTCTGTCCCAATATCAGCGTAAGGACCTATGTCAAGTGCTAAAATACGATTCTCACGTCATATCATCTTCGGTAGTAATTGACGAAGTAATTGATGACGTCCTTCGGGAATGACCCTTGCTAGAACGGTTTGATGACCTCGTAGATCTGGTTGACTTGGTCGATTGTGATGCGGTGGAGTACGTGGTAGAAGCCGTAGAATGAGTCGACCCTGTGTTGATATCAGTATGGCGTACATAAGATATCGTGATCGTCCAATTTCACCTGCCGACATCCCAAGATCCTTGCGTTTTGCGTCCAGGTCTCTGCGCAGAGCATCCAAGCGCCCGGCTTCTGCTTTCAGTCGTTCTTCCCGCCTCAGGATTTCGGCGTCGCGTTTCTCGACCTCTGCACGTAGCTCCTTCTCACGTGCATCCCACATTTGTTTCAACTCCATCTCTCGTAGTGCCACCGCTTGCATCGTTGCCTGCTCTTTAGCTATCATCTCACGCCTGAGGTCTTCTTCGCGAGCAAGGACAATTTGAGTGATCTCCTCCTCCCTAACAGTAATTCTGGCGGCAATTTCGGCCTCTTTCCGCTCCAATAACTCTTCCTCTCGTTGTGCTAGCTCTTCCTCTCGGGCCTGAAGCGCGTCTTGACGGCTTTGGAGAGTCGTGCGAAGGGTCGCGAGCTGGTCAATCATTTTCTGGGTGTCAGCAGATTTGATGGCTAGCTGCATGCGTTCGTGACAAAGGAGCTGAGCGGCAGAAGGTCGTTTGGCGGGCTGAGTGGAAATCATCAGGAGGGTGCTCACAAAGTGAACGCGAAACGAACGTTGAGATTAAGCATCGCTTTGACGGCGGATGCAAGCGAGTTCGAATATACTGATGGCAAAGAAGGAATAGAACCAGCGCGAATAAAATTGGCCAATTCGCTATGCGTTTTGGCTTCGTGGAAAGGAGGGCTGTCGAATGGTGAGATGGCAATTCAAGATCTCAATAAGTACTCACTTCAAGGCACACAACTCATATATCAAACAGCCTAAGCTCCAGATATCGCTCTTGGCGTCATAATCTCGCTCTTGAATAAGTTCAGGTGACATATAGTAAGGGGTCTGACTGCGGGGTCAGCACTGATTCTACCCGTGACGCACGCGGGACGCACTCCAACATAAGTGTTCGTAAAGGCTGAGCTGAGTTGTTTGGAGAGTCCAAAATCACCCAGCTTGACAAAATTGTTTTCATCCAGGAAAACTTTAACGCAATCTCAGTGGCAAGTCAAGCGCTCGATGGAGCAGCCCACCATTCTCGGGTTTGAGGTCACGATGCAGGATCGGTGCTCGCTTGACGGCACTCGGTAGCACTTCAGTTGGCGAGCCAGGCTTGAGATGGGGGGTGTGACAATAATGTAGCGCCAGAACAATTTGGTAGAAGAAGTGCCAGACGGTGTCTTCAGGTATCACGCGTTTGTGTTTCCTGGCATTCTTGATGAGACCGCCCAAGTCTCCTCCACCACAATACTATTGCCATGAGCAGCTTGTGGAGGCTTCGGAGCGCCAGACTTACCTCCATCACGAGGTAGAGCATCCCTTCTTCCAAGTCTACAAACTAATTGTGCATGTGTGATTAGCAAATACATCGTCCGGGAAGGCATCGCGTACTCGGTCGTGATACCGCACGATGTGCTCGTGCTTCAGCTCTTTCAATATATTTCTGGCAGCGAGAGTAAGAACGGTCCCCTTGGGTCGTGTCTAGATGGTATACATACACTTCCGCGACTATTTGCTTCTTGTCTCTTTCGCTCATCCGCTCGAAATTGAGCTCCTTGCGAGCAAAGAGCTGCAAGGCAGCGGATATGTGAACCAAACGCGAGTAATTAAAACCTTGCTTACCGTGCCGTCGCTCTTCCGCTGGACCTTGCGGATGATCCCAAAGGAGCCATTGCCAATCACATCCAGTGAGTCGAACGCGTCGATAACTGCAGCACGTGATGACAGCGGTGGCAGAGGACTTGGTTCCGGTGTGTGGCTCATCTCAGGCGTCGCGAGACCTTTCCAGTTGGCAGCGGGTGGGCGGAGTCCAAGTGGTTGCTTTGTTGCGTCCAGGTGTAAAGTTTTGGTATCAATGCTTCTATATAACGACTATACAAGCAGGGTAGAGACAGTTCCTCCTAAAGCAAAGAGAGGGCCACAAAGATTGCTAGGACGATGCGCGACTGACTTCAAACATCCACCATTTCTGTGTCGCTCTGTCCCTCCTGTGTTGGGGGAATACTATCGCCTGTGATGGAGGATGGTGGTGGTGGTGGTGTTGCTGCAGCAGATTCTGTGAGGGGCGTGCGCATCCGGGAAGGAACGGCAGATGGGCCAGCCGAGATCATTGGGGTGGCAGAGGCCGTGAATGCATTGTCCTCGCTCGGTGGCTGGTCTGCCGATGCAATGTTGTTTGAGGTGTACAAGATACTGGGGGGAGGAAGGTCGTCGATCTGCGTAGCTGCAAAGAACGCTTCATCGGAGTTCGACTGTTCGAGCTGGGTGCGCAACAGGCTGATAAGGGACTTCTTGATTTCCCTCTCTACTTTTTTCTCGCTGCCCTCCTCATCCAAGGCTAATTTGGTTTGGGCGAGCTTGAACATGTCCTCCTGTGGATGGGACCAGGGATGGGATCAGGACAGGTGCCTGCCGAGTGGTTGTGCTACGCACCTCGATCGTACCCTTGGTGATGAGCTTCAGCACATCGACATCTTGCTGCTGGCCGATACGGTATGCGCGGTCCGCTGCCTGCAGATCATTATGGGGATTAAAATCCTGGTCGTAGATGATGACAACAGACGCCGCAGTCAAGTTGATACCCATACCACCTGTGGATGCATTGGCAACGATCCAATGCATAGAATTCGGGGTGACGCACCGGCCTTGGTTGACAATAAGAAGATCCGGATCTCTCCATCTTGGTTGAATTCATCAACCATGCCCTGCCGCTCGTCGACAGCCGTCGATCCAGTGAGTAGCAGATATTTTATGTTCTTGTGCTCGAGGATCGTCTTCAAAATGTCAAGGACCTGGGTGAACTGCGAGAATATGAGGGTTCGGCGGTTCTGCTGCTGGTATTCCTCGAGTAGTTTGAAGAGCACAGTGATCTTGCACGCCTCCAGGTGCCGGAATTCATCAAGTGCAGATTTGCGGACAGACTA
>WNFL01448682.1_pt1 | contig 11839 bp, 15 predicted proteins | sample 5400361 | NCBI WGS metagenome assembly WNFL01 (sample SAMN13153351, study PRJNA577476) | soil metagenome | isolation source: 40 cm soil on Douglas fir-dominated hillslope | place: USA:California | collected 2013-09-17
GCGAGCGTCGCACGAATCGGCCACGGGCGCCCGCGCGTGTGCCAGAATTCGAGAAAGCTCCGGAGCAGTCGCTCGGTGTATCGCCGGTGTCGGCGTGCGGAATCGCTGCGCGCGTCCACCTCAGCCCTGACGCGCTTCATCACCAGAAAGTCGTCCAGATAGGCCGACAGCGTGGCGAGGGTCATCGCCCACCGCCCGGCCACGGCAGTGCGACTTGCATCAGCGATCGCAGATCGAGCTTGGCGTAGATCAACGTCGTCGCGAGCGACTGATGGCCGAGGACATCGGCGACGTCCTTGAACGAGGCGCCGCCGTTCACCATCGTCGTGGCGGCCGTGTGACGCAGCGCGTGGACGCCCCGATCGACAATCCCCGCGCGCACCAGCACGGCCCGCACAGCGTTGCCGACGTGATCGTAGCTGCGCTGGGCCGTGAACGGCGGCCGTCTCGGCTCAAACACGCGGACGGGGTGCAGGCGTTGATGGCGCAAATGCGCCACGACGGCGCGGCCAACGTCGTCGGGGAGTGGCAGATTGCGATCCCGATATGTCTTCGTGCTGCGGATGTGCAGCAGGCCATTGCGCCAGTCAATATCACGCACGGCCAGATTCGCTACCTCCTCGCGGCGCAGCCCAAGACGAAGAAAGACCAGCAACAGCGCCCGGTCGCGCACGTGTCGTGACGTGTCCTTCCTGCAAGCGCCGAAGAGATCATGCTTTTGGGTCTCGGTCAAGTGCCGAGGGAGACGTGCGTGCTGGCGATTGGCGATCCTAGGCAGCGCCGCGTCCCAGCCCATCGGGATGGCGCCCACATCGTTTGCCAGATATCGCAGCAGGCTGCGAAGAATCATCAACCACGTCTGCTGTGTGTCGCGGTTGGGCAGCCGGGCAAACTCTGTCCTAACGAACGCCGCGCAATCGCTGAAGCGCAGATCGCTCCACGCAATCACGTCGTTCGGGAACCGAGACGTCAACCACCGCTGCGTGACGTACCGATGGAGCTTTCGAGTGGAATCCGCCGACCCGCGTACCCGCTGCAGATATTGATCGTACTGCGACGTGAATGCGGCGATGGACGGGCCTGGGACCGATGACGCGGGCATGGGCACTCCTCCTCCTGCCGGCGTGCGTGCCGGAGAGAAAAGCGTGCCGGGACTATGTCAAGTAGCGCAAGAGCGGACGGTGGTGACGTCGACGCTGGGTTCGCTGACGAGCCCAATCGACTTCACATAGTCCGCGAGAGAACATTCTCCTGGCACAACGTCTGTCTCATCGCTAGCCAGTGTCCGAGCGCGACGCGGGTCGCGGGCTTCCAGACATGGCGCACGATGGGGCGCTTCGTCCGTAAGGGCGAGAAGGGCATCGCAATCATGGCGCCGATCGTGGGCCGACGCGAGGCTGAGTCCGATGGCGACAACGCGCGAGCCATCGTGGGCTTCCGAGCGGCGTACGTCTTCGACGTTGAGCAGACGGACGGCGAGCCACTCGCAGAGCCGGGCGAGGCCACTGGTGATCCCGGCACCAAGACGGCTTTGCTCAAGACCGCGATTCTCGGTCAGGGCATTGCGCTCGAATCTGTCGACGACCTTGACGGCGCCCTGGGCACGTCGAGCGGCGGATGCATTCGACTCCTGAGCGGCCTCTCGCCCGCCACGGAGTTCACTACGCTGGCGCACGAATACGCGCACTTATGTTCTGCAGTTGGTTATGTCCGGTCAGGTCCAGGCGAGATCGCTCCCTGGCGAGCCTCTAGAGCGAGAGCACCTTCCGACAGCTAGTAAACACCGCACGACTTGTTAAGATTTGAGGCGGCAGGTGGAACGTGGAAGATGAGGCTGTGGGGAATCTCACCGGACAGCAATCGATAATCTCATTCCGCGAGCTTGGCCGTTCGGACTTCCCTCTGCTGCAGAAATGGCTCGCGGCTCCTCACGTAGCGGTCTGGTGGAATGAGCGTTTCGATCTGGCTAGCCTTGAGGCTAAGTACGGTCCTGCCATTGATGGGAGCGAGCCAATTCACGTGTACCTCATACAGAGCGAAGGCGTTCCGATCGGCTGGATTCAATGGTATCGCTGGCGTGATTTTCCAGAGCATGCAATTCAAGTGGGCGCTGACCCTATGTCGGCAGGAATCGATCTCGCGATAGGAGAAATCGAGATGACGGGTCGCGGGCTCGGGCCCGCGGTCATCCGGGAGTTCGGAAGGAACTACATTTTCACTAATGGCGACGTGGGTGCGATCGTCGCTGATCCGTCCACGAGAAATAAGCGCTCGGTCAGCGCGTTCAGAAAGGCCGGCTTCAACATTGTCGATACAGTCCAACTCGTTGATGAGGCCTTCGAACGCCATATTGTTCGCTTGGATCGCGGTGAGTTAGAGATGTCCTCTCGATAAACGGCGCAGTGATCCGGAACGTTGGTCAGGTCCGCGCCTTCGCGACTGATCGCTGCTGATTCAGAACAATTCGTCGAGCAAGCGAAACCGACGTAGTAACGCTTCATCCTCACAGTGTTGCGGCACTTTTTGGCGAAGCGACTTCTCGGCTTCGGAGCCGAAGTTGTCGCGCATACTCCGCAAAGCGAGAGCCCAATCCTGAGCCGGGTGGGCCACGCCGGCACGACCGAGATCCACGACGCCGGTCAGCAGGCCGCCTTCCGTTAGGAAATTCGGCAGGCAGGCATCCCCATGTGTAAACCGCGACACCGGCGGTACAGGCGGCAGCGCCTGTAACTCGGCGAGAATGTCGACTGCGGTTCGACCGACGTTGACATCATCGAAGTCGCGCTCGTCGACGAACCCGCATCTGACACGATATTCGGCTTGGTGTAGACGCGTGGCCCAGTCCGCCCGAAAGGGACACTCTTCCGTCGGCACCGAGTGAACCAGGTGTAGCGCCTCGGCGGTAAGAGCCACAGCGCAGTCTATCGCTGCTTCAGTCAAATTGACGCCAGGAAGTGCGGACATCGAGAGGACGCCGGCTTCAAAGGCCAGCACCTCGGCGACGGGCAAGCGGCCTGCACACCACCTGATCACGGCCGCCTCGACGGAGAGGTCTGAAGCAGGGCCAGATTTCTCAATCCATTGCACGCCGTCTTCGCGAGTCACTCGGAAGACCGTCGCACCGGACTTTCCGATGACGATTGGGGATCTGGTTGACTGCAGCACCACGCCCTTGTTTCGCATCCTATCAAAGCAATTGCCAGTACCGAGTACGGCGCGGTGTTTAACAGAGCGGCATCATCTGGCCGAGGGCGAGAATTCCTCTGCGAACCTGCGTAAGAGGTGACCAACAGGACCACTCACCCTGTACTGAGGCCGTCGTCGAGTGCAGTTCTCACGGTCCGCTACGTAACATAACCTGCAGACCTTACAGACTGCGGAGGAACTGCATCAACGGCGGATCGTCTCGCCAGCGGCGCGTGGGCGCCTTGCTGGAGGTGAACGATCCGCAGGCGGCCAGCATCCGGGCCTTCGTCTCCAGGTCCACTTCAGCATACACGTTGGTCGTGTCGATCGAGACGTGACCGAGCCAGGCCCGGATCGTGTTGATGTCGACGCCCGCGCGCAATAGGTGCGTGGCGGTCGTGTGCCGGATGACGTGCGGGCTGATCGCCTTCTTGGCGAGCGATGGGCACGCGATGGCGGCGGCGGTCGCGTACCGTGTGACTGTCGCGTGGACGACAAACCGCGTGATGGGCGCTCGCCGGCGGTTTCGGAACACCGGCTCGTCTGGCGATCGTCCCGACGTCAGCGCCCGCAGCGATGTCATGGTCGTGGGCCAGAGCGGACAGTGTCGCGTCTTGCCTCCCTTGCCGACGAGCCGCACCGAACCGGACCCATCTGATCGCACGTCGAGATCGCGGATGGTGACAGCCGCGGCCTCGCTGGCGCGCGCTCCCGTGTTTTAGAGGAACAGCAGGACGCTGTGATCACGACGGCCTTGCTCGGTCGTGCGATCCGGCGCGGCCAGGAGCGCGTCGATCTCGGGTTTGTCGAGGTAGCAGAGACCCGGCCGGTCATACCGTTTGAATGGCACGGCGCGGACCTCGCCGCACCAGGGAATCAACTCCGGGCAGTGCTCGGCGACGAACGTCGCGAGCGCATGGATCGCTGCTAATCGCTGGTTGCGCGTCCTGACGCCACAGCCGCGGCGCTCCTCGACGTGACGGAGAAAGCCGCGCACTACATCCGCCGACACCTCGGTCACAACCAACCGATCGACGGCTGTCTTGTGGTGGTCAGCCGCAAACGGGATCAAAAGTCGAAGCGTGTCTCGATAACTGCGCTGGGTATTGCGGGAGAGGTTGCGTTCCACGACGAGATGCTCGAGGAGGAACCGACGTACCCAGCTGCCGAGCGGTACGCCTTCATGCGTCTTCATGTGGCCCTCCCGGAATGGCGTACTTCAGGAACCGAAGGCCAGCCTCCATCGTCAACTCGGACGTCATACACAGGTACCGCTGCGTTTCCTTCACGCTGCGGTGGCCGAGGTACGTGGAGAGATGCGGTAGGAGTCGCTGTACGTTTTTGCCTTGGCGGTACCAACTGACCAATCGATTCAGCGCGAACGTGTGCCGAAAATCGTGCAGCCGCGGTCGGAACGACCGGCAGGCGGGGCGTTCCAAGCCGGCCTGCTCTCGCACGCGTTTGAACACCAACTCCGCGGTCTGACGCGAGACGGGCCGGCCATGGCGATCGGACAGAAACGGCGCGTCGGGCCGACCAGACTTCGCGGTCTGCTCGGCGCGATACCCGGCTCTTATAGAATTTCGTTTCGCGAATTGTCAGGATCGCGTCGCGAAGGTCCACATCGGACACCGTCAACGCCAACGCCTCACTGATGCGAAGGCCCGTGGCGTAGAGGAGCAGGAGCAGCGTGCGCACCGTCTGTGGAAGCACGAGCCAATCCTCCTCGTAGCGCGCGTCGACGGCCGTCAGCAAGGCGCGCACGTCTGTCTCCGAGTAGATGTACGGAATGAACTCCGCAGGCGGCTTGGGTGGGCGCTGCGGCAGCGGCGCGCGGGTCGTGTACTCACGGGCGATCGCGAATCGATAGAAGCCAGCCACGGTGTGAAAGCGAGAGAACCAGGCGCGTGTGACTGGCCCCTTGCCGTCAATGTAACGTCGGACGGCCTCCGCATCGACCGCTGTCAACGCGATGTCGCCGACGGCCTTGACGAAGGCGCTCAGTTGTACCTGCTCCCCGTGAAACTGGACGCCCAGGGATCGACGGTGCCGCACGTACTCCTGGATGCAGGTTGACAGCGTCATCGCACACCTCCCAACGGGACGTCTGCCACCTCGCGGAGGGCATCGAGATCGCCGACATGAAAGAACGGCGTCGCGCGCGCGGCGCAGTCACGCTCGTGCGCCACCAGGCTGGCCATGTCGACGTCACCAACCTGTCGGAGCGACACGACGTCGACCTTCGCGTAGATCTCTGTCGCGCGGACCATCGTGTGACCCAGGTGATCGCCGATCTCTTTCAGCGTAAAGCCCTCGCCGAGCAGGTACGTGGCGTTGGCGTGACGGAGCCCGTGTGGGCCGTATCGCTTGAGTGTCTGGCCGAGGCGCTGCTGCGCGACGCGCACCTGCGTCGACAGCCCGCAGCCGGAGAGCGGTCGATACGGCCGGCGCAGCGTCACAAACAGCGCACGCGATGCGCAGCGTGGGCGCACCCGCGTGAGGTAGCGCACGATCGCCTCAGCGACCTCGCCGACCAACGGGTACTGTCCCACCTTCCGCTGCTTCGGTCGCGGCGGATGAATGCGCTCGTGCTCCCAGTCAATGTCGTCGAGCGTCAGGCCGCACACTTCGCCGGAGCGGAAGCCGTAGATCGCCAGCAACACCAGCATCGCGTAATTGCGGATCTGCACGGCAGTCTCGCCACGATTCGCGTCGAGGAGCTGCTGGACCTCGGTCCACCGCGGACCCTGCGGCAGTCGCTCATGCGTGTACAAACGCGGCGCATCGATCGTCTCGGCCAGCCCCGGGCGGACCCAGCCGCGCATCGCCGCGTGTCTGAAGAAACTTCGCAAGCACTGCACGTGACGCGAGATCGTCACGCGGCTCCAGTGTGGGCGGCTCGCAAGATACGCGGTCATATCCTCAAGCGCGGCGTCCTGCCACGATCGTCCGCGCGCGGCGAGCCACGCGAGGAAGGGCGTCAGGGAACGCCGGAGGCCATGCAACGTCGCGGCAGCCAGGCCGCGCTCGTCGCGCAACGTCCGCACCAGATCATCGAGCGCGTCGTCGCCGGGCACGCCTCCGCGGAGGGGGACGGCGGGACGCACCGTGTCATTGACAGCGCGTTGCGCAACGTCGCACCGAGACTTTTTGCGCTGGTCGTGAAACATGATCGGACCTCCTCCTTGAACAAGGGAAAGTCCGCAGTATTGCCGACGCTTATGTGCGGTAGATCAGAGGCGCAGACACCATGGGCGGCCGCTCACCAAGAACAAGCGGACATAACCGCTCCTCGTACATAAGTGCGCTTATGTTCTGAAACACATAAGCGCACGAACTGCTTCACCGCGCCGACGACAGGCCGGCCTCGCGTGACACGCGAGAACTCGAAGCGGAGGCCGTAGCCTTCGTCGTCGGCGGGGCAGTTGGTCTCAACACGTCCGACGCGTCACGTGACTACATTCATCTCTACCGCGGGGATCGCGAGGCGCTTTCGAGCTCGTTGGACCGCATCCAGCGCGCAGCGTCAGTCATTCTGAAGGCCGTCCGCGTCGGCGGGTAACATCGCCCGGCGCCCGGCCGGTGCATCGGTGCGCTGGCTGGGCGAATCCTCTTCATCAGTCAGGTCGTGAACGCCACAAGGCACGAGTCGCGGAAGGTGCTCCCGTCGAGTCTTCAGTTCCGATCACGTCAGCGCGGGTGCAGGCCAGGTTGTTGAGGTGGTCTGCTGTCTTCGCTAGCTTCGGACGGCGCGCGCCAACGTCGCAACGCGACCAGCGTCGGGCCGACACAGCCGCGCCAGCGGTACAACGTGCTGTCACGCCTCTGCCAAAGCCCCGTCGCTTCGCCGGCGCGCCCCGTCCTCGTGTCCTCACGGACGCCCGTTGATGGTGGGTTCCTGTAGATCGCGAAGGAACCACACATCACGGTTCCGAGGAGGACAGAATGGCTACGACAGCAACGACCACCACGAACCAGCCCGTCACTTACGCTCTGCTGGTCATCTTCACCGTCGACCCCGCGACTCATAAGCACCTGCACGATCAACAGGCCATCCGCGACAACGCTCAGAACTGGCTCGGCAGCCTCGACGCAACGGTTCACGGCGTCAACATTCGCAAGGCCGACTAGCAGCAGGCGCCGCCGCAGGCGTAGCGCCTAGGCGCTCCGTCTTGTCCTTGCTTTTTCTGAGCGGCGACTCAGCGTCATAAGAGCCCATGGATTTGTCGTCTGGTCATCCCGCGCCAGCACAGCCCGTCTCCGTTCCGCTCGCCCTTCCTATCCTGCAAGCGGTCCCGACTTACCTCGCCCGTCTTGAAGCGCTCCGCGCCGTCCCATCGCCACAGCGTGGACGGCAGTGGCTTCGCAGCGGTGAACCGACTCCGCCGGCTGTGCCAGGCGCGCCTGATCACAGCCGCTGCAATTAGCCACTCCCTCGCCGGGACGGCGCTTCGCCCGTGTCCTCTCGATGTGCCTGTCGGGTTCCTGAGGTCGCGAAGGAACCGCAACACGCACACATGGAGGACACGCCAATGCAGACGGGAACGATGAGACTTCGGGAGCTAACGGTACGGTATTCCGTCAGGAAGGACGACGAGGGCCAACCGGTTATCGTCGGGAAGGACGTGAGTCATCCCAGGGAGACGGCGGCCTCGCTGATGACGATGCTTCAGGACGAACCGTCGGAAGTGTTCGCGATCCTGTGCGTCACGACGAAGTATCGCGTCATCGCGTACTACGAAGTCAGCCGCGGCACGCTCGACTCGACGCTCGTCCATCCGCGAGGTGTTCAAGGTCGCGCTATTGGCAAACGCCGCGGCGATCATCCTGACGCACAACCATCCCAGCGGCGATCCGAGCCCGAGCCCTGACGACGTCCACTTGACGCGTCGCCTCGTTGATGCCGGCACGCTGCTCGGCGTGGAGGTGCTCGATCACATCATCGTCGGTGATGGTCGCTACTACAGCTTCAAAGAGGGCGCCCGGCTTTAGCGCGGGTCCGCGCCGCGCATCTCGTCCCTCATTCTTAGCGGTGAGCCTTGCCTAGGCTGACATGATGCGTTCGACGAACGCCTGGACGCGGGCCATTCCACCCTGGGCATCAGCCACCGGCAAGTCGAGTTCTCCCGCCAAGCGAGCGAACGGTTCAAGCCAATGCGAGGGCACGACAAGCGTCGGAGGCCAGTCGTGCGTGCGGCGGGTATGGAAGACGGACTCGCACGCGTCACGGAGACCTCTGTAGTCCGTGACCAGCTCTTCCATCAGCAACAGATCAATCAGATCGCGAAAACGGTCATTGTGTTTGCCCGGTCGCGGCGGCAGGGTCATGCCGTGTAGCTTCTGGGCGATGTGGAGACGGAGGGGCAAACACGGAAGTTCGACGGGGCCTGTGACACCGAACACGTCCGTGAGCGGAATCGCCCGCACCCATTCGATCTCAGCCTCGCCGGGTTCGGCACGCGCAATATCGACGGTGATGCTCGTCCACGCGCCGCCACGGTAGCTGACGGCAAACTCCGTGTTGACTGTGCCATTCTCAAGCCGCAGCGGCTCTCCCTTCCGTCGGAAGGTGAAACCTTGGTAAGCGTCGCCCGTCAACGCGCGTTCGAGCGTGCGCGCGAGATCGGCGTCCGGATGTTGCAACACGACATCGATGTCTTTCGTGGCGCGCGCGCGATCGCGTAGCCGGAGTTCAAGGGCCACGCCTCCCTTGACGCTGAAATGAGGATCGCCGCCGACCGCGGCACGTTCGAGCACGCCGGCCATGATCATGTACGAGATCCAGGCGCGGACACGTCCTTCGCTGACGCCGGCGTCGCGCGCGTACGCCTGTGCGTACTTGGCAAGCACACCAGCGGACGGCGGGGGACCGGTCGGCGGCTTGTGCGTCGGTGTCACGCGGCACTACCGCGAATCGATTTACTGCGGCGAGCCTGACGGTGCGGCTTCGTCCCGAGCAGCTCGTATTCGAGCCGCTCGGCGGCATCGAGGGTGAGATGGCCCGTGCGTCGGCCGTCGCCAATGGCCTGGCGTATGAGCGCGGGTCCAAGATGACTCGCGTGCGCATCGCGAATGGCACGTGCCGCCGTCGTGACGGGTACGCCGTCGAGCTGTGTCACGTCTTTCGGCGTGAGATCCGCGTAGTGAAGCGCCAACCGTTTGGGCACGGCCCGGCGAATGCGAAAATCAGTTGGCAAGGTTACATGTACCTTGGCGGGGCTGGCATCCGACAAGCCGTAGATCGCCAGCGCAGATTCGTGTGAGATTACGCCGTGTGCATCGGGCCGGCGCACCTGCGGCCACAGGGCCGCTTCCATGTACTGCCCGAGCGGGGAGACAGGGAAGCGCGTCAGGCGGTACACGCCGCGGGTGACGCGTTCGATGTCGCCGCGCTGGTGGAGCTGCGCGAGGCGCACTTGATGGAGGCCCGCCTCTCGCGCCTGGGCGGCGGTGAAGTATCCGGCCTGCGCTTCGGCGAGTTCGTACAGCGTGGTGTCCCACTGGCGACGCCTCATCGGTGGCCTCCTCTCGTGTCAATAATATAATGTCTTTGCATACTATTGACAAGGTGCCGTGACGCCCTGCGCGCCCGTCATCTTCTGGCCGGTGCGTTCCGTCGTTAATTCATTGGTGACGGTAGCTGCACCTGCGTCTCCGTCGAGGCAGGGTTCCGCCGGCTCTTACGACAACCCTTCCGGAAATCCCCGCGCCGCCGAGTACCACGCCGCCGAAGGCTCGACCCCGTCCTCGCCGTCAGACGCTCTCGTGTTTCACCGACACCGCCCCAGGCCCACCGTCAATTCACCGTCCGTCTCCACACGTCATCCAGCACGCCGGTCGCGGCATTAAGGGACATGCCGAGCAAGGTTGATCTGTCTTCGTTCGCTCCGCGGACGTCGCCCGTCTTCGGCCAGCAGCCCGCACTGAGACACCGGCGCGGCCGGTCGTGCCAGGAGACCTGGACACGCTCCGTGCTTGGGCCGTGGCCGCGGGCGACATCCGCTTCGCTTTTCTCCTCGGGAAATCCGTGATGGTCCCTCAACGGACATGAAGGAACCAATCACGGTTCCCAACAAGGAGAAGAACGATGCAGACCAACCACAGCTCGGACGCCATCACCGTCAAGATCACCCCGAACGATCGCGGCAACCCCGCGGGGAAACTCGCCGACGCCGAACTGCACTTCGGCGGCGAATCGCCGCTCGCCGGCCTGAAGCTGATCGGCTTCAGCATCTGGGAGCGTCGGGGTGGGAGCGGACGAAACGTCACGTTCCCGGCGCGTCAGTACGCGGTGAACGGCGAACGCCGGAGCTTCGCGCTCCTGCGGCCGATCGCCGACACCACGGCGCAAGACTCCGTGCGCGAACGCATCCTCGAAGCGTACGCGGAGTACGAAGAGATGGCGGCGACGGCGACCGCCTGACGTCAGTCGTCCGGCGACGGAGCACGTCCTTGCTCCGTCGCCGGACGCAATCAAGAGGGGGTATCGATAGACCGATCGGAACTGAAATCCGCGGCCGAGGGAACAGCGTGTCACCACAATTCGAGCGCTGCGTCGTGCTTTAGTCGTGCCCCTGGGGGCGAGCCTTTGAGCGCAGTGGGATCTTGTCACCCGAAGGGACCCGCGCCTGCAGCCTCATCAAGGTTGCGATGGGCACCGAGTGGAGGTTGGTCTTGGGCGCTGCGCGGTGCTTAACCGCCTCCCACGCAATGGCCCCAGGCCCATTGAATACCTCCGTGAACGTTCCATCGGAATGGATCTGCACCGCGAGGTAATAGTTCGGCACGTGATCCGCCGGAAACGTGAGGCTCTTCTTCATCGTTGCTTTGATCTGGACCAATCGGCCGTCCGAACAGTCGGCATCGTGGTGTCTCTTCACATCTTCGAAAAGCTGAAGTTCATACGCGTTTTCGACTAGTACTTCGCCAATGTCTCCGACCAGGCGTCCGTCGAGGGTGAACTTCTTTTTTGGGTACGCCGCGCAGAGCTTCTCAACGATGCTGAGCATTTGTCGAACGGCATCTGGAATCGTGATTGGCATCTTGGCNCAATCCAACCACCAGCTACGACTCGTCGCATATCGAAAGCGTCGCAGTTTGTCACTGTACACCGCCGGTATTCTAGGAGGACGTGCATGAGAGTTCGATTCGGAGCGAGCGATACCCCTGTCGAATCTGACCCTGGCGCCCTGCTCGGAAGAGTTGCGGAGCTATCCGGCCGGGCGACGGAGATTGCCACCCGCATGCAGCAGGATGCGCAGCTCCTCACGGACGTGCAGCAGGAACTGTCGAACACTTTGAGCAGGCTCTGGGGGCTACTTCAAAGCGCGCCGCCGGCAGCAAATCCCACCGTCGGACCTCAAGTTCTGCCCATCCTGGAGGTCGCGCCTCGATAATTAGGTCAACCCCTCGCGCCAGTTGTGACCGCGCACAACGAATCGAACATTCGTGCAGGGAGCGGTCTGACTACCGCCGAATGTGACGTTAAGAGGGGAAGCCCAAGAGGCGCGCGAGTGAGCCTCAACGGTCTCTCGCTCCTCTTGATCGGCTCAGCTACTAGCCACCGCAGCCAACTTATAGGCCGAAGTCTGCCTGGAAGGCGAAGAATCTCTTCCCTAGAGATCCACTCTCGACACGTCGATCAAAAACGCCA
>WNFL01074939.1_pt2 | contig 11838 bp, 11 predicted proteins | sample 5400361 | NCBI WGS metagenome assembly WNFL01 (sample SAMN13153351, study PRJNA577476) | soil metagenome | isolation source: 40 cm soil on Douglas fir-dominated hillslope | place: USA:California | collected 2013-09-17
GATATCCGCGACCGCGACAATAATGGGCGCTGGAGCTTTGGCGACGCGGTCTACATCCGTAGGATCCCGTACGCCAGCGTTGCCTGGGGCACGCCGAGCCCCCTCTCGACCGATTACACCGCCGACGACGAGACCCTGGGCCGCTTGACGTTGTTCAGGGCGACAGGGTCCACCGCGACCCTGCCCGTCGAAAGCCGGATTCGCATTCGAGGCGGACGCTTGTGCCCCAACGACGTCTTCCAGTTCCGGACCGTGCCCGCGGGCGCGGCGCCCGGGACGGTCGTGAAGAACGACATGAGCAAGATCCGGGCGGTGCCCAACCCGTACTACGCGCACTCGCAGTACGAGCTGACGCAGTTCGACCGGGTCATGAAGTTCACCAACATTCCAGCGTCGCGCAACGTGACCATCCGCATCTTCAACCTGGCGGGCGACCTCGTTCGGACCATCCGGCGCTCGGCGTCGAGCGGCGACGACATGTCCAGCGCGCAGATCATCTGGGACCTTCACACCGAGAACAATCTCCCGGTGGCGAGCGGCATCTACGTGACTCGCATCGACGTGGAGGGCGTCGGCTCCAAGACCGACCGCATCGCGGTATTCATCGAGCAGGAACGGCTCGACAACTTCTGATGCGGGGGAGAGCGGACATGAAACGACTTCAGAATCCTTCCACGGGACGGAGGGCCGATACGATGAATCGGTTTGTCGCGTTGTGGATCCTGCCCACGGCACTGCTCGCGTTCGCCGCGCCGGCGTCCGCCGGCGGGCTGGATCGGATTGGCACATCGGGGGCTCAGGAGCTGCGCATTCCCGTGGGAGCCGCGTCGGTCGCGACCGGCGGATCCACGGTCGCGCTGGGGAACGGACTCCAGAACATCTATTGGAACCCGGCCTCGCTGGCGGGGACCGATCAAAGCGAAGCGATGGTGTCGTACAGCAGCTACCTGGGCGATTCCAAGGTGAATTACGGGGCGATCGCCACCAGCGTCGGCACACAGGGAGAGGTCGGGTTTTCGGTCAAGATCCTGAACGTCGGCGACATCATCGTGACGACGGAGGATGCGCCCGAGGGCACGGGAGAGGTGCTGAATCCCAGCTTCGGCGTCTTCGGGATCACCTACGGCCGCCGGATGACCGATCGAGTTCATCTCGGCCTGACCGGCTCCTACATCAGCGAGAAGGTCGCGGACGTCAGCGCGACCGGCTTCGCCCTGGACCTGGGCGTGCAGTACGACACGGGGTGGCGCGGCCTCCGGTTCGGGTTCGCCATGAAGAACATCGGGCCCGACATGCACTACAGCGGCCCGAATCTCGAGCAGCGCGTCTCGTTCCCCGGCGACGACCCGACCGCGACGCCTCACGTCGTTCAGCTCCAGGCGGCTCCGTTCGAGCTGCCGTCGTATCTCCAGATCGGTGTTTCCTATGACATCCCGATGGGGGGCGACCGGCGCTCCACCATCTTCGGCGCCTTCCAGGGGAACAACTTCAACACCGACGAGTACCGGCTGGGAGCCGAGGTCCCGATCGGGGGCTTCCTCGCGCTGCGGGGAGGCTTTGTCGGCCAGGTGCCGATCAAGGGAGCCGACCGCCAGGAGAACTACCTGTACAACTTCTCCTACGGCGCCGGCTTCAACTTCAAGCTGGGCGATCGCCCGCTCGTGCTCGACTGGGCCGGAACCCACGTCGGCGACTTTTTCCAGGACAACCAGCAGGTATCGCTCCACATCGCGTTTTGACCCATAGAAAGCCAACGCATTCCCTCCGGGGCGGACTCAGCCGAGTCCGCCCCGGCTCGCTGTTTCCGGCGCTCACGGCGCTCGCGGCGTTCGCTGTCGCCGGCGCGGCGCCCGGCGTCGCGGACGCCGCCTGCCGACTCTGCGCCCGAGGGCCCCTGGCCGACTCACTCACCGCCGCGGCCTCCGGACTCGCCGACCAGTCCCAGATCGGGGCGCTCGCCGTCTCTCTCGCGACGGGAGACACTCTCCTCGCTCTGAACGAAGAGCGCCGGCTGATCCCGGGCAGCAACACGAAGATCTTCACGACGTCCGCTTTTCTGCGGCGCTTCGGGCCCGACGCGGTCTTCACGACGAGGATCGATGCGCGCGGCCGGGTGGAGCGAAACGGGGCGCGCGTCCGGCTGGACGGGGATCTGATCCTCAGGCCGGCGGGGATTCCCGACGTGACCCAGATCCTCGCCCCCGGATCCCGCGGGCTCCTCGACTCGCTCGCGTTCCTGCTCCACGCGGGCGGGCTCGAGCGCGTGAAGGGAACAGTCTGGGTCGACGGGACGCTGTTCGCGGACGAGCCCTTAGCGCCCGGCTGGGCCGTGGAGGACCTGGCCGCGGGCTACGGTGCCTTGCCCGGGCCCGTGCTCGCGAACGGAAACGCCGCGACCCTGACCGCGACCGGGGGCCCGGGGCGGGTCACGATCGAGCTGGATCCGCCCGAGACGCCGCTCACACTGGCGCCGCGCGTGGCGCTGGGCGGGGCCGGGACCATGCCGCGGCTGGACGTGGACCGCGCCCCGGGATCGCGGCGGCTCAAGGTCACGGGATCGATCCCGCGCGGGACCGTGGTGAAGAAGCAGGTGGCGGTCCCCGAGCCCGACTCCGTCGCTGGCCTCTGGCTGATCGGCGCCATGCGCCGCGCGGGCATCCGCGTGGACGGGTCGGTCCGGCTGGTGCCGCACGCCGACTCCACAAACCCCGGGCCCATGCCCGAAGCCGCGCGCCGGGTCCTCGCCTCCGCGGCGCCCGCCGACACCGGGTGGGGCGCGGTGCGGAAAGACCGCACCGCCACCGTTCTCTCGTTCCGCTCCCCGCCGGCGGCCGTCATGGTCGGCGTCGTCCACGCGCTCAGCCTGAACGCCGAGGCCGAGGGTCTTCTCCGCCTCCTCGATCCGGCGCCGCGGGAAAAGAGCCGGGTGGCCGGGCTGGTGGAGGTTCGTCGCGCCGCGGCGGAGGCGGGAATCGACACGCTGGATCTCTCCCTGGTCGACGGCTCGGGGCTCTCGACCCAGGACCTGGCGACCGCCCGCTCCCTGGTCGGGTGGCTATCGGTCCACGCGCGCGATCCGGCCCTTGGGGAGCCCTTCCGCGCGGGGCTCGCCGTTCCGGGAGGGAACGGCACGCTGAAGCACCGGTTCGCGGGGCTCGACCCACGGGCCGACCTTCACGCGAAGACCGGGACCTTGACCAACGTGAGCAGCCTGTCCGGCTATGTCACCGACGCGACCGGCGGGCGCATCGTGTTCGCCGTGATCACGAACGGGAACCGCGCGAGCGCGACGGCGGCGAAGCAGATGGAGGAGCGGCTGGTGGCGATGCTCGCCCGCTGGGGCGGCGGAAGCGGAACGACGATCCCCGTGCCCCCGCGGATTCCCCGATGAAGCCGATCGCGCCGCCGCGGCTCCGCCCGGGAGACCGGATCGGGGTGGTGGCCCCATCGGGGCCGGTGCTCGCGCGGGCGCTGGCCGCGGGAGCCCGCGTTCTGGAGGAGGCGGGATTCCGCGTCGTGTTCGGGCGGCATCTCCGGGAGCGCCGGGGGCATCTGGCCGGCCCGGACGCCGCGCGCCTGGCGGACCTGAACCGGATGCTCCGCGATCCCGACATCCGCTGCGTGCTCATGGCCCGCGGCGGCTACGGAACCATGCGGCTCGCCTCCGGCGTGGACTGGGGGGCGATGCGCCGCGACCCGAAGCTCTTCGCCGGCTTCTCCGACGCGACCTTCCTCCACCTGGGAATGGCGCGGCACGCGGGCGTCCGCACCCTGCATGGTCCCAACCTGCACGGCCTGGGCTCGCGGCGGGGAAGCGAGGTGCCGCGCTTCATCGCGTGGGTCACGCAGCCGATGCCCTCCCGGCGCGTGCGCACCCTGGCCGCGCCGCGGGGTCTCGAGGGGCCGCGGGGCGCCGTCGCGGGACGCGTCGTGGGCGGAAACCTCGCCCTGTTCCACTACACCGCCGCCGCCGGCCATCTCCCCTCGGTCCGCGGATGCATCGTGTTCCTGGAGGAAGTCAACGAGCCGCCCTACAAGATCGACGGGATGCTCTGCGCGCTCCGCGAGGGGGGCTGGCTGAACGGGCTCCGGGGAGTGGTTCTGGGGGACTTCACGCGCTGCCTGCCGCGGAAGGGGTTCCGCGAGCTCACCGTCCGCCAGGTGCTGCGCGACCACCTGGGGCCGCTTCATGTGCCGGCGTGGGCCGGTCTCAGGGCCGGGCACGGGCGCCGCAACTATCCGCTCCCCCTCGGGGCGCGCGCGCACCTCACGCGGGGACAGTTGGTCTTCGAGGAGGGGGCTGTTTCCTAGGCGTACACCCCGCGAAGCTGGATCGCGTCCACCACGCGTTTGATGGCGAGCATGAAGGCCGCCACCCGCAGCGAAACCTTGTGCTCGTCGGCCACGCGCGCGACGTCGCGGAAGGCGTTCACCATGATGTGCTCCAGGCGGTCGTTCACTTCCTCCTCGCGCCAGAACAGGCCCTGCCGGTCCTGCACCCACTCGAAGTAGGAGACGGTCACGCCGCCGCTGTTCGCGAGGATGTCCGGGATCACCAGCACGCCGGCCTTGTTCAGGATCTTGTCGGCCTGCGTCGTGGTGGGGCCGTTCGCGCCCTCCGCGATGATCCGCGCCTTGATCTTTCCGGCGTTCCCGCGCGTGATCTGGTTCTCGAGCGCGGCGGGGATCAGGATGTCGCAGGGGATCTCGAGGAGATCCTTCCCCTGGATCGGGGTGCCGCCCGCGAAGCCGGTCACCGTCTTGGTCTTGGCGAGGTGCTCGAACAGCTTGGGCAGGTCCAGACCCGCCTTGTTCTGAACGCCTCCGTTCACGTCGCTGACCGCGACGATCTTGGCTCCGTCCTTGGACAGGAGGTCGGCCGCGACCGATCCCACGTTCCCGAATCCCTGGACGACCACCTTGGCGCCCGCGAGGTTCAGCCCGATCTTCTTGGCCGCCTCCCGGATGCAGAAGAGGACCCCGCGTCCCGTGGCCTCGCGCCGGCCCGCCGACCCGCCCAGAGCGAGCGGCTTCCCGGTCACGACCGAGGTGACCGTGTGGCGGGCGTGCATGGAGTAGGTGTCCATGATCCAGGCCATCGTCTGCTCGTTTGTCGATCATGTCCGCGGTGTAGCGGCGCGTCAGCCGCTCCAGCTCCGACTGGGACATCTTCGAGGGATCGCAGGCCACGCCTCCCTTGCCGCCGCCGAAGGGGATGCCGACGACGGCGCACTTCCACGTCATCCAGGCCGCCAGCGCCATCACCTCTTCCAGCGTCACTGCCGGGTGGTAGCGGATGCCGCCCTTGGCCGGCCCGCGGATGATGGAATGCTGCACGCGATAGCCGGTAAAGACGCGGAAGGTTCCGTCGTCCATCTGGACGGGGAGCTTCACGATCGTGGCGCGCCGCGGCTCCTTGATGATCTGCACGAATGCGGGGTCCAGCTTGAGCCGCGCCGCCGCCTCCTCGAACTGGAGTCGCGCGTTCTCGAGCGGGTCGAGCTCCCGTTGGATCTCGGAGCCCATGTCCATGCCGGTGGAGCGGGTGGCGCTTTCCATGTCCTTCCCTTGCCGGTGCGGCGTCGGATATCCGCAGAAGTGTGGAATCACCTTGGATTTTTGGGCGCGACGTAGTGTAGAGAAGTCAGGGGGTCCCTTCAAGGGGCCACTCGTGGTATCAATCAGGCAATGGCTCTCTTCAAGTGGCTGCCGATCGCCGCGGACGCGCGCGTGCGCTCGCGTCCCTGGGCGACGATCGCGCTCTGCCTGGCGAACCTGCTCGCGTTCGCGGTCGTCCTGGGGACCCGGGGCGACCCGGGATTCCTCTACGCGGCCGCGTTCAAGGCCGCGCATCCCACCGTGGGCACCGCCCTGGGCTCGATCTTCGTCCATGCGGGCCCTCTCGCCCTGCTCGCGAATCTCCTGGCCCTCTCCATCTTCGGCCCGCCCCTCGAATCGCGGCTGGGCCCGGTCCGTTACCTGGCCCTGGTCATCGCCTGCGGATGGCTGGCGAATCTGGCCGAGGCGGCGGCCATCCTGGCGCGAACCCCCGAGCTGTCGGCGGTCCCGATCGCCGGAGCCGGCGGGGCGGTCTCGGGCGTCCTGGGCCTCTTCCTCGTGCGCCTCCCGTTCGCGCGCCTCAAGTTCCTCTCGATTCCGGCATCCATCCGGCACCGCGCGCTCCGTCCGGCGCGGTTCGAGGTCTTGGCCGCGGCGGCCGTCGCGCTGTGGTTCGCGTGGCCGGTGACGCTCTTCTTCGTGGCGGGGGATTCGCCCGAGAGGATGCTCGTCGCGCGCCTGAGCGGGGGAATTGCCGGGGTTCTCAGCGGGCTCGCGATGGGAATGCTTCGCGAGGGGCGGCACGAGGGACTCCTGGCGCGCGGCGCCCGCCACGAGGCGCGGGGCGACTGGCCCGCCGCGTTGGGAGACGTGGAGCGCTATCTGGAGACGCACCCCGAGGACTCGGAGGCGCTGATCCGCGCCGCCCGGCTCCTCCGCGTTCAGGCGGCGATCCGTCTCTGGCTCCGGCGGGGCGCTGTGCGCCCCGCCTGCGACGCCTACCAGGAGATGCGGCGGCTCCTGGGGGCGCAGGCCGTGCTCCCGCCCGCGGAGCAGCTCCGGGTGGCGCGGGGCTTCGAGGAGCTGGGACGGGCGGGCGAGGCAAGCCGGGCGTACGAGGCTTTCGGACGGGAATCCCCGGCGCGGCCCTCGGCGACGCTCGCACTCCTCCGGAGCGCGGATCTCGAGCGGCGCACGCTCAACAACCCGGGCCGGGCTCGGTATATCTACGAGGAACTATTGCGACAAGACCTGCCCGCCGATCTGGCCGACATGGTCCGGGAACGGAACCAGGTCGTCTGCTAGGTCCGGTGGTCCGCTATGGCAGGCACCCCGACTCGGCCAGCTCCTTGTTCCGGCTCTCGCTGTCGAAGAGGTAGATCCGGAATTGGCGGCCGGGGGTCAACGAGGCCCGTGGCACGCACTTGGAGACGAGCCCGTTGGCCATGCTGGCTTTCGATTCCTGGATCACCAGCTCCTTCGGCATCAGCGTCCGGTCCGGGGCCACGAACCAGAGCAGCACCGTGATGTCGTTGGAGGGATCGTATGGGGCCCGAAGGTCGTAGTAGCCGTTTCCTTCCGTCACCGCCCGCCCCGCCACCTCTCCGTCGATGAAGAGCTTCACCTGTACGTTGGCCAGGGGGCGGTTGTTGACGTCGAGCACCATGCCCGCGAAGGAGGCGAGCTGGCGGTCGACGCCGATCGTCTTGATCTCTTCGACTTTGGGGTTCCGGCCGCTGTCAGGATCGCGATCCGACGTGCCGGTGGTGGGTCCTGCTGCCGATCCAATCCGGGGGAGAAGAAAAAGCAGGATGAATGCAACCAGGAAACTCAAGTTCCGTCCCGCCATGGCCGATACCCTCCCTGTAATGCGGGCCCCCACGTCCCAGCTGGACGCTAACACCCGTATCCCGGCGTGTCAACGCGGCTTCCGGGGAGAAACACCTTGCGCCCCGGTGTTCGCCTTGATACGGTCCGATCGCTTCGTACTTCAATGATCTCCCTGCCCACCCGGGAGAGGCGAAGGATTCGCCTGCCATGTCGTTCCTAGGTCTTCGGGAGGCAAGGATGTTTCTCGACCAGGTGATGGGTGTGTTCTCCAACGACGTCGCGATCGACCTGGGCACCGCCAACACGCTCGTCTACTTGAAGGGCAAGGGCATCGTCCTGAACGAGCCCTCTGTCGTGGCCGTCGACCGCACCACGAACAAGGTGATCGCCGTCGGCAAGGAAGCCAAGAGCATGCTGGGCCGTACGCCCGACGAGATCGTGGCGGTGCGGCCGCTCAAGGACGGCGTCATCGCCGACTTCGAGAAGACCGAAGACCTCCTCCGCGAATTCATCCAGAAGGCGCTGCGCCGCCGCACGTGGGTGCGCCCGCGCATCATCATCTGCGTCCCCTCCGGGATCACCGAGGTGGAGAAGCGCGCGGTGCAGGATTCGGCGCAGCACGCCGGGGCGCGCGAGGTGCTCCTGGTTCCGGAGCCGATCGCCGCGGCCATCGGCGTCGGGTTGCCCGTCGGGAAGCCGTCCGGCAACATGATCATCGACATCGGCGGCGGCACGACTGAGATCGCGGTGATGGCCCTGAACTCCATCGTGAACCAGCAGTCGATCCGCGTCGGCGGCGACGAGATGGACGAGGCGATCGTCCAGTACGTCAAGAAGGCCTACAACCTCCTCATCGGCGAGCAGACGGCCGAGCAGATCAAGATCAAGATCGGCTCCGCCTTCCGCCTCGAACAGGAGGAGGAGATGGAGATCAAGGGGCGCGACCTGGTGGCGGGCATCCCGAAGACGATGAAAATCTCGTCCGTCGAGGTGCGCGAGGCGTTGAGCGAGCCGCTCCAGCAGATCGTGGACGCCCTGATGCAGTCCCTGGAAAAGACGCCTCCCGAGCTGGCGTCGGACATCGTGGACCGGGGAATCGTCATGACGGGCGGCGGATCGCTGCTGCGCGGCATCGACATGCTGCTGCGCGAGGCCACCAACCTTCCGATCACGGTCGCGGAAGATCCGCTCTCCTGCGTGGTGCTCGGCACCGGAAAGATCCTGGACGACCCATCCCAATACGAGAAGGTGCTCATGTCGGTGGTGCGTGACTGAGCATCGGGGGTGAGCCCCGGTGTTGCGGTACCTGTTCGCGCGCCGCACCGACTGGACCGTCTTCGTCCTCGCCTGCGCCGCCTCCCTCACGCTGATGCTCCTGGGTCCGCGCTCCCAAGCCCGGGCCGCGTGGTTCCTCCAGCACACCCTCCTCGCTCCCGTGGAGATCGTCGTCGGATGGATGGACCGCGGGGTCGCCGTCTACTGGGACAATCAGAAGCTCCGTGATCGCGTCACCCGTCTCACGATCGACCTGGACGCGACCCGCGTCGAGGGCGCCGAGAACGACCGCCTCCGCCGCCTGCTCTCGCTGACCGGGCGGCGCGCCTACGAGCTCAAGGCCGCGAACGTCGTGGGCCGGAGCCTAGACCGGCTGGGCGGCAGCCTGGCGATCGACAAGGGATCGGATGAGGGGATCGAAGCCAACCGCGCCATCCTGACCCCCGACGGCCTGGTGGGTCGCGTGGAGCGGATCACCAGGCACTCGGCCCGCGTTCTCACCCTGCTCCATCGCGACTGCGCGGTCGCCGCGCGCATCGAGCGGTCGCGGGTGGACGGCGTCGTCCGATGGGAGTACGGGGACCGGCCGATGCTCGACCTGCTCTACGTGTCTTCCCAGGAGGACGTGAAGCGCGGGGATCGCGTGGTGACCTCGGGGCTGGGAGGGATCTTTCCGGCGGGCGTGCGCATCGGGACGGTGGAGCGGGTGGCGCTGGAGTCGAACGGCCTGACCAAGGAGATCACCGTGAAACCTGCGGTGGACTTCCGCGCGCTGGAGGAAGTGCTGGTCTTCACGCCGGCGAAGGGGTCGCCCCTGCCGTCGGACTTCTACCCCATGGACGCGCCCGACACCGCCGGGACCGCGCCGACTGTCCTGCCCGGGCCGCCCGCGCTCGGGACCGCGGCCGGCGACGCGCCCTCCGCGGCTCCGGCGCGCGCCTCCGGCGCCCCGGGCACCCCCGGCGCCCCCGTCACAAGGACGCCCCGATGAGAGGGGTCCGCGACGCGGCCGTGCTCGTGGTCGCGCTGGTGCTGCAGGCGGCGTTTCTCTACCGCTTCGAGATCGCGGGGATCCGTCCCGACCTCCTCGTCGCCTTCGTGGTCTACCTGGGCTGGATGCGCGGACCCGTGGTCGGAACCCTCGGCGGGTTCTTCGTCGGGTTGATCCAGGACCTGGACGCGCCGGGGCCCCTGGGGCTGAACGCGCTCTCGAAGACCATCGTGGGATTTGCCGTGGCGAAGGCCGGCTTTCGGGTCCACCGGGCGAACGCGGGCGTGCGCTTCGCATTCTTCCTCTTCGCGATGCTGGCGCACGACATCATCTATTTCGCGGCTTCCTCTCTGGGCGACCCCTGGCTCTTCCTGAAGCAGATCGCGACCATCGCGGCCCCTTCCGCCCTCTACACGGCGCTGGTGGTCCTGGTCCTCCTCGGCCTGGTCGAATTCTTCTGGAAGCGTCCGCTCCTCGCGGACGAGACCTGACCCGTGCTGTTCGATCCCGAATCGCTGAGCGGCTCCCGGTACCGGCAGCGGAATTTCACCGCCGTCGTGGGCATCATATTCGCGCTCGTGCTTCTCCGGCTCTTCACCATGCAAGTGCTCCAGGGCGGCAAGTACCGCGAGCTGTCGGAAGAGAACCGAATCCGGGTCGAGGTGATCGCCGCCCCGCGCGGGGACATCCGGGACCGGAACGGCCTCCTGCTCGCCGACAACGTCCCCTCCTTCACGGTCACCCTCGATCCGTTCGACAAGACGTACGTGGACAACCCCGGGCTCCTCGACTCCACCGTCGCGCGCCTCGGCGTCATCCTGGGCGTGGACGCGACGCTCCTCCGGGAGAAGGTGCAGCACGACGGCCGGCAGTCGTTTCTGCCGGTGCGCCTCCGGCGGAACGTGGACCGGACCACGGTGGCCTACGTCGCCGAGCACGAGTCGGTGCTGCCCGGCGTGGACGTCGAGTTCGAGCCGCTCCGCCGCTACCCGCTGGGGCTGATGGCGTCGCACCTGCTCGGCTACGTCGGGGAAGTGTCGGATAAGGAGCTGGAGGATCCGGACCGCGCGGAGTATCTCCGCGGCGACCTGATCGGGAAGATGGGGATCGAGCGCCAGTACGAGAGCTACCTCCGCGGCGAGGCGGGAAAGCGGAGCTCCTGGGCGAGAAACACCCGATCCAGCCCAAGCAGGGCGCGGCCCTCACGCTCACCATCGACGCGAACCTCCAGCGCGCGGCCGAGCAGGCCTTCGCCCCCGGAGCGCGCGGCGCGGCGGTCGCGCTGGACCCGCGCACCGGCGAGGTGCTGGCGCTGGCCTCCAAGCCCAATTACGACCCCAACGAATTCTCGACCGGCATCACCCAGGAGCGGTGGAGCGCGCTCAGTGAGGGCGGCAACTTTCCGCTCTTCAACCGCGCCATCCAGGCCGCGTATCCGCCCGGCTCCACCCTCAAGCCCTTCGTCGCGCTGGCGGGACTGATGACGGGGGCCATCCAGCCCGGAACGACCTTCCGCGAGACCTGCAACGGGGCGTTCCAGTTCGGGCGGCGCTCGTTCAAATGCTGGAACCCGCAGGGTCACGGCACGCTCGCCCTCCGGGACGCCGTGGCCCGCTCGTGCGACGTCTACTTCTACCAGCTCGGAATCCGGCTGGGGCTGGACCGGCTCGCCGACTTCATGAAGCGCATCCACGTTTCCGACCGGTCGGGCGTCGACCTGCCCCAGGAGCGGCGGGGCCTTTTCCCGGACGCGGTGTGGCCTGGTGCTGAACCTGGCGATCGGCCAGGGAGAAACTTCGCTGACGCCCATCAAGCTGGCGCAGCTCACCTCGCTGATCGCGAACGGCGGGACCATGATTCGTCCGCACGTGATCCGGGAGGTGGAGGAGGATGGCCGCCGCGTCACCGGTCTGATCGCCACGCAGGACTCGATCGGCGTCAGGATCGATCTGTCGCCGGCCGCGCTCGCCAGCGTGCGGGCCGCGATGGAAGCCGTGGTGGCCGACGAGCACGGGACCGGCTACGGGGCCCGGGTCGATTCGGTGCGCGTGGCGGGGAAGACCGGGACCGCCCAGAATCCGCATGGAAACGACCACGCGCTCTTCATCGGCTTCGCTCCGGTGGACAATCCCCGGATCGCGGTGGCGGTGCTGGTCGAGAACGCGGGACACGGCAGCACGGCC
>WNFL01123656.1_pt1 | contig 11837 bp, 12 predicted proteins | sample 5400361 | NCBI WGS metagenome assembly WNFL01 (sample SAMN13153351, study PRJNA577476) | soil metagenome | isolation source: 40 cm soil on Douglas fir-dominated hillslope | place: USA:California | collected 2013-09-17
TATATCCCCTCCCACAGTATCAATGACCACATCCATATCATGGACAACCGTTTCAAAAGGAGCAGCCGAATAATCAATCATATTCTCTGCGCCGAGAGCGCGGGTGAATTCCAAATTGCTGGCTGAGGCTGTACCTGTCACGTGTGCCCCTTTCCAATGCGCCAACTGTACTACATACGCGCCAACTCCACCTGCCGCACCATGAACTAAAACACGTTGACCCGCCTCAACTTTTGCATTATCAATCAAAGCTCCCCACGCAGTAAGCACACCTATGGGAAGAGAAGCAGCCTCTTCAAAAGTCAAGCTTACCGGTTTGGGTTTTATTTCATTCGCCTGCGCTAAAGCATATTCTGCATATCCGCTTGTGACGATGCCATAGACCTCATCCCCTCTCTTGAAAGAAGTGACATTTGTACCAACGGCTTCAATAGAGCCTGATCCTTCCAAACCCGGAGTCCATGGGAATTGGAGCGGCATGAATTGTTTATAGGCGCCAGAGCGATATTTCCAATCGGCTGGATTCACACCTGCAGCTTTGACTCGGATCAATACCTCGTCGGCTTTTGGTTCTGGACGAGGCGCCTGTTCAAACACAAGCATATCTGCATCGCCATAATCATGTGCGCGAATTGCTTTCATAGTCAAACTAGACATGGTTCAATCTCCTGATTTTATTTTTGATTTGTGTTCCTATTAATAGCCCAGCTCTTCCTTGACCAGTACGATCGTAATCCGCTCTGGAACCACTTCGCGGTTGACGATTAACGTCTTGCCAACCGCGCTATGCATTCCAAAAGCCGCCAGCAAACGCGCATCTTCCAATGGATAACTGTATTCCTCGATGCGACGGAATCCTTCATCCAGATTCTTCACCAACTTTTGAGTGCCAACGATCCAAATTACTTTCGCTGAACCGTAAGCATACGCGCCCAATTGGCTACCACCAAAGGAGGACGCTAATACCTGTCCGCTTTCGGTGATGGCGTGGACACTGCCAATAATATAATCAGGACTCGAACGCAGTTTGCGAATCTCATCGGCTTGGGTCTTGCGATCCAGCTTTAACACTTTGGGGCGTACAGCATTATAGCGACCAGGTTGGTCGAACTCTTCTCGCAAACCCAATTTGTCGATGGTTTGCGATTGATTAGCATAAACTTCTGCGCCTTGTGGAACGAGATCGAGGACAATCTTTTTGGCTTCCTCTCCGGTCTCAGCAATCAGTGCCTTCATGCCATTGACTTCAAGCACTTTGGCAATACGTTCAACCTGTTCATCAGTTGCCAACTTCTTAAATTCTGCGTTTGGAACCAACGTTGTATCATTTACCGCTAACATAAAACCTTCTCTCTGAAATATACTAACTTTGACTTATAGTGTTACAAGAGTCCAACGCCCAATGACTACAAACACGGCGAGCGCAAGCAATACGATATTTACCGGAATAACGTTATATTCCTTCTTCGGCAAATGCTCTGAAAAAATTGCGAGCGTCTGAATAATCGTCAAACCAATTGCCGCAAGAACCGTCAGCCACGGCAGGACGCCTGTTATCAGCGGCAGAATCAATCCCAGTGCACCGAGCAGTTCCGAGCTTCCCACGAAGTGGACGAAAGCATCTGAACGACCCTTTGCCCAGGGCAGTTGTTCCTTCGCCTTGGCAGTCTGGAATGTCTTCAGTGTTCCAGCCATCAAATACATGGCGGCTAATAATCCTTGTACGATCCATAATACGATATTCATCTTGACTTCTCCTTAGGTTTTGTGATAATATACAGTTGTGTTCTAAACAACAGATGTTGTCTAATTTACTCCCCTTACCTTTTCAGGTCAACCATCAAAAAATGGATTTTGTTGACTAAGCAACACTGGAGCCAAAATGTTGTCTAACCCAAAAGAAATGGAAGAAAAACTCGACCCGCGCGTCAAACGGACCCGCAGCCTGATTCTGCGATCCTTTGAATCTCTCCTCGCTGAAAAGGGATTCGAAGCCATCTCCGTGCAGGATGTGACCGATAAAGCCGAGGTCAACCGTGCCACGTTCTACGCCCACTTTCAGGATAAATACGCTTTACTCGATTACTCCATCAGCCAGATGTTCAGGCATGAGATCGAAAAGCGAACGTTGGATGCCTGTCACTATTCCCCCGATAATTTGCGGAACTTGATTCTCGCTGTCTGTGAATTTCTCTCCAACGTTCACAGCGAATGCGCCCAACCACATCAACAATTCGAATCGCTGGTGGAGGGCAACATTAAGAAAATAATCTTCGACGTGTTATCCTACTGGTTGAAACAAACCAACCCAAAAATTTCTACAGACATTCCCGCCACGGTCGCCACCTGGGCGATCTATGGACTTGCCTCGCACTATAGCCACATGAAAAAACGCCCCGCCCTCGAAAAATTCGTGGATGAAGCGTTGCCATTAGTAGCAATCAATTTGGAGCAGTTTGCGTAATCTGCGTAATTATTTATCGATTATACGTCAATTGGCGCTTTATAGAATTGTAACGCATGGGTATTCTTATTGAGAAGCTCGCTTGATCTTTGGATACATTCATCAACCTAGCGATCTAAATTTGTACAAAAGCAGCAAGAGCAATAGCATGCTGATGACAGTCAAGGCATCGCTAAGCCTTTGCAAAGTTGATGAAATCGGAGTAGGCCAATAGAGTTCATAACGTCTATTATTTGTTCGGGGATTACTGTTATCAGATGAAGAAAAAAATAGAGATTCTCGCTCAATAGAATACCGCCCGCTGCCAAGGCTCTTTATATCAGAACGGTTGGCATTTGGAAAATCTAAGGGCCGCCCATCCTCATAGATGATTGCAGGCGAATTCCCCATTAATCTCCGATCCATCCACTCCGTTCCGAGAGGGAGCTCGTATAAATGAGCACCTCTATGAAGAGCATCTTTCATTTCCAAAGATTTTCTTTCCCATGCCAGAGGATATATCGCATTGCTATGCAAATAAATCAACATACCAGCAAAGATCAAGGCAGTAAGGAAAATAAGTCCACCAAGGAGAGTAAATAACCGTTTATCCAGCAACGGTGGCCAGAACCCACAATAACTTAATATGGAAATAAGATATAACAATACGCAACTCAATATGTACAAATCCCTGACTGTATTTACCAGGGTCGGATTTTGAAGAAGTACAGCAGGAGGTGCTTGACGCACTCCGTCTGACCCTGGCTCATAATAAAAAAAAGCATAATCCTTCAAAGGATTATCTTGAGACGGTAATACACATATATGTTGCGGCCCGGATTTAAGTATTTCACCATGTGTAATAAGAAAGCCTGTTTGAAACTCTGCCGAGTTGATTTCTTGAAATATTCCAATGCTTAGCACTTGGTCTTGCTCTAGGCTCAGTAGCGCTTCATTAAGAAATGGGTATAATGTCGTAGAACCTGATTTGACGCTATTCTGAAAATCATTAACTCGAATACGAGGTAGGTACGACTCCGTGATACTTTGGTTATCCACCAACGCGATACTTGATGCAGAGCCTGTCAGAAACATGATTTCTTTTTTTCCAGATGGACAGGATAGGGATGAAGTAATCTTTGAAGGATGCGCGGATATCTTGATAAGTAAAGGTCCTGCAAAAGCAACAAACAATAAAATGATACTAAAAGGCAATAAAAGATTCGGACTCATCCATTCACGAAACATCTCGTCAGAAACGCCGATATTTCCAGAATGCTGAGCAAGCAATGCAATACCCATTGATGCGATAAAAGCTATAATCGGGATGGTTGCCGCATACGCCCGCATTGAGTCAGCGTCCATCGGTGGCAACAAACCAGCTGACAAAAAAACACCAAGGAAAGCGGCTAATGCCAGACCATATAGCCCATCTCTACGGTTGAACACTGCTGACACTAATCCTGCCCAAGTAAATACCCACAGCAATCGATTCCCAAAATCATTTTGATCTTGAATCGTATGCATAAAACTGAACTGGCCTCTGAACAGAGTGAAGTAATCCTGATAAGAACGAAAGATGCCAACAATGAATAATGATGGTTCTTCTCGAATCTTCTGGATTGCAAGATTAAGCACATCCTCTTCTTTTACGCCCGGGTAGTCCTTCATAACTTGCATCCAACCTTGATTACCAGATGCCAAGCCGTACAATGTATAAGAATAATTGGAAAAAGGAGCAGCAGTTGGAGGACCAATCATCTTTACCATAAAAAAATTTGTCAGCATTCCCAGCGCCACGACAACAATGGCAATTAAGACCGGTTTTAGCCGTCCTATTCTTTTTGCATAATAAATTTCAAGCCATAAAATAAGGGCAGGCAAAATGAAAAAGGCCCCTGCGCGTGCATTAAGAGCGATTGTCAACAGGAACAATCCAAAGGTAGTTTCTTTTATTGATTCATTCTGTATGCCGCGAGCTAGGAACGCCACCCCCAGGGAACCAAAACATAACCCCAATTGTTCACTTAATGTTAACCCCGCATACCGCACGTAAAACCAATAGCAAATCATCAGAAATGTGGCAGCTGAAAAAGGCCCAATTTTTTTTTGAATTCCGCGCGCAGCCAGAAAACTTGCCAACGCATTGAAAACTGTCAGAAGTGCTAGAGTCACCTGTAAATTGTTACCAGCAACCGATAGCATTGCGGCTAGAAAACCGCCAAAAAGCGGGCGGCGTGTTGCCCATGTTGTAAGAAACCCGTTATAGATTAAATGATATGCTCCTTCATAATAACCGTGAGCATCTGACCAGGGCAATAAACCTCCGATTAGAGATCCGTTATACGAAGCAGTTTGCCATTTATAGATAATTGGTATGCTGAATAGAACCAACACCAAAGCCAAGCTGATGGTATCCCACACAATTCCTTTTCCACTAAATACTGTGCCCAGAAAAATGACGAGCAGAAATGCTAACCAGGGATTGAAATTGGATATCACGCGGGTAATAGATACTGGCAGGGGTATCAAAAAGACGAGAATATTGATGACCAAAGCAACACTACAGGTCAATAAAGCAAGTAATATGCGCTGATTGAACAAAGTAAACGTTGCTAACGGTTTGAACTTCATGGCTTCTGATATACCCATCCATTTTACAGCATATACGATTCAATTGATTGATTTTAAAGCTTCTTTGGTAGTCTGTTAAGCTATATGCTCTTATTCTACAACGGTTTTTTCAGACCATTGTCTTGTTCAATATTTATCCTGAATTGTGTGCTTCGAGTCGCATAAATCTTCAGTGGTCTCGATATCTTCTATGAAATTTATGCATGGCTGTATGATCACCCTAGATTTATGAATTCAAAACCTTCAAAATGAATTTCGCCGTTCGATTCCCAGAACTAGCATCGGTGAATGTGATTTCATCTTCGATAAATTTGCGGCGCTGAATAGAATCCACTGTTTTATCTTTCAAGTACATATTCAACATATCGCGAAGTTCGTTTTCGTTCATCGCAACACGTCCAGCCTTCGCTTCGCGGAAGCGTTTATGCGTGGGCCAGTCGCCGATTTCTTTTAGCGATAAAGAGAACTTTCCTTTTTTGTTCCATCCGCCAGGGATGTCAATCGTTGCCGCGATCATCGGCGTATCGTGGACGGCGGTCTCAACTAGCATCGTCGAATAGACCGTCACCAACACATCGGAGTACGCCATCATGGACGATTTCTCGTCCATGTCTTCGCCACCGTAGTAGCCGAGTGAACCACCTAATGCGATGGGCTGGACGATATGCACATGCGGATATTTCTTTTCCAACTCAAAAACACGCGCGCGTTCGTCCGCAAAGATCTTCGGCTTGTCTTGAAAATGACTTGGGTGCAAGCGGATCAACAACTGCGAAGGTTCTGCCAGTGAATCAGACGAAACCAGTTTCGCCAGTGCTTCGATGTTCGGGTAGTTCGGCGCAAAATGGACAAAACTGCTGGCGTATGAGATCAACTTGCGTTTGGGGTCAAGCCCGTGCAGTTTGAAATACTCATCGCGCGGCATAAGCCATTGCTTGCGAAAATATCCGTCGTACGATGGGATGCCGCCAACATGTACATGCTCGGGATTCCAATCTGAGCCAAGCACGAGTTCCTCTTTTTGTAATTGAGACCAGCACGTCGCCCACTGCACGTCCGCGCCAGAGACATTGTACGAGGATGAATTGTCCCAGCCGACGATGACGGTCATGTTCGGGATTCCGCGTCGGGCAGATTCACGCAGAAGGTAACGGTCCATGCGCCAGCCAGGGGTCGAAGCGATGATCATGTCAGGGTTGTATTTATTAAATAAATCAGTATACAGCCCGGGGGTAGGCGTGAAGCGGTTTTGCATCCGCGAAGGAAAAATTTCGCAGGAGCAGAATCGCCAGTGCGGAGGGAATCCAAATGCCCAAACGGAATTTCCAGCCGTTCTCCGCCCAGACTTCCCAGATGTGGCTGTCCATGGCTTCGGTGTTGATGCGGCTCGCGCCGCCGACGCGGCGCAGGTATGCGAGCAGCCACTGCCAGCGCGGGCTGACTTTGCGGGCGTAGTTGTTCGCTTGTTTGAGGCGCAGACCTTCGAAGATAAGATTCGGTCGTGCGAATCGTTGTGCGATTTTTTCTTTGATTTCATCATCGGTGAGGACGATGACTTGAACGCCCGCATCAAGCAGAGTCGGGACGACGTCGCTTTGCAGGAAGTAGATGATTGCCATGCCGTGGTCGGCGGAGATGAAGATACGTTTGGTCACTTAAATGATTTCGCTTCTTTCTTAACTGTGAGTTGATTCTATTTTGGCAGTTTAGGTCTAAACTGTAGGCATGCAGAATTCTAATTAGCTAAATTTTACGAATTAACAAGTTCTTTCAAAATAATACAACTTCCTGCAAGTATTTCGATATTGAATTTAGGCTTGTGAAGCACAAAAAGTTGATGCAGAGATGCAACCACCTCTATCTGGTTTTCTTCAACTTCCAAGAAACCTCTTTGAAGTAATTTCCTTCTTTCATCAACTTCTGCCAGCTCAAAATCTGATCCTTGCCAATTCGTTGGACCTTGAAAATACCACACACCTTCAAACCCCAAGTAAAAGATAGCTTCGGGGTTATCTTTTTTTTCATTCACGGAAATAACTAGCTGGCGATGAGGGCGGAGATACCTAAGAATAGAGCAATAATATAAACTTGGGTCGTCGATATGGAAATCAAATTGATTATGGACTCGGAATTGTTTTGGCTGCCATATAGAGTTTGCTTTCACAGTAACCTTCTCTTCTTGTATCCTAGTTAGGAATAATACCAACTAAAAATCTTGTTATACACTGCCAGTAAAATTTTCTTGATAAATCCAATTTCCAACACGCGTTTCCCAAACGAGACAGTTTTCTTTTTCCCCGCACCCTTCAACTCGCCCCTCAAATACCCCAGCGTATTGGACATATTCATCGCCAGCGGGTCAGAGACCATCAGGCGCAGCAAGCCCGCGTCGTTCATGCGCTTGTCCAACTGGCGGACTTGTCCCATGGGCTTGTCCATGTCAAAGGGCAGGAATTGCTGCAGCGTGGATTTGTACGCCGTGAATTGCCAGTGACTTGCGCCCGCCATTGCGGTCACGCCTTTATAGGCGATTTTCCAGTCACGCGTTGCTTCATATATTTTGCGATTATCGAGTTCTGTTTGTCCAAGCGATAAATTAAATTCAAGAAAAATTTCCCATGGAATGAATTGCCCCTCTTCGAGTTGAGCATGACCCCACGCCCATTTGAGTGTGCTCTCATAGAGATCAATAGGCGTGCGGAAGGGACGCGCAGTCACCATGCCAACATTGGGGAAGGTTTCGAGAATTTCCACGGAACGCGAAAGCCAATTCGGGGAAAATAAAACATCCGCATCTGTGTAGGAAATGATTTCTCCTGGCGCGCCTGTCAGCATTACATTCCATGCGCCGCCCTTGCCCATGTTCTTTTCGGAGAGGATCAAATATTGGATTCGTCCCTCTTCTTTTTCTTTGATAAGGAAGTCGCGCACTTCGGCGCAGGAGCCGTTATCGAAGACCATCAAGTCGAACGGCAGTCCCGCATCCTTGCGCATGGATTCGAGTGAGACCTTCAACACATCGAGGGTCTCAGCGTAGAATCCACTTAGAAAGGGGATGTAGTTCAATAGTGCAACCGTTATCCGTTCTGGCTTGACAACGTCTTTGACGAACTTGGCAGGATTTTGACCTTTACGCATGTATTAACCTTGGAATATCATATTCAAATTATTGAGTTGAGAGTGTTGACCACCAAAATAACAATTATAGCTTGGGCATTTCCAACAATACTTACTTCTTTGACCCCGTCAACGCGGTCGTGATTCCCAAGCCAACATATACTAGCCCTGCAAAATAGCGTTGTCCCTTTTGGAAGCGTTTGTTGCCTGTCAGCTTCCCGGCTAGGGAACTGGTTACCAATGCATACATGCTATCGGTAATGAGCGCCATGCCAACGAAGATCGCGCCCAGCAACAGATTTTGCATCACAACATTTCCTTTGGTGGGATCAACAAATTGCGGCAGGAAAGCAAAGAAGAATAATGCGGTTTTAGGGTTAAGAATATTGACTGCAAATCCCTGCCAGTAAATGCGAGCGAGACTTTCCTGTTTGACAGTTTCATCTTCCGCGCCGTTATCACCAGCCAGCAACTTGCGAATTCCAAGATAAATCAAATATGCCGCGCCGAGATATTTCACCACATCGAATGCCAATGCGGATGATAACAAAATTGCTGAGAGTCCTAATGCTGCAGCAACCGCCTGCACGAAGTTTGCGGTCTCAATCGCCATCACAGAGACGAGTCCCGCTACGCGCCCCTGGCTGGCGCTGCGTGCTGTGATATACAATACTGCTGGTCCCGGAATCAAAAGCAAGGCGAGCGCCGCGCCCATGAAAAAGAAAAGTTGTGCTGATGCGATCATGATGTCTCCTTTTATATATCAGGTTGAGCCGCGATCCTCAAACGGCGAGTGCGGCGAAGCATCTCTATCACGGTAAGCGATGAAGAAAATCCAAAACAATTTGATTGAATTCCTCGGGTTTTTCCATGTTGGGTAGATGGGCCGTGTTCTTGATAACCACGCTTCGACAGCCTACGATGTGCTTGACCAGCGCCTCGGAGATATCTGTGACACTTGGATCATCCAAATCGCCAACGATGGAAAGGGTCGGAAAAGATAACGAAGCCAATCTGCCAAATGCTTGGGGCTGAAGCGGTTCTTCCATCACAAAACCACTCTCCTTCATCCAGTCTGCTTGATTGGATAAGGCGGTGAGTCCCATTTCGTAGACACGTTCGCGTATTTTGCGGTCAACCATATTTGCTGACCGTTGCGTCCCATCCACCCATATTTGAACTTGAAGTTCAGCCGCTCGTTTGAGATTCCCTTCTTTACGCGCGGTGATGTATTCAAAAATCGTTTGAGGCGGCTTACCTTGATATGGATAACCACTTAACGCCGAAGAGACCAAGACCAGCGACTTTACCATCTCAGGATGTTCCAGAGCAAAGTCGATCACGGTCATACCGCCCATCGAGCAACCCACAAAATGAGCTTGCTTAATGCCCAGAAATTTCAACAGTTGAAATAGATCTTGCCGATGAGAAAACTGCCCGCCTGACATTATTGAATGCCCATATCCGCGCATGTCATAACGGATGGTTCGAAACTTCTGCACCAAAAGCGGAAATTGATCATCCCACATTCTATGGTCGCAGATACCTGCATGTACCAGAACGAGAGGAGAACCGTCACCACCCTTCTCATAGTAAAGTTTTACATTGCCAAACTCTGCAAAGCCATCCTGTAGTTTGATAGTGCTCATGTGCTGATCCTTTGCTTCACACTGGCTACTTCTAAAGCATTTTCATTGATCCAAAAATAACTGACACAGCTCTTCTGAAACCCCAGTTGTCGTTTTCTCGTATTCGATCACCGTCCGTTTGATGGCGGCTTGCATGGCGTAGTGGAATTTGAAGCCTTGCTCGGGTGAGTCGAGATTCATCCACGCGTGCGAATCGTGCGGCAAATAGCGCAGTGAAAAGGCGCGTGTTGAACGAATGTAATATAACAACTCAAAGGGATAATATGTTTTACCGGAGCGCAGGTCTGGGCTGTTGAGCAAGGTCAAATCAACGGGATCAATTTCGGATGGAGCAGGAAGCATCTGCCCATCCCGCTCCGCTCCGCTTTGGGGACTATTGTCGAAGCGGGCAAGCCACAGGGTGATGTAATTCGAGTGGGCATAAAAATCCTGCACGGTATGCAAAAATCTTCCAAAAGCTTTCCATGTAGAGAGCGCGTCGTTATTTTGCAATGCTAAAACTGCGAGCGCGCGTTGCTCCTCAATATAGGCATATGTTTTTTCGAAGGCGTTGTTGTCGAAATGAAATTCGTCGTGACCAAACTGCCCCTGCAAACGGTCCTGATGAATATTGGCATACGTGATCGCAGATAACGCGCGCGGACTAAACCGATCGCCAAGCGCATTGAACATGATTTCGATGTGATATTGTGTAAGCATTCGTCCGATTATACCCAGTGGGTAACCTATAAGCGTTATAATCCGCACATGAGTTTTTACACTTCCAAAGGCGACGACGGCACGACGAATTTATTGGGCGAGGGTCGTGTGACGAAATATCACGCGCGCATCGAAGCCGTGGGGACATTGGACGAATCGACCGCCGCTTTGGGGCTCGCGCGAGCTCAATGTCTTGACCCACAATCGGGCGGAATCCTGCTCGAAGCCCAACGCGATTTATACAAGCTGATGGCTGAGGTGGCAGCCACGCCTGAAAATGCTGAACGTTTTCATTTTATTGACTCGGCGCGTGTGAAATGGCTCGAAGAACAAACGGATTTTTTGAGCACATTGGTTGAGATGCCCCGGGAATTTATTCTGCCCGGTGACTCACTGGCTGGCGCGGCGCTTTCCTTGGCGCGCGCGATCGTGCGTCGAGCCGAACGCCGCGTGGTGGAATTGTACGATACTGAAGAAGTTGTGAACCCCGACCTGCAACGGTATTTGAATCGTTTGTCATCGTTATGTTTTGTTTTGGAATTGTTGGAAAATAAAGCGGCGGGACATAAGACAAGTTTGGCGAAAGAATAATTTTTTCAACCGTGAAAGCCGCTAAGCCCGCAAAGAAAGTTTTTTAAATTCTTAGCGTGCTTGGCGGTAATTTTTTATACTGGGCGAGAGAATCTCGTACCTATGGATAAAATATTATGACAGGCACATTTCTCAACATCGCAACAGTAATACTTGGCGGCATGATTGGTTTGATCTTTGGCACACGTATTCCAGATAAATTAAAAGAGACAGTCATCGCGGGCATAGGACTCTTTGTCGTTGCGATGGGCTTGCAAATGTTTTTAAAGACAGAGAATCCGTTGATCGTGTTAGGGTCGTTGTTGATCGGCACATTGCTCGGTGAATGGTTGCGCATCGAAGATGGTTTGCAGGATTTGGGAAAAATATTGGAACAAAGATTCTCAAAAGCAGGCGATGATGGCTCGAATAAATTTGTGCGCGGATTTCTAACCGCGTCGCTTTTATTTTGTGTAGGACCGATGACGATCCTCGGTTCGATCCAAGATGGTTTGACAGGTGACTATAATCTCTTGGCTGTAAAGTCTGTATTAGATGGGTTTGCATCACTGGCGTTCACGTCCACATTGGGGGTGGGTGTGATGTTCTCAACGATAGTTATTCTTGTTTTTCAAGGTGGGATTAGCTTGCTTGCAACGCAATTGAACGCAATTGTCACACCGTCTATGCTGAATGAATTGACCGCAACAGGTGGAGTGATTCTC
>WNFL01152132.1_pt1 | contig 11836 bp, 11 predicted proteins | sample 5400361 | NCBI WGS metagenome assembly WNFL01 (sample SAMN13153351, study PRJNA577476) | soil metagenome | isolation source: 40 cm soil on Douglas fir-dominated hillslope | place: USA:California | collected 2013-09-17
AACCACAGCTTGTAATTCGAGAATCCTGTGGTTATTACCTTCGCAAAGAAAGGTAGATTATGGAAAGCGACAAAAAACTTGCTTGGGGCCTCATTGGAGCCAGTGATATTGCCAGTACACGCATGATCCCGGCGATCAATGCCCAACCCGATAGTCACGTCGTCGCTGTGATGAGCAGCAATTTGAAACGAGCACAGAAATATGCTGTTGATAACAATATTTCCCGTGCTTATGGATCACTTGATGATTTTTTGAATGATCCTGAATTTGAAGTTGTGTATATCAGCACAACCAATGAATTACACCTCTCACAAACGTTGGCTGCTGCAAGAGCTGGGAAACATGTTCTGGTCGAGAAACCGCTGGCGCTGACCTATGAGGATGCGCTACAGATGATTGAGTCCTGCAAAAATGCGGACGTCATTATGGGAACCAATCATCACTTGCGTAACGCCATTACACATCGCAAACTACATGATCTTGTTGCGGATGGTGCGATTGGTCGTCCATTAGCTGCTCGAGTATTCCATGCTGTCTATTTGCCACCGCGCCTTCAAGGATGGCGGCTCAATAAACCGGAAGCCGGTGGCGGCGTCATTCTCGATATTACTGTTCATGATGCTGATACGCTGCGATTCATCCTCAATGATGAGGTTGAGGACGTGATAGCACGTTCCACAGAACAAGGCCTTGCGTCTAGTGGCTTGGAGGATGCGGTAATGGGTGTGATGTATTTCCGCAATGGAGTGCTTGCGCAGTTTCACGATGCCTTCACTGTTGCCCATGCAGGAACTGGATTAGAGATACATGGCACCGAAGGGTCCTTAGTCGGGGAATCGGTAATGACCCAAGATCCAATTGGCCGTATCACGGTTAAGCGGGGATCTCTCAGCGAAGAAGTGAAATTAGAAGCCGCTGAAGATCTCTATATCCGTTCCGTGTACAACTTTAATCAAGCAGTAAAGGGGAATGGACAGCCTTCTGCCACTGGCGAAGATGGGTTGAAGTCTTTAGCAGTTGGGCTGGCGGTACTTGAGTCGGCGAAAACGGGCCATCAAGTTAAAGTACGTCATCAATAAAGTCGAATCGCCTGAACGGTAGAAATCATGTCACGAACGAGATTTATTTCTCTTGAAGAAGCAGCAAGACTAATCCCAAACAGTAGCGTCATATCTGTTAGTTCATCTAGCGCATTAGGATGTCCTGATGCAACTTTGCGTGCCATCGGTGAACGTTTTTCCGCTACCGGTATGCCGCGTGATCTGACGACTTTGCATCCAATCGCTGCGGGTGATATGTACGGCGTGTTAGGGATAGACCACATCGCTTATCCCGGCTTACTCAAGCGGGTCATAGCAGGTTCCTATCCTAGTGGACCTTCGTCGCATCCATCACCGCGTATCTGGCAGATGATTGACAACAACCAAATCGAAGCCTACAACCTTCCAAGTGGCGTTTTGTTTCATATGCATCGAGAGGTAGCAGCAGCACGCCCCGGTATTCTTACGAAAGTTGGACTCGATACGTTTGTCGATCCCCGTCGTACGGGTGGTCGGATGAACGGTGCCACGACCGAGGATATAGTGCGTGTCGTTGAATTTGACGGCGATGAGTGGCTATATTTCAAGTCTATTGTCCCTCACGTGGCTATCATTCGCGGCACAACAGCAGACGAATTCGGCAATATTTCAATGGAGCATGAGGGTGCTTATCTTGGTGCTCTGGATCAAGCCCTCGCTGCGCATAACACGGGTGGGATTGTCATTGCACAGGTTAAACGCATATGTGAAGGTGAGTCTATCCCCGCACAGCAGGTGCGCGTCCCTGGTATTTTGGTTGATTACGTTGTGCTGGACCCAGATCAGAAACAGACGACCCAAACGCTTTACGAGCCCGCGATCAGCGGCGAAACTCGTTATCCCGCCTCTCGCTTTGAGTTTGCTGAATGGGGAGCCGACAAAGTAATCGCGCGACGTGCAGCACTGGAATTGCGCCACGATGACGCAGTGAACCTCGGATTTGGAATCTCGGCACTTGTACCACGCATTTTAATAGAAGAAGGTCTTCATAACGAAGTAACGTGGGTTATCGAACAAGGCGCAGTTGGAGGGGTGCCACTACTTGGTTTCCAGTTTGGTTGCGCCGCCAATGCCCAAGCCATCGTTTCGGCAGCAGATCAATTTACTTACTTTCAGGGCGGAGGGTTCGACTGTAGCCTGCTTTCGTTCATGCAGGTTGACCATGACGGCAACGTCAACGTCTCGCGCCTGTCCTCTAAACCGCATGTGACAGCAGGTGCGGGTGGCTTTGTAGATATCACAACCAATGCATCACACATTGTATTTTGCGGCTACTTCACGGCAGGAGGTCTTAATCTGGCACTGGAAAATGGACAACTTCGCATTCTAAAGGAAGGTAAAGTGCGGAAGTTTATTCCAGAAGTTGAGCATGTAACGTTCAGTGGCACTCGAGCTAAGGAACAGCAGCGGAAAGTGATTTATGTGACTGAGCGCTGCGTACTAAGCCTGGAACCAGCGGGGTTAACTGTGATTGAAATTGCACCAGGAATTGATTTAGAGCAGGACGTAATCGGTCAGGCAGATATTCCCCTACAAGTGAGCCCAAATTTACGCCCTATGGATGCGCGGTTGTTTTATCCGGATGAGATGGGTCTAACGCTGGGTAACCGAACTCCCATCCTTCGCCAATCGGCAGAAGCATAAAACGATGGCCCCGAAACGCATTCTCCTCGATATTGATGGACCCATAGCAACTATCACACTGAACCGACCTGATAAATTGAATGCTATCGATCCACTCATGCTCGAACATTTCGAGGACGTACTGCACGATCTCGAACAAAATCCCTCAGTGCGTGTCGTACTAATTATGGGATCAGGGGAACGCGCCTTTTGTGTTGGCGCGGACATAAATGCATGGACTGCCCTCAACCCGCTGGATATGTGGGCCAGTTGGACACGCAATGGGCATCGTGTATTTGAGCGACTTGCCCGTTTGCGACAACCAGTGATCGCAGTTTTAAATGGTTATGCATTGGGTGGTGGGTTAGAACTGGCACTGGCAGCGGATATCCGACTTGCAGCCGCGGATATCGAGCTAGCGTTGCCTGAAGTCAAAATCGGAACAACCCCGGGATGGGCCGGGACACAGCGCTTGCCCGCATTGATCGGGTCAGCACGCGCTAAACAAATGGTGTTCAGCGGAGCGAGGTTCAATGCACAGACTGCCGAGCGTTGGGGCTTGGTCAATGAAGTTGTCCCTCGCGATGCCCTGATGGCTAAGGCAAAAGAGTTAGCAAATGATATTGCTCTAAATGCCCCAATCTCTGTGCAAATATCAAAACAGATGATTGACGGTGCCATGGGACAGGCAGTGAGCATCGCACTCGAATCGTTGGCCGGCGCGCTGACTGCCAGTATTGCTGATGGAGCTGAAGGCATTGCTGCCTTTCGTGAACATCGATTGCCGCATTTCAAAGGATTGAACGAGGAGAATAATGATGATTCCGAAGCGTGAAACTAAACAATATTCGATGTGGATTAACGGTCTATGGGTCGAAGCGCAGAACGGAAAGCGTTTTACAAGAGAAAGCCCATCGGAAGGCGTCATTGTAGGCGAATATCCACAGGCTGACAAAGCGGATACTGATGCTGCCGTAGCCGCGGCCCGGCAGGCCTTTGATGAAGGCCTTTGGCCCCACATGCCTGGTGTAGAACGCGCAAGGTTACTCAACCGTGTTGCGGATGCGATACGCAAAGAGAGAGACGAACTTGCGGAAATCGAAGTGCTGGAAAGTGGCAAGCCCATCTCGCAGGCACGGGATGAAATGGATGGTTGCGCCGGATTATGGGAATATGCTGCGACCCTGGCTCGGCACATCTACGGTGACACTTACAATAACCTTGGTAAAGATATGATCGGTATGATCCTGCGAGAGCCAATTGGTGTAGTGAGCATGATCACACCTTGGAACTTTCCACTTCTAATAATCAGCCAAAAACTGCCATTTGCACTAGCTGCTGGTTGTACCGCAGTAGTCAAGCCTAGCGAATTGACCCCTGGCACAACCCTCCGCCTTGGCAAGATTCTCGAAGCTGCAGGCTTGCCCAATGGCGTGGTCAATATCGTGACTGGCTATGGTGTTCCCGTTGGGGAACGCTTGGCCAACCACCCTAATGTGGATATGATCTCCTTCACCGGTTCGACCAATGTGGGGCGAACTGTGGTCCAAGCCTCCAGCGGTAACCTGAAAAAAGTTGAACTCGAACTGGGTGGTAAAAACCCGCAAATTGTCTTTGCCGATGCCGATCTTGACGCAGCGCTGGATGCTATTGTCTTTGGCGTCTACTTTAACATGGGTGAATGTTGCAATAGCGGAAGTCGCCTATTGATCGAACGATCTATTGCCCAGGAGTTAACTGCCCGTATAATCGAACGCTCCAAATCCGTCCCGGTGGGCGACGTGTTCGATGAGCGCACTAAAGTTGGCGCAATTGTGAACGAGGCGCAGTTGAAGAAAATCTCGTCTTACGTTGAACTAGGACAGCAGGAAGGCGCAGCCTTGAAGTTGGGCGGGGAGAGGCTCACAACTGAGAGGGGTCGATTTTTCCAGCCCACTGTCTTTGATCAGGTTTCGCCCACCATGGCAATTGCGCGTGAAGAAATCTTTGGGCCGGTGCTGTCCATTGTCACCTTCGATACGCCGGAAGAAGCCATCCGCATTGCTAACAGCACTATGTATGGTCTTTCAGCAGGGGTCTGGACGCGCAACGTTAATACTGCCTTCCAAGTGAGCCGAAGCATTCGTGCTGGAACGATTTGGATCAACACCTTCATGGATGGCTACCCAGAGCTTTCATTCGGCGGCTATAAGGAAAGCGGCCTGGGTCGAGAATTGGGGCGCTTTGCAATTGACGAATTCACTGAGTTGAAAACTATACAACTTCATCTTGGCGCGCGTACCAACTGGTGGCATCGCCCGGACTCGACAAAATAGGATAGCCCTATGAACGAGACGATAATATCAAATGATTTTCCCGAGATACTTATTCCCAAGGCTCAGCAAGCGATGGATTTTGCTCAGGAACAGATACGGCGATTAATCACCGAGCATCCCAACTATTTTCCGTTATACACCGAACAGGGGCGCTGGTATAGCCAAGGAGAAACTTGGACAAACTGGTGCGAAGGCTTCCTAGGCGGAATGTTGTGGATTTTCGCGCAGCGAAGTGGCAATACTTGGTGGCGAGATCAGGCCGAACACTATTCGCGGCTCATTGAACCTCGCAAGCTCGATACAACAGTTCATGACTTGGGATTTCTGTTCATGCCAACCTGGGAAGTTTGGTACAACTTGACCGGCGATAAGAAGATTCAGGAAAACGTGATAACCGCCGGGCAAACACTAGCGCTGCGCTTCAATGAACAAGGACGCTACCTGCGTTCTTTCGTTGCACCAGAAAGCTGCTTTATCGACATTATGATGAATGTTGGCATTATCTTCTATGCAGCTGTTCAACTTGGGGATGACCATCTCTTAAACATTGCCAAGCAGCACTGTCTAACAACGCGTCGCTATTTAATGCGGGGCGATGGTAGCACTTCCCACGAAGGAATATTTGACCTTGAAACAGGCACATTCCTACGCCAGACGACCCATCAGGGCTGGCGTGATGATTCATCGTGGGCACGCGGACAGGCATGGGCGATAGGTGGGTTCGGTACAGCCTATCGCTTCACGCACGATGTCACTTTTCTTGACACAGCACAGCATTGTGCAGATTTTTATATCGCTCGGACTCCGGCACATGGCATCCCACCCAATGATTGGGAAGAACCAAATCCCACACAACCCTATGAAAGTTCTGCAGCGTCGATTGCTGCCTGGGGATTCTGGCAACTTGCTGAATTATGCCCTGATCCTTCGCATGCGGCCACATACAGTCAGTATGCTACAAACATTATTGCCACACTCTGTACTCCGGAATTCCTGGCTAACGAAACTCCTGGCTGGGAAGGAATATTGAAACATGGCAGCTATCACGAGCGCAAGAAGCTTGGTGTAGATGAAAGTGTGATGTGGGGCGACTATTTTTTCGTAGCCACATTGCATCAGATGTTGGAGAAGAAGAGATGAAATTATCTCCGAGTACGAGCAAAGAAGCTAATCAAGAAAACGAATTATTAAGCATCAGTCTTTCTGTGAATCTAACTTTTGATTTTAGAAAGAGCTAAAGGTACCTTATTATGGCTAATGACTACGATATTATCATTATCGGAACAGGTGCAGGCGGTGGAACACTAGCGTACGCGCTACGAAATAGCGGCAAACGGATACTGCTGATTGAGCGCGGGGACTATCTGCCGCAGGAAGCAGAAAATTGGAGTCCGAACGCAGTATTCAAGCAAAAGCGTTATGCCACAAAGGAATTATGGCGGGACGAACACGGTCGCACGTTTTCACCAGGCGTATATTACTATGTTGGTGGAAGCACCAAAATGTTTGGTGCCGCGCTACCGCGTTTGCGACGCGAAGATTTTGGTGTTGTTGAACATGCGGGTGGGATCTCCCCCGCATGGCCAGTCTCTTATGAAGATTTGGAGCCATATTACACTCTTGCCGAACAGATATACCGCGTACATGGGGTAAGTGGGTACGATCTGACAGAACCACCCCGTTCAACGCCTTATCCGTATCCGCCCATTCCTCACGAGCCGTATATTCAGGACCTCGCCGACCGTTTGACAGCTCAAGGACTGCATCCGTTTCCAATGCCAATGGGGATTGATTTAGGGCAGGACAGGCCTTGCATTCGTTGCAAAACGTGCGATGGCTTCCCCTGTAAAGTTCATGCGAAAAGAGACGCCGATATTTCTTGCGTGCAACCCGCGCTGGAAAACCCGAATATTGAAATCACTACGCATACGTACGCACGACGATTATTGACCACTTCGGATGGTCATCGTGTGACAGGCGTTGAAGTCGAACGGGATGGTCAAACGTTCCAATTACGGGCCGCCACAATTGTCGTTTCGTGTGGTGCAGTCAATTCTGCAGCCCTGCTGCTGCGGTCTGCTAACAGTGCCCACCCCAACGGATTAGCTAATTCGTCTGGGTTGGTTGGTCGAAATTATATGGTGCACAACAATACTGCACTAATGGCTGTCGCTCCGACTCGCCGTAACCCAACGGTTTTCCAGAAAACCATCGGCATTAATGATTTCTACTGGGGCGACAACGATTGGCCCCATCCGATGGGTAATCTACAACTGCTTGGCAAATTGCAAGCTGGAATGCTGACCGTGAACCAACCCCTAGTGCCACGTAGTATTTTACAATCCGTAGCGGATCGCAGCATAGATTGGTGGGTGATGTCGGAAGACCTGCCTGATCGTGAAAACCGGATTACGTTAACTTCCGACAGTACGATTCAGCTTCGTTGGAAACCAACGAATATTGAAGGCCACGAGCGCCTTATCATGAGGACCCGTGCTATGTTGCGCCGCGCGGGTTATCCGATCATCATGACTCAGCGCATCGGTATTGAAACGACTTCTCACCAGTGCGGGACAGTATGCTTTGGCGTAGCGCCTGAGAATTCCGTACTTGATCCATTCTGCCGCACACATGACATCGAGAACCTCTATGTGGTCGATAGTTCATTTTTCCCTTCATCTTCAGCAGTGAATCCAACATTAACCATCGCAGCGCAAACACTTCGAGTAGCCGATCATATGTTGGGAAATCTACCCTCCAAGAATGCTCTTAAATCATCCATCCTGGAAAAGACGGAGTAATTAAGCATGAAAACTCAACGTTATAAATATGTAGTGGTAGGTGCTGGCGCAGCTGGCTGTGCCGTGGCTAATCGTTTGAGTGCGGATCCTAACAACACGGTGTTGCTGCTCGAAGCAGGTGGTCCTGATAAATCCATACTGATCCATATGCCGGCCGGGTTTACAAAACTTACTAGCCCATCCGTAAACTGGGGTTTCGAAACTGTCCCTCAAAAAGAAATGAACAATAGACCGATGCATTATCCACAAGGTCGCACCCTGGGTGGAAGCACATCTATCAACGCAATGATTTATATTCGCGGAAATGCTCTGGACTTTGAAGAATGGAAGGAACTGGGCAACGATGGCTGGGGCTATGAGGATGTGCTGCCGTACTTTAAAAAAGCTGAGAATAACGAATTATTCCATGATGAATATCATGGCACGGGCGGCCCGTTAAATGTAGCTGGACAAGCTCAACAAAACCCCTTATCGAGAGCCTTTGTCCGCGCGGCACAGGAAGTTGGCATAGCATACAATCCAGACTTCAATGGGAAAAAACAGGATGGCGTGAGTTTCTACCAGGTCACGCAGCGCAATGTGCGGCGTGAAAGCACCGCAACGGCCTATCTGAATCCGGTTAAAAATCGGCCTAACCTCACCATCTTAACTCATGCACAAGCAATGAAAGTTATCTTGAAAGATGGACGTGCTGTTGCACTCAAATACCTCCATGACAACCAGGAAAAGACCGTCGAGGTGGACGGAGAATTGATTCTTAGCGGTGGTTCCGTTAATTCCCCCCGGCTCCTATTATTGTCTGGTATCGGTCCTGCCAAAGAATTAAAGGCACTTGGTATTGAAGTTGTGCATGATTTACCCGGTGTAGGCAAAAACTATCAAGATCACATGGATGTTTACGTGACAGCGGAAACGCTACCGGTGAGCTACAACGGCGAGGATCGCTGGGATCGAGCAGCTCTGCATGGCCTGCAATATATGCTTTATAAAACAGGACCAGTGACGGCCACCGTCTGCGAGGCTGGGTGCTTTGTCCGCAGCAGTGATGCAGTACGTTCTCCCGATATTCAAATTCATTGTATTCCGGCCTTTGTGGTGGATCATGGCCGTATGCACATCAAAGGGCATGGCATGACCATCAATACTTGTAATCTCCGCCCGCGTAGTATTGGTGAAGTCACATTAAATTCAGCCAATCCTTTGGATCCGCCAGCCATCAATCCAAACTTTGGTTCTGATCCATATGATTGGAAAGTCTCAATCGAAGGATTCAAATGGGCGCGAAAAATTCTTGCTTCAGCAGAGCTCACGCCGTTTATCAAACGTGAACATATGCCCGGCGCGGAAATTCAATCTGACGATGAAATCCGTAGCTATATCCGCCAGTGGTCAAAGACCGATTACCATCCCGTTGGCTCTTGCAAAATGGGCCATGATGATATGGCCGTCGTAGATACACAATTGCGAGTCCATGGCATCGCAGGCCTGCGGGTCATTGATGCATCCATCATGCCTAAACTGACCAGTGGTAATACTCAGGCACCTTCGATCATGATTGGAGAAAAGGGTGCAGCGATGATTTTGGCTGGCCAGCTCGTTTAGATTGTTGAGTCGAAGCATGAAAATAAGGCCATTGACATTTGAGAAACGCTGGACGGATCGAGACTTATTACGTCGAGTATACGATTTTGCTGCCCCCAAGAACTGATCTAAACCTCGTGAAAGGATCAGGATCAATCTGGAGACAGAAACTATGTTAAAGCAGAAGATATTTAGCACGGAACAGATTATCATGAAGCTGCAAGAAGCAGATGTCTTAATCGGACAAGGCAAGAGCGTCAGTGAAACAGTAAGAGTAATTAAAATAAGTGAGCGGACCTACTATCGCTGGCGGGAGGAATATGGGGGATTGGATAGGACACCAACGAAAAAACTCAAAGAGCTGGAAAAGGAAAACACTTGTCTGAAGCATCTGGTAGCGGAGCTGTCGCTGGATAATACCATCCTGAAGGAGGCGCTTTCAAAAAAATAGTCAGTCTGGAGGGACGTCGAGAAGTGGACGAGCAAGCGCATCGTTGTGACCTGCCCGTCTGTTCTGTACAGGATGACCCAGTAGTGTTGGCAAATCGAGATGCGTGAAATCAGGCACGGCGTACAGTACATGAGACATTCCGGCAACTTCCTGCGCATCGATGGTGGTGCAGATCATGACGGCATCCATACCGGCCCGTCGGGCCGCCTCAATTCCACCTAATGCATCCTCAAAAACCAGGCAGCTTGCGGGTTCGATTCCCAATAACTGGGCAGACTTCAGGAAAATTTCAGGATTCGGTTTGCCGTGTTGAATATCGGCGCCACCAACTACTATTTTAAAATATTGCCGTAGGTTGAGTTCATCCAAGATAAAAGAGATGTTGGCAGGAGGTGAGGCAGTGGCGACAGCCATGGGCAGAGCCAGAGCAGTCGCCTGCTCCAGCAGGTGCAGCAGGCCCTGCAGTGGTTCGCGGTAGTCAGAAAAACGCTCGCGATAAAGGGCTTCTTTTCTCTCGCCCCAATAAATCACTTCGGTATCGCTGAGCTGTGTACCCAGCATCAAGCGTATAATTTCGCTGGATTTCTTACCGGTTGTGGCGCGGTTAAATTCGTTTAGGTCGATTTGGACGCCAGCCTCGGCGAGTATATCTTGCCAAGCTTGGTTGTGGGTGGGCGTATTATGGACGAGAGTGCCATCCATATCAAAAATCAAGGCAGAATATTTCATACGTTTATTTTATATCCTTAGACCCCGCTGAAGCCAGCTAAATTCAAAGTGTTAATCCAACTCTTAAGATCGAGCATACCAGGAGTGCTGAAATTTATTTTCCAGGCGTTACTTTAACCCCGAGAGTAAATACAAATTTAGATATTTACTCAATAATGAGGAGTTTTGTGTTCTCTATCCCGACCCCGCTGGTAGGGAAAAGTGGTTGGTTCACCTTTGAAATCGGACCCGGACATTCTTATTTAGGTGATTGGGCAGTATTGGCAGATGTCAAGTTGATTCATCGATAAGCCAATCATGCTTTAATCAGAAGGAGACATATAATGCCCAAAAAACCAAAATCAATCTTAACTAGACAGGCTATTAACATTAATGGCACTGTCAACGGCCAAATCGCTATTGGAAACAACAACATCCAATCTCAATCTGGGCCGAATAATTTAATTGCAATGGCAGAAATGGAAGAACTCCATAGGATGCTGAGCGAATTGCGTGCAAAAGTTAAATCCACTCCTGATTTGCAAAATAGAACCTCCGCTCTTGAGCAGGTTCAAAAACTTGAGCAAGCTGTCACTGCAAAGAAACCCGATTTATCAAAAATGGAAAAGGTCAAAAAAAAATGGTTTAGTAGAAATGCACCTACTTTAGTAGGCGTAGTGACAAGCGTGATTGTGCATCCCATTGTAGGGAAATTGGTAGAAGCTGGAGGCGATCTATTTGTGAAGGAGTTTCAAGAGAAGTTTGGTGGTTCTTCCTAATAAGAAGAATCTGGTATTCAACGCTTTTGCCGGAACCATTTACACATCCCTTTTCCCAACCCATTGATAGTGATGGATTCCGATTAGGGAAAATAAGTTTTTGTCCAATGTTCAATTCAGAAGTTTAACCCGAATGAATTTTTTGTTTTCAAGTTAATCAACGGCTCGCTATAACTTGACAATAACCCATGCCTTGAGTCCCTCAATCTTGACACGACTCATTTTAGTTAGATCACCCTGTATAAAGGCTCTTGCCTCACGACATTGGAACTGTACGGCAAGCGTTAACACTTTGCAGACTGCTTCATCTGCAATCTACTCAGGCGGCTACGCATACTCACGGTTGGCTGAAGGAGCGATTGGCTGTTTTATATTGTCCCCTCTTTCAGCATAAACAAGAGATTGTACGGTTGAAATTAAAAGTACCTACTGAGGAAAACGGACGCACGATGGCATCTGTTTTCGTAGCGGGGGTAGGATTTGAACCTACGACCCATGG
>WNFL01172560.1_pt1 | contig 11836 bp, 10 predicted proteins | sample 5400361 | NCBI WGS metagenome assembly WNFL01 (sample SAMN13153351, study PRJNA577476) | soil metagenome | isolation source: 40 cm soil on Douglas fir-dominated hillslope | place: USA:California | collected 2013-09-17
CGTTACTCTCGATTCTGAAACGAGAGGCTCGCCCCGAGTATCCATCCTTCACCAAGACGGTGCGAAAACTTGTCAATCTGCGAATAACACGAGCCAAGCCAAATGCAAATTACCATGGTGTTTCTTGCGGTCAGCGCGAACCCTCTCATGGGAGGAGGCCACAGGCCGCTCGAACCATAGACGCAATTAGCTTTGGGGAGAGAGGCGGCGGGCACGCGACCGCCAACCTCCGTTGTTCGCCGCGAGCCTAGCCTGAAACGAGGGCGGGGATTTGTCGTTGGAAAAGAACCTGCCACGAACGCCACAGGCTACGAAGGGAAAAAAGCCCGGGGCACATGCTGCGGGCGTTCTTTTAAAGGGTGCGCTGCTCGATGTGAGTCCGGAAGCATTCGATAATGTCGCCTTGCTTCATGTCCTCGTAATTCTCGAACGCCATGCCGCATTCCTGACCAGCCACCACCTCTTTCACTTCGTCCTTGAAGCGCTTCAAGGTAGAGAGCTTGCCTTCGTGGATGACCACATTGTCGCGCACGAGGCGAACACCAGCACCGCGTTCAACCTTGCCATCGGTGACACGGCAACCCGCAACTTTGCCCACCTTTGAAATATTGAACACTTCGAGAATTTGAGCATTGCCGAGGAACTCTTCGCGCCGAAGCGGAGAGAGCAGGCCCGACATGGCCTTTTTCACATCGTCAACGAGGTCGTAGATGATGTTGTAGTAGCGGATCTCAATTCCATCGCGCTCTGCCTGCTGTTTTGCCTGAGCGTCCGCGCGAACGTTGAACGCGATGATGACCGCGCCGGAAGCCTCGGCAAGAGCCACGTCCGAGGATGTGATCCCGCCAACAGCCCAGTGGATGATCCGTGCCTCGACTTCCTCGGTGCCGAGCTTTTCGAGCGCAGAGTTTATTGCCTCGACAGACCCTTGGACGTCACCCTTGATGATAAGAAGGAACTCCTTCTTGCCGCCCTTTGCTGCCTGCTTCATCATCTGTTCGAGCGAGTTACGCGCACCGGCGCCAACCGCCCTCACATCACGAAGCTTGCGCACGCGATATTCGGTCAATTCACGAGCACGGGCCTCGTTTTCCACGACAGCAAGTTGATCGCCTGCTTCTGGCGCACTATCGAACCCTAGAACTTCTACGGGCGTCGACGGTCCGGCGGCGGCGGTGTTCTCGCCCTTGTCATCGATCAACGCACGCACTCGGCCCCAAGCGCGCCCGGCCACCACAAGCTGTCCCACTTTAAGGGTGCCGCGCTGGACGAGAACAGTGCCGACAGGGCCGCGACCGCGCTCAAGCTTGGCCTCGATCACGATGCCTTCCGCTGGCCTGTCCGGATTTGCCGTCAGTTCAAGAACTTCGGCCTGCAAATGAATTGCGGCCAAGAGCTTATCGAGATTGAGCTTCTGCTTAGCGGACACCTCGACTTCGAGAGTGTCGCCACCCATGGTCTCGACCACGATGTCGTGAGACAAAAGATCGGTGCGGACGCGCAGTGGATCTGCGTCCGGCTTATCGATCTTGTTGATCGCAACAATTATCGGAACCCCTGCCGCCTTTGCGTGATTGATCGCCTCAACCGTCTGCGGCATGACGCCGTCATCGGCGGCAACCACCAGCACGACGATGTCCGTCACCTTCGCACCCCGGGCGCGCATCGCCGTAAAGGCGGCGTGACCGGGCGTGTCGATGAAGGTGATGGGATCACCGGCGGGCGTTGTGACCTGATATGCGCCGATGTGCTGCGTGATGCCTCCAGCCTCTCCGGCGACGACGTTGGCTTGGCGAATGGCGTCAAGCAGCGAAGTTTTGCCGTGGTCGACGTGGCCCATGATTGTAACAACGGGCGCACGCGGCTTCAACGACTCCGCTGCATCGGTTTCGCCGATAAAGCCTTCCTCGACGTCTTCTTCGGAAACACGCTTGACGGTGTGGCCGAATTCGGCCGCCACAAGCTCCGCTGTATCGGCATCGATCACATCGTTGATCGTCATCATCTGTCCTTGCTTCATAAGGAACTTGATGATGTCGACCGCGCGCTCCGCCATCCTATTGGCAAGCTCTTGGATCGTGATTGCTTCCGGCAGCTGAACTTGGCGCTGGATTTTAACGCGCTCCTGTTGTGCGCCGCCCAAAGCCTGAAGTTTTTGGCGTTCACGCTGACGTTTGAGCGAAGCAAGACTCCGCTCGCGCTGCTGTTCGTCAAGTGCGTTCGAAAGCGTCAATCGTTGGCGCCCCAGCCGCTCAACGACTGCCTTCTTCGGTGGAGTCGCACTGCGCTCGGGAGCTTTACCGGGTATCCCGCGCTTTGCACGATGATCGCCCTCGTCGCTTTCTACGACCCGGGCGCGAACGGCGACGTCGCCCTCGCGCGCCCGCTCAGGGCGCCCGGAGACATCCAAGACGGCTGCGGGTGCGGGGCGTGCGCCTCCTTGCCCGGGTCTTGCACTTCCGAAGGCCGGGCGCGCGGCTCCAGCGCCACCGGATCCGCCCGGTCTAGGGGCGCCGCCGGGACGTGGGCTATCGCTTCGAAATCCTTCGCGGCCTGGCGCGCGGGTACCAGCATCTCTTATCGGTGCACGGGTGCCATCGCGAGATGGCGCGGCATTATCGCGCTGCTGAGGTCGAAAAGCGCCAGCCTGAGGCCGTGATTCCGAGCCTTGCGGGCGAGGTGCCGGCCGCACGTCGCTGCCACGTGCAGGAGCAGTGTCCCGTCGCGGCGTTTCGACCTGCGGCTTGGTATCGAGGACAACAGGCTCTTCTTCTGGCTTTGCAGCTACCGGCGGCTCTAAAGCCCTGAGTTTCTCTGCTTCCTGCGCCGCTATGCGGGCAACTTCTTCTTCCTCGGCGCGGCGTTTTTGATCCTCGACGGCGCGCTTCTTTTCCTCTTCGCGCAGCCGTACTTCCTCTACTTCGCGCTCTCGCTTCTCGACGTCTTCGCGTTTCCGGGCCTCCAGCAGCGCGCGGGACCGCGCGTCAACCTCGCCGGCAGAAAGCTGACGCAGCACTTTCTGGGGACGCTTATCGGCCTGCTGATCGGGCTTTTGGAACGCACGGTGTTCCGGCTTCTGAACGACGGGTTCAGCCTTCGGCTGCGGCTCTTCCGCAAAGCCGCCCCCAGGAATTGCGCGCTTTCGCTTCGTCTCAACAAGAACGGATTTCGAGCGGCCATGACTGAAGTTCTGGCGGATATGGCCTTGCTCGACCGTCCGCTTCACGTTCAGCGACATGGTCTTGCGACCGCCAGCCGTTTTATTGTCCGTTTCTTTCGTTTCGCTCATTCTTTACCCTGGCTCAGCGGAGGAATAGTCGAGCTCCCTGAGCAATAGACGCTTAGATGATCGAGAGCCTGAAGAAATGCGCGGGAAGCCCCGCCCTCTTTAAGTCCCGCATGTATTACATTCGTGCTTCCTGTCGCCAAGCTAATTTCGGCGGAGGTAAAGCAGTTTTCCGGCGCTATGTGGTCTTTTCCTGAAGACACGGCCACAAATTTCCGGTCGAGCTTCGACTTACCGTCGGATGCAGCGATATCGGCATGAAGTAGAGCGACGATTTCCCGCCGTTTTAGCGCTTCTTCAACCTTTGAAAATCCAACGACCACAAGCCCAGCCTTATTCGCAATTGATAACCGTTCTAACGCAGATCGCTTAAAAAGCTCTTCCACTTGGTAAGAAAGATCGTCCCTGGTGGTAACCGGCTTACGGAATGCCCGATGAAAAGCCCGCTTCTTTACCGCTTCCGCTACGATTGCTTTTTGCGGTGTAACCCAAACTCCACGTCCCGGAAGGTTCCCCTTGATATCGGGAACAACTTCGTTCAGCGGGGAGAGGACGAAACGGAGGAGGAAAGGTTTTTCCTTCCTCGAGCGTTCCACAATGCAAGTTCTGACCGGAATGCCGTGGACGCCGCCCTGCCCGTCCTCCTCTAAATGAGACGCCACCTCCAAAAAGTCCAGTATCGGTTCAGGCTCAAAGCGCTTTTTCTTGCGTGTCCGCATGATGGACCTCACCGCCTTCGCCGTTACCGGCCAAAGCATCCTCCGAGACAGCCTCGGACTCGTCTTCGGGTGCTGCTTCTTCCACGACTGGCGCTTCGATCCAGCCCGCCTTGACGCGCGCGTTCAAGATCAGCTGCTCAATGTCGGCCTTGCTCAGATCGAAGCTCTGAAGAATGCCTGGATGTTGCTTCGTTTGCCCATGCGCTCGCTCTTGCCAGCCGGCAAGCTCGTCGGTTGCGCAATCGGCGAGGTCCTCGACCGTTTTGATGTTATTCTCGCCGAAGGTGACAAGCATCGCCGGGGTAACGCCTTCGACTTCGCTAAGTTCGTCCTCAACGCCAAGCGCGCGCCGCTTTTCCGTAAGCTCGGCTTCTTGGCGCTCCAGAAATTCTCGAGCGCGTTCCTGAATCTCGTGCGCGGTGGTCTCGTCGAACCCTTCGATGTTTGCAACCTCTTGCGCATCCACGAACGCCAGCTCTTCCACCGAGGTAAAACCTTCGGACACGAGAAGTTGCGCGATCATTTCATCCACATCGAGCGCGGCAACGAAAATATTGGTGCGCTCCGCAAATTCCTTCTGACGCCGCTCGCTTTCTTCGGCCTCGGTCAAAATATCGATGTCCCAGCCGGTGAGCTGCGAGGCAAGCCTGACGTTTTGCCCCTTGCGGCCAATGGCGAGACTGAGCTGCTCATCGGGCACTACAACTTCAATACGCTCCGACTCCTCGTCGAGGACCACTTTCGCAACCTCGGCCGGCGCGAGCGCATTCACGATGAAGGTGGCGGCGTCTGGCGACCATTGTATGATGTCAATCTTTTCGCCCTGCAGCTCGTTGACCACGGCTTGAACACGGCTGCCGCGCATGCCGACGCAGGCGCCGACGGGGTCAATGGAGGTGTCCTTCGACACGACCGCGATCTTTGCGCGGCTGCCTGGATCGCGGGCGACGGATTTGATTTCGACGATGCCGTCGTAAATCTCGGGCACTTCTTGCGCGAACAGCTTCGCCATAAATTCGGGGCGCGTGCGCGACAGGAAAATCTGAGGGCCGCGATTTTCCCGGCGCACGTCATAAACATAAGCGCGAACACGATCGCCGAGTTTGTAATTTTCCCGGGGCAAAGTCTCGTCGCGGCGGATAATAGCTTCGGCCCGGCCAAGGTCAATCATGACGTTGCCGTACTCGGCGCGCTTCACGATGCCACTGACGATCTCGCCCATGCGATCCTTGTATTCTTCAAACTGCCGTTCACGCTCGGCCTCGCGCACCTTTTGCACAATGACCTGCTTCGCGTTTTGCGCGGCGACGCGGCCGAAATCCAAAGGCGGAAGCGGCTCGGCGATAAAATCGCCAACTTCGGCTTCCGGGTTGCGCTTCTTTGCGTCCTTAAGGGCGATTTCGGTGGCGTCGAGCGTCACCCGCTCAACCACCTCAAGAAGCCGCGACAGCTTAATTTCGCCGGTCCGCGAATCGATTTCAGCGCGAATCTCGTTTTCGCTTCCGTAGCGGGATTTCGCCGCCTTTTGGATCGCGTCTTCCATCGCCGACAGCACAAGCGTGCGATCTATCGATTTTTCACGCGCGACCGCGTCTGCAATTTGCAGCAATTCCAGGCGGTTGGCGCTAATTCCGATCTGGGCCATCGTTCAACTCCGAATCTTTCAGTTCCGTATCTTCGATTTCGCCGCCTTCGGCCCATTTCTGGCCTGCGGCTTTTGCTCTTGTCAGCGAAGCCCGGATCAGCTCATCGGTGAGCACAAGCTTCGCGTCCTCGATGAGATCGACCGCAAGGCCAATCGTTTCGGGCTCGCTATTCTCATCGAGCCGCACTTGCAGTCGCAGTTCGCCGTCTTCGTAGCCCTCCACAATGCCGCGAAAGCGCCGCCTGCCGTCAACAAGATCCTTCAATTCCACTCTTGCTTCATATCCGGCCCAGTCTTCAAAGTCCGATGGGCGGACAAGGATGCGGTCGATACCGGGTGATGACACCTCCAGGAAGTAACGGCCTTCGATCGGGTCATGTGCATCAAGCAGCGGCGAGAGACGGCGGCTAATGGTTGCGCAGTCGTCGACGTTGATGGTGCCACGGGCTTTATCAGCCATGATCTGGATCGTGCCGCCATCCCGTCTGGACACCATTACACGCACGAGCCTAAATCCCATGTCTTCAAGGACGGGCTCGGCGAGCGCCGCGATCTCGGCTGCTGGCCCCGTCTCCACCAAAAACCGGTTAGTAGGAGCCTGCGCTCCCTGTGCGCTATCTGAATGTTCCGATGTCTTATTCCGTTCCATGCACTCCGGTTCGCCCGCGTTTCAAGCGCTGGATAAAGAAAAAGAGCGGACCGGCAGGCCCACCCTTTGTCAGAGATGATCTTGAGCTGACATGAAAATAGGCGAAATAGCGCTGAGGTTCAAGGGTTTTCCTCACTCGCGCCCGGCGGCCTCGCCGGACGGTCGAGTTGACGATAGGAGCTTTCGCAATCCTCACGAAGCGGGACTTGCCGCGTAGCCACATCCAGGACCGGTTTTACAGCCTTGCAGGAGGACTTCGCTTTCATTGGCGGGGCCCTTCCAAGTGAACATTCAAGATTTCAAAATCCCGCTCGACGGCGACTGCTTCAAGGGCGGCGAACATTTATCGTGGATCGGGCAACAGGTACCGAATCAACCTTCAGGTCCGGGAAGCGGGCCGGCTTTGCGCTTCATCACGAGAAAGGTCGCGGACCGGCCCGCTCGGACCGCTTTCGCCTCGTAGCGCGTCGCGGGCCAGTCTGGGACTGTCGCCCGGTCTTTTGATGTAAAGACTTGGACGATGCCGAAAGCGGGATGCGCTTCTGCATGCCCGATCGCAGCGTCCACGTAGCTGGCGATATCCGAGGCAAAGCGGAATTCCGCGCCAGGGCTGAGAACCCGGCTGAGCTTATCCAGCAGGAAAGGCGAAAAGAGACGCCGTGTCCGATGGCGCGTTTTTGGCCAGGGATCTGGGAAGAGCATGAATGCCCGCGCCAGGCTGGCCGCCGGAAGCCAATCCAGGAGTGGAATCGCATCTTCGGGATGAATTCTCAGGCGATCCTCAAGATCGCGCTCGCGGGCGGCGGCGAGCGTTGAAACGACCCCGTTTATGTAAGGCTCGGCTCCGATCAATCCAACGCGAGGATTATGTTCCGCCTGCCAAATGAGATGCTCGCCGGCTCCAAAACCAATTTCGAGCCAAACGTCATCGACGGGGCTGGAAAAAATCTGAGCGAGACGGCCTGCATCGACCCTCGCGCTCAAATCAATCTTCAGGCGCTCCAAGTCATCGGAAAGCAAGGAGCTTTGGCTTTCCGAAAGTTTGCGCCCTTTTCTCCGCCCGAAAGAGCGAAGCCACGACTGCTTGTTGACCTCACGGTGCGAATACTGCTCCGCACCACCCGGCAACTCGTCGTGGCTTGCAGGCTCTAGCTCAGTGCGTCCTGCAAAGCGTCCACGAGGTCGAGACGTTCCCACGAGAACCCACCGTCATTGTCTGGCGTTCGGCCAAAGTGGCCATAAGAGGCTGTGCGCCGGTAAATCGGCCGACTCAGGCCCAATCGCTCGCGAATTCCGCGAGGGCTGAGATCGATGACATCGGTTATTGCTTGCTCAAGCTTATCCTCATCAACACGGCCCGTGCCATAAAGATCGGCAAAAATCGAAAGAGGTTTCGCAACACCGATCGCATAGGAGACTTGGAGAGAGCATTTATCGGCGAAGCCAGCGGCCACGACGTTCTTTGCCACATAGCGCGCGGCATAGGCAGCCGAGCGATCGACCTTCGTCGGGTCTTTGCCGGAAAATGCACCTCCGCCATGAGGGGCGGCTCCACCGTAGGTATCGACGATAATTTTGCGTCCGGTAAGCCCAGCGTCCCCGTCGGGGCCGCCGGTGACGAAACGGCCGGTAGGATTAACGTAGAATTCGTCCTTCGAGCACATCCACCCTCGAGGAAGAACTTCCAAGACGATGTTGCCAATGATGTCGCGAACACGCTCCTGGCTGACGTCTTCGCCATGCTGCGTGGAGACGACAACCGAAGTCGTGCGAACGGGCTTGCCATTCTCATAGAGCAACGTTACTTGGCTCTTCGCATCTGGGCCAAGTTCTGGCAATTGCCCGGCGTGCCGTAGCTTAGACATCTCAAAAAGAATGCGATGCGCGTAATAGATGGGGGCCGGCATGAGGCTTTCAGTCTCACGGCAGGCATAGCCGAACATAATGCCTTGGTCGCCAGCACCTTCATCTTTATTGCCGGATGCATCAACGCCTTTGGCTATATCCGATGATTGCTCGTGAACATAGCAATCGATGTCGGCTTTGCGCCAATCGAAGCCTGCCTGCTCGTAACCGATATCCCGGATGACTTGGCGCGCCGTCTGAACCAAATTCTCGGTCCCGATAGAGGAGGGACCGAGAACCTCGCCAGCGAGAACGACGCGGTTTGTAGTGGCGAGTGTCTCTAACGCAACCCGCGAGTGGGGGTCGGCCCCGAGATAAAGATCGACGATCGCGTCTGAGATTTGATCGCAAACCTTATCGGGATGTCCCTCCGAAACAGATTCGCTTGTAAAGAGATAGCTTTTGCGGGACAAGGCCTCGTTCCATCCATTAAGGTTCGCGTGGAACGTGGCGCGTCACGCCACGTTAAGCGAGATCGTTTTCGATCACGGCTTGAACTTCCTTAACGTCCGGCTTTTCTTCTGACAAGGCCCTTACGAGGTCAATGACTCGCCGCCTGACTTTCGGGTCCTGGATCTTCGCAAACGCCTTGTTCAAATCCAAGCCTTCACGCGAGTTTAGAAAGTCGAGAAGATACCCTTCCTGCTCGGGTTCATGCAGGCCCTGCATGGCGTGAGTAGGCGATGCGTTGGCAAAAGCATCCTCGAAGAAATACCCGACGGGAACGTCGAGAATTTTTGAAAGCTGGAACAGGCGGCTAGCGCCGATTCGGTTTGTTCCCTTTTCATATTTCTGAATTTGCTGGAAGGTAAGATTCATTTTCTCACCCAGTTTTTCTTGGCTCATGCCAACGATCATCCGGCGATATCGCACTCGCGTTCCGACGTGGACATCGACTGGGTTTGGCTTGCGGCCTGTCGTCTCGTAAAGTTCTTCTCTACCGGCTAACAACGATACCGAGGACTCTACCATGCCCATATTCCGCCCCATCTCTTTCCGCCATCCTAAAGTTGTGCGTACCCAGCTGAATGACCTGTTTTACTATCCATGAGTTGTAGTTTCGCATGTGCAAGCCGTCAAGCTGCTTCTTGTCTAAAAAGAGAAGCGTTTTATAGTCTCGCACTAAATTGGTCCCCCGTTTTCGAAGGAACGGACACCAACCTCACGGCCCCAGGAATCATCAAACTTTGGTAAAAGTGACCATAACCAGATACAATTGAAGTGGAAAGAGAAATAAAACAATAATCATTGGAAGCCGGTATTTTTCAAAAAAGGTTACTGGCAATGCCTGAGGCAACCGATGGTCGATTACGCCCGCTATACCCAAATCTAATTTGGCAAGAATACGGCCGAATGGGTCTATGACTGCGGATATTCCGGTATTTGCCGCGCGCATGACAGGTAACCCTTCCTCGGTTGCGCGAATGCGGGCTTGGTGCAAGTGTTGGTGAGGTCCTGTGGAGTTACCGAACCAGGCGTCATTTGTTACGTTTATAAGCCATTCTGGACGTTTTCCGTTAATATCTATTCTGCCCGGAAAAATGATTTCGTAGCAAATGAGCGGGAGAAAAGCTGGTCCGCGAGGGGTCTGTATCGGGAGAGCCTGCCCCAAACCGGCCTCAAATCCGTCTAATTGATGGGAAAAAGCGCGAAGACCGGCCAAGGCCAAGGTCCGCTGGAATGGCATGTATTCTCCAAACGGTACAAGGTGGTTTTTGTCATAAATAGTTGTTATCCGCGCGCCCTGTGCCAGCACGAATAAGCTGTTGAAAACGTGGTCGAAGTTGTAATGACCGTCGGTTGAACGCGTCCCCTCGGCACGCTCGGCGCCGATGAGAAGACTTGTATCTTGCGGGATCAGGGCTGCGAGACGATCCTTGGCTTCGAGACTGAGTATGTCATCGTTGAAAGCGAACAGGAACGGTACGGAAGATTCGGGCCAGATAACGTGGCTAAAGTTGCTGATGTCTTCTCCGCTGCTTCCATTCCGGCTCAGTGCTAGCGCACGATCGAAAATCCACCTGCGATTTTCTGGCTTCCATTTTTCCCTTTGGGGTACGTTCGGTTGAACGATCCTGACGCGCACACCCTCGACCTCGCCGCCGGGCTGGTGAAGGCGATAAGTCCCAAATGCGTAGCTTGCCGTCAGAACGAAAACGGCAAAAAGTACCGGAGACCATACCCTTCCAAAGCGGGCCGCGGGCGCGGCAAGAACGGCAGAAGGAGCTGGGAAGATAAAGAGCGCGGCGAGGGTAAGGCCGTAGACACCGATGTAGGCCGCCATCTGCATGTGGGGCGTGTTGGCGGCGAGTGCTTCGCCGAACAAGTTCCAGGGGAACCCCGTAAGAAGGTAACCGCGTGCCATCTCGGCACAGAAAAATGCGAAAGCGAATGCGACGAGCCGCGCATAGCCCCGGCGCCACATCGCTGCGGCCAGAGCGGCGGGGGCGGCGTAAAAGAGCGCAAGGCCTGCCGGAAGCGCCGCGACGGCGAGCGGCATGAGCGCCGCATAGCGGTCCGCATCGACGTAAAACGCATAGCCGATCCAGTAGATGCCGAAGAGAAAATACCCGTAGCCGAAGGCCCAACCGATAAACGCACTCCGCCATATGCGGTTGCGAAAGGCGGTCAGTGGTCCAGTGCAATCTGGTACACGAAGACACACCCCATCCAACGCCCAGATCAACACCGGAAATGTGACAAACATGATGGGCCAAAGAAAAAAGGGCGCCATCGCTAAGACGGAAAGCGCCCCCGCCAATGCGGCGATCAGCGCCAATTTCCAAGTTGGGAGACTGACGATGAGCTTCGGCAGGGCATCCATGAACAATCCAGAATTTAAGACGCTGAGGCCACTGTTTGACGAGCTAACCGCGATGTTAGCGATTGATTCGATGCGGCCTTATCACTTGAATCCTGCCGGCGGAATGAATGTCGACGACCTAGCTCTTCTTGTGAGTAACGTGATGCTTTGCGGCTTCGCCTGCGTGATGAGCGGCGTGAAGCGTGTGCGCGTGAGCGGTGTGGGCGTGATGGGCTGCCTTTTCGGAGTGGCCGGATGCATGGTGCGCCGCGGCTTCCTTATGATGCTTCGAAGCATGTTCGTGATGCTCCGCCGCCTTCATATGATGCTCATGCGAGGGATGTGGACCGGCAGCAGCAGGGGCAGCTTTGGCGCTGTCTTTTCCTGTGTGCTGTTCTTTTGCCGGTTGCTTTGCCATAACGTATCCTCCAGAATCACAAATTAATGATTGAGGGTGTCGCACACAACACCAGCGTTGTCTATTCAGTTGCAGGTCTTATGCAGGGCACGTCTCGTTCGCGTCCGGCACTCCGGAGAAAGGGAGGATGGCATGGCCCTCGATAGTCTTCCACCCGCGGCTTTTGGCGGACAGGCTGAGCGCAAGGCGCTGTTCGGAGAGCTTCAGAGCTGGCTTGGCAATCGCTTCAGCCAGGCACCGGCAGTGCGCGAACAGCATGGTCACACGCTTACATGGATCGAAAACCAGCCGCCCGAAGCGGTGACCTTCCCTCACAACCAAGAAGAAGTGGTTCGCATCGTAAAGCTTTGCCTCGAGAAACGCGTTCCCATCATCGCATTTGGCGCGGGGACATCGTTAGAGGGGCATCTA
>WNFL01203428.1_pt3 | contig 11836 bp, 10 predicted proteins | sample 5400361 | NCBI WGS metagenome assembly WNFL01 (sample SAMN13153351, study PRJNA577476) | soil metagenome | isolation source: 40 cm soil on Douglas fir-dominated hillslope | place: USA:California | collected 2013-09-17
CCATGGGATTTGGAGCTTGGAGTTTGGTTTTGTGGAGCTTTCAGTTCGGTTTGTCTTTGCGCAAATGACGATGCAGTTCTAGAGTTCCGTAAGCTTCACGAATTATATGCAATCCATCCAATTAGGAGTCAGTTCCTTGAAAAGCAGCCGCCTGGCGTATGGCTGCTGGCGGCTGGCAGGGACGGCGAATCCAGAGGACGTCACGGCCGAGCACCGAGCGGCGGGACAACGCGCGGTGATGGCGGCGTATGAGGCGGGGTATACGCTGTTCGATAATGCGGATATCTACGGCCGCGGCGAAGCGGAGAGCATTTTGGGCCAGGTGCTCAAAAAGGTTTCCGGCATGCGTGAGCGCGTCATCATCGCAACCAAGTGCGGCATCCGCTCCGCGGGCGATCCTCAACCTGATTCGCCCGGCCGTTACGACTTTTCTGCGGAGCACATTCTCAATGCGTGCGACCAATCACTCAAACGCCTCGGCATCGAGACGATTGATATCTATATGTTGCACCGGCCTGATTGGCTGGCCGACCCGGAAGAAATCGCCAGCGCATTTTCAAAACTCAAGCAGGCAGGCAAGGTCCGTTACTTTGGCGTGAGCAACTTCCGGCCGACGTTGGTGACGGCGTTGCAAGTGGCATGCCCGATGCCGCTGGTGGTGCACCAGGTCGAAATCAGTTTGGCAAAGCTGGACGTATTCCCCGATGGCACGCTTGATCAATGCCTCATCGAACGGATCACGCCGATGGCCTGGAGTCCTTTGGGCGGCGGCGTGATTGGGAGCGGCGCAAGGCGGTTGCTGCCGCATCAAAAGGATTACCTGCCGGAATGCCATCGCCCATGAGCGCGGTGCCAGCCGCGTCGCGGTGGCTCTCGCCTGGCTTCTCCGTCATCCCGGCAAAATCCAGCCAATTATCGGTTCGATAACTCCCGAGCGCATTCGTGAAGCGGCAAAGGCGGACGATCTGGAATTAACGCGCGAAGAGTGGTACCGGTTGCTCATCGCAGCGAGGGGCGAGCCGCTCCCTTAAGTTGGCGATGTCTGAGACAATTTCACCCGAATTGTTTCGGCTCTTCATTGCGATAAGTGTCCCGGATGCTGTCAAAACCGAGATGGAGAAGGTGCAAAGGGAACTGTGCCGTGCCCTGCCCGAGGGGTGCGTGCGCTGGACGAGGCGTGAGCAATTTCATTTGACGCTTAAGTTCCTGGGCAGCGTGGAAGCGCAGCGGGTCGTGGCGCTCGCTGACGCAGTCCGCGGTGCGTGCCAGGGTTTTACTGCGCTACGCTTGCGCGCCGAACGAATTGGATGTTTCCCGGACCTGCGGTTTCCTCGCGTGGTGTGGGCCTGGGTGCATGACCGGCAGGAGCAGTTGCCCCACCTGCAAAACGCCATAGAAACAGCGACTCATGGCTTCACAACAGAAGCGCCGGAAGAAAGGTTCACCGGACACGTGACCCTGGGACGCGCCAGGGGCATCAAACGCCGCGAAGCCGGGGTTTTGGCCAAGGTCGTTGCTGGCATGGTCGAGAGAGTTTTTGGGGAATGGATTGCGGATCGGATCGAAATCATGCGAAGCGAAATGTCTCCGCAAGGTGCTCACCACAATGTCCTCAGCGCCCTGCCGCTTCCCCGGCCTTAGACGCCTGCCAGCAATCGCTCGCGGAGTGCGCCCGTCCTCGGGCGCAGCAAGCCAGGGCGTTCGGCAGATGTTGGAATTATACGAGGCGCTCACCGTTCGGACATTGCTGCGCCCGGGGACGGGCGCACTCCGGGGCGACGACTCCTTTTCCGACTTTTGCGCTGACAATTCAGCCTTTCAGAGGTAATATCAATTGAACCTAAGTCCAGGCACCAGCTCAGCCATGAACACTTCCAAATCACCTCGCCATCCGCCCGGGTTGGCCGGGGTCTGCTCCATGAATGAAGCGATGAAGCCCGGCCTCTCGGTCGAAGAATGCGTCCGCCGGCTCAAGCGATACCATTACGCCTTCAAACGCCTGCACCAGATCCTGATCGCGCGCCTGACCGCTGAACCGCGGTACGAACTTAAGATGGCCTTTAGCCTCCATGCTCACGTCTGCGCCGAACACGTGGTCAGCCTGCGCAAGCGCGTCGGTGAGATGCGCGAACCTCCGCTTGGCCTGGAAGCTGTCCCTGACCCGAACCTGGAGATTTTCTTCGACGAAATTCTCGCCGCGCCGACCACCGAAGAACTCATCTTTGGCCTTTATGGAAGCGCCATTCCTGCGCTCAAGGCCGCGCTCGAACGTCACTTGCAGGATACCAATCCACTCGTGGACTATCCTTCCGTTCGCGTGTGCCGCTTCGCGCTGCTTGAGATCGAGAACCTCCTGAAATTCGGAACGCAAACCATCACCGCGCTGGTGGATAACCAGTCCCGACAGAGCATGGCTGATTGGGTGTCGTTTCTTGATGACTGTCTCACTGCGGCTGGCGGCCTCGACGGGGCCAACCTCCAAAATGACAAAAAGCTCGCTCGCCGACACTCTGCCAAGCCGTTTCAGTACGATCATGTTCCGAAACGTGACGATCGTTTCCCCGATCCCTATAACATGGGCGTCAACGCTGAGGTCTTTTTATACGATGACAAATTCCCGCCCGAGCCGAAGACGCTGATGATGTTTTATAAGCGGCTGCGCGAGGTTGATGTGCCAGAGATGATGGCCAGCATCATCAGCGAAACGCCTGGCAAACCCTGGGAATACTATCGCGACATGACCCGCCAGCTATGGGACGAAGCGCGCCATGCCATGATGGGTGATGTCGGATTTACCAACCTTGGCATCGATTGGTCGAAGAAAGTCATGGTGAACCACACGTGGTCAGTGGCCCTCAATACGCAGCTCAAACCCATCGAACGCCATGCCGTGCTCTATTTCATCGAACAGGGATTGATGCCCAAAAACGGCAAGCGTTTCGAATGGGAAGTCGCGCTCGCCTCACAGAATCCCCTTTCCGGCTTGTTCCAGGACTATGACTGGGCGGATGAGGTGCTCCATGCGCGCATTGGACGCGACTGGTATTTGAAAGAGTTCAAGAACCCGCAGGAGGCCATTCGCTATGGTGATGAATGCTGGTCGCGTGTGCTCATGAATTGGGAGAATTGGCGCCAGAAAGGTTTGACCCAGCATCGCAACTGGTGGCCGGAACTTTACCGTGAAGCCTGCCGGCACTGGGGCATCGAACCCGATCCAAAAGTCCTGGCCTACTCCACCACCTACGAAACGGTCCGCGCCGATTTGAAGGAACTGAACGGGTCGGCTTAGGCTTTGAGCTTCCGTTCAAGAATTTCACCTGCGAGCGCAGGGTTTGCCTTGCCCTTGCTCAGCTTCATCACCTGGCCTTTGAGAAAATTCAGGGCCGCGGTTTTGCCTGCTTTGAAGTCCGCGGCGGGCCCGGGATTGGCGGCGATGGCTTCGTCGCAGAATTTTTCGATTGCGCCGGTGTCGCTGACCTGGGCGAGGCCTTTCTTCTCTACAATTTTTGCGGGCGCTTCTCCAGTTGCGAACATGTCCGTGAAAACATCCTGAGCGATGCGGCTGCTGATCTTGCCGCCATCCACAAGCTCGATCAGTTCCAGGATCGCGCCGGGTTTGAATTTTAAATCTGAAAGGGCAGTATGCGATTCGGTCAGTTTTGCTCGGAGATTATTAATGACCCAGTTGGCGGCGGCTTTGGGATTTTTCGCCTGCTTTGCGATAGTTTCGAAATAACCGCCGAGGGGAACGTCCCAGACGAAAGTTTGCGCGTCCGGCGCGGGTAATTGATAATCGCGCATGAAACGCTGTTTGCGAGCGAGCGGCAATTCCACCACGCGCTTTGAGACTTCTTCCAGCCACGCTTCGGTTGGCTGAAACGTCATTAGGTCCGGCTCCGGAAAATAACGATAGTCATGCGCATGCTCCTTAGTCCGCATTTCTTCGGTGACGCCCGTTGTATCGTCCCAGCGTCGCGTGGATTGGATGAGCTTGCCGCCCTTTTTGAGCACTTCGATCTGGCGCGGGATTTCGTACTCCAGGGCCTTGCGCACCCCGCTGAAGCTGTTCATGTTTTTGATTTCAATTTTCGCGCCGAGCTCCTTTTGGCCCACGGGCCGGACACTTACATTGACGTCGCACCGCACCATGCCTTTTTCCATGTCGCAATCGCTAACTGCGCCATACGCCAGAATGTCCTTGAGGGCGTTGAGATACTCGTACGCCATGTCAGGGCTGGTGATATCCGGCTCGGAAACGATTTCCATCAAAGGCACGCCCGCGCGGTTGAAATCGACGCCGCTGTTGCGCTCGAAGTGGAAATTCTTGCCGACATCCTCTTCGAGATGCGCCCGCGTGATGCGCACGCGCGAGGTCCCGTCCTTGAACTCGAAATCGACATAGCCGCCACTCGTGGATGGCTTGTCATACTGCGTGATTTGGTAATTCTTCGGCATGTCCGGATAAAAATAATTCTTGCGGTCGAATTTGGCGTAGGACGAGAGCGTGCAGTTGAGCAGGAAACCGGTAAGGGCGGTCAACCGCATGGCCTCTTCATTCGCCACGGGTAGGACTCCTGGCATTCCCAGGCAAACCGGGCAGACGTGGGTATTCGGCGGCGCGCCGAATTCATTGGCGCATCCGCACCACATTTTGGATTTGGTTTTAAGCTGGACATGGGTTTCCAGTCCGATGACGGCTTCGTAATCCATAAGCTGGGAATTTTTTACCATGGATGGACACGGATGGACACGGATATTATGCTTCAGCCTATGTCAGAGCACAAAGCCAGCCTTCATTGGAAGCGAACCAGTGAGGAATTTCTTAAAGGCAAGTATTCGCGCGAGCACACTTGGACCTTCGACGGCGGACTTACTGTGCCTGCATCTCCCTCGCCCTCCGTCGTGCCAGCCCCGTGGTCAAACCCGGCCAATATTGATCCGGAAGAGGCGTTCGTGGCGGCAATTTCAAGTTGCCACATGCTCACCTATCTCTACTTGGCCTCTAAGCAGGGTTTCCAACTGGACAGTTATGACGACGAGGCGGTGGGCGTCATTACTAAGAATGAGAGCGGCGTTCCCTGGATAAGTTCGGTAACGCTGCACCCGAAGATTGTTTACAGCGGGGAAAAGCAGCCCACTCCTGCGGATGAAGAGCGGCTTCACCATCTGGCGCATGAACAGTGTTTTATTGCGAATTCCGTCAAAACGAGAATCACGGTTGGAAAGGACTGATCTATTTCTTTGAGCGCGTCATATAGGCGCCCATCATCGGACAAACCTTCATGGGCAGACGCTCTGGCCGCGGCTCGGGACACGCGCGCTCTGGAAATCGGCAGACAGGTTATTAAAAAAACACCCGAGATGTTCCGCGAGGTGTTCGGCAAGCGGCCGGCAGTCATGGTTGCTGATACGAACACGTTCGCGGCAGCGGGCCGCGCTGTTTCCGAAGCGTTCCACGCTGTGGGTCATGCCTGCCTTGAGCCATTCGTGTTTTCCGATCCCAATCTTTGCGCCGAGGACAATTTCGTGGCCGAGGTGGAAAACTCACTGAAAAAACATGAGGCAATCCCTGTCGCGGTGGGAAGCGGCACAATCAACGATCTGACCAAGCTTGCGGCTCATCGCGCGGGTCGGGCCTACATGTCTGTGGCTACGGCTGCCTCGATGGACGGCTACACTGCGTTCGGCGCGTCCATTACGCATAATGGCTCCAAGCAGACTTTCCTGTGCCCGGCGCCGACCGCCGTGGTCGCTGATCTGGATGTGATTTCGGACGCGCCGGTCGGCATGAACGCGTGGGGCTATGCGGATCTGCTCGCCAAGTTCACTGCCGGGGCAGATTGGATTTTGGCTGATGCGATGGGCGTGGAACCTATCAATCCGCAAGCCTGGAGCATCGCTCAAAGCCGTCTGCATGATCTGGTGGCCGATCCTGAGGGCGTGCGCGCTGGTAAGGCGGAGGGAATCACGCTGCTGGTGGAAGGCCTCATGCTGGGCGGTTTTGCAATGCAGGCAGCCAGTTCAAGCCGCGCTGCCTCTGGCGCCGAACATCAGTTCAGCCATCTATGGGACATGCAACATCACACGCATAACGGCTCCGCTCCTTCTCATGGGTTCAAAGTGGGCATCGGGACGCTGGCTTCCAGTGCCCTATATGAGTATTCGCTGGCACAGCCCCTGGAAGCACTTGATGTGGACAACTGTTGCCGCCAGCTTGCAACCGAGTCGGCTCGCGAAAAAACTATCCGCCGGCTGTTTGGAGAAAGTGAATTGACCAGTGTCGCTCTTCAGGAAAGCCGCGCAAAGGCGATCGAGGGTGTGGCATTGCGTGATCAGTTGGAAAAACTGCGCAATATCTGGTGCGATTTGAGATCACGGTTGCGAGACCAACTTCCGCCGTTCGCTGAATTAAAAGAGAAGTTGCTGGCTGTAGGCGCACCGGTGGAACCGGAGCAAATCGGCATCTCGCGTCAGCGACTGCGCGACAGTTTTTGGCAGGCGTATTTTATTCGCCGCCGTTTTACTGTTCTGGACCTGGCGGTGCGGACGGGACTGCTCGAAGGCGCGCTTCAACACCTGTTCGGCCCCAAAGGTCCCTGGCCCTCGGAGTAGGGAGACTTGAAAAGATGAACGGCTCGACGCCAAATTCTCCGCCGAGATTTCCCGTCTGGCTACGCCTCTTCGAACCTGCCCCCGCGATCGCCAACACGTTGGCCGATCCGGCTGCGATCCAGCAGAGTTACCACCGCTGGCGCTGGCGCGTTTTGTTCTGGTCCATAATTGGCTACGCCATCTTCTATTTTGTCCGGAACAACTTGCCTGTTGCGATGCCAGTGATGGAGAAGACCCTGGGCATCTCGAAATCCCAACTCGGGATATTTCTCACCTTGAACGGAGTGCTCTATGGCATTTCGAAACTTGCCAATGGTTTCTTCGGTGACCGCTGCAACGCGCGCGCGTTTATGGCGATCGGCCTGCTGGGATCGGCCGCGCTGAACCTGATCTTCGGCTCCGCCTCGGCAGTGGCGGTTTTAGGGGTTGTTTGGATGCTCAACGGCTGGTTTCAAGGCATGGGCTTCCCGCCCTGCGCCCGGCTGCTCACTCATTGGTTCCCGCCAAAGCAATTGGCCACCAAAATGTCCATCTGGAACACCTCGCACTGCATCGGCGCGATCGGGATTCTGATTTTGTGCGGCCAACTGGTGGTGATCAACTGGCGGCTTTGCTTTTGGGTCCCCGCGGCCATCGCCGCGGTTTGCGCGTGCTTCCTTTGGCTGACCCTCCCGGACACCCCGCCATCGGTCGGCCTTCCCGAAGTCCCGGGCACTGAAACCGCCGGCGCGGCGACGAAATCTGGCGTCGATTTCAAGACCTTTCTGCGGCAGCCCATCTTCCGCAACAAATATATCTGGCTCTTCTCCGCCGCGAACTTTTTCGTGTACACGCTCCGTTATTCCGTCTTCGACTGGGGTGTAACGCTCCTGACCCAGTCCAGGCACGTCAGCATCGGCCATGCAATTTGGCTGGTGGTTGGGTTTGAAGTCGCCGGCCTCATCGGCGCCCTCGTGGCCGGCTGGATGACCGATCGATTTTTTGGCGGGCGCGTGGTCCATGCTTGCGTCACTTTCATGGTGCTGGCTGGGATTTCCATCCTGCTATTTTGGAAAGTTGCCGGCGACTCAAAGCTGTTGAACCTTTTGTTGCTCTGCGCCTGCGGCTTTTTCATTTACGGCCCTCAATGTCTGGTCGGAATTGCCGTGGCGAACCTTGCCACCAAGCGCGCCGCTGCCACCACCGTCGGTCTCACCGGCTTATTCGGCTATTTCAGCAAAATCCTTTCCGGCTGGGGCCTCGGAACTTTGGTGGAGCAATTCGGCTGGGACGCGGGCTTCGCCAGTCTCCTTGGGATCGCTGCTCTCGGCACCGTGGTTTTTGCTCTCGCGTGGCCCGCAAAAGCCCACGGTTACAAAACGTCGCAATCAGAAATGAAATGACAAGCCGGACGAAATCCCTTTCAATCCCCCGGCTTTTATGCCCAAGCGCACTGATATTCATTCCGTCCTGATCATCGGCGCCGGTCCGATCATTATCGGGCAGGCGTGCGAATTCGATTATTCCGGCACCCAGGCCTGCAAGGCGCTGAAGGAGGAGGGATACCGCGTCATCCTGGTCAACTCCAATCCGGCCACGATCATGACCGACCCGGAGTTCGCTGATCGCACTTACATCGAGCCGATTACACCAGAGTGCTGTGAAAAAATCATCATTCGCGAAATAGCGGAAATGAAGCGCCTGGGAGCGAAAGGGAAACTCGTTTTGCTGCCTACTCTGGGCGGCCAGACGGCGCTCAATACGGCCATGGCTCTCTTTCGCAAGGGGACACTCGAGAAATATGGCGTCGAAATGATCGGCGCCAATGCCCAGGCGATCGAACGCGGCGAAGACCGTCAAGTGTTTAAAGATTTGATGATCGCCATCGGCCTGGACGTGCCGATCAGCGGCACCGCTCACACCTTGGAGGAGGCGCGCGCTGTCGTTGAGAAAATCGGACGTTTGCCGTTGATCATTCGTCCCGGTTTCACCCTCGGCGGCACTGGTGGAGGCATCGCTTACAATCGCGATGAATTTGAAGAGATTGCCAAACGCGGCCTCGAACTCTCGCCCGTCTCCGAGATTCTTATTGAGGAATCGTTGCTGGGCTGGAAAGAATTCGAGATGGAGGTGATGCGCGATCGCAACGACAACTGCGTCATCATTTGTTCCATCGAAAATTTTGATCCCATGGGTGTCCACACCGGCGATTCCATCACTGTGGCGCCGATTCAAACGCTCACCGACAAGGAATTCCAAATCATGCGGGACGCGTCCTTTGCGGTCATCCGCGCCGTGGGCGTCGAAACGGGCGGGTCGAACATCCAATTCGCCGTGAACCCGGATAATGGGCGCATGGTCATCATCGAAATGAACCCGCGGGTATCGCGCTCCTCCGCTTTGGCTTCGAAAGCCACCGGTTTCCCCATCGCGAAAATCGCCGCCAAGCTCGCCGTGGGCTATCTGCTGGACGAAATCCGGAACGACATCACGCGCGAAACTCCGGCCAGCTTCGAACCGACTATTGATTACGTGGTGACGAAGATCCCACGCTTTGCCTTCGAAAAATTCGCGCAGGCCGATCCTACGTTGAACACGCAAATGAAGAGCGTGGGCGAAGCGATGGCCATTGGCCGCACCTTCAAAGAATCACTCCAGAAAGCCCTGCGTTCTCTGGAAATTGGCCGCTACGGTTTGGGCGGGGATGGCAAGCCCTGGCGCTTCGGGGAGAAAGTCTATGGCGATCGGGATATTCTGCCGCGCGATCTCATCACTCAAAAACTCAGCGTCCCCAATGCCGAGCGCATTTTCTTCGTCCGCCACGCCTTGCGCGCGGAGTTTTCCATCGAAGAGATCTTTCAGCTAACAAAAATTGACCGCTGGTTTCTGGCGCAGATCAACCAAATCGTGGAGTTTGAAGAGGAATTGGCGGACGCCAATCACAAGTGAATAACGCACTTTACAAAATGCTGATCGTGTTGGTAGCTTTCCCGGCATGACCCACGGAATGCGGAAGTCGGTGGCTTTCACGCTTATCGAGCTATTGGTGGTCATCGCAATCATCGCGCTTCTCGCGGCCATGCTTTTGCCGGCGTTGTCGCGGGCGAAGGCGGCGGGTCTGAGCGCGGCCTGCAAAAGCAACCTGCACCAGATCGGCATCGGCCTGAATCTATATACGGCTGACGCGAAGAAATATCCCCTGTGGATCACGGGCAATGTTATCTGGGACGCCCTCCTCCTTCCCTGGGCTGGGAATAATCGGAACCTGTTTCGGTGCCCGGCCAACACGCTGGCGCCCGCCTGGACGAACAACCCCGCCCGGGTCGCGCCCAACCCCAGCTACGATTACAATATGGCCGGCACGGCGAAGTACAACGCGCGCAATGCAACTCTGCTCGGACTGGACGGAGGCGCGACGCCCCTGGCCGAAAACCGAGTGAAAGTTCCGAGCGATATGATCGCCGTGTTGGACGCGACGACCGCCGCAGTGCCGGGGGACGGCGACGCCGATGACTTGCCGCTGAACGTGCTCGCGGAGGTGCTGGCCCCGCGCCACAACAACGGCGTCAACGCGGTTTTCTGCGATGCCCACGTGGACTATCGCAAAAAGACCGCCTGGATGCAGAAGAGCGACCTCGCGCGCCAACGGTGGAACTTCGATCACCTGCCGCACCCGGAGACGTGGGGCAATAATCCGTAGGAGAACCGAACGAACGGCCTCAACGGCCTCTTCGACTAATTCGCCAACCAATACCTGGATTTTCGCCGCGCGCTCATATGATGGGCATCCTTGGTTAAGGTTCGGATGGGTTCGGACCGCACGATGAGTGTCAAGATGCGCCATGCCGGGTTGACTCGCGGGGGCAGTCTGATTAGTACAGCGGCGTGAATCCGACACCCAAACATCCAAGGGGCAAGGCGTCGGAGCGTCATGCCATTTCCAAACGCCGGTTCTGGCTGTTCCGCCTTATTACGGCGATGATGGTTCCACTGCTCATTCTGGTTGCGCTGGAGCTGGCCCTGCGGATCTCCGGCTTTGGTTATCCCACCAGCTTTTTTGTGCGCTCCAAAATCAAGGGGCAGGATTTCTACGTAACGAACGACCGTTTCGGCTTTCGATTCTTTCCGCCCGCGATAGCACGTACTCCGTTCGCGTTGCGAATGGCCGCAAACAAACCAGCCAAAACGTACCGCATCTTCCTGTTCGGAGAATCCGCGGCGCAAGGCGATCCTGATCCGACGTTCGGCGTGGGTCGTTACCTGGAGGTGCTGTTGCGCGCCCGCTTTCCGGGCACAAATTTCGAGGTTGTTTGCACGGCCATGACCGCAATCAACTCGCACACGATCCTGCCGATCGCCCGGGAGTGCGCCGGGCAGGACGGGGATCTTTGGATTGTTTACATGGGCAACAACGAGATCGTCGGACCGTTCGGGGCGGGAACGGTTTTCAGTCCGCAGGCGTCCGGGTTGCGGGTGATCCGGGCCAGCCTGGTGGCCAAGGCAACCAAAACCGGGCAACTCCTGGAACGAATTATCGGACGGGCCGAGGCGCGAGCAGCAGCGCAGAAATCCTGGGGAGGCTTGAGCATGTTCAAGGACCACCAGGTGCAATTCAACGCTCCGAGCCGCCGACAGACGCATGACAACTTCGCGGGTAACCTCGAGGACATTTTGCGCGCGGGACGGAAAGCGGGGGTGCCGGTAATCCTGAGCACGGTGGCGAGCAATCTGAAGGATTGCGCCCCTTTTGCCTCGTTGCACAGGCCTGGGCTAAGCGGGGACGAACAATCGGCATGGGAGAGGAACTACCAGGCGGGTGTAGCGGCGGAAACGGGCGGTGATTATCGTGGCGCGCTCAAGGCGTTTTCCGAAGCCGCCACGGTAGATTCGGAATTCGCGGAATTGCAGTTTCGCCGCGGACTTTGCGAGCTGGCGCTGACTAATTTAGTGGAGGCGAAACGGGATTTCGAGCTGGCTCGCGACCGCGATGCGCTCGGCTTTCGCGCGGATGGCCCTATCAACGGGATAATTACCCGGGCGGCCGAGCGTCATGCACAACACGGAGTTTGGTTCGTGGATGCTGTTGCAGCCCTAGCGGCGGCTTCCCCCGCCGGCATTACAGGCGAGGAATTGTTCTATGAACATGTGCACTTGAATTTCGACGGCAACTACCGGCTGGCGCGAATCTTTGCCGATCAAGTGGCTGCGCTGCTTCCGGCTGCGGCCACCAATCATAGTCAGGCGG
>WNFL01262484.1_pt6 | contig 11836 bp, 17 predicted proteins | sample 5400361 | NCBI WGS metagenome assembly WNFL01 (sample SAMN13153351, study PRJNA577476) | soil metagenome | isolation source: 40 cm soil on Douglas fir-dominated hillslope | place: USA:California | collected 2013-09-17
AACAGTTGGAAAACAATTTGCTTGTGCCAAAAATCATGCAAAAAGCCACTAATCTTAATCCGGTTATCACCATCTTAGCCATCATGATTGGTTTTAGACTTGGTGGACCACTACTCGCTATCTTGGCTCTCCCGACAGTCCTTACTGCTCGAGTCATTTTAGCCCACGTTAAGCTCAACAAAGACACCACCATCCCCGAAATTTCTTAGTCCCTTACGGGAGCCTCTAGGTCATAGTAAGCCGGATTCTGTCTAGGAGGAATATCTATCTATGCTCGAGACTTTAGGGATGGAAAAGGCACCTTAATCCCAGTTCGTCGATTGCAGCGGGGCGGGTTACCACTCCTCATAAATTACTTTATGAAGATCCCCCGCTATTGCGGGGACGTTTCACCTTTATTCGTCTCTGTGGCCCTATCGCGTACCGGCAATTGCTTGCCGGCAGACCCCGTCCTCTTGCGAGAAGCGAGGCCACCCTGCCTTTTTGCTGTCCGGACTTTCCTCTCACGATTCCGACTTTAGATCGGAGATCGGAGCATTCCCCACCAGATCCTAGAGGCAAACCCATTTTACCACGATTTTGGCCATTTTGCCCCATAACATTGACATGATTGCCTTCTAGAGATATAATAACCCGAGTTCGTTCCTTAAAGTAATATCAAAAAAAGAGAGGTGTCATGAAAAATCTCCTTCGCCATCCACGTGCTGAAGACCATATTCGTCAGGAACTTTCTATCTGTGGCGTTCCGATTGTTACCATTCTTCCTGAAGATCAAAGCGACGTTCCTACAAACATCTGTGGCAAACTGGGAGCCTTTGTTTTCCTTCGAATCTCGGAAGGCTACCTGGTCCAAGGAANNNGAAATTGCCCAAGAACTTTACGCCTGTCCCTTTGTGGACGACATTCTAGCCATGGGGAGGTATGCCAGCCATATTACCCTAGAAGAAATCGCCTCTTGGTTTACCCCAGAAGGCAAATTACTCGTCGATTTGAAGGAAAAGCATATCTTTGATAGCTTAATCCGCGCGAAGTCTATCACTCAGGAAGAAGTCAACGATATTTTTCTCTTTGCCGATCCGGCAAATTTCTCCACTCTAGGCCAAAGATGCATCCCCCTCTACATTATCGATAGTCAAGAGGGGCTGAACTTCTTCCTCAACACCCTACGCAAACACAGATTAGTTTGATGTTTAATCCTCACTTCGGTGGGGATTTTTTATATCGATTTGACTTATAAGTCAAATATTTCTATGATAGTCGTATGCAAACAAGCGCTTTGTTCTCGTTTGAAAATTCTTTCGCTCTCGCTGCCAATCAAATTATGGTTGGTGTCATTAGTTTCCTACCTAGCCTTCTCGGTGCCGTCGTTCTTCTTTTGATTGGTTTCATTGTCGCTGGTTGGCTCAAATCTCTTACAGTCAAAATCCTCGATCTTACTAAAATTGGAAATCTTTTTACCAATCCCGCCATTAAGGAGTTTCTAAAAAATGCTCAGATATCTCAAAAAATCGAAATCGTGGTCGGTGAGATTGTTCGCTGGTTGATTATCACCCTCTTCTTTATGGCCAGTGTTAATATTTTAGGTCTCACTTCTGTCAGTCTTTTCTTAAATAATATTATTGCCGGCATTCCCACCTTAATCGCCGCTATCATCACTCTGGCCGTTGGTGTCGTCGTCGCCAGCTTCTTGGAAAAATTAGCCAAAGGTTCCCTGGGTAGCTCAGATCCCTCCATGAGTCGCTTGGCCGGTAAAGTCGTTAGTTATGGCACCATGACCTTTTTTGTTCTCGCAGCCCTCTCCCAATTAGGTATCGCCAGTTTCTTTATCAATACCGTTTTTATTGGCTTTATTCTAAGTATGGCCTTAGCGCTCGGTATCGGTTTAGGGCTTGGTTCCAAAGACCTGATCAAGAAAGTTCTCGAAGCCTGGTACCACAAGATTCAAAAGTAAATGATTAAATTCGCTGAATTCAAAAAGTTTTTTATCTTTAATCTGATCGGAAGTCTAATAATTTCTGCTATTGTGGCAGTAATTACTGTTCTGGTGGGGCAATTTAATGAGGTTGCTAGTAGAGTACTCTTTACTCTTGCCATGGTTGTTTGCCATTCACTTATTAGTTTAGGTTTTATCTGGGATGATGAAAAGCAAAGTACTTTTGAGCGGTTAGCTTTCTTTACTGATGCTTTATTTATTTTAATTGTCATGAGTTTTGTGACCTCTGTTTTCGGAATTTGGAAAATTATCCCACTCGATATGGTTGAAAATCTATATCAAACCTATTTCCTCCTTGGCTTTGCCTCACTTCATGGCGATATTTTATCCAAGGTACTTGGCAAAGAAAGATATATGGATATGGTTATCTACACAAACTATTTCTTTATGTTTGTTGTTGTCTTAATGTTATTACCAGTCATTTTTGTCGATAATTCATTCAACATATTAGGCGAGATGTATTTTAGAACAATAGGGGCATTGGGTATTATTGATGGCACCTTAAGTGTTCTAACTATTATTTTTTACAAGCTTTTCATCAACAAGCATCCCCAAACACAAAACCTGCTTTCTGGAGTCAGTGGAACTGCTCCGGCTGCTCAAAAGAAAGGTCTGAGTTTATGGGTTTGGATTTTAATCATTTACCTAGCTTTTCAAATAATCGGGCCGTTAATTTTCTATTTTATGTATTCACTCGCGAGGTAAACGATAGGCCATTCTCCGCTCATCTGGACCAATAAACACTAAAAAACCCAAGGTCGATTTCTCTTACTCAGGTCTTTTAGACAGGCAAATTACTTTGCGCCGATTTTAAACATTTTGGTTCCACAAACAGGACAAACAGCTTTAACTGCTGGTTTGCCATTTTTCATTGTCACTCTTTCGAAGTCAGCTACTTCTCTTTTGGCTCTGCATTTTACACAATATATTTCCATTTACTTAGTTCACCCCCTTTCTTTTTGTTAGTGCCTGGATAAATACTGCCACAAGGCTAACTCCAAGGCTACGACAAGCATAGTGAGGAAAAAAGTCTTTGTCAAGTCCGCACGAAAGTATTTTTTCTCTTCGGGGAGCAAGGCTATTTCTTTTTTTGCCGATTTTGTCTTGGTGGATAGCCATTCTTCCTTCACCATAAAGCCTTCCGACAAAGAATTTCTTTGTTCAGTTCGCATTTTCTCTTTTCTGGTTTTTCTCTTCTTGACCATAAATTAATATAGTAAAATTGATAAACAAATGACACCCATTTACTTATTTTACGCGATTGTAGCTCTCTGGTTGCTTTTTGTCACGGTTTTACTCGCTCGCCTTATGCTCCACTATAGTCGGCTCACTGCTAGTGTCTCCAAAAAAGATCTGCTGTCTTCTCTCAATCATTTAATTTCTGTCTCCGGCCAAAATACCGAAGATATTAAGGAACTAGCTGACAAATTGACTAAAGAAATTTCCGCCAACAAAAAACACCTTCAAAAAATTGGTTTCAAACGCTATAACCCCTTTACTGACACTGGGGGAGACCAAAGCTTCACCGCCGCCATTTTAGATGATAATGGAGACGGTATTATGATAAGCTCATTACATAGTCGCGAAAATACGCGGCTCTATGCCAAAAAAGTCGATAGTGGCAAGGTAGTCAGCCAAGCATTATCCAGCGAAGAACAAGAAGTTATCAAACAAGCGTTAAAATAATTACAATGTCATTCATGAAGTTATTCCCCCCAAAAACTATTATCAGTTTGGTAATCGTCTTTTTTTTGTCGGCCGGTCTGTCTTATGCCTTAGTTCCTTCAGAAGGTGGTTCTTTAATTTCACCTAATGCCAACAAAATTACTGAAGAAAATAAAAATTCTACCAGCCAATTTGCCGGCGAACCCGTCACTGAAGCCTGTCCTCTAAACGGTAAGCTCTACACCAAATCAGAAAAAAAACTTTGGGAAACCCGCCGTCCCATTCTCACCATGATTGAAAATGCTATCGAGGCCAGACCTCAATCTGGGTTATCCTCTGCGGATATCGTTTACGAAGCTGTGGCTGAAGGTGGCATTACTCGTTTTATGGGCGTCTTCTACTGTGGCGCCCAAGCGGATACTGTCAAAGTAGCCCCTGTCCGCAGTGCTCGTATCTATTTCGTCAATATTACTGCCGAATACAACACTCCGATCTATATGCACGTCGGTGGCGGTAATTGCAGCCGTGATGAAGCTAGCGGTCAATGTACAACCAATAAGAAGGCCTTTGCCTTAGAAGAGCTGCAAAAATTAGGCTGGCGCAAAGCCGGTGGTAATGATTTTGATACGATCTCCGATACCGGCTACCCGGTTCTTTTCCGAGACTACAACCGCCTTGGTGTTGGTAAAACTATTGCCACCGAACACACCATGGTTGGGTCTCTTTCAGCCGCCTGGAAACAAGCTCAAAAACGTGGCTTTGATAGTAAGATGCCCAACGGTGCTACTTGGCTTTCTGGTTTCAAAGCTTGGAAGAATGGCCCTATGGAGCTAAAAGGCACCACTGCTCAAGATATCAAATATGAATTCTGGAAAAACTACAGCGACTTCGCTGTTGAATGGAAATATGATCCAACTACCAAGGAATATCAAAGAAATCAAGCTGGTGCAGCCCAGGTCGATTTGGAAACAAACAAACAAATTACCTTTCCTAATGTGATCATCCAGTTCGCCAAAGAGGAGGGTCCTCTAGACGAACACAAACATATGTTCTACTACGTTATTGGCGAAGGCACCGGTCTCTTCTTTAGAAATGGTCAAGCTGAAGAAATAAAATGGAAAAAAACCAAACAGACAGATAGAACCATCTTTACCGACATGTCTGGCAAAGAAATTACTTTTGCCCCAGGAGCAATCTGGATAAGTATTTTACCCATTGGGAACAAGGTCGTCTATAATTAGGGGGTGGCCAAACTATCTGACTTAATCATTTCTAAGGTAAGAGTTAAACTTCTCAAGATCTTTTTGTCGAATTCCAAAGGAATGTTTTACGTTCGTGAACTCACCCGTCTTACTAAAGAAGAAATCAACGCTATCCGTCGGGAGCTGGAACATCTTCAAAAGGCCGGCCTTCTTCAAAGTGAAAAAAGAGGCAATCGCCTTTACTACTCCGTCAAAACTAATTTCGCCCTCTATCCCGAGTTAACGAACTTAGTCACTAAATCCACCGGTTTTGGTCGCTTGATTCTCAAAAATCGCAGTAAATTCGGTTTTGTTAAGTTTGCCTTTGTTTCTCAGAAGCTTGCCCGCGGTCTAAAACGAGAACCAGATGAAGTCGATCTAATAATCATTGGGAAAGTGATCATGCCTCAAGTATCCTTGGTCGTCAAAAGTATTGAAAAAATGCTCAATACCGAAATCAATTATTCTTGTATGACCGAAGAAGAATTTGCCTACCGCAAATCACATCAAGACCCTTTTATTATCAAAGTTCTTCTCCAACCTCGTATTACTCTCATTGGAGACGAGATCTCCTTGCTCAGCTAATGTCCGTCCAAAAAATTCTCAAAGTGGGCAACTCTTTGGGAATCACCTTACCTTCAAAACTCGTCAAAAGTCTCTCCTTAAGGGTCGGCGATCAAGTCGATATTGCTCAGGAAATAAATAGTACCCTTATTCTAACTTTTATTGATAGTCATCAATTAAGCCTCGGTCTTACTTCCAGTAAGAATCAGCTAAAAAAACATTTATAATCCTCACTATGACTCTTTCTAAACCGCAAACGGTTTTTGTTTTTATTGTCTTACTCGTTATCACTTCGCTCTATATCGTTTTTAAAGTAGACCTCAAACAAGGTCTGGACATTCGTGGCGGTCTGCAGATGGTTCTCAAGGCCGACATGAAAGATATCAAAAAAGAAGATAGAACCCAGGCTTTGGAATCTGTTAAAGGCGTCATTAGCCGCCGCATCGATCTTTTTGGTGTTTCCGAGTCCGGTGTCAAAACGGCTATTTCCGGTGACGATTATCGTTTAATTCTAGAAATACCCGGGGTGACCGATCCAAAGCAGGCACTCGACCTGATTGGCCAAACTGCCAAAATGGAATTTGCTCTTCCCCGGTACACTCCCGGTAAAACTGCCTCCGAGGCCGCTACACTTTCCGGCTTTATTCCTACCGATTTGACCGGTGCCGATCTACAAAAAGCCAGTGTTACTTTTCAGTCTCAAGATGGTTCTCCAGCCGTTTCTATCATTTTCAAAGAAAGCGGCAAAAACAAGTTTGCCAAACTTACCAAAGAAAATATTGGGAAACCAGTTGCTATTCTCCTCGACGGTTACCCCATCACCATGCCTACCGTTCAAGCCGAAATTACCACTGGTGACGCCGTTATCACTGGCAAATTTACCACAGACGAAGCCAAAGCCCTCTCGGTTCAATTAAATGCCGGAGCTCTTCCAGTACCTGTCAGCGTTCTCAGCCAAAAAAATATTACCGCTACTCTTGGCGCTGATTCAATTCATAAAAGTCTTGTCGCTGGGGCGATTGGTTTATCTGTTGTCATCCTTTTTATGATCGCCTACTATGGTCGTCTTGGTTTAATCGCCTCTATTTGTTTATGTCTTTACGGTCTTTTTACTCTCGCCCTTTACAAGTTAATCCCGGTTGTTCTTAGTCTCCCCGGCATTGCCGGTTTTCTGCTTTCCGTTGGCATGGCTGTCGATAGTAACATTTTAATTTTTGAACGTTACAAAGAAGAAATCAGGGGTGGTCGTTCCTGGCAAGTCGCTTTAGAACTAGCTTTTGGTCGAGCTTGGAATAGCATCAAAGATGCTAATGCCGCCACCGTCCTTACCGGTTTAGTCCTTTTTAATCCTTTAGATTGGAATTTCTTAAATACGTCCGGATCCGTCCGAGGTTTTGCCTTTACCTTAATTCTCGGTATTTTGATTTCTCTCTTTACCGGCCTAGTCGTCACTCGGAATTTCCTCCGTTTATTTTATAAAGAAAAGAAAAATATCGTATGAACTGGATGAAGCATATGTCTCTTTACTTCTTTATTTCCGCTCTGATCATTATTCCAGGGCTTGTTTCTTTGGCCCGTTACGGTCTCCGTTTATCGATTGAGTTTACTGGTGGTTCACAGCTCACCATTACCCAAGTGAGTCAAAATCCACCCTCTGTTGTTGAAAATTTCAAAGATTATTCACCTACTATTGTTGATAATACTAAAGACGGTCTGACTCTAAAGATGAAGGCTATTTCTCAAGAAGAAGTTGATAAAATTGTTGGCAACTTAAAAAAGAACAATCCCAATATCAAAGCCACCGACTTTGAGACCATTGGCCCTGCTTTGGGTGCTGAAACGATTAAAAAAACTCTTAATGGTCTTCTCATCGTTAGTGCTATCCTTGTTTTGTATATCAGTTTCGCCTTTAAACAATTAAAGTTTGGTGTCTGCGCTGTCCTAGCCGCTTTTCATGACACCGCCGTCGTCTTGGGTTCGTTTTCTCTTCTGGGGCATTTTGCTGGAGTGGAAGTGGATCTCTTGTTTGTCACTGCTGTTCTTACCATGCTATCTTATTCTGTCCATGACACGATTGTTGTTTACGATCGCATCCGCGAACTATCACATAAAAATAAGAATATTGAATTTACCTCACTCGTCAATCAGGCAGTTACCGAAACCATGGCCAGGTCTCTTAACAATTCTTTGACAGTTGTTTTCATGCTTCTCGCCATGTTCCTCATGGGCGGTGAAACTACCAGGTTCTTCTCACTCGCTCTTCTTATTGGCACCGTCACCGGTACTTATTCTTCCACTTTCACCGCCGTTCCTCTCTTAGTCGTTTGGGAAAAATTCGCTAAAAAAAGATAATTTTCTTTTGGATATAAATTAAGAATCGCTATTTTCCCCGATAACCTCGGGGATTTTTTTGTGATGCTAACATTTATGTGTGTCCTCCGATCTTCCCCATCGCCATTCCATCCGTCTTAAAGATTACGACTATTCCCAGAACGGCGCCTATTTCGTCACTCTCTCTACCCAAAACAGAGAATGTCTATTTGGAGAAATTGAAAATGATGAGATGAAATTAAACGAATGGGGGAAGGTCGCCAAAGGTGAATGGATAAATTTACCTAAACGTTTTACCAATATCGAATTGGATCTTTTTGTCATCATGCCCAATCATACGCATGGCATTATTACCATCAAAAACCTTGTAGGGGTTTCATTTATGAAACCCGAAACCAAATACAATATCGCCACATCCAATCAACATATGGGTTTGATAAATCAAACCCCTACCTTGGGTCATGTAATTCGTCATTTCAAATCCAAATCTTCTTATGAAATACACCAAAATGGATTAAACCAAATAATTTGGCAACGTAATTATTACGAACATATCATTCGTAACGAAGGTGATCTCAACCGAATCCGTGAATACATAATCGATAATCCATTGAATTGGAGAAAAGATGATTTATTCATGTTGTAGGGGTTTGATTTATCAAACCCTTATACAAATCACCGTAAATTAATTCAATTCCTCTCCCCTAATTCTTTTATTCTCCCCAACAAATACTCCCGATTGTTTTTATTTGTGTCTTCGAGCACCTCATCAAATAACTCTTTTAAAACTTTTCCAATAATTGGTCCGGGAGTTACTTTTAAGACCTCCATCACATCTCTTCCATTCACCGCCATATCATTAATTTCCATTGGTTCAAACATTTGTTCACCGATTCTTTTTTGGAGTTCCAAAAATCGCCAACTAGTTGTTTTTGATCCACTCCCTTTGCGGTCGGCAATTCTTAGCAGTACCAAATCAGAGATGTTTTCTTTGCCTACTTTTTTTATCAACCGTCTTATGGCGGCATCAGTCATCTCTGGTTGATAAGCAAACATATGCCATCGGACCAGAGTAATAATTTTATCCATTTGTTTCCGATTAAATTTAAGCCTCTCCACAATCTCTGTTACCATTCTGGCTCCAATTACTTCATGACCATAAAAAGTAATCATCCCTCTGGACGGTTGTACAAAGCCGCAAACCGCACAGGTATGTAACTGCTCCGGCAGGTCGCGAAACATTCGGCCGCATTTCCGGCATTTGAATCTTTGGCTCCTTGGTTTACCAACATCGTGAAGAAAAGTTGCCAGTCGCACTATTGGGTCAGGCGACGGGCATTCTCGGAGAGACTCCATCATATGGTCTAGCACCGTCAAAGTATGGTGCCCTCCTTGTGCTACCCCTCGTCCCTCTAAGACCTCTGGCATAAACTGCTCTATTAGGTGAGTAGAGATCAGCATCTGTATGCCATCCGCTGGATAATTAGATCCTAGAATCCGCAAAAGCTCTTCTCTGATTCTTTCCTTGCTAATTTTAGACAGTAGAGGAGATTGTTCACTAACTGCCGCCAAAGTTTTCTCTTCAATTACAAACCCTAATCTAGCTGCAAAACGAACCGCCCTCATCATTCTCAAAGCATCTTCCCTAAAGCGCCGGTTAGGGTCGCCCACCGCCCTAATCAATCCTTTTTCAAAGTCTTCCAAACCACCCACCAAATCTATCAACTCATACCCCCTTGATTCCTCGGGTTCTTGATTCCTCGGGTTCTTGTAAAGTCTCGCCTAGTGACATCTTCTTCCAAAGTTTTTCCCCAACTCACATTATCCAGCCTACGAAAATCAGAATACTCCTTTTCTGATCTGTAAGTAGTTATTTCATAAAGTTCTTCGTTCTCCTCAATTTTTATATTGAAAGAAACTGTCCCAAAATCATTATTGTAAAATGGTTCCCGATGTTTCAAAACTTCCAAACTTTGTTCCGGTGTCGCGTTTGTCGTCAAGTCACAGTTTTCTGGCCTTTTTCCCATTAGCAGATTTCTCACCCCACCCCCAACTAAATAAATCTCAAAACCAGCCTGCTGATACTCTCCTATTACCTCTTTTAATTCTGGAGGTAATAATAAAACTTCATCCTTTAAAAGTGGTCTCTTATACACGCCTAAATCTTATCACGCAACCTTAAGGTAGAATATCTCTATGGAGATTAAGTTTTCCGATCTCATCGTCGAGTTGGAAAAACACCAACAAAAAATTGATAAAGCTCGTCTAAAACGTGTTTATGATTTTGACGACCAAAAACACTCCGGTCAAGTTCGTCAAACAGGCGATCCTTATATTACTCACCCTCTTTTTGTTGCTTATACGCTTGCTAGTTGGGGGCTGGACCAAGCCACCATCGAAGCCGCCCTCCTCCACGAAGTTCCCGAGGCCGGTGTCCCTCTCAGTCAGATAGAAGAGTTATTTGGTAAAGAAGTCTCTCTGCTGGTGAGTGGCGTCAGTCGTGTTGGTCAGGTCAGGCTCAGAGGCAGTCGCAACGCTGAATTTTTAGAAAATTTACGCAAGATGTTTGTGGCCATGGCCCAAGATATTCGGGTGGTTCTTATTCGTCTGGCTGATCGTCTCCATAACTGCCTTACTCTTGATGCCGTTCCTCTAGCCAAACAGAAACGGATTGCTTTAGAAACCCTCGAAGTCTACGCCCCACTCGCTGAAAGGCTTGGTATGGGTAAATTAAAAGGGGACTTGGAAGATCTCGTCTTTCCTTATCTTTATCCGGACGAATACCAATGGGTCATGGATATCGCTAAACCTCACTTCAAGTACTCCGAAGAAAATGTTACCGAGGTCATCAATCGTATTCGTCAGCAACTTTCCAAACACGGTATCAAAGCTCGCACCGAAGGACGTCCCAAACGCAAATATAGTTTGTATCGCAAATTAATGCGTCCCGAAATCAATGGTGATATTAAAGAGATCCACGACCTCATGGCGATTCGTATTATTACCCCGGACACTAATAGTTGTTATGCCACCTTAGGTATTATTCATCAATACTGGAAACCGGTTCCTTATTTAGGTATTTCCGACTTCATTGCCCAACCTAAGCCGAACGGTTATCAGTCTATCCACACCAAGGTTTTTGATAATAAAGGTAATATTGTCGAGATTCAGATTCGTTCCGAAGCCATGCATCTCCAAGCCGAGATGGGTGCCGCCGCTCATTTTGCCTATGCTCAAGCTAAAAATGTGGGAGTCTCTGATGAAAAGCTAGAAAAAGGCATTGCTTTTAAAGTGACGGACAAGATGGCCTGGGTCAATCAGCTGGCTGGCTGGCAACAACAAATTCAAGGAGAAAAAGAAAGTTTATCTGATTTCAAACTAGATGCTCTGTCACATCATATTTATGTCTTCTCCCCCAAAGGCGATGTTTATGATTTACCGGAAAACTCTACCCCAATAGACTACGCCTTCAATGTCCATTCTGCCCTAGGTTTTTATATTCAATCTGTTAAAGTCAATGGTAAGATCGCCCCAATAGACTCAAAATTAAGAAGCGGTGATCTTATCGAGATAATCAAAACCAAGTCCCCCAAAACTCCAAATCGCAACTGGCTTCGTTTTGTTAAAACCCACAAAGCCAAAGAGGAAATCCGAAAAGCTATTCAATGAAAAATCCTGCCCAGATCAAAAATTCAAAAATCCGGCTGCTAGTAAACAGCCTTGCCTTGTTTATTATTTCCCTTTTTTTTATTTTTTCTCCAGTCATTGGCCGCATCCCAGGTAAAAGTAGACCAGTTGTCAAAGCCGCCTTTGTTAGTGAGCCGAAAACACCAATTACCAAAAATCTCTTGCCACCAAATTTCACTGCCCTCGGTATTTTTGTGATGGATCTCGATACCGGGGCTGTTTTATACGATAAAAACCCCCATCTTCGTCTCAAGCCTGCTTCTCTAACCAAAATTATGACTGCTTTGGTTTCTTTAGATTATTACTCAGAAGACGCTATTCTCACTGTCAAGAATGGTCAAAATTCTTTAGGTGC
>WNFL01025773.1_pt4 | contig 11835 bp, 7 predicted proteins | sample 5400361 | NCBI WGS metagenome assembly WNFL01 (sample SAMN13153351, study PRJNA577476) | soil metagenome | isolation source: 40 cm soil on Douglas fir-dominated hillslope | place: USA:California | collected 2013-09-17
CGAAGACGCTGCCGATCGCGACGTAATCCGCGCCCGCCTCCGCGGCGCCGCGCGCCAAGCGTGGATCGTCGTAGCACGAGACGCCGATGATCGCGTCGCGAAACGCCGCTCGGGCGCTGCGCACGTCGGGATCGTCGCGGCCCAGGTGCACGCCGTGCGCGCCCGCGGCGATCGCGAGCTCCACGGAATCGTTCACGATGAGCGGCACGCCGCGTGCGCGGCACAGCTTGGCGAGGAGCCGCGCCTGCTCGAGTGCCAGGCCGGGCGCGGCTTGCTTCGCCCGGTATTGCACCAGCGCGGCACCGCCGTCGATGCACTCGGCCACGCGTGCGGCGAGCCAGGCGGTATCGCGCGCCTCGGGAGTGATCGCGTAGAGGCCGCGCAACGCCACACGAGCGGACTTACTTGCCATCGGAATCGCCCGCGCCCTCGCGCGCCCAGAAGAGCCGGTCGGGAAGGTACTGCCCCATGCCGGGACGAAAGGCGTGGGAGAGCGCTTGCCAGGTGTAGTCCTGCGCTTCGTATACCGCGTCTCCGATGTCCAGGCCGCGCGCGAGGTTGGCGGCGAGCGCGGAAGCGAGCGTGCAGCCCGAGCCGTGGTAGCTGCCCGGAAGCCGCTGCCAGGTGTCGGCGCGAAGCACGCCGCCGCGATGGTAGAGCGTGTTCACGACATCGGCGGTCGAATCGTGGGTGCCGGTGACGAGGACGTACTCGCAGCCGCTGTCGAGGAGCACCTGCGCGCATTCGGCGAGGCCGACGTCGTCGTTGTCCTCCTCGCCGGCGAGGCGGCGCAGCTCGGTGATGTTCGGCGTGACCACCGTGCTCTGCGGAACGAGCAGCTCGCGAATCGCCGAGATCATGTCGTCGCCGGCGAACTCGTCGCCGCGCCCGGAAGCGAATACCGGGTCGAGCACGAGCGGCACGTCGGGATAGTCCGAGACCACTTCCGCCACCACCGTGACGATCTCGGTCGAGCCCAGCATGCCCATCTTGAATGCCGCGACCGGCATGTCCTCGAGGATGCAGCGCGCCTGATCGGCGACCCAGTCGGGATCGATCGCGAGGAAGGACTCGACCCCGGCGGTGTCCTGCACGGTGAGGGCGGTCACCACCGAAAGGGGATAGCAGCCCATGCTCGCGAGCGCCAGCAAGTCGGCTTGCAGTCCCGCGCCGCTGGTGGGATCGGTGGCGGCGAAAGTGAGGACCGCGGGGAGGGACGGGACGACGATTTCGCTCATTGGAAACGCGAGGCGCGATAGGGGGATTACACTTGAAACCCGGCCTGCGTTGCGCGCGCCAACCGGGGGTCGCTACGATGCATCAAGGCAGCCGCGCGCGTCCCCGCATTCTACTCAACCGAACCTGCGTTCGCCTATGTCTTCGACCGCGCAAGTCGCGCTGCCTTACAAGATGTGGCGCTGCCTCGCTTGCGGCCTCATCTACGACGAGGCCGAGGGCTGGCCCGAAGACGGCATAACACCGGGTACTCGCTGGGAGGACATTCCGGCCGGGTGGTGCTGTCCGGAATGCGGCGCGCGCAAGGACGATTTCGAGATGGTCGAGTTCTAGGGGACTGGAGCCGTCCGCGGAGCGCGCAGGAAGTTCCGAAAAGGGTTGAGAACAGCTGGCTTAACAGTTGTTTTAGCTGGACAATAGGAATAATCTGAAGATCGCGTAGAACGCGGCTGCGGGTGGTCGAGGGAGGGATGCGGACCGCGAGCGCTTTCCCGACGCAGCCGAAATCGAAAAATCGAGGAAAGTGTGGCGGACTCCAAGAACCTCACCGGCGTGCGCGTGATGGTCATCGACGACAGCAACACCATCCGGCGCAGCGCGGAGATCTTCCTCATGCAGGCCGGCTGCCAGGTCATTCTCGCGGAGAACGGCTTCGACGCGCTCTCGAAGATCGCCGATCATCAGCCCGACCTGATCTTCGTCGACATCATGATGCCGCGCCTGGACGGCTACCAGACCTGCGCGCTCATCAAGAAAAGCGGCAAGCACGGCGCGACCCCGGTGATCATGCTTTCATCGAAGGACAGCCTCTTCGACCGCGCGCGCGGGCGCATGGTCGGCTCCGACGAGTACCTCACCAAGCCGTTCACCAAGGAAAGCCTGCTGAAGGCGGTGGAATCGCACCTGTCGGCGCGCAGCGCCGCCTGACGACAACCCATTCGAAAGCGAAAGAGAAAACGAAAATGACAATCCGGAAAATCATGGTGGTGGACGACTCGCCCACGGAGCGCGCGTTCATGGAAGGCGTGCTGAAGAAACGCGGCTACGAGGTCCTTCTCGTCGACAGCGGTGAGGCGGCGATCGAGCGCTCCAAGAGCGAGCAGCCCGATCTCATCCTGATGGACGTGGTGATGCCGGGGCTGAACGGCTTCCAGGCCACGCGCGCCATCACGCGCGAGGAAAAGACCAAGCACATCCCGGTCATCATCTGCACCACCAAGGACCAGGAGACCGACAAGATCTGGGGCCTGCGCCAGGGCGCCAAGGACTACGTGACCAAGCCGCTGAACGAGAGCGACCTGCTCGAGAAGATCAAGGCGCTGGGATAGGGGCGATGGCACGACGCACGGGACTGCGCGAATTCCAGATTTCGGTCGCCGAAAGGATCCGGACCGCGTCCTCGCGCGCGGCACTTTCGTCGAAGCTGGGATTCCAGGTCGGCGCCGACAACTGGTTCGTGGCGCTGCACCAGGTGAACGAGGTGATCCCCGTTCCGCAGATGGTGGTGGTGCCCCTCACGCATTCGTGGTTCCGCGGCGTGGCGAACGTGCGCGGCAACCTCTACAGCATGCTCGATTTTTCGGCCTTCCAGGGCGGGGAAGCGATCCCCCCGGGAATGGAGAAGCGGGTGATCCTCATCTCGGATCGCCTGCTGGGAGGCGCGGGGCTGCTCGTCTCGCGCATGCTCGGGCTGCGCAGCCCCGAGCAGTTCACCGCGGCGCCGCGGCCGGCGGATGCACCGGCATGGGTTGGAGGCGTATACACGGATGCCGGCGGAACGCGCTGGCATGAACTCGATCTACCCGCGCTCGTTCGCGAGCAACGGTTCCTGGAAGTAGGCGCGTAGGAGACACGGAATGGCCAAAGCACAAACGATAAAACCCAAATCCTCGATCGCGGACTGGTTCAAGCGGCTCGGCGCGCCGAAAGCCAAGCCTGCCGCGCGTCCCGGGGCCGCAGTCCAGTCCTCGACGATGACCAACATCCAGGCCGCCACGGCCGGCCCGGTGTCGCGCACCAGTACCAAGGCCAAGGCCGCGAGCGCCCCCTCGACCGCCATCAGGAAACCCGCGCCGAGGGAATCGGGCTGGTCGCTCGCCGATTTCAGCATGCCGGTCATCGGGGACATGCCGATCATCCGGCAGATGCAGATCCTCGGAACGACGGCGCTCGTGCTCCTCGTCGTCCTCGGATTGCTCGTCTTCCGCGACACCACCGCGCGCACGCGCGATGCGGCGTACATCTCGATCATGTCGCAGATGCAGTACCACACGCAGCGTCTCGCCAAGGCGGCGGGGCTCGCCGCGCGCGGCCAGCCGCAGGCCTTCGCGCAGCTGCAGGACAGCCGCGACCAGTTCGCCGATTACCTCGGCATCCTGCGCAACGGCGGCTTCGCCTTCGGCGCGAACGTGCCGAGCGTGGCAAGGAACGCCGAGCTCTCGAGCCGCCTCGAAGATCTCGAGAAGCGCTGGCCGGAGAGTGCCAAGGCGGCGTCACTGATTCTCGCCGCGCAGAAAGACCTCGTGGCCCTCGCGCAGAACGTGGCGCAGGTGCGCCTCGGCGCCGAGGAGATGGCCACCCAATCGCAGGAGCTCACCGGCCTCATGGCCCAGTCGGGCTCGCCTCCGGGCCAGGTGCTGCGCGCCAACCGCATCACGTCGCTCTCCGAGCGCCTCGGCCGGGGTGCCGCGGAGATTCTCGGCTCCGAGATCATCGATCCCGAGGTTCCGTTCCTGATCGGCAAGGACACCAACGACCTGCGGGCCCTCATCCTGGCGCTCGAGAGCGGCAGCGATCCGATGCAGCTCTCGCCCATCCGCGACCCCGAGGCGCGCGCCAAGCTGGCCGAGCTGAAGAAGCAGTTCGGGGAGTTCGAGAAGAACGCGAGCCCGATTCTTCGCGAGCTGCAGAAGCTCGTCTCGGCCCGCCAGGCCGGCGCGCAGCTGGTCGCGGCGAGCGAGCAGCTGCAGACCGCGGTGAAGACGATGCAGGACGCGCTGCAGTCCGAGACGAGTGCGGTCACGCTCGTGGCGATCATCGTGATCGGCGTGCTGCTGCTGATCGTGCTGGCGCTCGCGACCCTCGTCTTCCTCGCCGACACACGCCGGCGCGCCGCCGGGGCGGAGCGCGAGAACAAGCGCAACCAGGAGGCCATCTTGCGGCTGCTGAACGAGATGGGAGACCTCGCCGACGGCGACCTCACCATCCGCGCGCAGGTGACCGAGGACATCACGGGAGCGATCGCCGACTCGATGAACTACACCATCGACGAGCTTCGCACCCTCGTCGCGGGCGTGAACAACGCCGCCATCCAGGTGACCCAGAAGACCGCGCAGGCGCAGTCGATCTCGGCGGAGCTCCTCGGCGCCGCGGAACGCCAGTCCAAGGAGATCGAGGAGACCACGGCACAGGTGTTGCAGGTCTCGCGCTCGATTTCGGAAGTGTCGTCCACCGCCGAGGAGAGCGCTCGTGTGGCACAACGCTCGCTCGCCGCCGCCGACAAGGGACGCGCGGCGGTGCAGAACTCGATCACGGGCATGAACGACATCCGCGAGCAGATCCAGGAGACCTCGAAGCGGATCAAGCGCCTCGGCGAAAGCTCGCAGGAGATCGGCGAGATCGTGGAACTGATCTCCGACATTACCGAGCAGACCAACGTGCTGGCGCTGAACGCCGCCATCCAGGCCGCCTCGGCGGGGGAGGCGGGACGCGGCTTCTCGGTGGTTGCCGAAGAGGTTCAGCGGCTCGCTGAACGCTCGGGTGAAGCCACGAAGCAGATCGGTGCGATCGTGAAGACCATTCAGGCGGACACGCAGGACGCGGTGGCGGCCATGGAGAAGTCGACCACCGGCGTGGTCGAGGGCGCGAAGCTGTCGGATGCGGCGGGCCAGGCTCTGTCGGAGATCGACTTCGTGACGAAAAACCTGGCCCAGCTGATCGAGCAGATCTCCAAGGCCACGCAGACGCAGGCCAACGCCACCAACAAGGTCGCGCAGAACATGCAGGACATCCTCGAGATCACGCGGCAGACCACGCGCGGCACGCAGCAGGCCGCGGGCTCGATTCGCGACCTGGCGGCGGTGGCCCAGGAGCTCAAGAGCTCGGTATCGGGCTTCAAGCTGTAGACGCGAGACGCGAGACGCGAGAGACGAGAAAGAACGAGAACAGGACATGGCCGCGAATCCCGCCACCGATTTCGACCTGGGACCCCTTTCGTGGGTCAAGACCGAGATCGACCACTCGCTCAACCAGGCGCGCGAGAACCTGGACAAGCTCGCCGCGGCGCCCGCGGAGCGGGCTCCGGTCAAATACATCCTCACGCACCTGCACCAGGCCACCGGCGCGCTCGCGATGGTGGGCCTGGGGGCGGCCACGCGTTTCAACGAAGAGCTGGAAAAGCTCGTCGCATTCATCGAGACCACGGATTCCACGCACCTGCCGGGCGACGTCGCCGCGGCGAAGAAGGGCATCTCGGCGCTGTCGACCTATCTCGACGGGCTGATCGGCGGCCAGGCCGATCATCCGCTGCGGCTGCTGGCGCCGTATCTGGAGCTCAATCGCGCGCGCGGGCACAGCGACGCGAACGAAGGCGACCTCTTCTATCCCAATCTCGGGGCCACGCTGCCCGGCGCGCCCGCGCTCGCCGCGCTCGACGACGCAGTCCTCACCAAGGCCCTCGGGCACCAGCGCTCGCAGTACCAGCAGGGATTGCTGCGCGTGCTCAAGGGCAGCGACGTGCCCGAGGCGCTGCGCCAGATGCACGGCGCCGTCTGCGCCATCGAGTCGCTGCAGGCGGCGACACCCAACGCGGCGTTCTGGACCGCAGCCGCGGCATTCTTCGACGCGCTCGTCTTCGGCGGCAGCGACTCCACCGCGGGCGCCAAGCCGCTCTTCGCGAAGATCGACCTGCAGGTGCGGCAAATGATCGACGGCTCCAGCAAGGTCGCCGAGCGCCTGTTCCGCGACCTCCTGCTGCAGGTGGGACGTTCCGCCGCGGTCTCGGAGCGCATCGGGCTGCTGAAGCAGGTCTATCGCCTCGAGCAGCTGCTCGAGGTTCCCGACCGCGGGCTGCACGGCGCCGGAGACGACGAGGCGCTCACCGCGCTGGTGCGCGAGGTTCGCGAGCTCACCGCCGAGCAGAAGGACACGTGGCTCAAGTACACGTCCGGAAACCGCGCCGCGCTCGAGCCTTTCGCCAAGCAGGGCCTGGTGCTCGCGCAGCATGCGGCGCGTCTGCCGAACAAGGACATCCAGCTCGTGCTCTCGCGGCTGTCGGAGTTCGCGCCCGCACTCAAGGCCAAGGCCATTCCGCCCTCGGAAGCGCAGGCGCTCGAGGTCGCCACGGCGATTCTCTTCATCGAATCGGCGCTCGAAAACTACTTCAAGCTGGGCGCGGATTTCGCGCGCCAGGCGAACACCGTCGCCGAGCGCCTGAAGAGCGCCATGGCCGGAGAAGCGCTGCCGCCGATGGACGCGATCGAAGGCGGCCTGCTCGACGAGATGACCCGCCGCGCACAGGAAAAGCTGCTCATCTTCCAGGTCGGCCAGGAGGTCCAGGTCAACCTGCAGAACATCGAGCAGGCGCTCGACGCCTTCTTCCGCGACGCGGCCAGGAGAGGCGAGCTCGCGAGCCTGCCGGCGCAATTCGCCCAGGTGCAGGGCGCGCTCATGATCATGGAGCTCTCGGAGGCCGCCGCGCTCAACGCCGCGGTCATGTCGCGGGTGCAGCAGTTCGCCGAGGGCTCGCTCGACGGTACCGGGGAAGCGGCGGACATGGTCGCCGACGGGCTCTCCGCGCTGGGCCTCTACATCACGGCGTTGCAGCAAGGGGCGGCCACGCCGCGCCATGTGCTGATGCCCGCGCTGCTGCGCTTCGGGCTGGTGGAAGCGGAGCCGGTCGGCGTCGAAAGCGTCCTGCGGCGCACCGGGACCGTCTCTCCGCTCGACATCGACGTGCAGAAGCAGAAGGTCCAGGCGCTCTACGAAGACTGGAAGGAAGCGCCCGCCGAAGGCACGCGCGATCGCCTCGAGAAGGCCGTCGACGACTTGAAGCGCGACGCCGCGGTGCTCTCCGATTCCGCGGTGGCCAAGCAGACCGAGGAAGTGCTGCAGTACATCAAGGACGAGGCGCATCCCGAGACGACCGGCGTATTCAAGGCGATCCAGGGCCTCGCTCCGGACAAGTCGCCCGATACACCGGCCGCGCAGACGGTGCAGCTCGTCGACGCGCCGGGCGCGGAAGTCGACAAGGAGCTGCTCGAGATCTTCCTCGAGGAAGCCGGGGAAGTCGTCGCGACCATCGCCGCGAGCCTCGAGGCCTGCCGCGAAGCTCCGCACGACCGTGAAGCCCTTACCACCATCCGGCGCGGATTCCACACGCTCAAGGGCAGCGGCCGCATGGTCGGCTTGATGGACCTGGGCGAAGTGGCGTGGCAATGCGAACAGGTGTTGAACAAGTGGCTGAAGGACGAGCGTCCCGCAAGCCCGGCGCTGCTGGGGTTCATCGACCTCGCGCGATCGTCCTTCGAAGGCTGGGTCGAAAGCCTCAAGGAAAGCGCCACGGCGCGCATCGATGGCGCGGAGATCGCGCGCCAGGCCGAGCTGCTGAAGAGCGGCGAGGAAGCCGCGGAGCCGGTGCAGTCGCAGGCCATGCCGCTCGAGGCGCTGATTCCCGCGCCCGAGCCCGCCGCCCTGCCCGAGCCCGTCATCGAGGCGGCCGCGCCCGAGGCCGAAGCTGCCAGGGCGCCGGTGATCGAGCCCGCGTTCACGTTTGAATCGCTCGATCTCACCGCGCCCGTCCCGCAAGAGGCGAGCGAGCCGGCGGAGCAGCCGGCCGAAGCCGACGCCGAAGTGATGATCGGCTCGCTCGCGGTCTCGCGCTCGCTCTTCAGCATCTACATGGGCGAATCCGAGCAGCACGTGAGCGCCCTCGACGAAGAGCTTTCCCGCATCGAGGCGGCTCCCTTGCACCCGGTGGGCGCGGATTTCATGCGCGCCGCGCACACGCTGGCGAGCAGCTCGCGCACCATGGGCTTCGAGTCGATCGCCGACGTCGCCGCGGCCCTCGAGAAATGGCTGCAGGACGCGATGGAGCTGCCGCCGGAGTTCGACGCCCGCCGCATGACGGCGACGCGCCGCGCGGTCGACGCACTGAGGGCGATGGTGCAATCGGTGCGCGGCTATGCCGCGCCCTACCCGCGCGACGACGTGATCACCGAGCTGGCGTCCTTGCGCGAGGGCCTGCGCGAGGCGCGCAAGACCGGCGAGGGCACGCACATCAAGGTCCCCGCATACCTGCGCGACATGCTCGCAGGCGAGGAGGCTGCCGCCGAGCCCGCGCCCACGGCGGCTGCTGCGCCGCCGGAAGCCATCACCGCACCCATCGCCGAGCCGATCGCCGAGCCGATCGCCGAGCCGGTTTCCGAACCCGTGGCTTTCGAGATGAAGAGAGCACCGGAAATCGAAGCCGCGCCGCCGCCGAAGGTCGAAGCGCCGCCGGCCGAAGCGCCGAGTGCCGCTCCCGCCGAGCCGCAGTTCGAGGCGGGCAAGGACCAGCGCAAGATGAAGGACGACGTCGACCGCGACCTGCTGCCGGTCTTCATCGACGAGGCGAAGGAAATCATCCCCTCGGTGAGCGAGGGCGTGCGCCGCTGGAAGGCCGCCCCCGCGGACCACGCGCCGGTCTCGGAGCTGCGCCGCCACCTGCACACGTTGAAAGGCAGCGCGCGCATGACGGGCCTCATGCGCCTGGGCGAGCTCGCCCACGTGCTCGAGGAGCGCATCGTCGCCATGGACGCCATCCAATCGCCGAGCGCCAAGGCGTTCGACGAGGTCGAGGAGCGCGTCGACCGCTTTTCGCATTCCCTCGAGCGCCTCACCCGCGGCGAGGACATCGTCGAGGCGCAACCGCTCGAAGTCCCGGTGGCCGCCGTCTTCGAGCAGCAGAGGGACAAGCCGACCGCGCTCGCGGTGCTGTCCGCCGCCGCGCAGGAGATGGCCAGCCGCGACGCCGGGCCCGCGGAGCTGCGGGAATCGCGCGCCGCCCTGCTGCGCGTGAACGCCGACATGATCGACCGCTTCGTGAACGAGGCGGGGGAGCTGTCGATCGCGCGCTCGCGCATCGAAGGCGAGATGGCGGCCTTCAAGCGCGCGCTCGTCGACCTCACCGACAACATCGCGCGCATGAGGTCGCAGCTGCGCGAGATCGAGATCGCATCCGAAGGCCAGATGCAGAGCACGCTCAAAGCGAAGGAGGAGCTGGGCGGCTCGTTCGACCCGCTCGAGATGGACCGCTTCTCGCGCATGCAGGAGCTCACGCGCTTCCTCTCCGAGTCGCTGGGCGACGTGATCACGCTGCACCAGGGCCTGCAGAAGAACATCGACGAGACCGAGCTCGCGATCCACGCGCAAGCGCGCCTGAACCGGGAGCTGCAGCAGGGATTGATGGGCGTGCGCCTGGTGCCGCTGGGCAACCTCGCGGACCGCTTCTACCGCATCGTGCGCCAGACCGCCAAGGAGCTCGAGAAGAAGGCGAACCTCGAGTTGAAGGGCACGCGCGTGGAGCTCGACCGCTCGGTGCTGGAGAAGATCACCGCGCCCTTCGAGCACTTGCTGCGCAATTGCATCGCCCACGGCATCGAGACGCCGCAGGCGCGGCTCGCCGCGGGCAAGCCCGAGATCGGCGAGATCTCGATCGACGCGGTGCAGCGCGGCAACGAGGTCGTGCTCACCATCGCCGACGACGGCGCGGGGCTGAATTTCCCCCGCATTCGCGAGAAGGCGCGCGAGTCGGGCCTGCTGGCCGCCGACGTCGAGCTACCCGAGGCGCAGCTCGCGCAATTCATCTTCCTCTCCGGGTTTTCCACCGCGAAAGAGGTGAGCGAGATCGCCGGCCGCGGCGTGGGCATGGATGTGGTGAAGAACGAGATCACCTCGCTGGGCGGGCGCGTCGAGATCGCTTCCTCGGCCGGACGCGGCACGGTATTCACCATCTCGCTGCCGCTGACACTCGCGGTGACGCAGGCGGTGATGCTGCGCGCCGGCCAGACCACCTACGCCGTTCCCTCGGTCATGATCGAGCAGGTGCAGGAGTACAAGGCGCAGGCCTATTCCGAGCTCACCGACAAGGGCGAGGTGGTGTGGAAGGACAATCACTACCCGTTGCGCTCGCTGCTGCCGCTGCTGGGCGAGGTCGACACGCCCACGCCGCTGCGCCAGATCCCGGTGCTGCTGCTGAAGAGCGGCTTGCAGCGCGCCGCGATCCGGGTCGACGAGATCGTCGGCAACCGCGAGGTGGTGGTGAAGACGATCGGGCCGCAGCTCGCGCGCCTCTCCGGAATCGCCGGCGCCACGGTGCTCGGCAACGGCCAGGTGGTGCTGATCCTGAACCCGGTGCAGCTGGTGCACCGCGCGGGACCCGAGATCGCCGTGAGAGCCCCGCGGCCCGAAGAAGCGCCGCTGGTGGTCGAGGAGAAGTCGGGCGCCCCTCTCATCATGGTGGTCGACGACTCGCTCACGGTGCGCAAGATCACCGGGCGCATGCTTTCGCGCGAAGGCTACGAGTTCGTGACGGCGAAGGACGGCGTGGACGCGCTCCAGCAGCTGCAGGACGTGAGGCCCGACTGCATCCTGCTGGATGTCGAGATGCCGCGCATGGACGGCTTCGAATTCGCGCGCCACGTGAGGAGCGACGAGGCGACGCGCTCGATCCCGATCATCATGATCACCTCGCGCACCGCCGACAAGCACCGCAACCACGCCGCCGAGCTGGGCGTGAACGAGTACATGGGCAAGCCCTACCAGGAAGACCAGCTGCTCGCGCTGATCAAGCGCTACACGCAGGAACGCGCGCTCGCCTAGTAGAAGTAGCCGAGCACGGCCGCGCCCAGCGCGATGCGATACCAGGCGAACGCCTTGAAGTCGTGGTGCGCGACGTAGCGGATGAGCCCCTTCACCGCGAGCAGTGCGGCGACGAAGCTCACCGCGAATCCCACCGCGAAGGGGCCCAGGTCGCTCGCCGAGAGGAGCGCGCGGTACTTGACGAGCTGGTAGCCGCTCGCCGCGAACATGATCGGCACCGCGAGGAAGAACGAGAACTCGGTCGCGACCCGGCGCGAGAGACCGAAGATCATCCCGCCCATGATCGTCGCCCCCGATCTCGAGGTGCCGGGAATGAGCGAGAAGCACTGCGCCAGCCCCACTTTCAGCGCGTCCTTCCACGTCATGTCGTCCACATTCGTCACGCTGGGGACCCCGTGCTTCGCGTACCAGCGCTCCACCGCGAAGATGACCAACGCGCCCACCACCAGCGCCACCGCGACGCTCACCGGATTGAAGAGGTACGCCTTGATCTGCGACTGGAAGGCGAGGCCCACGATCGCCGCGGGCAGGAACGCGACGAAGAGGTTCATCGCGAAGCGCTGCTGCACCGGATCGCTCGCGAGCCCCGAGAAGGCGCGCGCGAAACGCGCGCGGAATTCCCAGCACACGGCGAGGATCGCGCCCAGCTGGATCACGATGTCGAAGACCTTGCTTTTCTCGTCGTTGAGACCGAGGAGGTCGGAGACGATGATGAGGTGGCCCGTCGACGAAACCGGCAGG
>WNFL01197100.1_pt1 | contig 11834 bp, 7 predicted proteins | sample 5400361 | NCBI WGS metagenome assembly WNFL01 (sample SAMN13153351, study PRJNA577476) | soil metagenome | isolation source: 40 cm soil on Douglas fir-dominated hillslope | place: USA:California | collected 2013-09-17
AAGCGGTCATCTATCCCGCAATGGTGCGCCTCGCGCAGGATTTCAACCTGCGTTACATGCTGGTGGACGGCCAGGGTAATTTCGGTTCCGTCGACGGCGCTCCTCCCGCGGCCATGCGGTATACGGAAGCGCGGCTGGCGAAAATTTCCGAAGACATTCTCGCCGACCTGGAAAAGGAAACGGTCGACTTCATCCCGAACTTCGATCAGACGCGCGAAGAGCCGGTCGTTCTCCCCTCGCGAATTCCAAATCTTCTCGTCAACGGCGCCAGCGGTATTGCGGTCGGCATGGCCACCAACATTCCTCCGCATAACCTGCGCGAAATCGTTGACGCGGCGATTTTGTTGATTGAAAAGCCGGACGCTTCGCTGAAAGAAATCATGAAGCTCGTGCCGGGCCCCGATTTTCCCACGGGCGCCTATATCGCCGGACGCGAAGGAATTGAAGCGGCCTACAAAACGGGACGCGGCAGCTTTACCATGCGCGCCAAGGCCGCGATCGAAGAAGCCTCCAAGGATCGCGAAAATATCGTCATCACCGAAATCCCGTATCAGGTAAACAAAGCGAAGTTGATCGAGCGCATCGCGGACCTGGTGCAGAACAAAAAGATCGAAGGAATTTCGGACGTGCGAGACGAATCCTCGCGCGAAGGCATGCGCGTCGTCATCGAACTCAAACGCGGCGAAGAATCGCAGCTCATCCTGAACAATCTTTTCAAGCAGACCCAGATGCAGGAATCGTTCCACGTGATTTTGCTATCCATCGTGGGCGGCCAGCCGCGCGAACTCGGCCTCATTCCGCTCATCAAGCTCTTCATCGAACACCGCATGGAGGTTGTTCGCCGGCGCACGATTTTCGAATTGCGCAAAGCGGAAGAGCGCGAACACATTTTGGTCGGCTACCAGATCGCGCTCGACCATCTCGACAACGTGATTCGCATCATCCGCGGCTCTTCAAGCCGCGCGGAAGCCAAAGAAAACCTGTTCAAGTATTTCAGTGAGCAGGACGTCACGATTCAAGAAAACGGCAAATCGAAAAAGCTCGAAGGCGTAAAACTCGATGGCCGCAAGTACCGTTTCGTCGCCACTGCGGAAGTCGAAGCAGCCGGCCGCCCTGGTGCGCTCACTTTAAGCTACAAGCAGATTGATGCCATTCTCGAACTGCAATTGCACCGTTTGACGCAGCTTTCCATCGACGAAATTGTCAACGAGTTGAAATCAATCCGCGACCTGATCTCCGAACTAAGAGAAATTCTCGCGAGCGAACGCAAACTGAAAGCCGTCATCACGGCCGAGCTAAAAGAAGTTCACAAAGCCTACGGCGACGACCGCCGCACGCAAATCGTCGACAAGGTCGACGAAATCAAGCTCGAAGACCTGATCGCCGATACGGACATGCTCATCACCGTGAGCCATGCCGGCTACATCAAGCGCACTGCGGCCGATACCTACCGCCATCAAACGCGAGGTGGCAAAGGACGCATCGGCGCCAAAACGAAAGACGAAGACTTCGTCGAGCATCTCTTCATCGCGTCGGCGCACAGCTACATCCTGCTGTTTACATCAAAAGGACGCGTCTATTGGCAAAAAGTGTATGAATTGCCGGAAGCCGCCGCCGCGACGCGCGGTAAAGCCATCTCCAGCTTGGTGAAATTCCAGGAGGATGAAAAGTTGACGGCGCTTGTGGCCGCAACAAATCTGGACGAAGCGGACCGCTTCGTCTTCATGGCCACCAAAAATGGCACCGTCAAGAAATCGTCGCTCACCGAATTTTCCAATCCGCGTTCGACCGGCATCATTGCGATTAATCTCGAACCGAAGGACGAACTCATCGGCGCGAAACTCACCGACGGAAAGCAGATGATTTTCCTCGCGAGTCACGAGGGCCAGGCCATTCTCTTCCGCGAAACCGAAGTCCGCGCCATGGGCCGCAATGCCGGCGGCGTCAACGGCATGGATCTCGACAAGGACGATTACGTCGTCAGCATGGACGCTGTCCAGCCGGACTTTGAAGTCATCGCCAAAGAACACAAGAAGACGACGCAAGACCTCGAAGAACTCGAAAATGAGGACATCAAGGATTCGCTCACAACGTTGATGCTCACCGTCGCCGAAAAGGGCTACGGCAAGCGCACCGCGCTCGCCGAATACCGCATCACGTCGCGCGGCGGCAAAGGCGTCGTCAACATGAAGACCACCGATCGCAACGGCTCCGTGGTAGCCACTCTTCAAGTCACCGAAGAATCTGACGTCATGATCATCACCGAACACGGCAAAGTCATCCGCGTCCACGCCAACGAAATTCGCGAAGCGGGCCGCTCCACGCAAGGCGTCCGCCTGCTCAAACTCGATGGCGACGATTCCATCGCCGCCGCCGCCGTCCTCCAGGAAGAAAACGAAGAAGAAAAGAAATAAGCTTTTGTCGACTTTAACTACTGTGGCTTATCTTTACTTACTTTGCGGTCGACGCAGCCTTGTACGGCTGCTTGCACTTCCTTTGGGCCGGGCGGCCTAGGAATCGTGAATAGAGGGTTTTCGGCATCATTCACGAATTGCTGATAGAACTCCTTGTCGGGTGGCGTCCCTCCCCCGCCCAGAGATTCACGTCGTCGCACTTCGGCCATGTAATCGGTGTCCAAAACGATGTAAGCGGGCAGCTGCTCCTTTAACGCCAAATCGTTTGGTCCGAGGTAAAGGACGGCATCGACCAAATCTCCCATCGGCTTTTGCAGGTGCTTTGGAAGCTCGTTGTGGACGCTGCAGTCTTTTTCGTCGATTCGCGTCGCGGCTGGCAGAAAATGGCCTAAATCCAAGGCACCAAGCCAAGTGGTTTTGAGCCATGCAAGCGACGGACTAGGCCAGTTCGCGACCGCCGAGGTCACCTGCGTGTCGGCTGCTATAAGCTCGGAAATGACAAAGGTGATGTGCGGATAGTCTTTTTCATACATCGAAACAGCACTCGCGCGGACTTCGCTCAAGTGAAACAGATGGAACTTGCCAAAGAGCATTAGGGCCTTGCGGTGCTTTGAAAGGACTTCCTTCTCCATTACCGAGGCGATGTTGGCATCGCGGGAACCAAGCTTCAACAGATCCTGAAAGCTTTTGACCTGCTCTCGGTCCATTGGAAGGCCGCCAGCGAGCACGCGAAAGCGTTTTCCCGGCGGGAGTTTCTGGTTGATAGCTCTTAACAGAGGGTACAGTTGTTCGAAAAACCCGAATCCCCACCCTCCACATAACGGCTGATCGGTGTTTCGCCATACTTTCCGCGCTTCCGTTAATGGCACATCGTCGCCGGCAATGTAGCGATCGAGGATGGGCTGATAGAGCGAATTGCCACACTCGACGACAATGTCGTTCACTTTATCCGGAAATGCCGGATTACGAATCAGCGCAAAAATCAGATCATCCAGATCTTTCAATCCGTGATCTTCCGGCATAGCGACAACTTCGTACTTGTCGAACGCAGCAAGGATGGCGGGTACTGCAGGTCCTGGAATTGGCTCGGTGCCCGTCGGTTTGGTCGGCCGTTGCGTTTGGGCCCGGTTTGCCAGGGGAACTCCTAACATCACTAAGAATAAAACCGCAACCCAAGCAAAACGAATGGATTGGCACAGACCGAAACTTCTAAATCGCCTCACAACATGTCGTGGCAAATCCCTCGTGGCGCAATCTCTGATTAGCCAGTGCTGGATAAGCGCGCCTACGAAAGGAGTAAGCAGTGAAATGAACTTGCAAGCCTTCGGTAATCCGTTGCGCATACGAATCTCCTTAGCGTGTATCTCTTTCACAGTTTTGATCGGACACAGTGAATTCAATCCTGGCCCCGTTCATGATTTGCTTAAATTCCTTCATTTGTTTAGGGCTTATAAAAACGCCAAACCGGCGTTGTGGTGCTGAATCTACGAGGGCAATCAGCTGGCACGCCTTAGTGGCCGACAGGCATCACGGCCGCTACGGTGTCTAGATCTCGCCGATATTTACAAGGCCGGAGGTGGTCGGGGTGAGAAAGCAGCTATGGCCGAAATTTGCTGCGGATGGTGGTCCTCGGGGACATCAGCAAGTTGGACAAAACTCGCGATGAGAATAACGGACCACAAAACAACAAGGAGGGCGAGAGTGTGGCCGGATACAACTGGCGTCAACACTGCAAACAACAGCAGTAATAAACAGCAAACAGCTATTAGACGCTGCATACGAACATCCTGACGCATACTTTCCATATCATACGCCGACGAGCTATTGGCGCAAGTGGCCTAACCGAATCGTGGACGCTCCGTTTGGGAATTTTGAAGCAACTACACTACCGCAGACCGTCTCGTGGTTTGAGTGCTAAACTGCTCGGGCCATGAAAACTTCGCGACGCTTGTTGCTCGTACTTTTGCTTTTCACTCCCGTCCTTTTTGCGGACAAAAAGGACAAGAAATCCGCACCGACGAAAAAAGATTTCTTTGCGTTCGCCGGAACCTACACCGCGAAAACGCAAAGCAAGGGAATTTATGCTTTTCGTTACGACGCCACGAGCGGCAAACTCACGGCGCTGGGCGTTGCGGCGGAAACGCCCGACCCATCCTTCGTGGCGATTCATCCCAGCGGAAAATTTCTCTACGCCGTGAATGAAGCCGGCAAAGCTAGTTTTGTCACGTCGTTTGCGCTCGATGCCAAGACCGGCAAGCTGACCCAGCTGAATCAAGTACCGGCGCTGGGCGAAGATCCTTGCTACATCGCATTCGATCAGAGCGGCAAATACATTCTCGTGGCGAACTACACGTCCGGGACGCTTGCGGTGTTCCGGATTCTGGCGGACGGAAAAATCGGCGAAAAGACCGCGCTCAATCAGGACAGCGGCGCGCTTGGACCGGTAAAAGAGCGGCAGGAAGGCCCGCACGCGCATTGGATCGAAACGAGCGCCGACAACCGGTTTGCGCTCGCGGCGGATTTGGGCCTGGATCAGATTTTGATTTTTCAGTTTGACGCGGCAAAAGGCACTCTTGGCCCCCACATCCCGTCCGGCGCTACATTGAAAGCCGGGTCCGGCCCGCGCCACGCCGTTTTTTCTCCAAATGCAAGATTTCTGTTTGTTGTCAGCGAACTCAATTCGACCGCGACAAGTTTTTCCTACGACCAGAAAAAAGGCGACCTGAAACAAGTCAGCAGCGTTTCGACCTTGCCGGCGGAATTCACCGGCCGCAACGATATAGCGGAAGTGGCCGTGCATCCCAGCGGTAGATTTCTTTACGTTTCCAATCGCGGATTGGACGACATCGCGGTTTTTGGCATCGATCTTAAAAAAGGAACACTGGCGCAGACAGGCGCCATTCCGACCGGTGGCAAAGAGCCGCGCCACTTCACATTCGATCCCTCCGGGAATTTTCTCTTCGTGGAAAATCAATTCAGCGACACGATCGTGACGTTCCACGTCGACGCCAATACGGGGCAACTGACTCCGACTGGCGACAACGTCGCGGTGCCCTCGCCGGTCTGTCTCAAGTTCATCGCTGCTGAATAATCTGGGCCGAAGCCCTTCGGTGATTTCGTGGATTTTGTGGAGCGCGGACATCCGCGTTCTGCGCTACAATCCCGCCTTTGCGTACGCACCCCTGGGGGAACCGCATGAACCGGAATCATTTCTGGAAAGCACTTTTGCCCATTGCGCTGTTTCTGACCGTGGCGCCTTTTGCGTGGGCCGACGGAGAATCCGCGCCAGGCCGCGACCCCAAACAACCGGTGGATGAGGCATACACCGCGAAAATGAAGAAATACACGACAGCGCCTTATTTCACCTCGCCGCTCGTGGATTATTTGCCCGCCTCCAAGACTGTTCCGACCCCGGAAGTCGTGCTCGGAGACGTCGCCGGCGCGCCCGGAATTCTTCCGTACGCCGGAGAAGTTTACAAATACATGCGCTCGTTGGAAAAGGCGAGCCCTCGTGTGAAAGTGATTTCGATCGGCACCACCGAAGAAGGCCGCGAAATGATTGCGGTGGCGGTCACCTCGGAAGAAAACCTGAAGAAGCTAGAAGAAAATCGCGCGCGCCTCGCGAAGCTGGCCGATCCACGCACGATCTATTCCGATGACTCCGAAGCGGACAAACTTGTCGCGCAAAGCACGCCCGTTTACTACATCACCGGAACGATTCATTCGCCGGAAACCGGCGCGCCGACCGCTCTGATGGAATTGGCGTATCGCCTCGCCGTGGACGAAAGCCCATATATAAAAGATATTCGCGACGGCGTCATTACGCTGATCACGCCAGTTGTCGAAGTCGACGGCCGCGATCGCGTCGTGGACGTTTACAAATGGCATCTCGCGCATCCAAAAGACTTTTATCCGCCGCTGATTTATTGGGGCAAATACGTCGCCCACGACAACAATCGCGACGCCATGGGCGTGACGCTGAAGTTGACGCAAAACGTTCTGAACACCTACGTGGACTGGAAAGCGCAGGTTTTGCACGATCTGCACGAATCCGTCCCCTACCTCTACGACAACACGGTTGGTGATGGGCCGTACAACGCGTGGATCGATCCGATACTCGCCGACGAATGGAATATGATCGCGTCGCGGAACGTGGCAGACATGACAAAGTTCGGGATGCCGGGGGTGTTTACGCACGGCGATTTCGATACCTGGTCGCCGGGATATTTGATGTTCCTCGCGGCTTTGCACAACGGCATCAGCCGGTTGTACGAAACATTCGGCAACGGGAACGCGGATACGCGGGAGAGAACGCTGGAGCCGGAAGAATATGCGCGGACGTGGTTCAAGCAGAATCCGCCGCTGCCCAAGACGTTGTGGTCGCAGCGCGACAACAATAATTACGAAGAGACCGGTTTGCTGACTTCGCTGCATTATTTCAATGAGAACAAAAGACTCTTTCTGAAGAATTTTTATTTAAAGGCGAAGCGGTCGGTGCAGAAGCCGGGGGCGGAGGGGCCGGTGGCTTATGTGCTGCCGGCGGACGAGCCGCGCGGGACGCTGCAAGCGGAGTTGTTGCAAGTGCTGCAGAAGCAGAAGGTGGAGATTTCGCGGGCGAAATCGGCGATCACGATTACGCTGCCGGTGAAGAAAGAAAAGAAGAAAGAAGGAGAAAAATCCGGCGATGCGAAGGAAGAGAAAAAAGACGAAAAGAAAGAGCCCACGACGCGGAGTTTTGCCGCGGGCAGCTTCGTGATTCGCATGGATCAGCCGTATTCGCGGATCGCGGATGCGTTGCTGGACCACCAGTATTGGAGCCCGGAGGATCCGCAGAAAACGCCGTACGACGATACCGGCTGGTCGTTCAGTGAATTGTTCGGGGTGCAAGTGGTTCGCGTGACGGACGCGAAGATTCTCGATGCGCCGATGGAGAAAGTCAGCGATGTCCGCGCGTCGGGCGGCGTGAAAGGAGATGGCGCGATTTTTGCGATTAACAACCATGCGGAGCCGGCACTGGCGACGCTGCGATACAAGTTGAAGGACGCGACGATGGAGGCCGCGGAAGAAGCGTTCGATGCAGGCGGCGCGAAGTTTACGCGCGGAACGTTTTTGATTCGCGACGCGAAACGCGCCGACGTGGAATCCGCGGCGAAAGAGTTGGGATTGCAGATTGCTGCGCTTGGCGCGGCTCCCAGCGTGAAGACGCATCCGGTGCGGGCGGCGCGCATCGCGTATGTGCACACATGGTTGAGCACGCAGACGGAAGGTTGGTGGCGGCTGGCGCTGGATTCGCTGCAGATTCCGTACGAATACATGAGCACGCAGGCGATTGCGAAAATTCCGGATTTGCGCGCGAAATACGACGTGATTTTGTTTCCGCCGGTCGGAATCAACGCTTCGGCGACGGCGATTATCCAGGGACTGCCGACGGCTTGGGGGAATCCTTTGCCGTGGAAGACCACCGAGCTTACGCCGAATCTCGTTGGAAAAAACGATTCGACGGACGATATGCGGCCCGGTCTTGGGTACGACGGCCTGGCGAAATTGCAAAGCTTCGTGCAAGACGGCGGTGTGCTTTTGACGGTGGACGATACAGCGCAGTTTGCGCTTTCGGTTGGAATGGGCGCTGGCGTGAACGCGGCGCGCAGCGAGAAAATGAAAATCGTTGGCGCGGTGGTGGGAACGCAATTGGTAGATGGCGCGAGTCCGATTGCGTATGGATACGACGAGAAGATTTCCGCGTACTGCGACGATGGCGTAATTTTTTCGCTGAGCAGCGTGGCCGGTGGGCGGCGGCGCAGGCGTTTGGGGCCGGACATGAAGCAACGGCCAACCGGGCGCGGGACGAAAGACGATCCGGATTTTGCAGTCGGACGCATCGGAGCGGAAGTGCCAGAAGAACAGGAATCGGAAGTGTGGGAATTTCCGCCGCTGACTTCGGAGCAGACGCACAACAACGCGCGAGCGATACCGCCGGCGAATCGTGCGCGCGTGGTGCTGCGGTATGCGAACGCGAAAGACCTGCTGATTTCCGGATTGGTGGATGGCGGCGGGGAGATTGCGCAGCATCCGGCGGTGCTGGATGTGCCATTCGGACAAGGACACGTCGTGCTGTTTTCGATCAATCCGGTGTATCGCGGCGAGACACGCGGGACGTATTCGCTGGTGCTGAATACCGTGCTGAACTTCGACAATTTGAACGCGGGGCGCAAAGACGCGGCGAAGTGAAGCGAAGAACCTGATTTGCCACAGAGGCACAGAGAACACAGAGAGAAACGGGGACAAAGGGAGCATTGCTTTACAACGGGGGCTTTTGGGGTACAATCCCGCCGCGATGGCAAAGAAGAAAGCAAAGAAGGCTTCCCGAAAAAGTAGAAGCTCGCCTAAAGCGAGCGCGGCGAATCATCACGCGAAGCTGCCGAAGAACGGCGTGACGTTGATTGTGTTGATGCGCGCGCGCACCGGGCATGAGCCGTTTCTGGAAGCGGAGCTTCGCGCGCTGGTGGCGCCGACGCGGAAGGAAGACGGCTGCCTGCAATACGATTTGCATCGTGCCTCGGATGGCACGGGCGCCTTTCTGATGCACGAAGTGTGGGAATCGCGAGAGCATCACACTGCGCATACGAAGACGGATCATTTCCTACGGTGGAATGCGCGGAAGGATGCGCTGCTGGCGTCGCGGGATCTGCCGTTCTGGACCCAGCTGGTCTAAGACGCGGAAGCGGGCATCTGCAGAAACGCCGGGCAGAGACTGCGGCGGGCCAACGACCCCTACCCCCCCCCCCCCTCCCCCCCTTTTTCGGGGGTATGGACTTGTTGAAAAGGGCGGGATGAAATACGAGCGGAAGCTTTCGGGGAGCAAATCAGGGGCGCTTTTTCAGCAGTTTTGCGAGCGCCGCTTTCGGGTCGCCTTTGATGATAAGGCGTTCCTCTTTCGGCCCTCGTTTACCATTTGCGCGTTTCGCTTTGGCTTTTTTCCGCATCTAAGCTTAATATCACACAAGTTCCTTGCTGGGGAAAATTTGGTGCCCCAGCCGGGGATCGAACCCGGAAGACCGGATTGGTCACGCGGTTGCAAACCGCGCTCGTATGCCAATTCCGACACTGGGGCACAAGTATCAGATATAGGGGCGGTGATGCCGTGCAAGGTCTCTCCCGTCCCTACTTTTTCCGGGCCGTCTGATGCGGCCCTAATCCCCTCCTCATCCGAATCACTCCTTTCCACCAGTACGCGCCTTAATAGAAGTGCGAAGTACGCCCACCATTGCCTCCAAAATCTGGCAGTGCGTCTCCGTAAGGTTCGTTGGGTACTGGATGAAACTGTTTGGCATTCCCGGCAGTGGCAAGCGTTCAAAACCACTGGGGACTGGAGGATCGCTTGGCTGTACGTCCGGTATTTCGTCTCGCAGGGCGGGCTTTGGTTTAGGGTTTCTGGGCAATGTGTTTGGCGAGCGCGGTTTGCGGGCTGTCATGTACGGGGAGAGCGCAATCCCAGCTTCGCTCATGGCTTTAGTGAAAAAACGGTTGGACTTCATAAGCATTTGGCCCGCTGCTACGCCGTAATCCTTGAAAGCCTTTTCAAGCTCACCGGCGGTTCCATGCTTGAGATTCAAATTGCCGATAATTGGCTCGTAGCTTTCCAGAAGTATCTTCTGGAGACGTTCCTTGAATTTTGCTTGGTCTTTCCAAAGGGCCACCAATTCCCGATACTTGGCCGTAGGTTTACGTTCGTCATCTACCAGACCGAAAAATTTCAGACCAGAAATCAACGCACTGAAATCTCCTCCAGAGAGTTCGCTGAGAATTCTACGGTCAATCGGTCCGCTTGGGACTATGGTGTCCGCAAAGGTCTCTATGCTTTTCGTCAAAACGTTGTAGCCCATGTAAGGCGCTGGTCTGCTGGAGTTGTCTACCATGTGAGCCTCTCCTTCGAGGTGGAGAACAGTTTACAGTAAATTGGAGGCATAATGTTGGATAAAGGTTGTCCAGACTTAAAAATAAAAGTAATGGTCCGTGCTTGGGGAGACGAACCAGTACCTCTGTTTCTGTATTCAATTGAAAACAAACGTGCTTATGTTGGAAAGCAGGACGGTACTAAAGTAATAGGACTACCATTGGACCAAGTATATCTGTTCGATGATGGTGCCTTTTCCGGGCTACAGCAGGCATTCAAGGCGGCCAGCTGGAGTAAACTTTCTTCCATGTACCGAGAAATATCCGTAAAAAGCATTTGCAATAGGTATCAAGATGTTCTAAAATCGCTGAATGATAAAGAAAACATCACCGATTCTAGAAGCGTTGCGGAAAGCAGCGAACGATGAAAAATCAGCCGTGGAGTTTTTGGAGAGTGAACGGTGGGGAGAGTTCATTACTTGCCCACGCTGCGAATCTGCCGAGGTCTACAAGATGATTGGACGAGATGGGCAGCGCAATAAAGATTATCGCTGGCGGTGTCGCGGATGCCAGAAGTTTTTCAGTGTTCGCACCGCGACGATCTTTGAGGAGACGCGTCTCCCTTTGCGCGTTTGGGTGTATGCGTTCTGGAAAGCATGCGCTTCAAAGAAAGGAATCTCCGCGTTGCAGCTTTCGCGTGAGATGGAAATTACACACAAATCGGCTCTCTTTATTTTGCGCCGGATTCGTCATGGCATGGGCGAAGTAAACGCGCCAAAGCTCACAGGAACGATTGAGGCGGACGAACTGTACATGGGCGGCAAATCTAAGGCCGGACGTGGCTCAAATAAATATCCGATTGTTGGGGTCGTACAGCGCGGTGGCGATGTCCGCTTTCATGCATTGGAGCGGTTGACCGCGAACCGCATCGGAGAGTTCATTGCAGAGAACGCTGACCTGTCCTGCCGCATCATCACCGATGAGGCGAATCTGTACACCAAATTGGGACGCAAGTTTGAGGGCGGTCATCATGTAGTGCGGCACAAGTGGCGCCAATACGTAAAGCCGGGAACGGATATTCATTCCAATACCGTTGAGGGTGTCTTCTCGTTGATTCGTCGCGGCGTAATGGGCACGTTCCATTCGATCAGCCGCAAGCATCTCCCCAATTATCTAAACGAATTCCAGTTCCGCTGGAACACTCGCAAGATGAACGATGGCGAGCGTATCTCACAGGCAATCAAGGCAGTTAGTGGGAAACGGTTGCAATACCGCGAATCCGTTGAGAATCCGCCGTATTTCGTTCCGAAAGGCTAGGGCTGTCGATTGAATGTTGCCGACAAAAGGAATAGGCTCTCGCGTACATGGAGGCATACGCGATGGATATTTTCCAACTCTGTAACGGTTTGCTGCAAACGATGATCATGGCTTGGGCACTCCGCATCGCCGTTAAATCTCATTCGGTTCCAGCTACGACCGAAGGTGTCATAAATGCGACAGGAAAGTCCCTTGTAGGACCTCTAATCG
>WNFL01012102.1_pt1 | contig 11832 bp, 6 predicted proteins | sample 5400361 | NCBI WGS metagenome assembly WNFL01 (sample SAMN13153351, study PRJNA577476) | soil metagenome | isolation source: 40 cm soil on Douglas fir-dominated hillslope | place: USA:California | collected 2013-09-17
ATCACCACGCCACCAGCGAATCAGACGGTGACGGCGGGACAGACGGCGACGTTCACGGTGGTGGCAGCAGGAACGGCTCCGCTGAGCTATCAGTGGCAGAAGAACGGAGCGAACATCGCCGGAGCCACGGCGGCGAGCTACACGACACCGGTGACGACGATTTCCGACAGCGGATCGACGTTTCGAGTGGTGGTGACGAACACGGCAGGCACGGTGACGAGCAGCGCGGCAACACTAACGGTGAATCCAGCACCAGCACCTGCAATTCAGCTGAGTTCCAGCACCGTCAATTTTGCAAACGGGGTGGTTGGAACTAGTTTGTCCCAGCCATTGATCATTACCAATACCGGAACAGCCACGTTGACGATCACTCAAGTAAATGAGACTGGCTCGGCTTTCTTCAGTGTCAGTGGATTTTCGCTGCCCCTGAATGTGAACGCAGGGCAGCAGACGACAATTACCGTAACCTTCCTGGCGACCTCGGCGGGAACTGTGTCCGGCAACATCTCCATTGTGAGCAACGCGCCCACTTCGCCGACTCCTGTCGCTCTGACAGGCACGGCAATCGCGGCGACTCTCACGCTGGGCATCAATCCGACAGGCTTGAGCTTCGGAAATGTAACAACGGGAACTTCCTCACCCACGCAAAACGTCACGATTACCAACACGGGCAATTCCAACGTGGCAATTTCACAGATCAACTTGGTGGGCGCCGGCTACACGATGACGGGGGGCGGCGCGCCTGTCACGCTGACTCCGACCCAGAGCATCACCCTGGTGGTGCAGTTCAGTCCCACAACGGCCGGCAGCGCACCCGGCAGCATTACAGTGGTGAGCAACGCGACCGGGTCGCCAGCCATCATCACTCTATCCGGGACAGGAGTCGCACCGGTACAGCACTCGGTGGCGCTAACCTGGAATGCCAGTACCTCTACCGTTTCCGGCTACAACGTCTATCGCACCATAGTGAGCGGGGGTTCGTACACAAAAATCAATTCGTCGCTGGTTGCGGTTCTCAGTTACACGGATTCGACCGTACAGAACGGTACGACCTATTACTATGTGACGACGGCGGTTGATTCTACAGGCAGCGAGAGCGCGTTCTCGAATGAGGTGTCTGCTCCAATCCCATGATTGGACAGTAGAGTTCGTGCAGTTTTCGTGTGTAGAGGATGGCAAGGCTAGGAGGCGCAATTCCCCTGGGCCCCGGGGAGAGCACAGTAAAGACGCCCAACCTGTGGAAAAGTAAACATTTACTAGCACTGAGGAAAATCGGGGAGTAAGCTGTCCGCTTTCTGTCCGCTTGAAGGCCGAGATCCTCATGTTAGTGAGCTAGGCCTTGTTTTCAGGTTCAGACAGGCGCGGATGGATGGACCTGGCGGACAGGGTTAATACCTGTACTTAATCTAGACTTCCATTCAGTATCGCCGGGTTTGCTATGGCCGTACCCTTACGTTCAGAGAAGTACTGAGGGTCTGGACGATGAGTTTTGAGCAAAACAGGGATGCTGAAGGGACGCTGGGTAACTCGCCGGCGCTTGCTTTTCGCGCGAGGCGAGCTATTTTGTGTCTGGGGATGCTTTTACCCACACTGCTCGTCTGGGGGTGCTCTGGTATAGTCAGCGGCCAAAACTCCACGGCTTCTCAGCCGCCCCCGCAAACGTTTAGTGTTTCTGGGACTATCACCCCGGTCACCGGTGGAAACGGAGCGACGGTAACCATCACTGGGGCAGCGAACGCTACAGCCACTGCCAATAGCTCAGGGAATTTTACGGTATCTGGTTTAGCCAACGGAACGTATACGATCACGCCGAGCCACGCGGGGTATAGCTTCAGCCCGAGCAGCATGAACGTAACAATCAGCAATGCGAGCGTTACCACGGGAATAAGCTTTACGGCGACTGCTCTCACCTTTGGTATCTCTGGAACACTTAGCCCGGTGGTGGGTGGAAGCGGAGCGACAATCGCGCTCAGTGGGGCTGCAAGTGCCACGACGACTTCTGATGGCGCGGGTAATTATTCTTTCTCCGGATTGGCGAACGGAACCTACACGGTAACGCCGAGCCACACAGGCTACACCTTCAATCCGATTTCCAAGACAGCGACTGTGAGCGGGGCTAGCGTTGCTGGAATCAATTTCACAGCCACAACGCAAATTGGTCAAGCCTATAGCATTACAGGAACAATCAGTCCAATAACCGGCGGGAGCGGATCGAGGGTCACGCTGAGTGGGGCGGCGGTTGCGACGTCCACTACAGATAGCGCGGGCAATTATACTTTTACCGGGTTGTTCAACGGGACATACGCTGTCACGCCTAGCCACACAGGCTATACGTTTAATCCGAGCGTCCAGACGGCCATAGTCAACGGAGCAAATGTCTCGGGAGTGAATTTCTCCGCCCAGAGCAACCCGACCTTCAGTATCTCAGGGACAATCAGTCCAGTAACTGGCGGGAGCGGATCGACGGTCACCCTAAGTGGGGCGGCGGCTGCGACGACAGTCGCCGACAGCTCAGGTAACTACGCTTTTGCTGGACTCGCCAACGGCTCGTACACTGTAACGCCGGCAAATGCGGGATATACTTTCAGTCCCCCGAATCAGAGCATGACCATCAGCAACGCAAGCATCAGCAACATCAACTTCACGGCCGCTCCTCAAGTGACGCATACGGTAGCCCTCACCTGGAATGCCAGTACCTCTACAGTATCCGGTTACAACGTTTATCGCAGTATAGTAAGCGGCAGTTCGTATGTGAAAATCAATCCCGTCTTAAACGCAGGTCTCAGTTTTACCGATGCGACCGTACAGAATGGCATAACCTACTACTATGTGACGACGGCTGTGGACGCCAGCGGCAGCGAGAGCGCTTTTTCAAACGAAGTGCCGGCGGCTATTCCATAACCGCCGGTCCCAACAACCCACTAGTACTTATGGCCGCTTAATAATTGCGCTACGACCTTATCCATCCGAGCTAAGCAAAACTACGCCAGAGACTGTGATCTGGTCCACAACGACGTCAACGACCGCGCTATGTCTCGATGGATTGGGAATTTCCTTCGTGATAAACGGGAAAGCAAGCTACGTGCCGGTCAATCGACTCAAAGCGCGGCGCGCCGACTCTGCGATGGGAGACTTGGGATCAATACGGATGGCTTTTTCGAGCTCGGTCCGAGCGCGGGCGGAGTCGTTAAGATTCTGATAGATCAATCCGAGATGGTAACGATAGCTGGAGTTGCCTGGATCTTTTTTGACGGCGTCTTCCAAAAGAGGAGCGGCAACCGAAAATGCTCCGTTGTGGAAGTATGCCCAGGCGAGTGTATCGGCAGTATTTGCCAAATCCGGGAGTCCTCGCCGTGCGGTCTGCGCCAGGGTAAGAGCAACGTTCACGCTGCCACCGTGTTCCAGCAAGATATAAGCGAGGTTATTCGCGGCAAGAGGATTATCGGGTTCGAGTGCCAAAGCTTTTTGATATACAAGCTGGGCTGCTTCCCAGTTTCCTTGCTTTTCATAAATGCTCCCGAGCGCGACATGAAGCTGAGGCATGTTGGGTGCGACGTCAATGGCACGCTTATAGTTCGACACGGCCTGGCCGGTGCTTCCCTGCGCTATCTCCACTTGGGCAAGCAATACTAGAGCGTTGACATTCTGCTTGTCGATTTCCACGGCACGGGCCAGCGCTTTTTCCGCCTCGTCCGGCTGCTTATTCTGCAATTGAGATTCCCCTAAAAGAAGGTACAAACCAGCGTCGGCAGGGCGGCGCTCTATCTGCGCCTGGATAAGCCGTAGCGCAGCTGACGGCTTGCCGCGTTGCAAATGCAGGCTAACCAGTCCTTGGATGGCATCAAGCGAATTAGGATCCTCGCTAAGCCCCTCCCGGAAGAAGGCTTCTGCCTCATTCCAGCGTTTTTGAGAAAGCCGGAGTTGACCGAGCTTCACATGTCCGATAGCTCGCTGGGGAGCGATCAGCAGCAGTTGATTCAAGTCGGCTTCCGCTCCCGAGGCGTCTCCCTGATTAACGCGCGCGGTAGCATGAAACAAATAGCCCTCCGCGAAACGGGGAGCAATTCGCTTGAGCTGATCACCAATGGGTTCCAGAGCTCGCCAATCCCCGCGGCGCGTGGCGCTTGCTCCCAGCGTTTGCCATGCTTGCGAGAAAGTTGGACGGAGCCGCACGGCTTCGCGCCACTCGTTTTCCGCTTGATTCGAGTTCCCTTTCTCCTGGAGTGCCAAACCAAGCTGGTAGTGGGCCATGGCATTTTCGGGGGCGCTTTTGAGAGCCGATTGAAACGTTTGAATGGCTTGGTCCAGCTTTCTCTGCTGTAATTCGATCTGCCCAGCGAATATGCGCGCTTCGGCATCCTGCGGAGATTTCTTTAGGATCTCCTCATTGAGTCTAGCGGCCTCTTCGATTTGATGGTTAAGAATCAGGAGCTGAATGTACGTCTTACGTACCTCAAAATCACTTCCGTGCTTGGCTAGGAGAGAAGAGAACTCAGCGAGGGCTTTGGTATTCTCTCCTCTACTGAGGTAGTAATCGCCGAGCATGCGATAGCCCGCTGGGTCATCAAGTTGCTGCCTGGCTTCGACTAGAGTCTTTTCCGCGAGCGCATCTCGTCCCTGACTTGCATAGAGCCCCGCAAGTGCGGCACGTGGCTTGGCATCTTTAGGTGCGAGAGTAAGGGCTGAAGCAAACTCATGTTCAGACTCCTCCCAGCGTCCTTGCTGCTGATAAAAGGCACCCAACATCATCGGAGGGACAATTGAGGTTGGATCAATGGATTCGGCTTTCTTCAGATTGGTTTCCGCGTCGGCAAGAGCGCCCGCCCGCATCTGAATGGATCCCAGGGTAATGAAGACGGCGGCACGCCCCGGGGCCATTTCCGCAGCTTCATTGGCTTCTTCTATAGCCTCCTTCAGGTTGCCCAAAACCGCGTCTGAATTGGCAAGCAACATCTGGGCGTCAGCGTGTTGGGGATTGCCGTGAAGTATTAGAAGCGCGCGATCCTTCGCCTCTTGGCCTCTGTCAGCTGCGAATAGTAGCTGTCCAAGATCAAGCTGCGCCGGCCAGCTTTCAGGCTGGAGTTCAATCGTTCGTTGCAGTTCCTGGTACGCCGGGACCCAACTTCCCTGATTCAAATAGCACCGGGCCATCTTGTAATGCGCGTCCGAGAAGCGAGGATCAATTTGGATAGCGCGTCCGTAGAAGATTAAGGCTTCGGGGTAGTTCCCTTGGTCAAAACTTCGATTGCCTTGCTGGAAGAACTTCTGTTTCTGAACATTGGGGTCACGAGAGCAGCTGCCCCCCGAGGCGCTCAGCAGAACCAAAACACACAAGAATATTCTTAATCTGACCGCACAAGACATGTACGCCGCCTTGGAGGGAGAATGCCGCCAACTCTCCTCTTGGGCTACAAGCAAGTTTGCGACCGCTGCACTTGGGGGGGATAGGGCGGCCCAATTTCCTGTTAAATACTGATAATAAATAACTTACGCCTATTGCCTTGGCCCTGGATCAATCGCTTGTCCACTGTTTGGACTGAAAGGAATTGCCCTTTGGCACCGAATAGGGAGAATTCTAGGGATAATGTGGGTAGATTGCTTCCACTCCCCAGCCTTCGATTGCTAGGTCAAACACACTTCACATGCCAGTGCAGAAGAGTTTTTTCCTTGTAAGATATTGATATCAAACAGATTACTCGAATTCCTAAAGACGACGTATCGTTCGGTTCCCTGGCCAGAGGCGTGCATCAACCCAATAGTGGGAATTCTCGTCTTTGCGCCGCACCTGTGCTTTTGGTGATGGCGGATTTCGGGTTATGGGATTTACTGGGAATGGTCTGGGAAAAGACTTGTAACGAGGCGGATCATGGTTCGAGACGGTCAAATTGGACTTGAAGACGCAAAGCGGGTTCTTCGCAGGTACTGGTGGATTCTCCCGATTACTGTTATGGGTTGCGGAGCCATCGCGCTGCTGCTCGCACTGGTTCTGCCAAAAAAGTATACATCGCAAACCCTGATACTTGTTCAACAGCCCGCTGTCCCGATCGATATCGTGAAGCCCGTCGTCACAGAAGATCTGAATCATCGCTTGGCGTCGATGCAGGAACAGATTTTGAGCCGCACGCGCCTCGAACCTATCATTGAGAAATTGGGTTTGTACCCGCTAGATCGTGGAAGAGTTCACATCGAAGATTTGGTTGAGCGGCTTCGGACCTCCATTACAATCACACCGCTCACATCCATGCCGGGAACCCAAAACCAAAGTCTGCCCGGTTTTTATGTGAATGTGACCTTCAATAATCCGCAACTTGGGCAGCAGATTTGCACGGAAATTACATCGATGTTTATGGAACAGAATGCGCACGCCCTTGAACAGCAAGCGGTGCGGACAACTTCCTTTCTGAGCCAACAACTGGCAGAGGCGAAGGGAAAACTTGACGCTCAAGACGCGAAACTTGCCCAGTTCAAGAAGCAGTATCTTGGTTCATTGCCCGAAGAGGAACAGACAAACCTGAGTTTGCTAATGGGGATGAACTCGCAGCTCGAAGCGAACACACAAGCGTTGAGCCGCGCGCAGCAGGATAAGGTCTTCAATGAGTCCTTGCTCAATCAGCTGCAGGCCAACTTGGAGACCTCGGAAAATCAGTCCGGCAAGAATCCGGAAACTCTGGAGCAGCAACTCAACGAATTGCAAGGCCAGCTCACAATACTGCAGGCACGTTATACTGCGGAACACCCGGACATCATAAAGATCAAGAAAAGTATCGAAGAAGTGAAAAAGCGAATGGCTGAAGAACCAAAAACCAATCCTTTGGGAAACGAAAACGCCCAAACGCCAAGACGCGAATCTCCGCAGATGCAGCAACTCCGCGCAAAACTGCGCCAAGACGAACTAAATATCGCAGATTTGACTAAACGACAGGTTCAAATCCAGAATCAGATTGGAGTACTACAGGCGCATGTGCAAGCTAGCCCGGTCGTCGAGCAGCAGCTTAAAGAGATGACCCGCAGTTACCAGAGCGCGCTTGATTTCTATAATGAATTGCTGAAGAAGAGTAATAACTCAGAGATGGCCAAAGATCTCCAGCACCAGCAGGAGGGCGAACAATTCCGGGTGCTAGATCCGCCGAGTCTGCCGGATAAGCCTTCGTTCCCGAGAAAGTCGATTTTCCTGGGTGGGGGGCTGGCCGCAGGTTTTGCCATGGGAGTGGGAATTTTGGGGTTGATCGCTATTAGCGATAAAGCGATCTACACGGAACGTGAGGTCGAGCTTTGTCTCAGGGTCCCGGTTCTCGGGCTGATTCCAAACCTGGGAGTGCAGACGTCCGTCGGGGAAAGCATCTCGCGAGCAGAGAATGGCTATTCGACCATTGGTACTAGGGTCAAAGGATCTTTCTAGGGAAGGCATCCGAGGGAAAAATGAGTCGGATACACGAGGCACTCAAGAAAGCAGCGCAGGAAAGATCATTGCAGGTGGCCGCTGGGCAAGTGCCAGACCTCGCGGAAGTCTCGACGGGCCTCGAGTCTCGGCCGAGTCCAAGGGCGCTCCTAAGGGAGTCGGCTGCTCGCACTGTTTGTATCCCAGAAGGTCTGTCTTTCCAGAGTTTTGATGACCTTCTAAAACGTTGCGCTCACCCAAGCTGGCAATTCGACCCCCAGGTGAACGTCTTCCTGGGGGCTGACAATGGGAGGATCGGTGGGGAACGATTTCGCACGCTGCGCTCCCGGCTGTATCAAATTGCAGGAACGCGTCCGCTGAAACGAGTGCTCGTGACCAGCAGCGTTCCAGCGGAAGGAAAAACGACTGTGGCCGCAAACCTGGCGCATTCGATCATGCGTCAGACGGACCGTCGCGTGCTTCTGATCGATGCGGATCTGCGCGTCTCACGAATGCACCAATTGTTTGGCGCCCAGAGAAGTCCGGGTCTCACCGACTATCTTCGCGGAGAAGCGGATGAGTGTGCGGTCATTCAGAATGGCTCAGAAGGAAACCTATGCTTGCTCCCCGGTGGAACCGAAGTATCAAACCCGAGTGAACTACTCCTTGGCGACCGAATGAAGAAGTTGCTCGACCTCGTCACGCCTGTCTTTGACTGGATTATTTTGGACTCGCCACCAGCACTGGCCGTCCACGATGCAAGCAGCCTGGCGGACCTCTGCGATGGCGTACTTTTTGTCGTGAAGGCCGGAGAGACAGACTACCAATTGGCGGAGAAAGCGTCCTCGGAATTCCTGAGGAAAAATCTACTTGGTGTAGTACTTAACGGTGTCGAAAAAGACGCGTCCTACGGTGGATATTACGCGGGCAATGCGGAGCGTGGCCAAGAAGAGCATAACAGGAAGGAATAGCCCTCGCGGGGAGCCTTACCGTTTCCAGTCTGCGGCTCACATTAAAGCATGCTCTAGTTCCTCGAAGCGGTAGATCCGATTCGTAGTCCAGTTCTTTCCGGTGTTCTGTTTCCGGACGCTATCAAACCATGCCCTATCACTCTTATAGCCGACCTCGGCAAGGGCGCTCCCAATTCTCCTCATGAAAGCGGTAGACCGCGCGTATTCCTGACAGATCGCACGCCCCTTTGTGGAAAGCTGGTTCTTATCGCAGAGGGATTGAGGCGTGCCACCAGCTGAAGCGCTGAAGCGCTGGCATTCCGTAAATTACTTCAGACGCGTGGAATTCTGTTTGCGCTCTGCACAGATAAGCCACGGATTTGGCTGGAAGGCGCGGCTTCGCCGCGCTGGAGCAACCATAGAAGAGGCGCGAGAAGCAACAGACTGATGAGAAAGAATACGACCCCACCTTGATGATGGAGTCGTCCATAAAGAAAGCTGGGATCAACGTGGATGGCGAGGAGAGTCAGGCTGACGATGCGAATACCGTTCTTCAGGACCATCATGAGGAGTCCACAGATCAGGAACAAGGCTTTCTTCCAGAAACTCCGAAGGCGGAAATGAGCGACCAGCAGTGCCAGGATAACCAATGCCATGCTTGAACGGATGCCGCTGCACTCCTTCGCCACCTCAATATTGACCCGCGCAAGATGAAAGACAAAACCTTCGCGTAAAACCGGGACACCCAAGAGATCAAAGAGGACGCCCGTGATCCAGGCGGAGCCCGTCTGAAGAAGGTAGATAACATATTCGAGAAGGAGTTTGGGCAGCGGGACCATCAACAAGAGAAAGAGAAAAGGAAAGGAGTACGCTTTGAAGGCAGTTTTTCCAAATAGGAGGGCGAAGCCTGCCAACCAAAACAGAACGAGGGACAAAATATAACCAGAGAGTTGCAGGTCGAACGATGACGCACGTCCGCCTAGAAATGAGACGAGGGCGACACAGCCGGCCAGAAGAATGAGGCTGGCGCCAAATACTTTACCGTAAGAGGAATCTAAAACGAGATTGTGACGTTCCACGAACATAATCCAGAGACTGATGAATGGAATGAGCAGGAGGTATGAGGAATCGTCGTTCGAGAGCGAAGTTCGGGCAAACGCGATCAGGGGGAGCGTAAACATCAGGGAAAAGAGCGCACACCAGCCAGCAAATAAGAACCATCGGTTTGTTACGACTCTGTCGGTATTACTCAGTGCAGATGACTCTGCCAAGGTATCCTCGTTGGCGTTTTGCAATACGCTTTTATTCTGTCCTTGCAGAGAAGCAAATTTCAACCCTCCGTAAGACGATCATGAAGGAGGCGATAGGAAAGAATCAAATAGTGCCGCACTCTCTCGGCGCCGAAGCGTTAGCCACCACGTCGGCCTCGCAAATGTGCACAGATGGTGGACGAGTATCCTGCCTGGGAGCTAAGTGCTGAAGGAATTTCTGCTGGACACAATACAGACGACAATCGCGCTCCTTGAATCTATAGAAATTCTAGCCCTAATGCGAATCTCAGCAATGACAGGAACTTGACGGATAGCTGCCCCTTAGCGCAGCAACCTGCCGAGGTCACCCTTCCGCTCAGCTAGTTCGGGAGCAACCCGAATACGGTAATCGTACTCTGACCGCCTACGTAAACCTTGCCGTTCGCGACGGTGGGGACGGTGAATTTAACAGCAGGACCCGCGGCGCCTGAGCCACTGGTTGGGCTGCTGAAGAGTCGGTTGGCGACGTTTGTAGCATCGTAAGCGTCTAGAATCGCGGCGCCGCCCGTCGTCCAGGCGGAGAGATCAAGGACCCAGACGACACCATTGGTGGCGCCGCTTGCGGATACAGCCGGGGTCGCGCCCCGAGACGGGAACATGTTGCTAGAGACAGCGAATTGCGGAGTGGCTATGGCCCCGTTCGAGATGGTGAACTGGCTCAGGGGAAAATTTTGCCCCGTAGTATAGATGTTTCCGTTCCAGTAGGCCGGGATGCCATAGTTCCCCCCATCAAGCTGGGTGGTATTGGGAGGCGGGACAGGGATTACCTCTTGGACGTCCAGATTGCTGCCTGAATTAAATTTACCCATCTTCGTTTGACCGGGGCTTGGTTGAGAAATATCGAGGAGATATAGAATGGCGATCTTGCCGGTCGCAAGTGCCAAATGCGGATGTGCTGTGGAGGCAACGGTATCCGGAAGAACGATGACACCGGCAGAACCCAGGTCAATGTCGTTGGCATCGAAAGTGGCACGATTAAAGGGCGTGAACCAATCGATCAAGGAACCTGTCGGACTGATTTTTAGGACGGATTCGGAGAAATTCTTAGTTCCATCGTAGGCGCCGTTGCCAGTTGCGACATACACATTGCCGCTCGCATCGGCCGCGGGACCCGCCCCACTGCTCCAAATAGAGGCGCCGTTGCTCCCGCTCGTGGGATTCGAAGTGGAGAACACGAACTTCTGCGCAAGCGTTGCCGGGTCATAACCGAACAACCAGCCAAACCAGGGTGAAATGTCGCCATGCGATCCAAAGCCAATATAGAGCGTGCTGTTGGCCAGGAGCAGCGCGGGCCGATTGAAATGACGCAGGGAAACAAAGTTTGGCGCCGAAATGACAACGGGTCCCCCGAGCTTTTCTGAGCCGGTGATGATGTCGAGGGCGTGCAAGCGATGAATGTAACAAGGGGATCCCGCAGAGCATCCAGAGCCCACGGATTCCTTCGTTTTAGCTTCTACATACATTGTGCCCGTCGCCGGGTCAATGACCGGTGTCGACGTAATGCCGATCTCTGGGAAAACGTCGTCGGTCCCACCAGTATCCAGGTAAGACATCGTGGTCACGTTGGTCCCGAGAAAACTTGTCTTCCAGAGTTGGAGGCAAGAAGGAGAATCAGCGTCGAAGGCATACACGCTATCGTGCTCGGTGGCAACGAAAAGCACGTTTCGCGTGGTTGAGCCGACAAGTAAATTGGCCACGTACAGAGGTTCAGCGTAAACGTAGCCATCCACCGGGCAGGAGAAGAGCTTCGTGAATTTCGGCGAGCCTACTGTTGCGGGAGTCAAAGCATACTCTTGCAGGGTTTGACCTGTCCGAGCCACATCATTGTGATGGGTAAGCACACCTTGAAGGTCCGTGACGGCAGCTGTTGCGAAATCGCTGATAGATGCGTTTGTGTTGCTCGTCGCGGTGACCGTGTGCACACCCGGCTGGGTACCGGGCGCAAAGAGACCTGCAGGGGTAACGGTTCCAGTTGTTGCATTACCGCCATTGTTTCCGTCCACTGACCAAGTCACGCCAGAGTTGAGAGGATCGTTGGTGACAGTGGCTGTGAACTGCTGCGTTTGCGAGAATGTAAGGGCGCCGCGCTTGGGGCTCACACTGACTACGAGTGGGGCACTGACGAGGACGGTGATCGATGCCGCGGATGATTTAGTGTTGTCCGTAACAGAAGTAGCGGTAAGAGTGACTGTAG
>WNFL01106911.1_pt1 | contig 11832 bp, 12 predicted proteins | sample 5400361 | NCBI WGS metagenome assembly WNFL01 (sample SAMN13153351, study PRJNA577476) | soil metagenome | isolation source: 40 cm soil on Douglas fir-dominated hillslope | place: USA:California | collected 2013-09-17
CGTGAGGCGTAGGGATTGCGCTGGCCCGCCCGCGCGGCAACCTCCTCGCCCGAGGCAGCCGCCGGCTCGCAGATGATGCGCTGGCTGGCGCGGCGCATCAGGTCGACGTGGATGTGATCGTAGTGATAGACGTTGGAGCCCGGCGCCAGCACGGTGTTGAAATGCTGGCAGGCGGCGGCCTGCACGTCGCGCAGAAAGCCCTGCTCCTCCGGCATGCCCCTCCAGCCGTCCTTCACCGAAATGCGCCGTCCATCCGCGAGCGTGAACGCGGCGATATCCAGCGCATTGCCAAAGGCGTGTTCGGAAATATGCGCGCGCGAATCGCCGTTCATGCCGCGGCAGGAATAGGCGGAAATCTGCTTGATCTCGACGACGCGCGCGCCGAACCAACGCATCGCGGCGGGCTGCACGGAATCGGCGAGCCAGCGGTCGAGCACCGAGACGATCGGGCATGCCAGCGTCGCCGCCGGTTTTACCGCAACAGGCCCAAATGCCGTAACGGAATTACCCGGCGCAGGCCCGAGCCGCGGCAAAGGCGGGACGACGTAAGGACGCTCCGAAGCGGGCGCAGAGTAGCGGTCGCGCGGCGGATAGGATTGCGCGCTCGGGTACGGCGACCTGACAGCGGGCTCCCTCACCCCGGGCGCGCCCTCGGGCGGTAGATCGATTTCGTCTTCCTCGGGCGTTACTCCGGGCGCGGTCAATGAAATCGGACCATTGGATGAAGTGCCGTAACCGGGCTGGCGCATGGCGGTGCCGGGATAAGACGGCGGCTGCGACGGCGGTGGAAGTTGCTGCGAGATCGGCCAGCTTGGCTGATTGCCAATATTTGCCGGCGGCCGCAGGTCGTCGGCAAAACCGTAGCTGCCGCCGCTTTCACCGAGCGCTGCGACCTTGAGCGGATATTCCGCGCCGCAAACCCCGGGGCCGGAAATCGGGCTGATCCGGACCAGTTCGGCGTTCTCTTTGACCGCGCCGGACTTCAGGCACGCGATTTCGGCCTCGGTCCGCCACGGTTCGCGCTCCGCGGATTGAAAAAATCCGCGGCCGCAACCCGCCAGCGAGACGAGGACGAAGGAGCCGACGAGATACAAACGAACTCCGCGCGTCATCCGCGCACGTTCGACGAATTTATTTAAGGACTCATCAACGCCTTGTTTTTACTACTCTTTAACCACGTCGGCGGCGGTTCCAATGTCCGAAGAGTCACGAATAAAGCAGCAGGACTGACTTTTTCCGCAGGGAACGCTTTACTACTTTCCGCGTTAAAGCGGGCAGTGACATGAACCAGGGAGATTTCCCGATGACTTCAATGGGTCCTTTAGTCGCCCGACTGAGCATCGTTACCGCGTATGTGGCAATCGCCTTTGTCGGCGCGATCGTACTCGGCGTGTTCTAGGGCTTCGGCACCCATAATACCAATTTCAGCGCCCGGCGGTTTGGATCAATCCAGCCGCCGGGCGTTTTCATGCGTGACAGGTCGGCGCATCGCTCAAAAATTCGAGCAGTTCGATCCGGTGATGCCGCTGATCGTGAAATCCTTGCACATCAGGCCGGCCTGCAGCACGTCGTCGCCGCGCGGATGTCTTGACGTTTTGTCATAGACGTCGTTGTGGGCATGTGCGTTCAGCGCGCTGTCAAGCAGCAACATGGCGATCAGACTTAAGCGTTTTCATCTTCAACCTCCATCTTCGCGACAGCCACTTCAGCTGTCGGTCGCGCCGAATGAGTGCGCTGGTTCGGATCGCATCGATTACAAATTGGAAACGTGAGTGCGCCCACCGCGCATCGCGCGCGAACCGCATCTTGTAGTGGGCGTCATTCCTGCGAATGCCGAACGTCGCGCTTGATCGTCCGGCGTCGGCAAGGCAACAATACGAACCACATTCATCCGGCATTCAGCCGGCCGGGCCCTCAATCGCAAAACCTGTCATCGCCAATTCGATTCCTTCCTGGGGGACTCCATCTTGACGCGGCATCTGGTTTCATTCGCGGTCCGGCTTGCGGCCTGTTTCATGCTGGCCGGAACGGCGAATGTTCTCGCAATGCCGTCGCCATTCGAAGTCGGACATGCGCCGCTCACTTTGGACGCGATCTCCGGTGCGACAAAACTTTCTCAGGCGCAGCCATCTCCAACACCCGCGCCGCAAGCGCCCGCGGCGCCGGCGGCCGATGCGCAGCCCGCCAGCGATGAGCCGATCGGCAACGTCGCAACCGTGACCGGCATCGCGACTGTCATCCGCAACAAGGATTCAATTCCGCTCAAGCTCAAGGACGATATCTTTCTCAACGACGTGTTGCAGACCTCGGCGAACTCCTCGCTCGGCGTCACCTTCAATGACGCCACTACCTTTCATCTTTCCGCCAATGCGCGGATTGCGGTCGACACTTATGTCTATGAGGATGGCGGCAAACAGAACGCTGGGATATTCGACGTCGCCAAGGGCACGGTGGCCTTCGTGGCCGCCGCCGTCGCCAAGACCGGCGACATGAAAATCTCGACGCCGACGGCGACGCTGGGCATTCGCGGCACCACGGGCGTTGTCGAAGTGCCGGAGGGCGCGTCGGCCACAAGCCGGAATAACGTCGCGATCAAACTCTATCCCGACGCGGACGGCAAAGTAGGTCGGATCGAGGTCAATGACCGCGCCGGCGCGCGGCTCGGCTTTCTGACGCAAGGCGCCAGCGGCTTTGCGATCCGGGGCGGCGGCGGCATGCGCGTCGCCGCGGTGCCGCTGACGATTTCACCGCAACAGGCGCTGCGCGATCAGGGTTTTGTGCGTCAGGTCCACTCCACACAGAATTTGGGCCGGCAGGTCGTCACCCAGCAACGCGCCTTGCGTCGCGCCAATCCCGCCCTGAACAATCCGAACCGCACCAACCAGCCGCGTCAGCCCGGCCCGCAGCGGCAAAATGGCTTGCCGCAGCGGCCGGGTTCGCAGCAGCCGGGACAGCCAGACCGGCCGGGACAACAACCACCGGGCGTTCCCAATCGGCAGGGGCTGCAGCAGCGGCCCGGTGCGCCGACGCAACCGGGGGCGCCACCGCGAGCGGGCCAACCGCAACAACCCGGTGTGCCAGGACAACCCGGGCCGCAGAACAGGCCGGGCGTTCAGCAACCGCCAAATCTTCAGCAGCCAGGTCTTCAACAGCCAGGTCTGCAGCGGCAGCCTAATGCGCCCGGCTTGCAGCGGCCCGGATTGCAAAACAGACCAGCGTTCCAACAGCGGCGGCCGGCCTTGCCAGCGCCAAAGGGAAAACGCCCGAAGTACATCCGCTAGGGCTTAAGGCAAGAAGGGCAGTTCCACCCCGGATCGCTTCCGGGGCAGGCTTTCGCTTGAGAAGCGCTTTAACCGGTTGGCGCTGAAAACCAGAGTTTGAACTTGAGACCCGGCGCGTTATCAAGCATTTCGATCCGCGCGCCATGGAGACGGGCGACGGCAGCGACCAGGCTGAGCCCGAGACCGTTTCCCGGCGTGTAGCGACTGTGTTCGAGCCGGTAAAAGCGCTTGAAAACATGCTCGTGTTGGTCGGCGGGAATTCCGGGCCCGTCATCGGCGATCGAGATGACCGGCGCACCATCAATGTTTTCATTCGCAACGACGACTTGCCCTCCGGCGCGGCCATGCTTGATCGCATTGTCCACGAGATTGGCGATGGCATCAAAGATCAGATCACGATCGCCGGTCACCAGCACCTCGCGATCGCCGACAATGGTGAGACGGGTGCCGTCCTGTTCGGCTGCGGCATCGTACAGCTCGACAACCTCGCTGACGATTTCGACCAGATTCACGGTGCGGAACGCATCCTTTCGTGCCTGGGTCTCAATCTGCGCAATCCGCGTAATCGAGAGGAATATCCGCAACACAGCATCGAGGTCAGCGATCGTGTCGCCAATCAGCGACTGATCCTCCTCGCCGATGCGCTGACCGTGATAGGCCTTCTCCAGCCGTCCGCGCATTCGCGTCAGCGGCGTCCGCAGGTCGTGAGCAACATTGTCGCTCACTTGCTTCACCTCTCCCATCAAGGTTTCGATGCGGTCCAGCATCAGGTTGAGGTTTTCCGCCACGCGATCCCATTCGTCATGGGTGCCGCGGAGCGGGATACGCTTGTCGAGACCTGGTCGCGTTGATCTGTTCAATCCGCCCCACCGTCCGGCGCGTCACCAGGATGCTCGCGACCCCCGCAAGCACGAATATCAATGCAACGCCCGAGATCACGGCGGTCTTGATCTGCTCGGTGAAGCTGTCGAGCTCGCTGATATCCCTTCCCACCAGCAGATGATCGCCGCGCGGGAATGTTTCGAGCAAGGCCCGCAGCAGCGGCCGGCCTGTCGCGTTGGGCAACGGTTCCGGCGCGCGAAACTCTGTCCATCCCCTGGCTGCCGTGGCCGTCGATGGCCACGCCTTGAGGTTGCCGCCGAGCGAGACAAATGAAGGATCGACGAGGAGATACACGTTGTCGGCAAAACTTTTGTCGGCGATGCGCCGTTGAATCAAGGCGATCAGTCCATCGCGCCCCGATCGCGCGTAAGCGTCTTGCAGGCTCAAATACTCGGTCATGATCGCGCGATCCGACCGGCTGCGCACATAGGAGGAGGTGGACAAATAGACGTAGCTGAAAATGGCCGACACGATCAAGCCAAAGGTCCCGATCGCGATCAGCGCCAGCTTGAACGTCGATGACGTTAAGGTCTTAGCCAGGAGCACGGAGACAGTACCCGATGCCGCGAACCGTGTGGATCAGCGGATAGGCCTGCTGGCCGTCGACCTTGCGACGCACGCGCCCGACATAGACGTCGATGATATTTGTCGAGGGATCGAAATGAAGATCCCAGACGTGCTGCAGCAACATGGCCCGGGATACGACAAAAAGAAAAATAGGCTTGCCGCGTCGGCTGGCGGTCCGCGACACCAGGTCGATCGCAAGATCGCCGACACGCAGGATGGTCTCCTTGACAATGGTGTCACTGCGCCGGCCAAGCGCCTCGACGCGCGCCAGCAGTTCGATGAAAGAAAAAGGCTTGACCAGATAGTCATCGCCCCCGGCGCGCAAGCCACGCACCCGATCGTCGACTTCTCCGAGCGCACTGATGATCAGGAAGGGTGCGGCGATGCCGTCGTCGCGCAATTGCCGCATGACCGCGATGCCATCGATGTCCGGAAGCATGCGGTCGATCGTGATCACCGCATAGTCGCTGGCGACGCCGCGGCTCAGCGCCTCATTGCCGTTGGTGGCCAGATCTACATAGTAACCGCTAGTCGTGAGCTGCTCCATCAGCTGACCGGCGGTTTCCGGGTCATCCTCGACGACCAGAATACGGCGGTGACCTCCCGTCATGGTGTTCCGTCTCCAAACGACTGACCAAAAAGCCGAATGCAAATTGGCAAAATCGAAAAGCCGCAAAGCCGAAATAAATATTTGTCGGCAACTAGCTCATAAGCAATCTGAAGGTTCCCTGAACAGGCTTGCACAACGGGTGTGACGGTCGCCATTGGCCGAACCAGACCATCACGATGTCTGGATCCTTGCTCGTCTGGATCCTTGCTCACGAACTGTGCCGGCGCGATGGGGCCCGATACAACCACCAACGCGCCAGATCAATATGGTAGCGGCACTACATCAAACGCGATGCGCTTTGATAGCGTTAATAGCCGTAGTCGCCGCAGACGTTGGCCCACTGCAGTCCATAGGGCGTCCACACTCTGCGCCAGCAGCTGTCGTAGGCGGCGTAGACGAAGGGCGCGCCAAAGAACGCAAAGCGATGGAAGCGGTGATGGAATCGGCCGTCTCGGAACCCGAACCTTGAAAACCGATGCGAGAATCCGGCATGTGCAAAGTGCGCACCCGCAAAATGGGCGCCGCCGAAATGCGCGCCGCCGCCCATGCCGGCGAAATGCATCCCGCCTCCCATGCCGCCGGCATGCATCCCGCCTCCCATGCCGCCGCCGTGCATCCCGCCTCCCATGCCGCCGCCATGCATCCCACCTCCCATGCCGCCGCCATGGCCACCGCCGCCGCCGCCACCGCCACCACCGCGAGCGAGCGCCGGTGGCGCCAGAGCAAGCGTCGCACTGAGCGCACCCGCGATCAGGCACCTCAAGAGCTTGTTGTTCATCCCAATTCCTCCGTGGTTGAATTCTTTCGACGGATAGATACCGTCGCAAGAAGACGACCAGCAAACCGAAAAGATCCAATGATTTCAAATGACAAGTGTGACAGTTTCTGACACGAGAGTTAGATTCATCAACTCGCGGAGGCGGCGCAGCATGGGGGATGCGCCCGCCCCTGCCGAGCGCGTCAATCGTCATCTCCCGCACCTATGTCCGAGTGGGTAAAAGGCGGTCGTGGTCCCCTTGAGACGGGATGTCAGAGCAGAAAGCCTTTTCCGGAGCAGAAAGCCTTTATCAGAACAGAAAGCCTTTTCAGAGAGCAAGCCTTGCACGAACGGGTCAGGCTGCACGCCGCAGCCAGTCCCGCACCTTCTGAACCAGATTTCTGCGATGGCCGGGGGTCGCTCCTGCCATATCGTCGTTACGCGGTTCAGGCTCCACGGCCAGCGGCGCAAAGTCTGCTTCCGCAATTTGCGTCGCCATTCCGACCTCGGTTGGACCGACGGATGCTTTGGTCTCCACGACGTCGCACACGACGGATTGGCGGTCATCCTGCAGGGTCGCCACGGGCCTCAGATCAGGCTGCGGCGGAGCCGATATTGGTATCGTCAACGAAGGCCGGGGCGCTGCAGCCTGCCGGTCGCGGCGCTTTGCGGGAACGCGCGGCTTTGCCTTGGGCCGCCGTGGGACCCGGGCGAGGGCTGCGGCCTCAAGCGCGAGCGGGCCGACATTGGCAAGAAACGCACGCTCATAGGCGCGAGAAAGCCGTTCGACGGCGGCGCCGAGCGGTAGCCAGTCGACCGCCCTCACATCGTCCATTAGCTCGTAAGACTGCTCGCCATTCGCTTCCATTCGCCAGTAGTGAACGACCTTGGACCGTCCGCCGGACTCATAGACCAGCGTTCCAAGAAACTCGTGCACGAAAACGTCGTGCCCGGTTTCTTCCAGCACCTCGCGCTCGGCGGCGTCGCGTGGCGTCTCGCCATCATCGAGCTTGCCCTTGGGAAGGACCCATTCGTTGCGCTTGCGCAAGCGCACCACCGCAGCACAATGCCTCCCGCCGCCAATACGGGCGCCCGCGCCATCTCTTGTCCCATGTTTGCGATTTCGATCCGTGTTTCGACCGCCACTATATGAATCGGCTTTAGACCGCCACCATATAATGTCGCGCGATTGCAAAATCGAGATCGGCAAATGCCGGCTTGCCGAGGGCTAAACCGGCCGCGCCGGCGACCTTCGCATCAGGGGCTGACCTGCCAAAATCCGTGCGGACTCGACGACGTTATCGCAAAACTCGAAATGATCCGGCGCCAGCACGATAATCGTCGATCCGTGCTCGAACCAGCCGAGTTCGTCGCCCTTGCGGACGCTTACATCGCAAGGGAAGACCGTCGACCCCCGGCTTCTCGCATTGAGCAAGATATCGAGGAAATGCAGCCGGATGCTGGCAACCAGGATCGCGGCGACCGGCACCAGGGTCAGGGCTTCGCCGCCTTCGAGCCGGGCTCGAATAACCGCGCGCTCGTTCTTGCAAAACAGCCGCTCAATCCGTTTCAGCGCGATCGGATTGACGTTCCAGGTATCGCCATGGATGAACGTGACCTGCTCGATCCGGCAATCATGCGGCGCATGAAAACGGTGATACATGCTCGAGGTCAGCCGCAAGGTGATGAACCGCCCGTTTCGGTGCGCCTCCACCAGCGCGGGATCGCCGAGCAGATCCAGAAGCGAATAGGGAGCGCCCTTGATCTGAAACAATTCGGTGTCGGCGATCGCACCGAAGGCGCCGATGATGGCGTCGCTGGGACTGACCACGATCGACGGGTCGGGGTCGGGCGGACGCAAGCCCGGCCGCAGTTCGCGTGTAAAGCAATCGTGCAGGCTCTTGAAGCTCGTCTTGCGCGCTTCGGAAAGATCGAGATCGGAAAACAGCCGCCAGCAGGCGATCGAGAGATCCCGTATCAGGGGTTGTTCGATTTGGCTGAACCAGCCCACGAACCGGGTCAGGGCGGCCCGCGGGATGCGATTGGTCAGCAGAAAGTTCAGGTCTTCCTGCTGGGTCAGGGCGGAGATCAGGCCTCGAACTGTCATGAATCTGTCAGCTGGATTGATTAGCGCTGGTCGCATGGATTCGCCGCTTCCGATTCTCTCTCTCGCCGCCGCCGCGACCGCCGTCGCCGCGGCAGGTTTTCCCAAATTGCAGGCTCGATTGGCGTTGTCGCGAGCCAAGCACCGCTCGCTCGGCGGGCACTCGAAGATGTCGCGCATGGTCGCGCGGCTGATCCCGTTCTACGAGTTCGACATCAACGAATTTTTCTGTTCCGACGGCGCGCCGGCCGCGGTGGCCAGCCAACGTCAGGATGGCTTCTTCCGGCTCGCGCGGCTCTACGAGGAGCGCTTCGCCAGGGGCAGGCAGATGACGGCGCAGGCCGCGACGCAGATCTCCGACCTGCAGTTCACGGAAAGCTACCGGGTGCCGTTTCAGTACAGCCGGCTGGTGCGGGAGCATTTGGCCACAGGCGCCTTCGTGCGGTCGTCGGCAGGGGTCACGGTGACGGATCTCGACGGCAACATCTCCTACGATTTGACCGGCTCGTATGGCGTCAATATTTTCGGCAACGACTTCTACAAGGATTGCATCGCCAAGGCCGAGGCGCGCGCCCATGCGCTTGGGCCCGTGCTCGGCCCCTACCATCCCGTCATCGCCGACAATGTCGCGCGGTTGTGCGGGATTTCGGGGCTCGATGAGGTCTCGTTCCACATGTCCGGCACCGAAGCGGTGATGCAGGCGGTCAGGCTCGCCCGCTATCACACCCGCCGCTCGCATCTGGTGCGCTTTGCCGGGGCCTATCATGGCTGGTGGGGCGACGTGCAGCCCGGCGTCGGCAATCCGATCTCGCCGCACGAAACCTATACGCTGGCCGAGATGTCGGAGCGGACGCTCCGCGTGCTGAGAACGCGGCGCGATATCGCCTGCGTCCTGATCAATCCGTTGCAGGCGCTGCACCCCAACGCTGGCGCGCCGGCCGATTCTGCGCTGGTCGACAGCTCGCGAACCGGCCATTTCGACCGCGCTGCGTACGGCGCCTGGCTTAAAGCGCTGCGGCAAGTCTGCACCGAACGCAATATTGTCCTGATCTTCGACGAGGTCTTCGTCGGCTTCAGGCTGGCCGCCGGCGGCGCCCAGGAATATTTCGGTGTGCGCGCCGACATGGTGACCTATGGCAAAAGCCTCGCGGGCGGGCTCCCCGTCGGCGCGGTCTGCGGGCGCAAGGATCTGATGCGCCGCTTTCGTGAAGATCGCCCCGTCGACGTCTGCTTCGCGCGCGGCACATTCAATTCGCATCCCTACGTCATGACCGCGATGGATGAATTCCTGACCCGGCTTTCCGATCCGGCTTTTCGTTCGATCTATGGCGGACTCGATGACGTCTGGAACAAACGCGCGAAGCGCTTGAACGACATGCTGGCCGAGCGTGATCTGCCGGTGCGCGTCGCCAACCTGTCTTCGATCTGGATGGTCCATTACACCGAGCCGTCGCGCTACAATTGGATGTTTCAGTATTACCTGCGCCTCGAGCAGCTCGCGCTGAGCTGGGTCGGAACCGGCCGCCTGATTTTCAGCCTGAACTACACCGACGCGGATTTTGCGGAAGTGGCGAACCGCTTTGTCGCCGCGGCTGAGAAAATGAAGCAGGACGGCTGGTGGTGGCGGGACGCGTCGCTCACCAACAAAACCATTCGCCGGCAAATTCTGAAAGAGATGGTGAGGCGAAGACGGCCGCGTTGAGCGCAGCCGTCTTCGCCGTCGTCCTTCTCAGGCGTGTTTCTCGATACCATGATCGATCAGATCGAGGCCGGGGTCGATCAACTCGCCGCGCAGCAGAAACAGCGGTGCCTTGTAGTAGAGCTTGAGGTCGCTGAACGGGTCGGTCAGGATCTTCGTCATCCAGACCAGGCCGGTCTCGACATCGCGGATGAAGAACAGATGCACGGTCCTGAACAACAGGCCGCCAATCCCGATCGCCAGCCAGACCTTGGCGACCTGGCGCATGAAATCCGCCGGTGAACTCCAGGGCGTGAACAGTCCGAACAGGGTCGGATCGAAGAACAGCACCAGCGGCGAGAGCGCCCAGATCGTCATCAAGACGATCTTTCGGTTCAAATTATAGCCGACCTTGATCTCCTCTTTGTGATCGTGGGTCGCCTGGTTGATGTGATCGTAGCCTTTGGGTTCGAAGAAGAAGTGACCAGCCTGCCGGGTGGTCATCGAGACCAGCCAGCCCACCAGAGCGGCGGCCACCGGATCGACAAACAGCAGCGCATACCCAACCAGAAAGCTGAAGGCGCTGACAAAGTGCAGTGACTGGTTGATGCGGCTGTGATGATAGTAGCGATGGTCATCCCACCGCTGCGTTCGCAATTGTTCGCGGAAGTTCTTGATCATTTTCTCCCCCAAAAGGTAAGTCGGGATTCGTTTACTGAGATTCGATGTCCACTGTGTGACAACATCATAATGACATATGGCGTTTCACAACGACACAGTTAGCGAACGCGCCTGCTCGCGCGAGCTAGGCGGCCGCCGCAACCCCGGTTTTGCGGAAACGGATCAGCGAGAAGTGGCCGAGCGGCGGCACCAGGCGGCGCTCCACCAATTCCATTCCGCCCGCGCCCGCCAGCCATCTGGCATAACGCGACCAGGCGAATTCGGCGGTCCGGAAGCCGAGCGGACGCACTACCGGCTGCAGCCGCTGCTCGATGAAACGGCGCACGCCGGCATCGGCGCTGATCCGGGTGAGGATGATCAGTTCACCGCCCGGGCGCAGCACGCGGGCAAACTCGTCAAGCGCGGCCTCCGGATTCGGCACTGCGGTCACGACATATTGCGCCATCACGACGTCGAACGAATTGTCGGGAAATTCGAGCTTCTCGGCGTCCATCACCGCGAGGCCCTCGACATTCTTCAGCCGAAGCTCGGCAACGCGCTTCTTGGCCTTTTGAAGCATCGCCTCCGAAATATCGGTGCCGAAGATGCGAAGGTGCGGCGCATATTGCGGCAACGAGATGCCGGTGCCGACGCCGACCTCTAGGACCCGGCCGCCGATCCTGTTGGTGGTTTGAATAGCGGCCTTGCGGCCTTTGCTGAACACTCCGCCGAACACGAGGTCGTAGATCGGAGCCCAACGATCGTAGGCTTGCTCGACCGTCTCGCGGTCGAAGTCCAGCTGCCTTGGTCCGTCTAGTTTGATGATTTCTGCCATTGGGAACTCCAACTTGTTGTTGCGGAGTCTGAAATCAGACTCGTGGTTTATCTTAACTTCGCACGGCGCCGCTCGCCGCCACGCGGCGGGCGGGTCGCAGCGAACGGCTCGGTTGCAACGCGCTCAGATTGCCGAGGAACTGCCTGGCGCTATTCTCCCAGGAACGCTCCAGCGCAAAATTCCGGCAGGTTTCGCGGGACATGCCGAGCGCGCGGATGCACGCGCTGCGCAAATCCGTATCCAAGGCGCCAACAGGGTGATCCGCGATCACATCCAGCGGGCCTGTCACGGGGAATGCGGCGACCGGCGTGCCGCAGGCCAGCGCCTCGAGTTGAACCACGCCGAAGGTGTCGGTGCGGCTCGGGAAAACAAAGACGTCTGCCGCCGCCAAATGGGAGGTCAGATCCTTGCCGGTCTTCTCGCCCAGGAATCTGACTTTCGGATACCGATGCTGCAAC
>WNFL01024973.1_pt1 | contig 11831 bp, 9 predicted proteins | sample 5400361 | NCBI WGS metagenome assembly WNFL01 (sample SAMN13153351, study PRJNA577476) | soil metagenome | isolation source: 40 cm soil on Douglas fir-dominated hillslope | place: USA:California | collected 2013-09-17
AATCAAAGACGGGAGTTGCCCGAATTGCAATCCATCTTACTCCAGCCGCGCCTCGGATTTGCCTGGGAGCCACACATTATGGGAATGCATGGCACCGTGCTGCGAGGAGGGGTGGGCCTCTTCTATGACAACTTCCCAGGAGCGTTAATAGATGGGTTCGCTGAAAACGTGCCAAACGACCCCCGGTTCACCGTTAGAGCCAGCCCAACCGCGCTAATATCCTCGCCCACGGACCCGGCTAGTTTGTTCGCCAGTGCAGCGGGTTCAAACAGGACGTTTCAAAACGGTTTCCTAAACGGGGCGAGCTTCAGCACGCTCTCCGCTTTGTTGCCCGGTTTCACGCCGCCGAGACTGACTTCATCGGTAAATAGCCCAAAAATTATGCAGTATCAGATAGCCCAAAAATTATGCAGTATCAGAAGTGGAGCTTGGAGGTCGAGCAGCAGCTAGGACAAAACATGGTGTTCTCCGTGCAGTACGTGGGCAACCACGCTAACCACATCTTCACCCAGAATAGCGGAATCAACGGCTGCAATAACTTACCAAATGGGACGCCGTTCACCAGCTTGCCACCGTGCCTTACGAGGCCAGGTACGACCACTGGTGCCAGCGGGCTGAATCCCAGTTTCCTGAGCGTTGACTTTGGCGAGACCATCGGCGTCGCAAACTATCACGGCGTGACCGGTTCTTTTACGCGCCGGTACAAGAGCGGCTTGGTCCAGGTAAATTACACGTACAGTCATGCTTTGGACACGGTCTCAAACAGCGGAATCCCGGCCGATCGCTTTGGGAACATTGGTTTTGGGGCCACGGATGACGGCATCTCGTTTCCCGAAAACCCAGCGAATCCGCGGCAATTCAACTACGCCAACGCCGATTACGACGTGCACCATGCTTTCAGCGCAAACTACGTCTGGGAGCTGCCAATCGGGCGCCTTACACGCGGGCACGGCCCGAGCCGCCTACTGAGCGGTTGGGATGTGAACGGGGCCGTATTCTTGCGCTCGGGGCTCCCGTTCACGTTGGTAGACTCAGGGACCTCCACCGCACTTCAGACTGGTGGCTACGGCGGCTCCGGCAGCCTAGTGTATGTGTTTGGCAACCAACTGGCGCCCGGCGGGACGAGCATCAACTGTTCGCGGTTGTTCGCGCCCACGGGTACGCCTCAGCCGAGCAGGGATAGCTGTCTCAACCCGGCGAATTTCACAATCTCACCAACCGCGTTCGGCAACGTGGGGAGAAACTCTATCCGCGGCCCGTACTACTGGAACACGGACTTCTCTATCATGAAGCACACGAGGGTATGGGAGCGCGTGGAGTTCGTCGTTGGGGCACAATTCTACAACATATTCAACCATCCCAATTTCGACGCTCCGGTTACGGATACTGCGGATCCTCGGTTCGGACAGATCATAAGGACCGTTTCTCCGCCAACGACGCTGTTCGGTTCGGGTCTGGGAGCGGATGCGTCTCCGCGGCTGATCCAAATGAAGCTGCAGGTTACCTTCTAGGTGAGCCTACATCACGTTCCGAGGTGTGTTCACGGCGGGCTCGGCGATGTCGAGCCCGCCATTTTGTTTCGCGCAAGGGGTCCCGCGATAAGCGATAGCATTTTTGTCCACGTGGCTCTGAGTAGTGCTGCGCATTCAGGGCTTTGAGTCTGGGGGACGGTTAGGCCGCTTGTCCGCCTCGATCTTCTGCTGTACTTCCTCACGCATCTGCTTCGCTCTGACTCCCGCGGGGCTGCCGGGATCGAGCTTAAGGTATGCGTCAATGTCGCCCAGCAGAGCTGGATAGTTCTTTTGTCGGAGGTGAATGTTGGAGAGCAAGCGGTAAATAATCGCCGCATTAGGAGCAAGAGAGCGTGCCTGCAGAGCCGCTTTCTCCGCGTCTTCGATACGTTCCTCGTTCAGAAGAGCGCGACCGAGTTCGTAATGGCCTAGCCACGAATCGGGACTCAGTTCGATCCCGCGCCGGATTGTCTTCTCACCCTCGGAAAAATCTCGCTTGTCCAACATCGCGGTGCCAAGGCCAATATCGGCGTCACCATACTTATCACCACTCACCTCGATGGCTTTACGAAAACTCTTCTCCGCCAAATCCGGTTGACCCAAAAGGAGACCCGCAAGCGCGATCTGGTAGTAGGCTTCGTAGTAGCCAGGCGCTATCGCCACCGCTCGCCGAAAGTCCACAAGGCCAGCCTGGGCGTTTTTGTCTGTATAGACTTTTTTCTTACCTGATTCCATCAACGCGCGCGCTTTCTGTGGCATGGAAAGCTCATGTGTTGAAATCGGGCTAGCATGAGGCGAGCTCGTCGAGTTGCTCGGCCGAGGCCTCAAGTAGATAACGTTTCCACGACTCGAGGTGAGACCAAGATCGACATTGAAATTCACGGGCTCGAATCCGGCCGCGTTGATCGCAATGACGTATACGCCGCGAGGTAAACCACGAAATTCAAACCATCCGTTTGAGGAGGTTGTCTGCGGCGCGATCATGCTTCCTTCCGAAGTGTGCAGTTCGACGCTGATATTTTCGGCGGGTTGGTTCCCGCCGGCGTAGTAGACGGTTCCGCTCAAAGTACGAGGCTCCGCCGGAAGCTGGCCTTTGACGCTGAGTGGCAGTGACAGCGTAGAAGTAAAGAGGAAGGCAAGACGAACAATAATTGCGAGAAGACCGCCGCGATTCATCGGTCACCTCGTCGAGGTATGCCCAGAAGTATAGCACCCCGGCAAGCATCGCATGTCAACGGGATCAGGTGGGCTGATTAAACCGCTGGCTACTCTATTTTACCAATCACAATCGCGCATTCGCCAAATTCAGCCACAAAATGACCAGCACGAGCGTGTCGTTCATTCAGGGTTTGAGTCTGGGCGATGGTTAGGCTGCTTGTTCGCCTCGATTTTCTGCTGTACTTCCTCACGCATCTGCTTCGCTCTGATTCCAGCGGGGCTGCCGGGATCGAGCTTGAGGTATGCGTCAATGTCGCCGAGCAGCGCAGGATAGTTCTTTTGCCGGAGGTGAATGTTGGAGAGCAACCGGTAAACAATCGCTGCATTAGGAGCAAGAGAGCGCGCCTGCAGAGCCGCTTTCTCCGCGTCTTCAATGCGTTCCTCGTTTAGAAGAGCGCGACCGAGTTCGTAATGACCTAGCCATGAGTCGGGGCTTAGCTCGATCCCACGACGGATTGCCTTCTCACCCTCGGAAAAATCTCGCTTGTCCAGCATCGCGGTGCCAAGGCCGATATCGGCGTCACCATACTTATCGCCGCTCACCTCGATGGCTTTACGGAAACTCTTCTCGGCCAAATCGGGTTGACCCAAAAGGAGACCCGCAAGCGCAATCTGGTAGTAGGCTTCGTAGTAGCCAGGCGCTATCGCCACGGCTTGCTGAAAGTCCACAAGGCCAGCCTGTACGTTTTTGTCCGTATAGACTTTTTTCTTGCCTGATTCCATCAGCGTGCGCGCTTTGTGTGGCATGGAAAGCTCATGCATTGAAATTGGCATAGCGTGAGGCGAGTTCGTTGAGTTGCTCGGCCGAGGCCTCAAGTAGATAACGTTCCCGCGACCGGAGTTGAGAGCAAGATCGACATTGAAATTGACGGGCTCGAATCCGGCCGCGTTGATCGCAATGACGTATGTGCCGCGAGGTAAACCACGGAATTCAAACCATCCGTTTGAGGAGGTTGTCTGCGGCGCGATCATGCTTCCTTCTGTGGTGTGCAATTCGACGCTGATATTTTCGGCAGGCCGGTTTCCGCCGGCGTAGTAGACGGTTCCGCTCAAAGTACAGGGCTCTGGCGGAACTTTGGCTTTGATGCTGATCGTTAATGACAGCGTGCAAGTAAGAAGGAAGACAAGACGAATAATGAACCCGAGAAGACCACCATGCTTCATCGGTCACACCCCGTGGAAAGATGGCGGGGAGTATAGCACCCCGGCTTCTTTTCGTGAACGCGGCGCGGATTAAGGAATCAAGCGGGTTCCGGCACGGGCTCCATTGAGCCTAAGAGGAAGATGTAGCCGGAAATTCCGATCAGCAGGAAGATGCCTGCCGCGGCGAAGGCCCAAAAAAAAGAGTGCGTCGCCTGCACGACGTAGCCGGTCGCGATGGGCGCGGCTATTCCTGAGACTTGATTGCAAAAGTTCAGGATTCCGCCGACGGTGCCGACGCTTTCTTTGGGCGCGATCAATGAAGGAATGGACCAACCCACCGGCGAAGCCGCCGAAAGCCCTCCTAAAGCAACGCTGATCCAAAACAGGGCGGCTGCGGCGCTTTGCGCGCTGCTCGCGCCTAAAACGCCCAAGCCCAAAGCGGTTCCTCCGATCAGCACGACCTGGCGTACGCGAACCGGATTCCAACCTCGTTGTATGAGTGAATCTACGAGCCATCCGCCAATGGCCAAATCCATTACCGTGGCGATGAGCCAGGGAACGCTGGTGTACATCGCTGAATGAAATAAATCGACGTGATGAGCGGTGGACAAATAGCTCGGCAGCCAGGTAAGCAGCAAGTAGAAGCTGTAATTGTAAGACGCGAATCCCAGGGCGAGTCCCCAAACTCTTCGCTGCCGCAGTAAATAGCCGAGAGGTGCACCTTGAGCTGCGCGCGTGCGATCTTCCGGCTGGGCTTCGCCCCGCGCGATGAACTCGCGCTCGGCTTTTGTGAGGAACTTGTCATCGCTGGGATTGCGATAGAAAGCGTAAAAGAGCGCGAGAAAAAGAATGCTGATCAGGCCGGTCACGGCAAAGTTCCAACGCCATCCGAAATGCAGCAGCACCAGACCCAATATAGGAATCCCGATGGCTGATGAGAATTTCGCCGCCGAGTCAAAAATCGCGGTTGCCAAGCTGCGTTCGTTTTTGGGGAACCAGTAACCCGTGGCTTTCGCGTATGCTGGAAAAGTCGGAGCCTCACCGATTCCCAAAAGAAGCCGCGCTGCAAACAAGCTGCTTATGCCCGTAGAAAGGGCGGCCGCGAAAGAGGCGACGCTCCAAATGACCGTGCTGACGATGCCCACGCGGCGAACGCCAAAGCGGTCGAGCAACAGTCCGGAAGGAAGTTGCAAAAGCGCGTAGGTCCAGTTGTAGGCGCTGGACAAATACCCGAACATCACGGCGGAGATTCCGAAGGCGTCCTGCAAGGCATCGCGGGAGACGGAGAGATTAACGCGATCGAAGTAGTTGACCAACACGCCGAAGCCGAGGAGCAAGGCTATGCCCCATCGGCGGCGAGGGACTTTCAGGATTTGCGCCGCTGATTGTGCCTGCGTTTTCTCGGTTACGCCCAGGAATAACCCTGCTTCGCAAGGGGAAGCGTACGGATGCGCTTGCCTGTTAACGTGAAGAGCGCGTTGCACACAGCCGGCAACACTGGCGGCAATCCGGGCTCGCCTAATCCCGTGGGGGAATTGTCGGTCTTGAGGAAGTGGACTTCGATTTCCGGCGGAGCTTGCGTCAAGCGCACGGGCGGGTATTCGTTGAAGTTGCTCTGCACCGCGCGGCCGCGTTCAATCGTGATCTCGTAGCCCATCATGTGGCTGAGGCCTTCGATCACCGCGCCTTGCACTTCGTTGAGGGCGCCACTGGGATTGATGATTTGGCTGCCGACGTCGCCGGCCACCCAGACTTTGTTGACGCGGATTTTGTTGCCGGGAGCGAGGCTGACTTCGACTACTTCCGCAAAGTGTCCGCGATGGCTGAAATGGAACGCCACGCCCATCGCCGTGTCTTTCGCCAGCTTGCGCGAGCCCCAACCCGATTTCTCCGCGACGAGTTCGAGCACGCCGCGCATGCGCTGCGGGTCGAGCACAAAAGGTGGCGGTCCACCGGGCGTGTAGCCTTCCGGCGGTGTGAACGCGAGCGGCTCTTTGCTGAGCAGGGCCAGACGGAATTGTACGGGGTCCTTGCCCGCTGCGTGCGCGAGTCTTGCCCGCTGCGTGCGCGAGTTCGTCGATGAACGACTGCATCGCGAAAGCGATACCGTTGCTGCCGGGAGCGCGCATCGCGCCGGTGGGCACTCCGGTGGGCATTAGTGAAGTGTGCAATGCAAAATTGGCAACGAAACGCGCGGGGAATTCGTCAGGGGAAATACCGGCCGCAGACGCGAACTTTTCGCCTTCGCCAAAAGTGATGAAGTGATTGCGCCAGGCGACCAGATTACCGGAGTCATCGACAGCCGCCTTTAAATAGTGATAACCCGCTGGCCGGTAAAAATCGTGGCGCATGTCGTCTTCGCGCGTCCACAAAAGCTTCACGGGCGCGCCGATAGTTTTGGAAATCCATGCGCCTTCGATCATGTAGTCGTTGGTTAGACGGCGCCCGAACCCTCCACCCATGCGCGTCAGGTGAATGGTGATGTCCTTCTCGCTGATGCCGAGAGTCTTTGCGACTTGGCCGAGGCCGCGCTGCGGCGTTTGGCTGGGCACCCACATTTCGAGCTTGCGGTCTTGATAATGTGCGGTGCAGTTTTGCGGCTCGAGCGGCGCGTGCGCTATGAATGGATAGGAGTAATACGCTTCGAGAACTTTCGCGCCATTTTGCAACGTCGCTTCCGCGTCGCCATCTTTGCGTAGCGTGCGCGCGGGCGGTTGTTTCGAGAGTTCCTCGGCGCGGCGGGCGAATCCTTCGCTGCTCTGCTGCGCGGTTTTGCCTTCGTCCCATTTCACTTGCAGTTTTTGTCGCGCGGTTCGTGCTTGCCACCAGCTATCCGCAACAATGGCCACGCCACAGAGCAAGCCTGTCAGGTCGCTTCCACCCTCAACAACGAACGCATGCCGGATACCTGGCATCGCTTTGATTTCGTCTACGTTGGCGCTAATTACTCTGCCGGCAAAAACCGGGCACTTCTCAAACACGGCCCAAAGCATGCCGGGTACGGTGAAATCGATTCCGAAGAGCGGCTTGCCCGTCAGGATCGCCGCGTTGTCCACTTGCGGCGTCGATTTGCCGATGATTTTGTAATCCTTGGGATCTTTAAGATGCACAGTCTGCAGATCGGGCGCAGGCAACGTCGCGGCTTTTGCGGCTAGATCGCCATAGCCAAGGGAACGCTTCGTCGATTCGTGATGCACGCGGCCTGAGGATGTGGTGCATTCCGATTCCGGCACGCTCCACGTCTGTGCTGCGGCGGTAACCAGCATCTGGCGGCCTGCTGCCCCGATGCGCCGCATTGGGTCCCAGTTGTTGGGAGTGGCGGTGCTGCCTCCCGCGACTTGCACGCCATATTTCGCATAATCGACGTCGGCTTGTTCCGTGCGCACATTCTTCCATTCGACATCAAGCTCTTCCGCGATGAGCATTGGCAGCATGGTCTTGATGCCTTGACCGATTTCCGGGTTCTTGGCGGTGATGGTGACGATGCCGTCTGGCGCGATGCGGATGAACGCGTTCGGCGTGAGATTTGCCGGCGGTGGGGCTTGTGGTGCTTGCCCGAAGACCTTTGGATCGATATAGGCGGAGAAGAGCAAGCCGCCGCCTGCGATTGCGCTCACGCGAAGAAAGGATCGGCGCCCGATGATGTTAGAAACGGTCGTGGTTGCCATATGCGCCTCCCTAGTCCGTACCTGACGCGCTGCCCATGGTATGCGTGGCGCGCCCCGGCCTGCTTGCCGACAGGGCAGCGGCCTTGTGAATCGCCTGCCGAATGCGGATGTACGTCCCGCACCGGCAGATGTTGCCATTCATCGCGGCGTCAATGTCTCGATCCGTCGGCTTAGGAGTTTTCGTCAGCAACGCTGCGGCGGACATCATCTGTCCCGCCTGGCAGTACCCGCATTGCGGCACATCAAGATCCGCCCACGCGAGCTGCACGGGATGCGAGCCATCGGGCGATAGCCCTTCAATCGTTGTAATTTTGGCGTTGTCCGCTGCGGCCACTGGAGTCTGGCACGAGCGCACGGCTCGCCCGCCGATGTGCACGGTGCAAGCGCCGCACTGTCCTATTCCGCAGCCGTATTTCGTGCCGCGAAGATTGAGCACATCACGAATCACCCATAGGAGCGGCATGTCCGCGGGGGCGTCCACCGTGGCAGGCCGTCCATTCACCGTAAGTTTGTATGGCATAGTCGAAATCCTGAACGCAAAGATTACTGCGCGGATAAAGCTGGGCTAAAACGAAGTCTTCGGGCAACTCTGAACATAAAAGGGGAGCAGCATCTTTGTCAAACCGAAAAATGCTCACTTTCACCCAATCCGGAGCCACGCAGGATAAGCATGCGAGGGAACGCGTTAGCGGACAAACGCTTGCGGCGGCTTCGTGCGTCATGTACGCTCCGTGTTTCGTAAACGCACGTTTTTGCGAGACGCGTTCCCCATCGAAATCTCAGGGCAAGCGGAGGAAGGAGCCATTCAGAATGACGGGAATCGACTGGCTAATCCTCGGCTTATATTTTGCATTCGTGCTCGGTATCGGCGTGGCGCTGAAGGGCTCGATGAAGACGAGCACGGATTTCTTCCTCGCCGGCCGCGCCATTCCCGCGTGGGTTGCCGGTCTCGCGTTCATGTCCGCCAATCTTGGGGCCCAGGAAGTCATTGGCATGGGCGCGTCCGGAGCGAAGTACGGAATCGCCACATCGCATTTTTACTGGATTGGCGCAATACCCGCGATGGTCTTCGTCGGCCTTTTCATGATGCCGTTTTACTACGGTTCCCGTGCCCGCTCCGTGCCCGAATATTTGCGGTTGCGCTTCGACGAAAAAACGCGCGGCTTAAATGCCATCTCCTTCGCAATCATGACGATCTTCTCGTCGGGTATTTCGATGTACGCAATCGCTAAGCTAATTCAGACACTCCATGTTTTTGACGGCGTGTTTCAGCGGTTAGGCCTCAACAGCTCATGGATCTTTGATTTCGCCATACTCATCTCCGCTATCGTAGTGCTCGTCTACACCTTTCTTGGCGGGCTATCCAGCGCTATCTATAACGAAGTGCTGCAATTCTTCCTGATTGTCGCGGGATTTCTGCCGCTCAGCTATTTGGGATTGAAGAATGTCGGCGGCTGGTCAGGGTTGAAAGCCACGCTGGGTCCGAGCTACACACATTCCTGGGCGGGACTGAGCCACGCAAATACCAACCGTCTCGGCGTCGAATGGTTCGGCCTCGTGATGGGCCTGGGCTTCGTGCTCTCTTTCGGCTACTGGTGCACGGATTTTCTTGTCATACAGCGCGCCATGGCAGCGAAGTCCATGAGCGCAGCCCGGCGCACGCCGCTAATCGGCGCGTTCCCAAAGATGTTGTTTCCCTTCTTAGTTATCCTTCCGGGATTGATTGCCATCGCGCTGCCCACGCAGCCGGCGGTTCCACCGCACGCACGTGTGGTTGTCAGCGCAGAGCCGCCGGGCAAAGGCATCATTCCCATGAAAGTCGACCCAAGCTCCGGCAAGCCCATGCTCGACAAGGACGGCAAGCCGCAGCTCGATTACGATCTCGCCGTGCCCAGCATGCTGCTGCATTATTTTCCGCCGGGCATGCTGGGACTTGGGCTCACGGCGCTGCTCGCCAGCTTCATGTCCGGCATGGCCGGCAACGTGACCGCCTTCAACACCGTCTGGACGTATGATATCTATCAGTCCTACATTCGGCCCGGCGCAACCGACGAGCATTATCTGTGGATGGGCCGTGTCGCCACCGTGTTTGGAATCGCATTTTCGATCGCTGCCGCGTACATGGCCAACCGCTTCAATAATATTATGGACATGCTGCAGCTCGTCTTCGCCTTCGTGAACGCCCCGCTCTTTGCCACCTTTTTGCTCGGCATGTTCTGGAAGCGCACAACCGGGCACGCCGCCTTCACTGGCTTGCTAGCGGGAACCGCTGCCGCGGCAATTCATCACGGGCTGACGCTTCCGGTCGGAGCTATAGCCGGCATCAAAGGTGGATGGCTCGCGGTAACCCATATCTATCCGAGCGAAATGGCGCAGAACTTCTGGACCGCGATTTACGCCTGGAGTACCTGCTTCGTCGTCACCATACTCGTGAGCCTCATCACGCGCGCGCCCGACGAGGGTAAGCTCGTGGGGCTGGTCTATTCACTCACGCCGAAGCCGGAAGAAGAAGCGATGGCGTGGTATGCAAGGCCGGTGTCCCTCGCGATCATGGTCATTGCCGGAACCGTCTTGCTGAATATAATTTTCTGGTAGGAGACCTGATGGGAATTGACATTCGCTTGCCGCTGGGCGGTCTGTTTCTGCTGCTGGGAGCTATCCTGCTAGTTTACGGAGCGCTGAGCGATCCCTCGCTCTATCAGCAGTCCCTCGGAATCAACGTGAACCTCTACTGGGGAGTCGTGTTGCTCGCCTTCGGCGCGCTGATGTTCGCGCTCAGCCGCCGCGGCGCACGCGCGCAGGTTCGAGCCGAAAGCACTCCGCCTTCCCCACGTTCCCTCGGTCGTTGAGAGCATTCATCGAATATGAAGCTAACCCGATATCTCGATCACTCAGGAAAAATTCAATATGCCGCCGAGCAGGCTGGCGGCGCGTACCTGCGACTCGAAGGCGATCCTTTCGGCAAAAATCGCGTCACTCAAGAATCGGCGAGCGTTGCCAAGGTTCTAGCGCCTGTGCTTCCCGTCATGATTTGGTGCATCGGGCAGAACTATCGCCGCCACGCAGACGAAGTCGGCATGAGCTCGGGCGACTACCCCGTTGTATTCGCCAAAGGCCCGAACACCGCTCAGGATCCCGGCGCGCCCATTGCCATTCCCGCGCGCGCCGGAACGGTAGAGCTGGACTATGAAGGCGAACTCGTGGTCATCATCGGCAAAGCTTGTAAAGACGTGAGCCGCGAGCGCGCTCTCGAGTATGTCGCCGGCTACACGTGCGGCAACGACGTGAGCGCGCGCGATTGGCAGTTGAAGAAGGGCGGCAGCCAGTGGTGCCGAGGAAAAAGTTTCGATACGTTTGCCCCAATCGGCCCTTGCCTCGTGACTCCGGAGTCCATCGCGGACCCCAGCGGGCTGCGCATCCAAACCTCGGTGAACGGTCGCGTGATGCAGGACGGCAACACCAGCGACATGGTGCGCGACGTCCCAGCGCTGATCGAATTCTTGAGCCAGAGCACGACGCTGCTCCCGGGCACCGCCATTTTTACCGGCACGCCGCACGGAGTAGGTATGGCGCAGAATCCTCCGCTGTGGCTCAAGGACGGCGACGAAGTGAGCATCACGATCGAGAAAATCGGAACGTTGACGAATACCGTGCGCCATCTTTAGCGGCGATGAAACATATTGCCGCACGCCGAACGAAGAACCGCGTGGTATAGAATCGAACGCCATGTCCGGAAACGGAGCAACCCAACGCCGCGTCTTGCAGCTCGATCCGAGAGACAACGCTCTCGTCGCCTTGACAGACCTGCGCGAAGGTGAAGTCGTAAGTTTCGCGGGCATCGATTACAACTTGCTCTCCGACGTTCCGGCCAAGCACAAATTCGTCACCGAGGATCTTCCCGCCGGCGGCGAGGTAATCATGTACGGCGTGCTCGTTGGCCGCACGGCCGAGCCGCTCCGTCGCGGCGATCTATTGTCCACGCGCAATCTCCGTCACGCCGCCGCCGCATTTCACAATCGCGACGCGGCCCCGCGCTGGTCGCCGCCGGATGTTTCGCGCTGGCGAGAACAAACGTTTCTCGGCTACGAAAGAGCCGACGGGCAAGTCGGCACGCGCAATCATTGGGTTGTGCTTCCATTGGTGTTTTGCGAAAACCGCAATCTAGCCGTTTTGAAGCAAGCCTTCGAAGAAGAGCTCGGCTTTGCCGCTCCGCAAATCTATCGCCGCCAGGTTGCGGAAATGGTGCGCCTTTATAGAGAGGGCAAGAACCAGGACCTGCGCGATTTTTCGT
>WNFL01152243.1_pt1 | contig 11830 bp, 12 predicted proteins | sample 5400361 | NCBI WGS metagenome assembly WNFL01 (sample SAMN13153351, study PRJNA577476) | soil metagenome | isolation source: 40 cm soil on Douglas fir-dominated hillslope | place: USA:California | collected 2013-09-17
CGAAAAGGTCGGGTTGATTTATCCCGTGCCTGATTTGAATCATCCCGGCACGCCGACGCTGTTCACCGAGACCTTCCCGAGCGGGCGCGGAAAATTTCACGTGCTCGATTATGTGCCCGTGATGGAGGAAGCCGATGACGAGTATCCGTTCATTTTGACGACTGGGCGCTTGCTCGAACACTGGCACGGCGGCACGATGACGCGCAACTCGGCGCTGAATGAGGCGTACCCCGAAGGGCGCGCCGAGATGCACCCCGCGGATGCGGAGATGCACGGCATCACAAATAACATGCCCGTGCGCGTGACGTCACGCCGCGGCGAAATTGTTTTGCGCGCCACCGTCACCGAGAAGACGTCGGTGGGCGTGGTGTTCATCCCATGGCACTTCGCCGAAACCGCCGCGAACCTGTTGACGAACGACGCGCTCGACCCGCAGGCGTTGATCCCCGAGTTCAAGGCGTGCGCGGTGCAGGTGTTCCCCGCGCGGGAGGATGAGTTGGCGCATCCGGAGGTTGAGGTGAGGAGGGGGAGGTATTAATACCTTTCTAACACATTTTGGGACGATTAAGTGGAAAATTGATATAGAATCAACCACTCACTTAATTCACCGTTTGTTCTAAAAGAACGCTTTCTTCTATAAAGTAGCTGATCACTCTTTGCATCATACTTAAATTCCAAGCCTTCATTTTTTACTATTCTTAACACTTCGGCTTGTGTTTTCACTTGGCGAAAACCATTGCGCTCTAGGACAGATCGCATTTGAATGGAATCCACATTCACTTCCGAGTATTGTGGATTGACAATCTTAAGAGATTCTCTCACAATATCAGTTGCAATACCTCTTTTTCTATGCTGGTGATCAACAACTGTTCCTCTGCGTTTTCCAGTTAGGGTATCTATCAATGAGAAACCCACAAGTTTACCGTTGTCTTTGGCTAATACTAATAATGTTTCATCATTTAACCTTCTAGAGGCGCTTTCGTCTCCTCTATACCCTATTTTCTGATAACCTTTCTGCCAAAGTTCCAATATGGGTTTTTCTTCCTCGAAATTCCCCGCTATCCCTTTCAACCTCTTTACTGTGTAAACAGCAGGATATCGTTTTGATTTCCATATATATTCTTTAGCTTGATCAACATAGAAGTTGTTCCAAAACCGACGGTTAGCCGGTACGAATAATTGGGGAAGTCTCGCTACATCTCCAAAGGGATTATATTGTATGCAAATATTACAATTCACAGTTTCAGCATCAAAAACATAACTTGAGCACATGAATGGATGATCGAGAACATGAATCTCAACCTGTTCAGGATGAGCAAACCTAAGTTTTTGTAATATCTCAATTGAAGCAGTGATTCTTTTGTACACGCTAATGGATTTCGAATGACTTACTGGGTGAATAGATACTAAATTCTTTGTAGCTCCCCATGGGTCGCGCAAAACGGCGACCAATTTTTCCAATGGATTAGCCTCATCCGCGAGGCGTTTAGCAATCTCGAATTCATATGTTTCCAAGAACGATGAAAGGAGGGGACCAACAGCCCAAATAGTTTTTGCTTGTTTCACCCCTTCATAAATTCTATCGGAAACATACTCGCCCAAGTAAACGGGTGATTTTCGCAAGAGGTCTGTTTGGATCAGCCGGTCTTTAAGTATGTGCAATTGATTTCGCAAATCAGCTTCGTAAGAACCTTTTCCATCGGCTTTGAACCTGAATACAGTCAGCCCCTCGAGGTCACTTGGAACCACAGTCTTGTCCTGAGACAAGATAAAAGTCCGCTGCCTCCCTAATATTCCAATTGCCATACCTGCCTCAAAAACAACATTATCACGAACAACAGAAGCCTCAACATCCCTCATAATTCGCTTATCATCAGGAGTAAAAATGAATAATGCACTGTTAGATGTTTCAATTGCATCTATGATGTCGGACAAAAAGTTGCTAAGCGTTGGATCAAACACATTTTGATTCCATGCTCTAATGGTGACTATTCCACCGAGAATTTCCTCAATGATGCTTACGTAGCGTGAGCTTTCAAGAGATGAGCCTACAAACATTACCGGAAGTAGTTCTTTCATAAGATTCACAGCTGACCTTTCAAAATATGTGGGTAGGTATTGTGTACTTTGGCAACGTTGCGGCATAGTCGATAGTGCATTATAGACTCGATGTAAAGTCAGGCTTGGCAGACATCTCCAATTCAAGCTCGGATCCTCGAAAGGAATCGATGCACTTGATGTTTGATGTTGCACCTATAATATCAGAATATTAATCGAAGTCATTTAGAACTGCAAATAGGAATCCCTTGTTGGACCTACATGTGTATTGTGGCAGAGCCAAAGATGTGCTCGCACGACGAGATAACACCAGGAGAAGGATACCGCGCAAAAGATGGTAGCAGGACTTGCAACTGTTCGTAGTACAATTTTACTAGTTGCAAATCCACACCTCAGCAAATTCCGCATTCTGATAGCATGCAATATAATACTCACATGGCAGAAATTGTGGTGGTTCACGGGGCTCCAGGGTCCGGCAAGACAACACATTCTGAAAAGCTTAGCCATATTAGCTACAAAGATAGACCTGTCTTGCATATTTCTGCTGGGGATAGGATAAGAGATATTCGGTTGGGGGAAGCGAACTCCGTTCACGAGGATATAGTTAAAGATCCCAATGCCCCATTTTTGCTTCAAGATCATTCTATTGTGAATGGTATTGTCTTCGAATATGTTTCTGAATGTCCAAGCAACTCGATTGTATTAATAGATGGTTATCCCCGATTTGCTGGTGCTATTAGCGTCTTTACGGAATCTATTCATAAAGGTGGTCATAAACTTTTGGGGTGTATAAACCTGAATATTTCTCAAGAAACATGTATCTCAAGACTTGCAATACGTGGAGTGCGAAAGGGAGAGAGAACCATATATACCGGAAACTTGGTAGAAAAAGCAATTAGAAGATATTCTGAATATGTCGACTATACAATGGTTGCTGTTGAAGAGTTTGGAAAAATCACTTCAATTGTCAGTATTGATGCAGAGCCAAATGTGGAGGTTGTTTGGCAATCGTTCAGTGAAGCTTTTACAGAATTAGTTAAATAGATATTTATTAAAGGCAGTAATTCGTTTGACACACCCAATATGGGAAATTTGTGTACACTAACTGATGAAAACGGACTTTTCGATGCGCGGGGCAGGGACCTCACCCTGGTTGTGACGATTGATCGGCGTGTCGGTTTGTCCCTCTCCCGTGGGGAGAGGGTATGGGGACGATTTCCGTTCTGTGTGCCCTGCCATAAGTGTTTCCTTGCAAGGATTATACTGCTCTAGCGGTAAGTGAATATTCCGATCTGTGTTCTACAACTTACTGTGATAATTAAGCTCCTAGTATACGAACCAACATCGAACCAACATGTTTTTCTCTGTCTGTTTTCGATGGCTAATCCAATCATCGGCTATAAGTTCAGTGCATTGGAATGCACCAAGCGCTACACTCAACGAAGTGTAAAGTCCAGTTTTTATTTCCTTATTAGTTCGCAAATTAATTGCCCGACCATGAGCAGTCATTGAAATAAACCCGTAAATGTTAGTGTATACGCGTTCAAGTCCGCCTACTTTTGCAGCATCTTCAATCAAGATTCTCTTAGGAATTATTTTCATGAAGTCTGAATTCAATATTTCTTCTGTCTTATCTTCTTTTGTGTCAATTTGGCTCACGCGGGCATAGCCAGCCTTAAGGTTTTTCCTAGCTGTTCGTTTCATCTCATGAAAAGGTGCATCAGTAAATTCTTGAGCGTTCTCCTTAGAGATTGATACGTATCTCGTCCAAAATAAAGTTTCAAGAATTGCACGACTCAATGTGGTTGTCGAGTCTGGCAGTTCGTTTTCTACTGCGGCAAGGCAGCCTTTTGCAAGATCTACTGCATGTTGTAGACAATATATTATTGCCTTTTCACGTATACCATTGAAATGTCGCTTTTCAAAGTCTTTGACATATCTTTCACTCTGCTTAATATGCTCTTTGAATGAAGAAATAACACCATCGAGGTCTAGCGGCAAAGGCTTGAATTGATTATTAGATGGCATGATATTTGTATTGAATAGAGTGGGCTTAGTAGCATTTAATGAAAACGGTCTTTTCGATGCGCGGGGTTAGGACCTCACCCTGATTGAGATGATTGATCGGCGTGTCGGTTTGTCCCTCTCCCGCGGGGAGAGGGTATTGTGTTGATTTTTATTCGTTGATTGCGAGACACTCAGCTTCTCCCCTTTAGGGGAGAAGGGAGAGGGTTTTGTGACGATTTCTGTTCTGTGCGCCCTGTCATGGATGTTTCCTTGCGAGGATTATACGCCCTCAACCCTAATTATTCATCCTTCTGTATTCACACTTGCCATTTGTGATGAGCTCCCTACGGGGATGAATCACGGGCACACCGAAAACCGAGATCCTGGTCGGAGTTCGCGGGATCGTACGAGCGGCGGAGGGCAGAACGTATGCTGTAATCGACGCTGGTCCACGAGCCACCCCGCAGCACTCGGAAAGCCTCTAAACTCATATCTTCGCGCCCGAAATCTGGAAGATAAGGATAAAACATATACAAACTACTGACCCATTCCCAAACATTGCCCGCTATATCATATAAGCCATATGGGCTTTTTCCGCTTTCATAGCTGCCAACGGGCGTTGTCTCACCGACGCAAAAGTCATTTCCGCCGTCCTTGCCATTATAATTCGCATAAGAACAATCCATCGTCTCGCCCCAGGGGTACGTGCGCTTTGTTTTTGTCCCGTCATCCCAGCTTGCAGCTTTTTCCCATTCAGCTTCGGTTGGCAGGCGGACGCCTGCCCATTCGCAGTAGGTCTTGGCATCATACCATGTGACATTCACCACGGGATGAAATGCCGTGTCTGTTGCATATGCCTTTCCGGCACAAACCCCCGCCTTCGCACACTGGGCATACTGGCGATTGGTGATTTCGTATTTTCCAATTTGATATTCAGGAAGGTCAACCCAATGCTGAGGCTGCTCGTCGGAGAAAACACAATATGAACAAAGTTTCAAAGCCTTGGCTATTTGTTCATCCGAACTTCCCATTAAAAACTTCCCTGCAGGGATGATCACCCAATAATCTTCCATGTCCACAGGTCGGTAAATAAAACGATTGAATATCCCAGTCATCGCCAATCCAATTATTGCTAATAATACAACTCCAATGATGGAAATGATGACCCTGCTGCGCCGTGATAACCAATGTTGCCTATCTTCCGCGCTGCGGCTCGCGGAAACATGTTCAAGCAGTAAGTCTGTGGGGTATGGTTCTTTAGATGAGTTTGCAGTAAGTTGGAATTCAGCTTCCTGTAAATCTTTGCCCCTCAGGAGTAAACTGTTTTCTTTATTTTTTCTTTGCCACTCCAATGCTTTCACCTGTAAGCGGCGGTGCGTCGCTGCCCATTCGTAGTCTGTATGAATGGCAGTCAATAATTTTTGGACAGCAGCATCGAAGCTTTCATCGCGACTGAAAAAGATATAGTTGAGATGCCCGAGCTTGGGCGGAGTATCTTCCCATTGGATCTCGCGCACCACCGCAGGGATGATCCGCTTCCCGTTCTTAACTGCCGTATCTATTTCCTGTCCACAGATTTTTGATTTGGCTGAATCCGGGCTGATGAGGAAGAGAAAGACATCCGCTTCCTCTATGCCTTTCTCGATCTCACGCCACCAATCTACAGTGGGTGGAATGCCTTTCCAATCGATCCAAAAATCAAGCTCGCTCTTTTGCAATTCCCCGGTGAGCCGCTTTGCAAATTCTATATCTTTGCGAGAATAGGAAATAAAGACCTTTGCCATTTCTTCCTCGTTTACCCACCTCTATTTGGGTAACAATAAAATGTTTTGCTAAAGGAACTTTCATTTGGTAATTTTACTATTTGTTATGAATTGATGAAAACGGACTTTTCGATGCATGGGGTTAGGACCTCACCATGATTGAGATGATTGATCGGCGAGTCGGTTTGTCCCCCTCCTGTGGGGTGCTTCGCGAAGGGTATGGAGACGAATTCTTTTCTGTGATGATGAAAAATTTGGTTGCATGGTTGAGGAAGATTATACCGCTGCCAACTCCGCCAGTCCCTGCTCTATGGTGATCACGGGAGCATAACCAAGCTCTGCGCGAGCCTTGTCAATGCGAATGGTGCAGTCGCTCGATGCCATCGCGGCGGCGAAGTGCGTCAGCGGGGGTTCGGATTTCAACCCCAAAGTTTCCCAGATTAGTTCGAGTCCGATACCCAACATCCGCGCCAAAGGGGATGGGATCGAGTTTTTTGTCATTTTTATTCCCTGAGTCTCAAGCAAGGCTGTGAGAAACTTGCGGACGGTTGTCGGTGAATCGTCCGTGACGAAATACGTTTGACCGCCGCGTCCGCGCGTTAATGCCAGGGTCACGGCATAGACCACATTGTTGATATGCGTAGTGACCGTTTGCGCACGTCCCTGATCGATCCACATGTACATCCCTCGGTCGATCGCCTTCTTTACCACTGGCAGGATGGTGTTGTCACCGGGTCCCCATACAAATCTGGGACGGATGGATATTGTTGTAAAGTTCGGTGTGTTTGCCGTCAGCACAAGCTTTTCGGCAGCAGCCTTTGTTTCGGGATACAAAAATGGTGTGTGCTCAGGGTAGGGAAGGGTCTCGTCCAGGTTATGCATGTGCTGTCCATAAAACAGAACTGACTCCGTGCCAATATTGATGAAACGCGAAACGCCAGCTTTCTTCGCTGCATCAAGGATTTGCGCAGTCCCATCCACGGTGGTTTGCCAAAACTCCTCGCGCGCGCCCCATTGTTTGACGAACGCCGCACAGTGGATGATCACTTCGCAGCCCTCAAGGTGCTCGGGTTTCACCTTTCCCAATTCGCACCGCATCGGCGTCGCTCCCAATGCGCGAATAACTTCATCACTCTGTGTAGAACGCGACATTGCGCGAACCTCGTGAGAATTAGATAATCCTTTTGCAATTGCCCCACCAATGAACCCCGATGCGCCTGTGATGAAGATTCGCATATGACTGATATATTCCCTTGCAAAAATTAGATCGCCTATCGCATATACTTTGCCCACAATACGTTCGTGTGGCGGTAGCTGATGAAAACGCTCTTTTCGATCCGCCGCGTCATGGGTGAGATCTTACCCTGATTGTGACGGTTAATCGGTGGAACGGTTTGTCCCTTCGCGCAACACCCCTGTGGGGCTCCCGCAGGGAGAGGGTATGGAGTCGAATTCTTTTCTGCGTGCCCTTTCATGAATGTTTCCTTGCGAGGATTATATCGCCATAGAAAAAGGCTTCGGAAGTCTGTAGAAGAAAAACGTGTATAACTGCAACCTGGCACTCCATGCTATCGCCTTACGGATCTCAGCGGGTCACCATGAAGGAGATTTTCCCAAGTCGACCCCTGATCAAAGTATGGACTTAAACAGTGCGTTCAATAATGGATTGGTGTTGGTCAGCGAGAAGACCAATCCCGCCAGCATTACCAAGCCCAATAGCCACTCGAGCAGCACAATCGTTTTATATTTCACGGCCACGAACTCACCCCAACTGATCTTTGTGAATACCCCAAAGCTGAAACTAATCGCCTGCCAGGCACGCGCAACTCGTGGAAACATCTGTCGCTGCACCAGGTCTTTCTTGACTAGGTCGGGAAATTCATCATCTCGCGCCATGGGCAGCTCAGACAGGCGCATGGCTAGTCTGCGTTCGCGGGGTCTGGGTGGTGCTATCGGCGCGAGACGGATGATACCGGCTGGATAGTAGAAAATCGAAAACACCAAAATCATGATCAGGGATGTAATCAGCGCGCGGGACGGTTTTAAGCCATATCCGAAGGGCATATCGAGAAAGACAAATTCAATAGACTGCACCAAGGGAGGTTTTGCCTCACGCTCAAGGATGTGCTGCTGATACGCGATTTCATTTGCCAAGGGTAGGAGGTTTTGAGATTTAAAATTGGATTCCAAGTTGACGAGCATGGCACGATGCACATCCATATCTTTCGGCGGAGCCAACAGTGCCGGGTTGAAATCGAGGTCAGTCAAACTTTTGTAAGAAGCATCGCTCAAGTCCAGTTGTTTTGTTTCAAATTGGGCCTTGTTGAGATCGAGCGTGACAAACGATGCCCCAGCAAATGAGACCGTATCAGTTGCCTGGACGCGATGAAAGGCCGCCTCCCGAAACGAGGCATCTGCCTGAAATACTGCACCATCAAACTGGATCGGTCCTTTGAATTTTGCCTGCATAAAGACTGCCGGTGCAGCAAAACGTGCCTGATCGAAAAATGTTTCCCCATTGAACTCTGTTTTGAAAAAGAAGGCATCCGAGTCTTTGTCGAATTGAGCTTGGAGAAAATTTACTCCGTGCTCAAAATGGGTTTCCACAAAATCTGCCCCGCCTGAAAACTGAGTCAAAAGGAAATCGGATTCCCCGCCAAAACTCGCTTGATTGAACGAGACGCTCAGATCGAACCGGGTTTGGGTGAAGTCAACCGAAGCTTTAAATTGTGTTCCTGAAAAGTTGACCGCTTGTTTAAATTGCGCGCCAGCCAAATTGACGCGTCCATCAAAAATTGTGGCTTGAAAATTGATCAGCTCTTCAAAGCTGACAGTGATTCCCTGATCCGTGTCTGCGCCAATGACTGCACCGGTGAAATGCGATTCGACGATCGTCACAGGCGTGGCAATCGAAATGATACTGGGCGAGTCTTTTTGTCTGAGCAATGTCAGGTCAAGATCGCCTGCAATCTCAGCTCCTCTTATGTGGATTGGCTGACCCGTGCGAAAACAATCCAGGATGAGGCTGGCGTTGATTTTTGTCGGCTGAGATTGAGCGCCCTGCAAAGTACAGTCGCTCCCAGTTTGGGTCAGGGCGTAAGCAGCAGAATGCGAGATCAAGCTCGCGGCAAGCACAAGAAGGAGGCTGATCTGCCTACAACACAACATTCGTGTTCGTGGAGGCTACACCACTGACTTTACTGATCGCAAACAGGGCATCGCGAAAATCACCCGGATTTGGTGCATCTACGAATGCGATGGCATCCACGATGCCAGTCACCAAATGTGCAAATTTTATGTTAGGTACTTTGTTGAGTTTATCTATAATAATGCTGGGCCTGCTCGAGCTGGTGTGATCCAAAGTGATATTTACAAAACCCTTCATGATAGTCTCCTTTGGGTAAGCGGATGGAACATATGTCGCGAGAGATTTTTATTGTATCTCATGTATATCAAAATATACAATATCCTGAACCCGATATGAATCACTACGGCGCATCGCTGAAGCTGCCGCGAATTTATTGATGAACGAGGCACTAATGAAAACGGACTTTTCGATGCGTGTGGTCATGACCTCACCCTGATTGAGATGATTGATCGGCGTGTCGGTTTGTCCCTTCGCGAAGCATCCCTGTGGGGCTCCCGCGGGAGATGGTATGGGGACGATTTCTTTTCTGTGGTGATAAAAAGTTGGGCTGCATGGTTGAAGGAGATTATACCGCTACCCTCTCTGTCCTTCGGACATCTTCGCGAAGCATACTGTAAGTGCCCCCAAATACGACAATGAAAATTTGGGTTGCGGATGCAGCAATTAAATCGTCGGAATTGGGGGAGTCTGGGATAGTGACGATTTAGCATAACGAGAGTCAGCGTGGAAAACCTTTAGCACCTGAACAGAATTCAAATCCTGCATGGTGCGAATAATTCAGCGCTATAATCGTCTCAGTTATTCCATTGTATCCAATTACAAAAGGAGAAACATTATGTTCGACACTGGCAACACCGGCTTCATGTTAGTCGCAACCAGCCTAGTCATGTTAATGACTCCCGGGCTGGCTTTTTTTTATGGTGGGCTTGTCGGACGTAAGAACGTCCTCACCATTATGATCCAGAGTTTCGTCTCGATGGGTCTTACAACGGTCGTCTGGTATGCAGTGGGCTATTCGTTATGTTTTAGCGGTAACCCCGGAGGAGTGATTGGCAATCTTGATAATGCTTTCCTGCGCGGCGTGGATGTCACTTCGGCGCTCGCCAGCAGTCAAATTCCCCTGTTCGTTTTCATTGCCTACCAGATGATGTTTGCCATCATCACCCCAGCGTTGATCACTGGCGCTTTTGCCAATCGAGTGCGGTTCAACGCCTACTTGATCTTCCTGGTGGCATGGTTGTTAGTCGTCTACTTCCCAATGGTTCACATGATTTGGGGCGGTGGGCTTTTACAAGAATGGGGCGTGCTTGATTTTGCTGGCGGCATTGTAGTTCACAATATTGCTGGCATGGCTGCCCTCGCTTCCGTGCTATTTGTTGGCAAACGCATGTTCCCGGATAAAGGTCCGCATAGCATTCCGTTGGTCGCTCTGGGAACTGGCTTGTTGTGGTTTGGCTGGTATGGATTCAATGCGGGGAGCGAACTGAAAGTGGATGCCGTCACTGCAACCGCTTTTCTGAACACGGATATTGCCGCATCCTTTGCGGCGATCATGTGGATGATCATGGCCTGGATATTTGAAAAGAAACCGACGTTCTTGGGACTCTTGACCGGTGCTGTGGCAGGACTGGCAACCATCACACCCGCGGCAGGATATGTCACACCGACCAGTTCGGCGATCATTGGCAGTGCTTCCGGTATCGTTTGCTATTTTGCCATCTCGTTGAAGAACCGCTGGAAACTGGACGATGCCCTCGATGTTTGGGGTGTGCACGGAGTTGGAGGACTGCTGGGGATTATCTCATTAGGTATCTTTGCAGACCTGGCTGTGAATGCGGCTGGCTCGAATGGTCTGCTTTTAGGCAACGCTTCTTTCTTCCTGAAAGAATTGGTTGCCGTGGTTGGCTCGTCCGTGTACGCATTCATAGTTTCCTACAGCATGTTGTGGCTGATCAACAAAATCACTCCCGTTAAGGTTACTGCGCAGGAAGAGGAGATTGGCCTGGATGAAGCCTTGCATGGAGAAAAAGCTTACGAGATGATCTGAGATTTTTATCTTCATTGAAGCCGCCGCGAATTTGTTGACGAACGACGCACTTGCGGGTCAAGCGTTGCAACCTCGCACTGCGATCATCGAAGTTCAACCAAATCATCTTAGATGATTTGGTTGAGTTATATAGGGGAGTCTTTCAAATATCTATCTAGCCTTCGGTAGTTTTGGATTCGCCAACCATGCCAGGTTTCTCAAGTAGTTGGTCATCTCATGGTCTTTGAGATCGTCCAAGCCCAGGATATCTTCTATGCGTTCGCCGACTCGTTTGAGCAGGATTTGGTCCCATGTGATCTTGTCGTTGACCTTGCCATATTGATCGAAATATTTGAACGTGCCAGTGTCACGATAATTCATCAGGCGGGTTGGGACGCGTGGGACGACATCGTTATTGTTCACAAAGCGGTAGGTATACGCGCCAAAATCCTGATTGAAATGGCTGGCAAAATCATCGTCACCGACACGCGGCTGACCGAAGGTATACAGCCCATTGACCGGATACCCTCTTTCCTGCCTCAGTTTGGCTACTGCCAAAGTAGCGAGTGCGCCACCCAGGCTGTGACCTGTCACCCATAGACTGCGAAATCCGCGATCCTCTTTTAGTGTGTTCCATATATCGCTCCACACATACGAGAGTGCCACAAAAAATCCTTCATGGACTTTTCCGCCCGGTCCGTTGATCTGTTTGGCGTCGAAATCGGTAATCCAGTCTTCGACTTTGCTGGGCTCCGTGCCGCGGAAAGCAAGAATCCAAGTATTGTCATCACCGACAATATAAGCCTGCGTATCTTTGAGGCTAAAAGA
>WNFL01144800.1_pt2 | contig 11829 bp, 11 predicted proteins | sample 5400361 | NCBI WGS metagenome assembly WNFL01 (sample SAMN13153351, study PRJNA577476) | soil metagenome | isolation source: 40 cm soil on Douglas fir-dominated hillslope | place: USA:California | collected 2013-09-17
ACCTCGATTTCTCCTTCTTGTACTACGTGTGATTGCCCTTCCTCTTCATCCTTTTCACATTCCTTGACGAAGAGGTTGACATCCCCGATCATTCGAAGGCATGCAATGTCTTCTGAGATAAGAAGCTCGCGTGTAGGAGGATCCTCGCGAGCAAGAATGATGAATGTTAATTCTAAGGAGGTCCATTAAGTAAAATATTTGGTGAGGCAAAGTGTAAGACTCACTGTCCTCATCTCTGAGCCAAGACTCTACCGATCCCCAGCAATGAGATAGAGCACGCTAATCCTCCAAAGTGACATCCCATACCTTGCATTGCGTACTCTTCCTCGAGTGTGAGCGGCTCAGAGGCAGTCAAGGTCTGGAGTTCTTTTGATTGCATCCATTCGTGATATCTCTACTGGAAAATACAGAATAGCTCCAGCCGTGACTCGAGGTGAAAAGTAGAAGGAGCCGTTCTTACGCACAGGGACGTGTTCCCTCCTGCCGATTGAGGGTCAGTGGTCCGTGTGGCAAATAGTGTGATGAAGATTCGAGATTCACCGGTATGGGACGAGAACGACTTTAGAGGTCACTATCGCCGTGTTTTGGTTGACGAGCATTTGGAATGGGCGCTATCGTATGCGTTCGAGCAGCCGACCAATATTGGCTTGGTACAAGTTGCCTGCAACCAGCATCGCCCATCATGGCATCATCCATACGCGAAAACTCGTAAGCCAAGGTACTCACTACTGCCATTATTAAACATCATATTAGCCCCTGTTCCAACTCTGTTTCGCCACTACCACCAGAACTATGGCGAATCATATTCGCGTTCGCAGTCAGACCATGCGCGCACGTATCCTCGGCGCTCGATGCATCAGATTCAGGTCGTTCTCTTGACCCACTCGCACTCGCTGTGGCTGCCACTCGCCCGACTGTATTACGCACAAAAATGACATTACTCCTCGTATGCAACCATTGGCACAGGACAGCCAGGGACATCCTCTATGAGCACGTCATATTCAAATCTCACGAAACGCTGACGCGTTTTCTGGAAGCGTTAGTCAAGGCGGAGACCTCCCCATTTCACTCCACAAAGTCATTGGTACTCTACGTCTTCGACTGGAAATGGTGGAATATCCCCGTTGTGAAAATTCTTAAACTTTGCGACAATCTCCGCACGCTAGTACTGGGATACTATTCCCAGGAATTTCGTTTCAATAGCGACGGGATGCGCCTTGTCATCAATGCCATTCCGTCAAATCTGGTGGCACTTGCCTACATCGGAGAGTACACCGAGAATATGATGGATACTTTGAGCACCTTTCAGACACTCGAATATCTCTCCATTTTGCCATCATATGCCATATGGCACGACCATTCCACCGGTCGACCGGTTTTCCCACATGTTCGGCACATTACACTTTCACACGATAACTCCCAAGGATGGGGTTGCTATTTTCCCCATGCACGTCATCTCTCGGTTGTCATCTCTCGGGCCGTGGATTTCCCGGGTGGCTTTACATTCCAGAATATTGAGGCAGTCGACCAGAGCAAGGTAGAATATCTCAGTATTGGGACCAAAACCTGGTTTCCCGAGTACATGGGATTTAAGGACATTATCTTCGCAAGCTTCTTACAAGGATTTCAAAATCTCATCATTCTCTCATACAACCCCTTTATACTTGATGTAGCAGGGTCGTACCCCTTCGAAACACACTCTACTCTTCAATCGGTCCGTCATTATATTGAGATACCCAAGGTCAATCATGATGGTGAAGATGTCGATAAGGAACTCCAGACGAGATTCAAGGCATCCTGGATGCAGTCTTGGAACTGGCTTCATTGCGGAGTGGAAAATTTCCCCAAGTTAAAGAGCATCGTCGGGGTTTATAAGTGCAAAGGAGCAAACGAAATTGAGAAGAAACTGTTGCGCTATGTCGAAGGTCTTGGGGGGTATGACCCTAAGTTAACGTTTACATGTACGCTGCAGTGCAAAGAAATATAGGATACATTGGCTCGTTTCGAGTTCCAGTCTCATGCACTACCATCAGGCATCAGGGCGTCCAGGCAATGGCAATGGCAATTTGCAAATCGACTCAGTCCTCTGACGGGGTCCAACAACGGTGACTTACACTATGACCCGTGGGATTCGGTCCCGAGCCTGGAAACCACCCATAATTGTGAGAAATCAGGAAACATGAATAAATGAATAAATGAAATCCACAAACACATAGGGCGCCCTTCCTTAAATTAAACTCCTGCATCGCACGTCCTGTCTCCCTCCTGTCTTCAATTTCTCCAAGGGCATTGACGGGCAGTGCTAATGATGTACTGTGCGGGCGATGGTGAGTTGAATATGTTTGTTGCATAGGAACTCTAGGAAGCTGGAAGCTGGAACTAGTGTTGAAGCAAGGAGAAGAAGGCGCGGTCAATTAGTATGCTCACCCTTTAAACAATATTCTGAAGGCCATTTAGACAGTAGACTGGCAGGTACTCGATTAGCTTGAGATACAAGAGAATGGCATTTAAGTCGTATGTTTGCCTGATAGAGATTTCTGACATCCGCTGTCACGTCTATGGGACATTTCAGGTGGGTTGTTGTGGAGCACACCTTTCTGCTTTGGAACAGGTACCTGCCCCCCGATGAAACATGGTCAGCTCTTGGTGATAGGATTGATATGGCAAGCGCTGTCGTGCATCGCCTTTTTAGCTTTTGAACTGGTGTGAATCAAAAGCGAATTTATTCCAGTCATAGCATTCCTTGGACTCTAAATTACTCGTAAACTACTCCCCATATGTTTCCCGCGAGTTGGCTGTGAGGCTGGCAACATTGGAATAACTTCTGCTTCTCAAACAGCCCGAAGGATCATTTCGCTTTCTCAGGACAACTCCGAAGCACGCACACTCAGGGCAACCTTATGCACCTCCCTTCGGCCGTCAGATAAGCCTCATCGCTTGCCTTGCTCGACGTTCTCTTAGCCGGCCGCTGTCTGTCCCGGAAGAAGGCATGAACCCTGAAATTCGGAGCAGCGTGTGTTTTGAGACCTCGTTACAAGTGCACAGAAGCAACCAAGCCTAAGTAAACAAGCCAAAACGCGTGTGTACTTGAACAGCCGAAGTCCCCGCTCAATGGTGACTGGCCATATGGTGGCTGCTTAAAAATGATGGGTCGCAGAATGGAACCAATATCCTCCAATGACTGGTCGTCCTCATTGACGTTTGACTAGGAAGGCTCCAGCGGCGGTTGACAAGTCGCCCAGGGACTCGCACTCGATCACTTATGTTCGTATGGACGCTTGCAGATCCCGATGTTGTATTACCCTTTTGGCATCCCAACCAGCTAATCTCGAGGGCGCTGCCCCATTTCCTCTCCCTCACCACGACGACCCGACGAAGACAGTACTCGATACTCCCCTTCGCTCGCTATACAAGCTAGCCTAATAGGTTCGGAGCGGCGGGTACTGCAGCGGACCGACGGCAATTTATCATGTGGTTGGATGGAGATTGGAGAAAATGGGCTTACTTCATCTTTTATGAGGTTGGCTGGGTTGGATTGAGCTTGCTGCTGGTAACAATGTGCTCTTCCAGACATATTAGGAGGTACGTGCGTGTCGCTAGTGCAGTCTCCTGCAGAGTTGGGCTGACTGCCTTCGATAATTCCCTTGGATATATAGAAACCCAGGTAACTAGTCCGCATAGTTAATATTCGAAGGGCATAGTTGCTTATATTTCACTTAGTTCTTATCTCAATGACCTTTTCCTGGTGGATAGGAGCATGCCCAAACTCCGTTTTCCTGTGGGTCGAGCCCTCTATTCAGGTTTAACCGCCTAACTTCATTCCCTTCAGCTTCTTAACGAATACGATTACTGGGCCATCACCGAGTTTCCCCATCTGCTTAACGAGTGCCGCATTAGTGATGGCTCAATCACCTCTGTAAGTTTCCGCTTGCTTTGCAATCTGCGGGGATACTAACGGAGCTTCTATACAGAGTTGCCTCATCTACAGTGGCATTGGTATTCAACGTATGTTTCACCGCAATAGGGCATCATGATACAAACTTACGGATTACTGGCAGGTTTGGAGGGTTCTCCGATACGGCTCTAAAAAGTCCTCAAGCTCATGGTCATTTCTCGTTAGTCTCACCAACCTCCTTTGGCAGGAGTTGGACTAGCTCACCAGTCCCCCTTAGTTGGTCACATTTCCTTACATTGTTTTCTTATCGAGCGCGGCTGCCGTGGTGATTGTTGGCATTCTCGACCCTTCAATTGTCACTCGCAAGACATTCTATTGCGTTGTTGACAAGGAGCCATTGACCATCTTCCTTGGTGCATACAGTGCCGTATGCTGCATCATTTCCATAATTCTTGAGGGTGAGAAACCTGCTCGGTATTGTCTGTTTACCTCCAAAGTAACGCCTTCTATAGGGTGGATTGCTGTCACTCTTCGCAGTTACCGCCCCGACGTTCTCGAAAGCGGGATGGACGCCTCACTCGTCCTCCGAGTGGTCGTCTTCGGTCTATACATTTTCCTGGGCCTTGTGTATGTCTGGTTAGGGTTGTGTCGTCCTACCTCCTACAATCATTGACTCTCATGTCTAGTCTCTCCGCCATCTCGATCCACGACTGGTGGAGCGTAGTTCCTGACCTCTGCTTCTCGACATTCGGCCTCGGCATTGTCTTCGTCTTCGGCAGCCAAAAGGACGTCTTACGACTCTGGAGACGGTGGTTCCTCCCCTGCACGGTCTCCACAGAAGAACGGACCCACGGAAGGATGGAGAGTCCGAGATGTCCGAGAGCTGGCAAGAGCTGGAGGATGCCAGGGACTATGAGCGCTGCATGCGGCGCGAAGAGAGTGGAGACACCGACGGACGAACAATGGGGAGCTGGATGACTGGAGAAGATGGAGAGGAGGACGCAGACCTCGCCTTGCATTACGTCCACACTCGCGAGTCGTCCAACGAAGCCGACCCGGAAGGTAATCCCTTCTCCTCGGTCAGCACTGTCTCCCGGTTCTCATCTCCCCCTCCTGCGGTGACGCCCTCACGGGAGAGGAGCCAACGCTCGCTAAGCCGGCCCCAACCCCTCGGTGGTGTTGTGGCAAGGCCAACCTCGGTGGCGGACGAGTATAACCCTGCCTTCAAGCTGCATTCCATGCAGCCTCCTCCTCCCAGTCCTTCTTTTATTGAAAACCCATCCAGTCAGCCTGGCACCCCCACACTCATTGTCTCTCCGCCTCCCCCAGAGCCGGCCCTGCCGTTCCGCCCCAACCTGTGGCCAACATCCGAGCAGCCATCCGAGCAGCTCGAGCCACCGTCTCAGGACGTTGCAAAGGCGCGGTTATCGCAGGTCGGGATGGCACTGTAATATGTTTAAGAAGAAGTAGAGGAGCGTCAAGGCTGCTCGATTGTCCGCTCTGTTCCGTTATAATCGTTATTGGCCGTCTTCTATTTGGTAGCTTTCATTGTAGAGCTACATAGGTATCATCCACCCCACCAAGTCCGTCGTCGCATAACCTGCATTGAACAGTCATCGCGTTGTTATACACTCGTTTCCAGCTTTAAATTTCTTCGTCGCAATACTGAGCTTGACGGTTCGATTTGGATCCCTGTGATCCTTCAATGAGAAATATGCATCTTGATTCTACACGATAGACTATAACAAGAACGATGCGGCCGTTAATTCTTCATGTTTTGCTCCTCTCTTTCAAATCGCGGGTAGGCAAGATTGGTATACCACCAAGACCGTCTCCACAAAGGTGGAGTTATGTAGCTGCAGCAGGAGCATTTTCGAGCGGCGGTGGGCCTTCATCATCGTCGGATTCGTCCTCTCCGTCAGCACCGTCTCCCTCATCGATGTCGTCACCACCATCACCTCCTGATTCTGCCGTGTTCTTCTTTATATCAGCGAGCATCTGAACGAGTCAAAGCGTTAGAGAGAGAGAAAGGAAGAACACCAAGGCGGACGAACCTTCTCGAAGTCCATTTCGCCTCCCATACCTCCCATACCTCCCATGCCTCCCATGCCTCCCATCCCACCCATACCGCCCATGCCTCCCATGCCGCCCATGCCTCCCATACCGCCCATACCGCCCATACCGCCCATACCGCCCATACCTCCCATACCACCCATAGGGTTGAAATCGTCTTCGTCGTCTGGTTTGACGTCATCTTCTTGCTCATCCTCATCTTTCCTACATGCACGTCCATGTGAAGGTGAGTTTTCTAGGTATAATACTAGGAACTTGATCACGGAAAGTGATAATCGGACGTACCACTTGCTGAAATCTGTCTTGACCTGGTTAAGTTTGGGTCCCTTATACAAGCGCGGCCAATACTCTTCCCTCTGGTCCTTTTTGTACAGGATGAACGCGAGCGATCGTGAAGAGAACTTTTGCTTGGTTTTCTGCGAAATTTATACAGCGCGTCAACTCCAAGTTTGAGGACAGGAACACGACAGTGACTTCAGGACCCTTGGGTGGAGAGTAAGGGACCAACCTCTGGCAAGATCTCATCAGAGAACTCAAGCTTGAAGGCATAATCATGTTCTTGTATTCCTTTTGAAGCACTATGATGCAATGAGACAGGAATTAGCAGGACGAGAATGTACATGGACGAGTGGTATACATACTCTCCTGTTCGCGCCTGGAAACCGAGCCCAGTCTCAGTAAGGTCAATCTTCATCGAATCTTTGATGATATCGGGGATGTTGATCGTCAAGTAGACTATGTTCTGTCGCATCCAGGTCACGTTAGCATCATCGTTGGCGTCTGGCTCGACGAGGTTGGGTTTCCTGACGCACGACGCGTATGTTCGCACCTTTTCTGCGCCAGTCGGGTGACTGCGTTGCGCCCAAAGAACCTCAGGAAATCGTGACATGGTTTCTAGTCGTCGTAACCGAGGAAAATGTGGTCAGCGTTGGGTTCAAGTCTGGCGATTGGATGTCGCGGAAGCACTGGCAAAACAGAAAACCAAATAGAATTCCAAACAAAGCGGGTTGCTTGTGGCAATATGGCACCAGCATCGATCCTTTCAAACGAAGGATGACGTCGAATGGTCGAGCTCGCCTGAACAAAGACGCTGAGGCTTGGTTGTTGGGACGAACATGGAAAATTGAAGTCCATGCCGCCGTGTGTCGGTAGGTGTCGGACGGGAAAGACGTCTAGTACGCCTAATCTGGTGATTCATTGCATTGGGAGCCCGGACCCCGAGCCAAATCCCATAAGGTGATGCAATATTCCCGTGTGGTATATTTGTGCATATGATATATGATAGGCGCTGCGCTTGCCGCTGTCGGTCTTTCGTCCCTCGATGTCGTTGATGTAATCACGGTGTGAAATCTGTGAGTTAATTAACGGTGACCATTCCCACCAAATACGAACTCCGGTGATTCTTGGATGATTGGTAGCCGTGCGGGTACATGTGGGTGTGACTTTCCATGCTGCGGGCTGCGGCTCTAATTGTGTAGGAGACCCGCCGCCAACCGCAGCTGTATGAGGCGAGTGCGCAGTAATGGCCAGAGCGTTGCCGGACGCGATCGGATACGAAAGTAATTGGATTTCATCGCTCGAGAATTACCCATCTCCTCCATTGTCAGACACTCAGAAGTTCCGTTAAACGAAGCTCGAATGCCGTCACATTCAATTCACCTCAAACGAGAAGAAAAGTCGAGAGGAATATCAACTTACGAAGAACAAGGAGCGCAACACGTAGGACGGGACTACACAGGTCATAGTCAGTGTTTCAACAATTGCATGCATCAGATGCTTAGGGCTGGCACAAACGAAATGGACACTCGCTCGTTATATGCTTAGCTTCTCCACCGCAACAAAGAATATATATGGCTTTCTGGATTGCGAAAGCAGGGAGACGGAGGATCTCGCGAGCTAGCGATGAACATGAATATATATCGTTTATTGTCGCTGAGATATGAGTTCTTGTAGTCTCTATTTGTGCCTTTAGTATTGTATTCTGCAGGTACGTATACAGTGGTCATATCCTTTCTATCATCGGGCCTATTGTGTTCTGTTACATAGGCCGGATCTTAAGACGGCACATAGAGTTCTGCACTCACTTTGAATGGTTGTCAGGCTCGGATCTCAAGTATTACATGATGCCCATTTGCATGTGCTCTACATAATACCTTTTTGATAGCCAAGCATATCGCAGTACTTTAGCCATGTATACACGCTCCACTGCCTCAAGTCGCCAACGCCTTTGATCCAGAACTCACTTATGTCAGCGATACACGAATATGTGCATTAGTATTGGCACGTCATCCGGCAAAGGGGCCCACTATTGACCACAGCGACAATTAATGTAGTCCTGGATCGACCGAGTGGTCCGGAAGACCGCGTTTACTCTCCATCCCACTGTTCATTAGACCCTTCGAACGACTCGATGACGACTCGAACTAGACCGTACGGACTTCAGTGACATCCTTTTACTTGTCAATGTCAGTACCGGCTGTTCACACGGAGTAGTAGGGCAGTAGGAACTATCTGTATTCAAAAAGGAAATGACACGCATACAGACCCGAGTTGAGCAGCTAATGTACGCGTTGAGATCGTATCTCTCGGCCCAGAGGCGACCCGGAGGGGAGCGGTCTGTGACCCAATCAAGGCAGTTACACCACCGAGCCATGACTTACTGGTATGGAGGTGATCAGGTTCGAGTAGCGGCAACAAGCGGCTGCGGTACGAATAAAGAGACCGCGGCTGCGAGACCGGCCGGAATTCGGATTCCTCTCTCTTTGAAAGATGAGAGCACAACCCCGGGAGTACTGGACGCGCGTCCATTGGCTTCCGAACGCGAACTAGTGCATGTAAGAATGGCTCAGAATGGATAAATGGAACACCGTATTCTATGCGCCTGCGGCCAGGTGTAGTCGCTCAGATAGGCATACGTATGAGCGGTCGTGAGTTGAAATACCCAGTGAACTATCCATCATCTAGTTTGACGGGTCTGGACCCCCGACGATCGACTTGAGGACTTTCTGGCCCGAACAGGTACCTACTACAAGAATAGTGAAAGGAGATGATAAATTGCACGACTTTACGGTAGTGCCAAATACTTCTACTGCAGGTGGGCCACCTCCCGCGCTATCAGACGCTCTGCGCGCTGATCCGCTCTAAGGTCATGTTCCCGCGCTTCCATCCTCCGGCTGTTGAGATGCGTGAAGTCGGCCCTTGGTTGTACTAGTGAAAGCTTTGTTTAATAATTTGCAACAATCCCATCGGCGTGAACACTCACTCGACCAAGGAACCTGATCGTCCTTCCTCGCATTGGCCATCTCAAGCAATTTGCGGTTCTTCGGAAGCCCATAATGAAGCCCAAACCTCCTCTCAGAGCCAAACCTCAAAGCAGGGATAGCACCATGCTCCTTCAAAGGTAACTCAGCCCTTTCCTGCTTACGCTTGCGTCCCCACGACTGCTTCTTTTTCCTTGTATATGCGTCAAGGGCCTCCTGCATCTCATCCTCAGAGAGAACGGCGCGCTGGTCGGCGGGGATGCCCCACGATTGCATGGCGGAATGAAGCAGTCGCTGCCGGCTCTTGTGCGCGACCTCCTCGGCAACCTGATCCCACCGGTCCTCGAGTGGGACTTGATTTTCACGCGGTAGGACGAGGTTCCACACCCAGTGGTGGACCTCCTGCCTCGCTTTGCTGTTCGCGGGTTGCCCCTTTGCTCTCTTCAGAGCGTTACGCACTTCGACGCGGCCCTGCTCGCGTTCGAGGGCGTCACGTTCCTGGGGAGTCCTTGGTGGACGGTGAGACATTGTCTTTGTCACTCGTCCATAGTTTTCGAGCGTCGCAAGACATTCTTTGAGGAAGCTGGTCGAGTGCATTGGTGAGCCCAACGCGATCCAGTCGAAGAGTGATTACGCGTACGACTTAGAGCGGATTACGTGTTCTGGTTTTGGCGGCAGCGGCGGTTGTACTAGCAATTTCCCATGTTTCGTCTGCCCTGTCTCTGGGATTTGCTCCAGGGGGGGTGTAGTTGAAGCAGCAGAATGTTGGGGGAAATGCTGGTGTATAGCATCCCATAGTTCCTGAGTATGTAAAGGGCACCCCTTTGCAGCCAGTGTTCTTGTGACAGCCTGGAGGGCTTCTTGCGACGCTCTTCTCGGATATTTTGGAGCTATGGAAGGCTTTCCGAATCTGTTGAGCGCTGGTAATTTGACAAAGTCGGCAATACCCCTCGGCTTGACCATGATTGGCGGCGCGGGCAGGGAGTGGTCCAAGTGTGCTCTTGGACTCTAACTGCGTCGGTGCTGGACATGTACAACGCAAAGGTCGTCATCGTCGGTTCGTCTGGCGTCGGCAAGGTATACTTCATAGCTAGTTGTGCTATAGTTTGTACTGAAATTTGCCCCCAGACGAGCATACGGAGCATGGTTTGTCCGTTATCTGGCTCGGCGCTACTCAGAGCTAAACGCAACTTCAGTACACCTCTGGAAGGTTCTCAAGCGGATATAGGGCCACGATAGGCACAGACTTTGTCACCAGGACGCTTCCCCACTACGCAGACCCCGCGGAATCCGTCACTCTGCAAATATGGGTGCGTCACTTTCTCACTACTTACACCTGCCTAACATTATGATAGGACACAGCCGGCCAAGAACGATTCTCAAGTCTTGCCACCGCCTTCTTCCGCGGTGCCGACGCCGTCATCCTCGTTTTTGATGTCACCAAGCGCGATACCCTTGAGGGCTTGCGCAAGTGGTGGCAGGAGTTTGCTGAGCGCGCTCCAGTGGAGGAAGGCTATGAACACGAGTACCCCGTAATCGTGGTCGCCAACAAGACCGACTTGACACGGGCTGGCCCAGGGAACCCGACACCGCTCGAAGCTATACCTGATGAGGAAATCCACAAGTTCCTTTTGGATCTTATACCCACACCCTCTTCGAGCGGTGTATCTGCCGAGGGGGTGGGTGAGCCTGACGATCAACTGGAGCCACTGCAACTGGTCATGGATGAGCCGCAGCCGATACTGAACGGGAATGGGGACGCAAATTTGGGTAATGGATATACGTTCCCTACCACGGAGGGAGGCGACCCAGACGCCTCGAGGGCGCTCCACCCGCGAACCACCTCTATCTCGATTGTCGCAAGACCGAATTCTCGACGAAATGACTCACGCGCGAGTCAGACGCGACACGCAGGGACCATGGGCACCATAAGAACGATCTACCACACAGCGTCTTCGACCCTGCTCAACTCGGACTACTCTACGCCACCCAGCCCAACAGTAGCAGGGCTCAACTGGTCTCCGCCCGCCTCTACTAGGAACTGGCAATGGCACAGGTCCATTGGGTAGCCGGCGTCGCCAAACCTCGACCCATACAAATTCCTCTGCAACCGCTACACCGGGGATGTATCGCACCTCCTCGCACCAATCGCAGCGCCTGAGTGCCTCCTTCAACCCCCAAACTACAAACATCGGCGTCGAGACTACCTCCAATCCTGATCCCGCGTTGAAACCGCGCCCGGACCAAGGGGCGCGCTTGCTCTTCACGAGTGCAAAGACGGGCGAGGGTCTAGCGGAGATTTTCGAGTATACCGCTCGAAGGGTGGTGCAGAAGGTTGAGTGGGAGGAGGAGCAGGACCAGCTCGAATTTGGCCTTGTTGAGCCTGGACAGAGCTCGCAGGTTATGCTTAATGGCTACGGAACGCAGGATGGACTGAGGTCCAGAAAGTGGGGGTGCTGTTCATAGCGTATACGGATGGATGGAACTCTGTAGGATCTTACCGGGCTTGGAACATTTTCCCTCACTGCTCTTCTTACTATGGTTAACCCTTCCCTATCGTGTTTCAATTTCGCTTCTTGTTTGCTGATATCCCTCTTCCAC
>WNFL01289309.1_pt2 | contig 11829 bp, 10 predicted proteins | sample 5400361 | NCBI WGS metagenome assembly WNFL01 (sample SAMN13153351, study PRJNA577476) | soil metagenome | isolation source: 40 cm soil on Douglas fir-dominated hillslope | place: USA:California | collected 2013-09-17
AACGGCGGCCCTTCGTTGCTCACCGATAAGATTGCTTCATCACCCTCTTTACCGAGGCGGATTTCGATCGCGCCGTTCTTGCCGAATTCGACGGCGTTGGCAACGAGTTTGTCCAACATCTGCGCGATCAGGTCGGGGGCGCCGTCGACGATGAATTCGCCCGTGGGCCGCGCAAATGCGATGCGCGCTTCGGAATAGGCTTGGCGGTAGCCGTCCACACAGCCCGCGACCACCGCAGCGAGGTCGAAGCGTTCGCGCTCGGCGTCGGACAGGCTCTGCTCGAGGCGCGCGGCCTCGGTCATTCGCGTCAGGATCGTAGTCAGCCGCGCGAGTCCTTCCTGCGCGCGCTCCATGTAGACGCGCGAATCGTCGGGAAGTTGCGTCTGCTTCAGGTTGTCGAGCGACGAGCGCACGACGGCAATCGGCGTGCGCAGCTCGTGCGACAGGCGGCTCGCCATTTTTTCCTGGGAACTCGCATAGTCGGACAAGCGCGCGAGAACGCTGCCAAAGCTGCGCGACAGGTCGCCGATCTCGTCGATGGCCGACGAGCTTGCGAAAGGTGCGCGCACCCGTCCCTGTTCTTCGATCGCGCGTTCGGCGGCGTCGCGCAGGCGGCGGATGCGCGACGACAGCCACGTCGCATACAGCGTCAGCGCGAGCGAGCCAACGAGCAACACCGCCAGCACGATGTTGAACAGCCGCTCGAAGGCGCGATTGCGCTGCGCCAGCACCGCGTTGCCGGTCACCTCCACGACCACCGCACCCTTGACCTGGTCGCCGACCCAGATCGGATGCGCCGCGCTGACGATCACCGCTTTCGCATCCGACGTGGGCCGCCGGTCCGTCGTCAGGATGCCCGCGAGCGCGCCCTCGACATCACGGCCGTGCGGGGCTCCGCCCGTCGCCGAGTCGTCGGCAAAATCCTCGCTCGGCTGATCCAGCACCAGCGCGTACAGGCGGCCGATGGTTGCGCGCGCGAGGCGCGCCGGAAACGTTTGCGCCGGTAAATCCGCCAGCGGCGCCTTGAGCGTCCCGGCGCGCGCCAACACCGCACCATCGCGGTCGATGACCCAGATTCGCGCGGTCGTCCGCGAAAGGCCGTCGATGATCTGAGCAATCTCCGGCGAGGCCGAAGGCGGCGGCCGGTCGGCGCCCTTGGCCGACTCGTCGGCGCGTTCACGCGCAAATGGCGCAATCGGATCGGGCCGTGCCGCAAAGAGCCGCGGCCGGTCGTGCAGCGCGGTGGCGACCGCCTGCGCGGTTCCTGCGAGCGTTCGCTCCTGCGCGTCGCGCAACACGCGTTCCAGCTCGCGCACGTATTCGACGCCGAGCCACGGCAACGCCAGGAAGACGGTGAGCACGAGAAGCAGCTGCGCGCGAATCGACAGCGCAATGCGCGGGACCCTCATTCGGCGTTCCAGCGATAGCCCATGCCGTAGACGGTCGCGATGTTGTCGAACGCAGGATCGACGGCCTGGAATTTGCGCCGGATGCGCTTCACGTGCGACGTGATCGTGCTGTCGTCGACGACGATGTTGGCGTCGCGCATCAGCGCATCGCGGTCCTTCACGTGGCCGGGAAAGCGCGCGAGCGCGTGCACCATCCAGAATTCGGTCAGCGTGAGGTCGACCCGGTTGCCGCGCCAGTCAGCCGTCAGGCGCAGCACGTCGAGCTTGAGCGGCCCGCGCTCGAGGATGTCTTCGCTGACGGGCGGTGCGCTGCGCAGGTCGCTCCGCCGGAACAGCGCGGCGATCCGCGCTGCGAGGTGCGGCAGGCTCGCGTCCTTCGTGAGGTAGTCATCGGCACCCAGGCGCAAACCCGCGACGATATCGAAATCGCTATCGCGCGCGGACAGGAAGATGATCGGCAGCGTCGCCGACAGCGCGCGCAACTCGCGCGTCAGCGCAAAGCCGCCGTCGATATCGTCGCCTAAGCCGATGTCTACGAGGGCCAGATCGGGCAGCCGCGTGCGAAACGCGTTCAACGCATCCGTGCGGTTGGAGTAGGTCGCGACTTCGTAACCTTGCCGGCGCAGCGCGTCCGCGTAATTGGCGCGGATCGCAGGCTCGTCCTCGACGATGGCGATGCGTTTCATGGCCCAAGCGACTATACCGCAGCCCTTTGGACCCCCACGCTTGCGGCCGCGGAAACTTAAGGCCGCAAGCGTGGGGGTCCAACCATTGCCATCGGTTTGCCCGAATTCTTCGCTGGATTGCCTCATTGCGCCCCCGCCGCCGCCGCAATGCGCGCGCGAAATGGGCTCCGAGGGTGGCGAGACGCCGGCGGACGCCGCCTTCGAGGTCGACTCCCCATCCGCTGACGCTGAACCGGGAAGGAAGAAGCCGCCATGCCGCAAGCCGATCGGGTCGAAGTGAACGGGATCCCGCACAACGAATGGCGAACCTTGGGGCGGCTGGCGCTCGAGAGTGTGGCCACCGGGCTCTTCGTGAGCCTCGTGCTCGCCCTCGCGGTGTTCATCGTGAGTTTCGAAGCCAAAGCGGCGGGCACTGGCGACCCGGGTCAGGGCACGCTGCTGCTTCGCGACGACGCGGGCGCCCGCGCCGCGGCCCCGCTGCTCCTCACGGACGTGCACATGGACGTGAGCGGCCTGGTCGCGCGCGTGCAGGTGCGCCAGCGCTTTGTGAATCCGACCGCGCAATGGCGCGAAGGCGTGTACGCGTTCCCGCTGCCGGAAAAAGCCGCCGTCGACCACCTGACGATGCACATCGGCGAGCGCGTGATCGAGGGCCTGATCAAAGAGCGAACCGAAGCGCGCCGCACTTACGAAAATGCGAAAGCGGAGGGGCGCAAGACGACGCTCGTCGAGCAGGAACGTCCGAACATGTTCACGACGAACGTGGCGAACATCGGGCCAAACGAGGAGATCGTCGTCGCAATCGAGTACGAGGAGACCCTGCGCTACGACGATGGTTCGTTCCGGCTGCGCTTCCCGCTGGCCATCACGCCGCGCTACATCCCGGGACTACCCGTCGAATCGGCTGGCGGCGGCGCCGGTTGGTCGCCCGCGACGCAGCAAGTGCTCGATGCCGACCGCGTGACGCCCCCCTATGTGAACGCGCGCGAAGGCTATGTGAACCCGGTGACCATCGCGATCGACCTGAACGCGGGCTTTCCATTGGCAAAGCTTGCGAGCAGCTACCACGCGATGAACATCGTCGAGCATCCGGGGAATCGCTATCGACTGACGCTCGACGGCGGACCGGTTCCCGCGGCGCGCGACTTCGAGCTCGTCTGGACGCCGGATGTCGGCGCGGCGCCGGGGGCCGCGCTCTTCACCGAAACCAAAGGTGACAAGACGTATGCGCTGCTGATGGCGCTGCCACCGACCGCGCCGGACGCGCCGGCGACGCGTGTGCCGCGCGAGATCACCTACATCATCGACACGTCGGGCTCGATGGAAGGCGTGTCCATTACGCAGGCCCTCAACGTGATCGAATTCAATTCGACGAGCACGCCGCTCTTTTCCGCCCCGATGCCGCTCGATCCGGCGACGCTCTCGCGCGCGAAGCAGTTCGTCGGCGCGCTGCGTGCGCGCGGCGGAACCGAAATGCTGCCGGCGCTGAAGATCGCGTTGGCCGGCGATCGCGAGTCGCCCCTCGTGCGGCAGGTCGTGTTCCTGACCGACGGCGCTGTCGGAAACGAAGACGAGATTCTGCGCCTCGTCCACGACAAGCTGGGCGACCGTCGCCTGTTCACGATCGGCATCGGCCCATCGCCCAATACGTTCTTCCTGACCAAGGCGGCGCAGTTCGGACGCGGCACGTTCACGTTCATCGGCGACGTGCGCGAAGTGAAGGAGAAGATGTCCGCGCTCTTCCGCAAGCTCGAAAGCCCGGCGCTGACAGACATCGTCATCGACTGGCCCGGCGGCGCCGACGCATGGCCGCGGCTCGTGCCGGATCTGTACGCAGGCGAGCCGCTCGTCGTAACCGCGCAATTTCCGGCCGGCACGATGCAAGGCAACGTCGCAATCTCCGGCACGCGCGCCGCCTCGCAGTGGCAAAAGCTGCTGCCGATCGCCGTCGGCGCGCCGGAACCCGGCGTGGCCGTGCTCTGGGCGCGCGCGAAAATCGACGCGCTCATGGATGCCGGCCGGCAAGGCGCTCCCGAACCGGACATTCCCAATGCCGTGCTCGACGTCGCGCTCACGCACCATCTCGTCAGCAAATACACGAGTTTGATTGCCGTCGACGTGACGCCGACCAAGCCCGCCGGCGTCGACAGCGTCAAGAGCGCGCTGCCCGGCAACGTGCCCGAAGGCCTGACCGGCTTCGATCAACTGCCGCGCACGGCGACACCGGCAGCGCTGCTGATCGTCATCGGTTTCCTGCTGTTGCTCGCTGCGGCGGCGATGGCGTTCGCGCGCCGTTGTGCTCCATTGCGGGGGATCTGATCATGGCCACGGCTGCCGAGCGGGGAGGACCTTTCGGCCGGAACGACCGCGAGGCGCGCAATTGGATGCGCGCGTCCGCACCGGGTATCGCATTCCGGTGCCGGCCGGCCGAGTCTTCCCCGCTCGGCAGCAGACCGCCAACGCAGCGCACGCGCCCGAATCCACGCAAACGCTGGTTGCTCGTCGCCTGCATCGTGCTCGCGGCGTGCGCCGGGGCCGCGAGTTTAGGCAACGGCTTGTACATTTATGCGAAAGCGCGCGTGGCGCAGGTGCTGCTGCATTCCGCGTGGGTGGAGACCCAGGCGACGGGTGGCGCAATCAAGCCGTGGCCGTGGGCCGACACGCATCCGGTGGCGCGCCTCAAAGCGCCATCGCAGGATGCCGACCTGCTCGTGCTCGCGGGCGCGTCGGGACGCACACTGGCGTTCGGACCGGGGCACCTCGATGGCTCGGCCGCGCCGGGAGACGCGGGCAACGCGGTCATCACCGGGCATCGCGACACGCACTTTCGCTTTGTCGGGCGCCTCACGCCCGGAGACCCGCTGGCTGTGGAGCGCGCCGACGGCTCGCAGCGGCACTTCGCGGTGCGGCGAATCTACGTCGCGGACTTTCGCGAACTCAACATTCCCCGCGACACGCGCGTGCCGACGCTGACGCTCGTCACGTGCTATCCGTTCGACGCAATCAACCCGGGCGGGCCCCTGCGGTACGTCGTTGTCGCCGAGGCAACGTGATCCGCGATCGCTTCGCGGCCGCGGGGCGAAGACTTCAGCCGCCGCTGGCGCCGCGAGGAAGCTGGGTATTGGGCGGCAACTGGATCGATTGGGCGTCCCCGGACTTCGCGCCCGAATCCTTCGATGGGATGTTGCTTCCGGTCCGGTAGGTTTTCTGTTCATACGGTTCGCGCGCGATATCCGGTGGCAGGGCGGCGCATCCGGCGACGAGAATCGAACACAGCACTAGGACCAGGGCTTTCATTGGAATGAGCACTCCCCGCAGGTTATCCCGCGCAATTATCGTGGTGGAACGACGCGGAATGATACCGGCGGACGTAACACTGCGCCAGTGACTACCGACGAACCGGAGGAAAAATGGTGTGACCGCTGCGCCCGCGAGGACGAACGGGCAGACGCGGCCGCCCTTACCGGATCAGGCCGACCGCCCGCAACAACGCTGTGAGTCCCGCCCACAGCGCGACAGCGATCACCATGCCGATGAGCGCCGCGACAATGGCGCTGAGCGTTCCAGCCCAGCCGATGCTTGTCACGAGCGCCCACGCGGCAAATCCGCCGAGGCCGCCGCAGATGAGGATACCGATGACACTCCAGACGATGGCCATGCGAACTCCCGCAGTCGCCTGTAGTATAAATGCGGGCGGGTGTAACGCGTCTTGATCCGGCGCAGGCTCCTAAAATGAACGATTCCGGCAACTTCGATGTCTCTCCCGCCCGCCCCGCGGTGCGCGCGTTGGTCGCCTCGCAGATCCGCGAGGTCGCCAACGCCGGTCTCGACGATGCCGACGTGCTGCCGTTCTGGTTCGGCGAACCGGACGAGGTGACGCCGGCGTTCATTCGCGACGCCGCGGCGAGTTCGCTTGCGCGCGGCGAGACGTTTTATTCGCAGAATTTCGGCATCCCCGAGTTGCGCGATGCGATCGCGGCGTACGTTGCAAGGCTGCATCGGCCAACGTCGGCGGGCCAGGTTGCGGTCACCTCGTCCGGCATGTCGGCGCTCATGTTGACGGTGGAAGCGCTGGTCGCGCCCGGCGATCGCGTCGTCGTCGTCACGCCGCTGTGGCCCAACCTCATCGAAATTCCGAAGATCCTGTCGGCGAATGTCGTCTGCGACGCCGGCGACCCGCGTGCTGATGATCAACTCACCGAACAATCCGACCGGATGGACGATCGATCGGGCGGACCAGCAGGCGATCCTCGCGCATTGCCGCCGCCACGGCATCTGGATCGTCGCCGATGATGTCTACGAGCGGCTGGTCTACGATGGAAGCGACTGCGCGCCGTCGTTCCTCGATCTCGCCGCGCCCGAAGACCGCGTGATCAGCACCAACAGCTTCTCGAAGGCGTGGCTCATGACCGGCTGGCGGTTAGGCTGGATCGTCGCGCCCGATGCGCTGATGCCCGACTTGGGCAAGCTGATCGAGTACAACACGTCGTGCTCGCCGGTCTTCGTGCAGCGCGCCGCCGTCGTCGCGATCACGGACGGCGACCCGACGATCGCACACACGCTCGCGCGCTATTCGGCAGCGCGCGATTTCCTGGTGCCGGCGCTGGCGCGCCTGCCGCGTGTCGAGGTGGCGCCTCCCGCGGGGGCGATGTATGCGTTCTTTCGCGTGGAGGGCGTCGATGACAGCCTCGAATTCTGCAAGAGGCTCGTTCGCGTTCGGGCCGGAGGGCGAGGGCTTCGTTCGCTGGTGTTTTGCGTCGAGCCAGGCGCGTCTCATCGACGGCGTCGGCCGCCTCGAGCGATTCCTAAGCGCACCACGCTAACGATCGGGAAACGCGCGCTCCCACTCTTCGCGGTCGAAGCCGACGATGAGGCCCTGCTCGGTTTCCATGACCGGCCGCCTGATCGACGTCGGATTCTCGAGCATCATCGCGATGGCGGCCGAGGCGTCGGTCACCGCGGCCTGTTTCTCCGGCGGCAATTTCTTCCACGTCGTCCCGCGGCGGTTGAGCAGCGTCTGCCAGCCGGCCTCGGCACACCTCCCCGTGAGCTGCTCGCGCAGCGGCGGCGTCTTCTTGAAGTCGACGAAACGATAGGCGATGCCGTGGTCCGACAGCCAGGCGCGCGCAGTCTTGATCGTGTCGCAGTTGGTGATGCCGTACATTCGCATCAATGTTTTTCCTTCGGTGAACGGGCAGGCGCCCCCTTGCGCTCCGGACCCTGAAACCGACGCCCGCTGCCTAGTTCTAAGTGTACGCGCTTTGGCAAGCACCCGTGCTTAGGACGCTTCGCCGCCTTGCGCAAACAATCGGCGGGGCGGTATAAGACCAAGCTTCGGTCATCTGGAACGCCGTCTCCCGAAATGTCGATCCGTTCGCGCCGCTTCATGGCGATTACGCTGGCGATGGCCTGCCTGCTCGGAATCGCATTGCCCGCGAAATCGGCGGACATGGCCAAGACGCTCCGCGTCGCGTTCCGAGACGCGGAGACCGGATTCGATCCGCAAGCTGTTAGCGATATTTTTTCGTACGCGGTCATCGGCGCGATCTTCGATCCGCTGTACGCCTACGACTATTTCGCGCGGCCCGTGCGCCTCACTCCGAATACGGCCGCGGCGCTTCCGGAGGTCACCGACGAAGGACGCACCTACACGATCAAGGTCAAGCCGGGAATCTACTTTGCGTCGGATCCGGCCTTCAAGGGCAAACGGCGCGAACTGACCGCCGAAGATTACGTCTACAGCATCAAGCGCATCTTCGATCCGAAGGTCCGATCTTATTGGGTCTATTTTTTTGAAGGTAATCTGGTCGGCCTCGACGACGCGCTTGCCGCCGCGCGAAAGGGTGGTGCCCTCGATTACGGCGCCAAAATCGAGGGTCTGCAGGCGATCGACCGGTACACGCTGCGGATCCGGTTCCAGCGGCCCAATTACGGCTTCGAATGGTGGCTCGCGAATCCCCAGCTTGCTGCTGTGGCGCACGAAGTGGTGGACGCGTACAAGGACGGCTCGAATCGCGTGATGGAGAATCCGGTGGGGACCGGAGCGTACCGGCTCAAGGCGTGGACGCGCGGGCAACGCATCGTCCTCGAAGCCAACCCGGATTACCGCGAGGATATTTTCCCGGCGCCGGGACCCGGGAGCACCGCGGCGGACGCGGCAATGGCCAAGGGACTCATCGGCCGCAAGCTTCCGCTCGTCGGCAACGTCGATATCAGCATCATCGAAGAGGCGCAGCCGCAACTGCTCGCCTTCGATTCCGGCAAGCTCGACTATTACGTCATGGACCCGCCGACGCTCGCACCCAATGTCCTCCGCGGCACCGAGCTCAAACCCGAATATGCCAAACGCGGTGTCGTCCTGCACCGCGAAATCGAGCCGGCAATTTCGTTCCTTTTCTTCAACCTCGACAACCCGCTGGTGGGCGGGTACACGCCGGAGAAGCTCGCGTTGCGGCGTGCAATCAGCATGGGCTACGACCGTGCGACCGCAATCGCGCAGTTGCTGAATGGCCAGGGAATTCCCGCAACCCAGTTAGTTCCCCCGTCGCTGTACGGCCACGACCCGAAATATGTCGCGCGCTATGGCTACGATCCCGTCGCGGCGCGCGCGCTGCTCGACAAGTTCGGATACAAGGATCGCGATGGCGATGGCGTTCGCGAGCTGCCGGATGGGAAGCCGCTGACCATCGTTCTCGCCTCGACGACGGACACCGCCGCGCGGGCGCGAGACGAACTGTGGAAGCGCAACATGGATGCTTTGGGCCTTCGCGTCACGTTCCTCAAGAACAAATGGCCCGAGTTGAACAAGATGTCCGAAGCCGGGCAGCTCATGATGTGGGGGTTAGGATGGACGAGCGGCGTCCCCGACGGCAGCGACTTCTACAGCTATTTCTACAGCAAGAACATCGGCACGTCGAACGATGCGCACATGCGGCTGCCCGCCTTCGACGCGTTGTATGAAAAGTCGCGCAGATTTCCCGACGGGCCGCAGCGGACGGCGATCTTCGATGAAATGAACGATCTCGTCTTCAACTACGCGCCGTGGATCCTCACCTACTATCCGATCAAGAACGTGCTGGCGCAGCCGTGGCTCAAAGGCTACAAGCTGAACACGTTCGTCGAGCAGCAGTGGCGCTATCTGGACGTCGGAGCCCATCCATGACCCTGGCGCATCAGTGCGGTACCGGCCGCGCCACGCCTCCGGAAAAGTCCCACGCCCGTCCGGGGGCGGCCGCCAGCAGCGCCTTCGTGTAGTCGTTCTGAGGGTGGGCGAACACATCGCTCACCGTGCCGTACTCCACGACGCGTCCCTTGGACATCACCGCGACGCGATCGCATACCTGCGCGGCCACGCGCAGGTCGTGCGTGATGAAGAGCATCGCGAGATTCAAGCGCTGCCGGATTTCGTCGAGCAGCGCCAGCACTTGCGCCTGGACGGAAACGTCGAGCGCGGAGACGGCCTCGTCGGCGATCAGCAGGTCCGGTTCCATCGCCAGCGAGCGGGCGATGCAGATGCGCTGCCGCTGGCCGCCCGAGAACTGGTGCGGAAACCGGTCGAGCGACTTGGGGTCGAGCCGGACCAATTCCATCAGCTTGCGAGCGCGATCCATGGCGTCGGCGCCCGTCGCGCCATAGTTCATCGGCCCTTCGACGATCGCCTCCCCCACCGTCCGGCGCGGATTGAGCGAGCGATAAGGATCCTGGAACACGATCTGCACGCGGCGCCGCAGCGCCCTCAATTGCGCGCGCGAGATCGATGCAAAGTCGGTATCGCCGATCACGATGCGTCCGCGTGAAGGCTCGATCAGCCGGGCGATGCAACGCGCAACGGTCGACTTGCCGGACCCGGTTCTCCCTGCCGTATCTCCAGCGTCACATCGGCCGCCGCCGCGACGACGTGCTTCGGCGGACCGAACCAGCCGCGGTCCGCGTAGGTCTTCGAAAGATCGTCGGCTTTCATCACCACGGGCGCCGTCACCGGATTTCGATGCCTGGGAATGAGGCTCGGCACCGAGCCGATCAGCATCCGCGTGTAGTCGTGCTTGGGCGCGGTCAGGAGGTCGCGGGTGCGCCCGACCTCCACGACTTCTCCTCCGCGCAGGACCGCGACGCGGTCGGCGATCTCGGCGACGACGCCGAAATCGTGCGTGATGAAGAGCACGCCGGTGCCGTGCTCGCGCTGCAGGTCGCGGATCAGCGCGAGGATCTGCGCCTGCGTCGTCACGTCGAGCGCGGTGGTCGGCTCGTCGGCAATCAGCAGCGCGGGTTCCAGCACCAGCGCCATCGCGATCATGATCCGCTGCCGTTGCCCGCCGGAGAGCTGGTGCGGGAACGACGCGACCATTCGCGCATGCTCGGGCAACTGCACGGCGCGAACGATGTCCTGGATCTTCTCTCGGCGCGCGCGCGGCTGTAACGTCGTGTGCGTCGCCAGCACTTCGTCGATCTGGTCGCCGCAGCGCATGACGGGATTGAGCGCGGTCATGGGCTCCTGGAAGACCATCGACATCCGCGTGCAGCGCAATTCGCGCAACCGCGCCTCGTCGGCCGCAAGAAGATTCTCGCCGGCCAGCCTGATTTCGCCTTCCGTGGCCGCAAGAGCTTTCGGCAACAATCCCATGATCGAATGCGCGATAACACTCTTGCCCGATCCCGACTCGCCGACAAGGCAGACGATTTCGCCGCGGTCGACGGTCAGATTCACGCCGTCGACCGCACGAAGGCGATCCGCGCCGGTCGGAAGCGTGACGGTCAATCCGCGGATGTCGAGCACAGGCGTACTCACAGTCGCTTGCTCATGCGCGGGTCGAGCGTATCGCGAAGGCCATCACCCAGCATGTTCACGGCCAATACGGTCAGCGCGAGGAAGATGCCCGGATAGAGGATGTTGTGGGGGAACACCCGGAACAGCGTGCGCCCTTCCGCCATGATGTTGCCCCATGTGGGCGTCTCCGGCGGAATACCGACGCCCAGGAACGACAGGATCGCCTCGATCAGGATCGCCGAAGCGGCGATGTACGTCCCCTGCACGACGAGCGGCGCGATCGTGTTGGGCAGCACGTGCCGGACGAGCAGCAGCGGTGTCGGTGTGCCGACGGAAATCGCGGCCTCCACGTACGGTTCCTCGCGGATCGACAGCACGACCGAGCGTACGAGCCGCACGACACGCGGAATTTCCGGGACGACGATCGCGATGATAACGGCGGCCAAACCCGCTTTCGACAGCGACACGACCGCGATCGCGAGCAGTATCGCGGGAATCGCCATCAACCCGTCCATCACTCGCATCGCGATGGCGTCGAGCCAGCGGATGTAGCCGGATACAAGACCGATGAAAAGCCCGATCGCGATGCTGATCACGGCGACGGCGGCGCCGACCAGCAGCGACGCGCGTGCGCCATAGACGACCCGGCTGTAGATATCGCGACCGAGCGAATCGGTGCCCATCCAGTGCGTGATCGTCGTCTTCGTGCCGTCGTCGCGGCGCACGGTTTCCTCGGTACCCGGCTTTTTGTTGCGATAGACGGGATTGATTTCGCCGGGATTGATCGACGTGAGCAGCGGCGCGGCGAGCCCTATGACGAGGATCAGCGCAAGGATCGTCGCGCCGATCGCGGCCGCCGGATTCTTCCACAGACGCCGCAACGCGCCCGGTTTCGGTGCCGGCGGCGGCCCAGGTGGGGCTTCGAGACCGAGGGCGTCGGCGGTCGCGCTCAATACCGGATTCTCGGGTC
>WNFL01171315.1_pt1 | contig 11828 bp, 11 predicted proteins | sample 5400361 | NCBI WGS metagenome assembly WNFL01 (sample SAMN13153351, study PRJNA577476) | soil metagenome | isolation source: 40 cm soil on Douglas fir-dominated hillslope | place: USA:California | collected 2013-09-17
CCTTGATCGAGGCTCCGGACCGCTCCACCCCTTCGTCGACCAGCTCGAACATCGCCGTCCCCTCCCTGTTCCGGTGCTAGACCAGTTCCTCGATCCAACGTCGAAGCCCTACCGAAATACGGCCGAACAACCCCTCTCCCGCCACGTGCGCCTTGGCGTCGCTCCAGAATGCGTGCAGCGCCAGTCCCACCCCCGTCGCGAACCGGGGGTCCGAAATCGCTTCCACCATCCCGGTAACGCCGGTGGGGATTCCCCGGCGCACCGGCAGGTCGAAGACCTGCTCCGCCAGCTCCGGCATGCCCATGAGCGACGAGGCGCCTCCGGTAAGCACCACGCCGGCGCCGAGCAGGTCGGCGATGTGGTTCGTGCGGATCTCCTTCTTGCTCAGCTCGAAGATCTCCTCGATACGCGGCTCGATCATCATGGCGAGCATGTGCCGCGACACCTCGCGGTCCGAGGGCGCACCCGCTTCCCAGCTTCAGAGCCTCCGCGCGCTCCACCGGCGTGCGGAGGCCGATCGCGAGGTCGTTCGTCACGTTCGACCCGCCTAGCCCGATCACAGCGGTGTGGCGGATCGATCCCTCGAAGAAGACCGCCACATCCGTCGTCCCGCCCCCGATGTCCAGGAGGGCCACGCCCAGGTCCCGCTCGTCGGAGGCGAGCACGGCGTTCGCGGAGGCCAGGGGCTCCAGCACCAGCTCCTCCACGTGCACCCCCGCGCGCTCCGCGGCGCGGATCACGTTCCGGCACGCGGAGGCGGCGCCGGTGATGATGTGGGCTTCGGCCTCCAGGCGGACCCCGCACATCCCGACCGGATCGCGGATCCCCTCCTGGTCGTCCACGATGAACTCCTGGGGCAGGACGTGGAGAATCTCCCGATCGGCGGGAATGGCGACGGCCTTGGCCGCCTCGATCACGCGCGCCACGTCGTGCGGACGGATCTCGGAGTCCTTCCGCGACACGGCGATGACGCCGCGGCTGGTCAGCCCGCGGATGTGATCGCCCGCGATCCCGGCCCAGACGCTCTTCACGGCGCGCCCCGAGGACCGCTCCGCCTCCTCCAGCGCGTGCTGGATGGAAACGACGGTTTTCTCGAGATTAACCACGACGCCTCGCTTCAGTCCGTCGGACGGAGCGGTCCCCACGCCGATGATGCAGAGCCTGCCCGCCTCGTCCGCCTCGGCGACGATGGCGGTGATCTTGGTCGTGCCGATGTCGAGCCCCGCGTAGATCTTGGCTTCCATTCGTCTCCTCCTGCGGCCCGACTACACTTTGCCCGGCGGACCGGGACTCACGGATCCTTCGCTGCTCGCGACCTTTTCCGGACCGAACCGCACGATCACCTGTCCGCGGTAGCGCGCGTCCAGCACGAGGACGCGGCGGTCCCGCTCGCGCACGTCCCGGAGCGTGGCGGCCACGGCGCGGAGCGCGGAAAGCGTCACGCGCTCAGGATCGACCACGATCGGAATCTGATCGCGGGACGTGCGCAGCACCGCTCGGCCGGGCGTCTCGGCCGCGATCTCGGAGATCTCGGTGACCAGCCCCACCTCGGGCGCTTCCATGAGGCGCACCAGGCGGAGCAGGTCTTGAAGCCGCTGTCCCGGGATGCGCGTGCCGGGGGCGCCGCCCTTGACGGCCAGGCCGGTCACCACGGGCCGGTCGGGGATGAGCCCTCTGCGGAGCGGCGTCAGCACCGTCCCCTCCGCGTCCACCTCGAGAAGCGTCCCGGTGTTCACGAGCACGAACGTCCGCCGCTCCGTGACCCGCACGGCCAGGCGTCCCGGCGTGCGCGTCACGCGCACCGCCTCGACCCTCGCGTTCTTCCGGAGCGCGTCGGCGATGGCCTCCGGGGAAATAAGAAGCAGGTTGTCCCCCTCCCGCACGGGAATCCGGGAGCGGATCTCATCCGGCGCGAGATAGAGAAGGCCGGTGACCTCGACGGCGTGCACTTGAAACGGCGGAAGCGAGCCCAGCGCGCGCGCCGCGGGGCGAGCGAGCAGCGGGCCCACCAGGGCGGCGATCGCGGCCAGAAGCGCCGCGAGGAGGATGCGCCGCCGGCGGCGCTTCAGGGCCGGCTTCTTCCACGAGGGGAGGCTCCGGTACCCGGCTCTCATCGCTGCCTCGCCACGGCGGGTGCGCCTTCGGATTCCGCGAGGAGGATTTCGCCGACGCGGAAGACGTCCCCGGCCCCGATCGTGAGGAAGAGATCTCCGTCGCGCACCAGGCCGCGCGCCACGCGGGCGGCTTCACCGTAGTCGGCGGCCTGCTGCACCGCCAGACCGCACGCGGCCCGGATCCGCTCGGCCAGGGACTCGGACGTGACGCCGGGGATGGGCGCCTCTCCGGCCGGATAGATCGGGAGAATCACCAGCTCCGTGACGCCGCGGAACGCCGTCGCGAAGCGGTCGGCGAGGGCGTGCGTGCGCGTGTATCGGTGCGGCTGGAAGACCGCGATGATGCGGCGGCCGTAGGTCTTTTCCAGCGCCGCCATGGCGGCCTCGATCTCGGTCGGATGATGCCCGTAGTCGTCCACCCACGCCGCGCCCAGGATGTCGGTGCGGCGCTCCAGCCGGCGCCTCACGCCGCCGAAGCCCCGCAATGCGCCGCGGATGGCCGCGATGGGGACGCCCAGCTCCCATCCCGCCGCGATCGCGGCCAGCGCGTTCCGGGCGTTGTGGGCCCCGGCGACCGTGAGCTCGATCCACCCCTCCGGCTCCCCGCGCACGAAGAGCTGGAAGCGGACGCCGGACGGACCCACGTCCAACTCCCGTCCCTCGAAATCGAGCCCGGGCGTGAAGCCGTACGTCAGCGCGCGCCGCTTCGCCCGCGAGCGGATGGTGGCCGCGTTCGGATCGTCCCCGGGAAGGATGATCGTCCCGTAGAACGGGATCCGGTTCACGAAGGCGGTGAAGGCCAGCTGCACCCCCTCGAGAGACTTGTGATAGTCGAGATGCTCGGCGTCGATGTTGGTGATCACCGCGATCGTGGGCGCGAGGTAGAGGAACGATCCGTCGCTCTCGTCCGCCTCGGCGACCAGGAACGGCCCCTGCCCCAGCCGGGCGTTCGCGCCGATGGTCTTCAGCCGTCCGCCCACGATGACCGTGGGGTCCAGCCCGCCGTTCGCGAGAATCTCCCCGATCATGGACGTGGTCGTGGTCTTCCCGTGCGCCCCGGCCACCGCCACCGAGTACTTGATCCGCATCAGCTCGGCGAGCATCTCCGCGCGCGGGATCACCGGGATGCCCAGCGCCCGCGCCCGCCGGATCTCGGGGTTCGCGTCCGGAATGGCGGTCGAGCAGACCACCACGTCGGCGCCCACGACGTTCGCCGCGTCGTGGGCCGTGGCGATCCGCGCGCCCAGCTCGCGAAGCCTGGCCAGGACCTCGCTCTCCTTGGGATCGGAGCCGGTCACCTCGTACCCCAGATTCAGCAGCACCTCGGCGATGCCGCTCATCCCGCTCCCGCCGATTCCCACCAGGTGGATCCTCCGGATGCGCCCGTACATGCCTCTAGGTCGCCCGCTCGGACGGCGGCGAGCCGGCCAGGGCCTCGATCGAGGTGACCAGCCGCTCGGCCGCGTTCGTCCGCGAGAAGGCCCGCGAGTTCCGCGCCATGCGCCGGAGCCTCGACTCGTCCTGGAACAGATGGATGATCCGACGCGCCAGGTCGTCCGGCGTGAGCTGGTCGTCGCGGATGATCTCGGCGGCGCCGCGCTCCGCCAGCCCCCTCGCGTTGATGGTCTGGTGGTCGTGCGTGGCGTGGGGATACGGGATCAGGATCGCCGGGACGCCGCACGCGGTCAGCTCGGCGATGGTCATGGCTCCCGCGCGGCAGACTGCTAGGTCGGCCACCGCGTACGCCTTCTCCATGTGGTCGACGTAGGGCATCACGTGGACGGGCAGCGACAGTCCGCGCACCCGCTCGCGGAGGGCCGGAGCGTCGTCCTTCCCCGTCTGCCACAGCACTTGCAAGTTCGGGATGCGCGTCAGGCGAGGCAGCGCGTCCTGGAACGCGCGGTTGATGCTGGCCGCGCCCCGGGAGCCCCCGAACACGAGGAGCGTGCTCATCCTCGGGTCCAGCCGCAGCGACTCGTAGGCGCTCATGCGATCCTGGCGTAGGAGCGAGCGCCGGATCGGATTCCCGGTCACTTTCAGGTTGTCCCGTCTGCGGAAGTAGCTCCGCGATTCCACGAAGGAGATGTGCACCTCGTCCGCGATCAGGTTGAGCCACCGGTTGGTCGCGCCCGGGACCGAATTCTGCTCCTGGACCACCACCGGAACGCCGCGCAGCTTCGCCATCAATCCCACCGGGCCGCTCACGTAGCCGCCCGTGACCACCACCACGCTCGGCTTGAGCTCGCGGAGGAGCGCCGAGGCCTACACCAGGCTCTGGACGGCGGCCACGATCGCGCGCACCAGGCCGAAGCCGATCCGCCTCGGAATTCCGCGCGCGGCGATGGTCCGCAGCGAAAACCCCGCCTGCGGCACCGCCGTGCTCTCGAGCCCGCGCGTGGTCCCGACAAAGACGACCTCCGAGCCGATGGCGATTCCCGGATAGACGTGGCCGCCCGTCCCGCCCGCCGCGATCATCAGGCGGAGCGGAGCCGTGCTATCGGCGACCCCGGCGTCTGCCTCCGGGCGGCCGGATGACCGGGGACGTCCCATACCCGGTCTCCATTTGATTTGCGATGTTGAGGAGGACACCCATACCCCCCAGGTTGACGACGAGGGCCGAGCCCCCGTAGCTGACGAATGGAAGCGGCAGCCCGGTAGTGGGGATCACCCCGGTGACCACCGCGATGTTCATCGCGACGTAGACCGACAGATTGACCGTGAGGCCGGCGGCGAGCAGGTAGCCGAAGCGGTCCGGCGCGCCGGCGGCGATCTTGAGTCCCCGGAGAAAGATGATCGAGAACAGGACCAGCACGCCCGCCGTGCCCCACAAGCCCAGCTCCTCTCCGATCACGGCGAAGATGAAGTCCGTGTGCGGATCGGGGAGGAAGAAGACCTTCTGGAGGCCGTGGCCCGGTCCCGCTCCCAGCACGCCGCCCGAGCCCAGAGCCAGGATCGACTGCGAGACTTGCCAGTTCTTGCCGAGCGCGTCGGCCCGCCCGTGGCCCCAGCGCGCCAGCCACCCCTGGACCCGCTCCATCATGTACGCGTTGTGGGAAACCGCGAGAGCCGCGACCACGATTCCGGCGGCGACCAGGAGCGCCAGGTGGCGCCTTCGCGCGCCCGAGAGAAGCAGCATGACAAGCCCCGTCGCCAACAGCGCGATCGTGCTTCCGAGATTGGGCTGAAGCAGGATCAAGAACGCCATCAGCCCCAGCACGAGCATGGCCGGGAGAACTCCCTCCTTGAAGGAGGCCATCCGCTCCCCCTTCCGATCGAGGAGCTTGGCGAGGTAGACGACGCAGGCGACGCGCGCGATCTCGGTGGGCTGGATCGTGACCGTGGCAACCGAGAGCCAGCGGTTCGCCCCGCGCACCGCGCCCCCGACCGCGAGGAGGACGCCCAGGAGGAGCAAGGTGCCTCCCAGGGCCCAGGGCGCGACCTTGCGCAGCAGGTGGTAGTCGGTGCGCGCCAGGATCACGAGGACGATCCCTCCCAGGATCACGCGGACCAGGTGGCGCTTCAGGAAGAAGGTCTCCGATTGGTAGCGGAGCGCGGCGAGGCTCGCGCTGGACGAGAAGACCATGACCAGACCCAGGGCGACGAGGCAGACCACCGGCACGATCAGGGTGAGATCGGGCCGCCGCGCGCGGTCGAGGACCAGGCTCACGGCTTCACCCGCGCGGCGCCACGCGAAAGCTCGTGGACCGCCGCTTCGAAGCGCGCGCCGCGCTCCTCGAAGTTCCGGAACATGTCATACGAGGCGCAGCCCGGAGAGAGGAGCACGATGCCGCCCGGAGGCGTGTCGGCGCGCGCCATCCGGACCGCGTCCTCCAGCGTGGCCGCGCGCGTCGCGGGGACGTGCGGCCAGGCTTTCTCCAGCACCGGCGCCGCCTCTCCGAGGTAGATCGCGCGGCGCACCTTCTCCATCACCAGCGGCGCGATCGCGGGGAAGTCGCCGTTCTTGTCGCGCCCACCCGCGATGAGCGTGAGGGGAACGTCGAACGATTCCAGGGCCCGCTTCATCGAATCCACGTTGGTCGCCTTCGAGTCGTTCACGTAGCGGACCCCGTCGATCTCGGCCACCAGGGTGAGCCGGTGCGGGAGCCCGTGGAAATCGCGCAGCGCGGACGCGATCGCGCGCTCGGGGATGCCGACCGCGAGCGCGGCGGCGGCGGCGGCGGCCATGTTCTCGGTGTTGTGCGGCCCCTTGAGCCGCGCGTCGTCGCGGCGGATCAGCGACCCCTCTCGCCCCTCGAAGCGAAAGCGCAGGGAGCCTCCCTGCTCCCAGACGCCGTCGCCCGTGGGGTCGGTGAACCCGAACCATAGCGGCTTCGAGCGCATCGGCCGGAGCAGCGCGACCAGCCGGGGGTCGGCGAGCGGCTGGACGCGGTAGTCGTCCTCGGTCTGGCGCGCGAAGAGGCGGGCCTTGATCGCCGCATAGCGATCGATGGTGCCGTGGCGGTCCAGGTGGTCCGGCGTCACGTTCAGGATCACGCCGACCTTCGGACGGAACCGCTCGCAGGCCTCGAGCTGGAAGCTGGAGACCTCGACGACGAGAAGCCCCTCCTCGGGCACCGACTCGGCGCGCTCGGAGAGCGCGGTGCCGATGTTGCCGAGTACCTCCGTGGGGCGCCCCGCCGCCCGGCCGATGGCGCCCAGGAGCTCGACCGTCGTGCTCTTTCCGTTCGTGCCGGTAACGGCCACGACGGGAGCGCGCGCCACCGCGAAGCCCAGCTCGATCTCCGCGACGATCGGGATCCCGCGCCGCTCGGCCTCCCGGAAGATCGGCAGGTCGAGCGGAACGCCGGGGCTCACCACCACCAGATCGCGCCCCTCCAGCGCGCTCAGATCCATCCCCCCGGCCCGCACCTCGATCCCCTCGGCATGCAGCGCGTCCGCCTCGGGCGTCAGCTCCTCCGCCCGGCGCCGGTCGATCGCGCGCACGGACGCGCCATGCCGGGCGAGGAGCTTGGCGGCGGCCGTGCCGCTCCGCGCCAGCCCGACGACGAGGGCGTGTTTGCCGGTGAACCAGGGCTGGATCGTGACGTTCATTGGAGCTTCAGGGTGCTCAGGGCCAAAAGGGCGCAGATGGCGGCCGCGATCCAGAACCGGACCACGACGCGGGTCTCCTTCCATCCGCTCAGCTCAAAATGATGGTGCAGCGGAGCCATTTTGAAAATGCGAATCCCGCGCAGCTTGAACGAGACCACCTGGGCCATGACCGAGAGGGCCTCGAGCACGAACACCCCGCCCACGATGGCGAGGAGGAACTCGCGCTTGATCAGGACCGCCACCGTGCCGAGGGCGGCGCCCAGGGAGAGGGACCCCGTGTCCCCCATGAAGACGTCCGCCGGATGGCAGTTCCACCAGAGGAACCCCAAGGTCGCGCCGATGATCGCAGCGCAGAAGATCGTGAGCTCCCCGGCTCCGGCGATGTAGGGCACTTGGAGATATTGCGAGAACTTGACGTGGCCGGTGATGTAGCACATTCCCCCGAGGGCAACCGCCGCGAAGGCGGCCATTCCCGCGGCCAGCCCGTCCAGGCCGTCGGCCAGGTTCACGGCGTTCGACGCGCCGGTGACCACCAGGATCACGAACGGCAGGTAGAACCAGCCGAAGTCCACGACCGTCCTCTTCAGAAACGGGATGTTGGTCTCGCCGGGGCCGAGCAGGCCGTGCGCCGGCTGGAAGAAGACGGCGGCGAAGACCGCGATGCCCAGGATGATCTGTCCCGCCAGCTTGTACCGGCCGAGGAGCCCCTTCCGCATGTTCTTCACGACGCGCAGGTAGTCGTCGATGAACCCGACCATCCCCATCCAGAGCGTGGCCCCGAGGGCGATCCAGACGTAGCGGTTGGCGAGATTCGCCCACAGCAAAGTCGAGAGCGCGATCGCGACGACGATCAGGACGCCCCCCATGGTGGGCGTGCCCGCCTTGGGGAGGTGGCTTTGCGGCCCGTCGGCGCGCACCTTCTGCCCGATCTTCATGGCGCGAAGCCCCCGGATGACCGGCGGCCCGAGGACCAGGGCGAAGAAGAGCGCGGTGGCGAGCGCGTAGGCGGCGCGGAAGGTGATGTAGCGGAAAACGTTCAGCGCCGGGAAGTGCTGATGGAGCGGGTAGAGGAGGTGGTAGAACATCGCTATTCCCTCCCCGCCTGGGTCAGGGTGTTCGCCGCGTCGGTGCCGCGCACCGGGGCCGGGGCCAGCGCCTGCACGACGCGCTCCAGCCGCATGCCGCGCGACGCCTTGACCAGGACCAGGTCCCCCTCCTTCGCGTCGGCCAGGACGGCCGCGGCCATCGCCTCGACGTCTTCGAAGCGCCGGATGCGAGCCGCGGGCACCCCGGCCGCGCGCGCCCCCCGCTCGAGGGCGGCGGCGAACTCCCCGGCCGCGTAGAGCCAGGCGCCCGGCGGCACCGCCCGGCCGGTCCGCTCGTGAAGCGCCTCGCTCTCGGGTCCCAGCTCGAGCATGTCCGCGAGCACGGCGCGCCGCTCGCCGGCCGCTGCCAGCGAGCCGAGGAGCGCTAACGCCTCGGCCATCGATGCGGGATTGGCGTTGTAGGCGTCGTCCAGCACCGTGATCCCGCCAGCCCGCACCACCTCCAGCCGGTGCTTGGACCTGAAGCTCGTCCCCGACCGCGATCGCCGCGAGCGCGTTCCGCACGTTGTGAAGGCCCAGAAGCGCCAGGGTCCCCTCGCTGCCGTCCTCCAGCGTGAACCGGGAGCCCCCGTCGGGATTCGCCTGCACGCGCCGGGGCCGGATGTCGGCGTCCGGGTTGTCGAGCGCGTACGAGGTCTTCCGGAGCAGGCGCTCGCGGTTCATGGGCCAGAGCAGCGGATCGTCCGCGTTCAGGACCAGGAGCCCCTGCGTCGGAAGCGCCTCCGCCAGCTCGCTCTTCGCGCGCGCGACTTCCTCGATCGAGCCTAAGGACTCGAGATGTGCCGCCGAGGCGTTCGTCAGCACCCCGATCGTCGGCGAGGCCATGGCCGCGAGATCGCGGATCTCGCCGCGCGCGCTCATTCCCATTTCGAGCACCAGTGCCTCGTGCTCCGGGAGGAGCCGCGTGAGGGTCAAGGGCACGCCGATGTGATTGTTCAGGTTCCCGACGTTCTTGTGCACGCGGCGCGACGTCGCGAGAACCGCCGCGATCATCTCCTTGGTCGTCGTCTTTCCGTTCGAGCCGGTGATGGCCACGACCGGAATCCCCGCCATGTCGCGGCACCACCGCCCCAGAGCCTGCAGCGCGCGGAGCGGATCGTCCACGCGGATGACCGGCTTCTTCCGTGCGGCTGCCGCGGGCGGCACCGGCCGGTCGCGCTGGATCAGGCTCCCCGAGGCGGCTCCCTCGAGGGCGGCGGCGATGAAGTCGTGCCCGTCGGCCCGCGTGCCGGGAAGCGGCACAAACAGGTCGCCGGGCTCGAGGGCCCGGCTGTCGATGGCGCAGCCCGCGAACACGGCCCTGGGATCGGCGCCGGGAGAGGCGAGCGCTCCGCCCGTGGCGCGGACGACTCCCTCCAGCGTGAGCCAGCCTCTGGCGCCGGCGCTCAACCCGAAAATCCCCGCGCGCGGAGCGCGTTCCGCGCCACCACGCGGTCGTCGAAGGGGATCGTCTCCTTCCCGATGATCTGGTACGTCTCGTGTCCCTTCCCCGCGATCAAGATCGCGTCTCCCGCCATGGCGGAGTCGATCGCCGACTCGATCGCCTCGGTCCGATCGATCACGGTTCGCACGGACTTGGCATCCTTCGCCCCCGCCTCGATCTCGGCCACGATCGCGGCGGGGTCCTCGCTCCGGGGATTGTCGGACGTGATGATCACCTGGTCGGCCAGGCGGGCCGCCGCGGCGCCCATGAGCGGACGCTTCCCGCGATCCCGGTCGCCGCCGCATCCGAACACGCAGATCAGCCGTTTGGGACCGAACGCGCGCACCGCCTCCAGCGCCCGCTCCAGCGCGTCGGGCGTGTGCGCGTAGTCGACGAGCACCTGGTAGGGCTGCCCGGCGTCCACGGGCTCGAGGCGTCCCGGCACCGAGTCGACCGATCCCAGCCCCAGCGCGATCGCCTCGGGCGGCGTGCCGGCGGCGTAGGCCGCGGCGAAGGCCGCGAGCGCGTTGGTCACGTTGAACCGGCCGCGGAGCTTCAGGGCGACCGGGACGACGCCGCGCGGGTGTCGGATCTGGAGCCTTGCGCCCGACGGGGAGAGGCGCACGTCCTCGGCGGTTATCTCCGAGCCCTCGTGGTCCCCATAGCCCAGGGTGGGTGCGTCGGCGCGCACGCGGATCCAGCGTCCGGCGGGATCCTCCATGTTGAGCACGCCGGTCATGGTCTTCGTGCGGTTGCCTCGGGTCTCGGCGCGGAAGAGCCGCGACTTGGCGTCGCGATACGCCTCCATGGTGCCGTGAAAATCGAGATGGTCCTGGGTCAGGTTCGTGAAGACGCCCACGTCGAAGGCAAGCCCGTAGGTGCGGTCCTGCGCGAGCGCGTGGGACGACACCTCCATCACGACCGCCGAGGCTCCCTGGTCGGCGAAGCGCCGGAAGAGGCGGGCCAGGTCGGGCGCCTCGGGCGTGGTGTGCAGCGCGGGCTCGTGCTCGCCGTTCAGCTCGTAGCCCACGGTGCCGATCAGGCCGACGCGTTCGCCGCGCTCCTTGAGCGCCGCCCGGATCAGGTGCGTCGTCGTGGTCTTGCCGTTGGTTCCCGTCACGCCGACGACCAGGAGGTCGTGCGAGGGGTGGTCGGTCTCCTCGGAGGCCAGGATGGCCAGCGCGCGCCGCGCGCTCCGGACCCGCACCTCGGGCCACGCGGCCTCGGGGGTGAATCGCTCGACCACGGCCGCCAGCGCCCCGCGGCGCATCGCTCCCGGAATGAACGCGTGCCCGTCGATGTTCTCTCCGGGAATGGCAACGAACAGGTCGCCGGGCCCCACTTCGCGGGAGTCGAATTGCACGCGCGTCCATTCGCCGGCCGGCGCCCCGCGGGTCTCCAGGGCCCCGACGATCCGCGGCAGGGCCGCGGCCTCGCGAATGCCGGACGCGATCACGTCCCCCGTGGGGCCAGCGTGAGGGAACAGCGCGTATCCGGCCGCACCGGGCGGCCTGGCTCCGGGGTCTGCATCACGACGCTCCCGCTTCCCACGACGCGTCCGACGGGAATCGCGAGCGCCGAGAGACGCGAGAGAGCGTCGCGGATCGGCAATCCTCGAAGGTCCGGCACCACCACGCCGGGCCCCCCGGCGCTCGAGGTCAGCGTCAGATCCACGACCGCTCCGCTCCGTCCCGGCGTTCCGGCGGCGGGCGACTGCACCGCCACGCGTCCGCCCTGTCCCCCCTGTCCCGCGACGCGCGCGGTGAATCCGGCGTGCACCAGAACCTCGGCGGCGCGGCCGGCCTCGAGAAGCCTCACGTCGGGGATCGCGTTCAAGCTGGAGCGCGGCGCGGGCGCCCGGGTGGGCAGGACGGTGGCCGGCAGCTCGATCGGCCCGCGGCCCTGCGCGGCCCACGTCGCCAGGATGTCGCGCCAGACGGGTGCCGCGACCGAGCCGCCGTAGTAGGCGCCGCGGGGCTCGTCCAGGATCACCAGGCCAACCACGCGCGGATTCTCGGCGGGAGCCATGCCGACGAACGAGGAGATGTAGCGCCCCGCGCGGTAGCCTCGGCCGCCGGCGTCCGACTTCTGCGCGGGGCCGGTCTTCCCCGCGACGTCGCACCAGGGAAGCGC
>WNFL01427919.1_pt2 | contig 11827 bp, 9 predicted proteins | sample 5400361 | NCBI WGS metagenome assembly WNFL01 (sample SAMN13153351, study PRJNA577476) | soil metagenome | isolation source: 40 cm soil on Douglas fir-dominated hillslope | place: USA:California | collected 2013-09-17
ATGACAACGCTGCCAACGAGCATCACCACCTGTGAAACGATGGGCAAGACATTGTTGGTCAGTGAAGTTTGCACTACCGTCACATCATTTGTGACACGGCTCATCAATTCTCCCGTGCGCCTGTGATCAAAAAAACTCAGTGGCAGGCGCTGCAGATGCATGAATAGTTTAGTACGCAAATCAAATGAGAGCCGTTCTCCAAACGAAGTAATGAGATAGCTCTGCACCGCTTCCAGCAGCGCTTGTAGGATAAAAACCGCTAAGAGTACTAGAACCACGAGGTTCAGTAGGCGCTCATTACGCTGTACCAGAATAGTATTCAGCAGCGTGCGAATGACGAGTGGAAAGAGCAATCCCAGACCGTTTGTGATTGCCAGCAAGAATGCTGCCACGACCAACAGCCAGCGATATGGACGCAAGAAGGACAGGACGCGCCGCAACGGAATTCTGGTTCTGGTTCTGGTCTTACGCGAGGAACGGGGCTCCTTCGAAAGAGGGACAGGCTCTTCCTTTTGCTCTTTGATTGCTTCGGCCACGGCTGGTCCTTTCGTTTTGATCGCCGCCATAAGAAAAACAGTGTCTTCTTACTTACGATGCAAGGGCCGCCTGGGTTGCGGACATTTCAGAGCTAGACCCTGGTTTACACTCCGCACATGAATATCTATGCCTTGAGTATATGCCAACGCCTGCACCTGAGCAGGTTTAGAAGAATGGTAGTGGACAGAGATATCATCCATGGAGAGACCGGAGAGGTGTTCAACACCCGCTTTCAGCGTATCAGACAGGCCGGTGCTGTTTTTCCTTTCAGGGGAAAAGAGAGAGGCGAGCGAAAGAATGCCCGGGATGTCTACCATGTTCATGACTTTCATGTACGTGGTGAGAATCAGACTGAGGTGGTTCCAGGTTCGTAGCTGTGTTTTGAGGATAGATAGAGATATTGGCGAAGGAATGTCCGTGAAGTGCTGGACGCTGCAATTGCGAGATGGCGAGATGGGTACAGCTTGCGAGGTAATGATAAAATGGAAAAAACCGTGTGGAGATTGAAGAGAAGGAAGGAGGACCGTTCTGGTATGTCACCTACTGACTCTTTTGCTCATCTGGTCATTCTGGGGGCATCCGCCGGTGGGATCGAAGTCCTCTCCACCCTGGTTGCGACCCTGCCCGCAGACTTTCCGGCTCCCCTGGTGATTGCCCAACACCTGGACCCTTCCCGTCCCAGTCACCTGGGGGAGATTCTGGCGCGTCATACGGTGCTGCCGATCCACTCTGTTACGGCACGCGAGCCGCTGGTGCCAGGAACCATCTACCTGGCGCCCCCCAATTGCCACCTCCTGATCACCCAGGGAGCCATTGAACCCACTGAGGAAGGCCCAGGCCGGTCCAAACCCTCCATCGATCTGGCCTTGAGCAGTGCGGCGGCGGTGTATAGGGAGAAGCTCATCGCCGTGATTTTGAGTGGCACGGGCTCCGATGGCGCGGCCGGCACACGGCTGGTCAAGAAAGGCGGGGGCACCGTGCTCATTCAAGACCCCAGCACCGCCGCCTATCCGGGGATGCCGTTGGCCCTGGCACCAACCACGGTCGATATGGTTGCCACGTCCGAGCGGATAGGCCCCCTCCTCTCACACCTGCTAGCAGGCGTGGCGGTCCCGACCCAACCAGAAGAACAACACACGCTGGATGCCTTTTTACTGGACCTGCGCGTCCAGTCGGGGCTGGATTTTACCCACTATAAGAAACCCACCATTGTGCGGCGGCTGCAACAGCGCATGGTGGCGACCAACTGCGAGCAGATGGCGGACTACTTCGCGTATGTGCGTGCCCACCCGGAAGAGTATCGGCTCCTGGTCCAGAGCTTCCTGATCAACGTCACCGAGTTCTTCCGTGATCCCGAGGTGTTCACCGCCCTGCGCGAGGAGCTGACGAACCTGCTCGCCTACGCCCGCTCCCATGGACGGACGCTGCGCTGCTGGTCGGCTGGCTGCGCGAGCGGCGAAGAGGCGTACTCATTGGCGATACTGGTGGCCGAGGCACTGGGGAGCGAGCTGGAGCAGTTTCAGGTGCGGATTTTTGCCACCGATGCCGATCCCCAGGCCATTGCCTTTGCTCGACGCGGGATCTACCCGGTCTCTGCGTTCGCGGAGGTGCCAGAAGACCTGATCACCCATTACTTCACCCGTGACGAGGACTACTACACTGCCAAAAAACGCCTGCGCTCCCTGCTGGTCTTCGGCCAGCATGATTTGAGCCAGCGTGCGCCGTTTCCTCAACTGGATCTGGTGCTCTGTCGCAATGTGTTGATCTACTTTACCCCTGAACTGCAAGAGCGGGCGCTCCAACTCTTTGCCTATTCGCTGCGCGAGGGGGGTCTGCTGGTGCTGGGCAAAGCGGAGGCACCCAGCACCCTTGCTCGCTACTTCCAGATCCAGCACAAACAGGCCAAAATCTACCGGCGGCATGGCGAGCGCCTGACCTTGCCGGCGACCCAGGGAGCCGCTCCGCTCGCAGCCCCTCTTCAGCACTTCACGCTCCCCAGGGTGGCACCTCTGGACGCAACTGCCCGGAAGGGAGCAAAAGAGCGGCTATCCGCGCGGACGTTGCAGGAACAAGCGCTGCACACCCTCCCGGTTGGCGTGGTGGTAGTCGACCGGCACTATGACATCCAGGCGATCAATCTGGCGGCGCGGCGCTTCTTCTCCATTCACAGCATAGCCCTGGGAGAGGATCTGGTGCATCTAGCCGGGGGAGTCCCTTCGACGCTCTTGCGGAGCGCCATCGATGCGGCCTTTCGCGAGGGCGTCACCACCACCCTGGCGGAGATGACCATTGAGCAGGTGGATCCGACCCAGCCCCATACGTTCCAACTCACCATCTTACCCCAACGGGGGGAGGAGGGGGCGCCCAGCCCGGTAGAGACGACCATCGTGCTGGTGCAGGAGATCACCGCCCTCGTGGAGGAACGGCAGACGCTCCAGCAGGAGGTACAGCGGACCGGCATGGAGCTGGAGCACCTCCGGCACGCCACCGCCGAGGAACTGGCGCGCGTGCGGGCCGAGGCACAGCACCAGCTAGAGCAGATCCAACGGGAGGCTGACGCTGAGCAACAGCGACGGGAGGAACTCATTGGGGGGTTGGTGGAAACCAATCGTCGCCTCCTGGAAGCGACCCAGGAACTCACCAGCACCACGGAAGAGTTGCAAACCACCAATGATGAGCTGGCGGTGGGCATGGAGGAGGCCCAGGCAGCCGTAGAGGAGGTGGAAACGCTCAACGAGGAGCTACAGGCGAGCAATGAAGAGATGGAGACGCTCAACGAGGAGTTACAAGCCGCGGTCGAGGAACTGCACACCACCAATGAGGATTTGCAGGCCCGCGGTCTGGAACTGCAGCAGTTGGTTCACACCTCCCAGGAGGAGCGAGCGCGACTGGTGGGGGTTCTCCAGAGTATGCAGGATGCGGTGCTGGTCGTGACCGAGCAGGCGCAGCCAGTGTTAACCAATCAGGCATATGTGCAGAGCTTTGGCTCCCACGAGGCCACGGTGGTCGCTCAGGATGAAGAAGGGCATCCGCTTCCACCCGAGGCCACGCCCCAGCAGCGCGCGGCCCACGGGGAGACTTTCACGCTGGAGTTCACCTTGCTCACGGCAGAGAGCCGCCGCTTCTTTGAAGCCACAGGCGGACCGCTGCAGGACGAGGAGGGTCGCCTTGCTGGTGGAGTAATCGTGCTGCGCGACATCACCGAGCGGAGCGTGCATCGGCTCCAGGACGAGTTTATCGCCCTGGCCGGGCATGAACTGCGCACCCCACTCACGGCCCTCAACGTCTACCTCGGCCTGCTGCGCAAGCGGCTCAAGGATCAGCCACCAGCGGACCCGCTCCGCCATGACGCCGAGCAAATGCAGATCCAGGTGAGGCACCAGGAACGCTTCATTACCGATCTCCTGGATGTGGGTCGGCTGCAGCGCGGCACGTTCCAGGTCCACCTGGGTCCGCTTCAGCTGGAGCCACTTGTGGCCGCGGTGGTCGAGACGGCGCAGGGGTTCACCCAGCAACACATCACCCTGGAGGTGACGGGTGGGCCGTTCTGGCTCCAGGGCGATGCCGGGCGCCTGGAGCAGGTGCTCCTGAATCTCCTGACCAATGCCATCACCTACGCCCCACAGAGTCCCCAGATTGACGTGCGTGTACAGCGTGTGGGGCAGGAAGTGGAACTCGCGGTCCAGGATGCTGGGCCGGGGATTGCGGCAGCCGATCTGCCGCAGCTCTTCTCGCGGTACTACCAGGTGGAGCACCAGGGGCCCAGGAGGAGTACAGGCCTGGGACTGGGGCTCTATATTGTCAAAGAGATCGTGACGCACCATGGGGGGCAAATCAGCGTGGCATCGTCCGAAGGACAGGGGACGACCTTTACGGTGCGGCTCCCGCTGGCACCAGACCACGAAGTGCCTCCGCCTGGGGGAGTGGAAGATGGTGCGCTCGGTCTCCGGGAACAGGTGAATGAAACTGGGGGTGAAAATGGCGAAGCGCATGACGCCAGATACTCCTCATTCCCATGATTCGGTTATCTGGGAGAGAGCTCTACCTATTCTTAACCTCCGTAGAGAAATGTAGTTCCGGCAGAATAAATTCATCCTTGACATTCTTCCTCGCCACATTCACACGCCTCCCCCGTCCGAGCCTCGTGCAGAGCCTCGCGTCCCTCGCGCACAATGAAGTAAACCAGGACGAGCGCAGCCAGTGAATCGGCCCACCAGAGGCCGAAGAAGGTATTGAGCAACAAACCGGCCAGTAGCGTAAAAGACATGTAGGCGCAGGTGACGCTGCACATGGCATCGGCTTTGAGGGCCGCGCTGCCGATATGTTTCGCCACTCGCAGCTTACCTCGCCAGAGCAATGGCATGATAATGGCAGCCGCAATGGCTAAGCTTATGCCCCACCAGGATACCTGGGGTCGACTACGGGTAAATAGTGCGAAAGCACTGCTGGAGATGATATAGAGGGCAAGTCCGAAGAGGCTGAAAGCGGTGATCCACGCGGCACGACGCTCAGCAGATTCGATGCTTTCAACCGAACCGCCGCCCTGCTCAACCAGTAAGCGCCACAGCAAAACACCACCGGCAATGAGTTCGATGATACTGTCGATGCCAAAGCCTTCCAGGGAGACGCTGTGGGCCGCGAAGCCTGCCGTGATGGCGATGCAGGCTTCAATAACCATCCAAAAGAGGGAAATCGACTCGATCCATACGCCAAGCCGTACCTGACCAGCACGATTCCACGTTTGGACCTGTGCCTCACCGGGGATCGCTCGTACCTGCTGATCCATCACGATGCTCCATTCCGTTTGACCAGTACCTTTCTGGGTGGGAGTTCAAGCACGTCGGACTCGTGATCGTGCGAGTGTCCGTTACACAGGTCTTTAGCTGCCTGCATGCGGCAGTAGAGACCATCCATTTCGCAGCATTTACCCTGGTAGGCGTCACACTCGAACTGGATAGTAGTATGAGTGATACGGTATTTTTCACCAAGCATAGCGTTCAGCGATTGCAATATAGCAGAACTATCGCTGGGTGGCAGGTTTTTGATGAGGGCATGGCACGAGAGCGCATGCATAGTGTTGGCGATGCTCCAGACATGCAGATCATGCACTTCCTGTACGCCGTCAACGCTCACCATGTCATCGACGAGGTTCGACATGGAGATATCCTTCGGCACAGACTCCATCAGAATGTCGATGGTTTCACGCAGGATACGCCAGGCTCCTATGCCGATCAACACGGCAATGCCGACGGAAAGTATAGGGTCAGCAATCGTCCAGCCGGTCAGCAAAATAATGATACCGGCCACAATGACGGCTGCTGAAGCTCCCACATCGCCAAAGACATGCAGGGTAGCCGCACGGACGTTGAGGTTATCGCTCTCTTTGCGCAGACCAAAACCAATGAAGAGATTGACGGCAATGCCAATGCCAGCCGCGAGAAACATCACCAGGGGTTGTACAGGCTCGGGGTGCTGGAAGCGCTGAATAGCCTCCCAGAGAATGACCAGGGCGATGACGATGAGGGTCAGAGCATTGACAAATGCAGCAAGAATACCCAGGCGATGATAGCCAAAGGTTTTGCGCGCATTGGCAGGTCGTTCCGCCTGAACTATGGCAAACCAGGCCAGACCAAGTGCGAAGATGTCGGTAACGACGTGACCGGCATCTGAGAGCAAAGCCAACGAATTTGCGGCAAAACCACCAATCAGCTCAGCCGCCAGAATCAACATCGTCAGGAAAAAGGCCAAACGCAGGCTCTGCTTCGCCATGCCATGCGTATGATCATGATTATGTCCCGCATGTTCATGACTGTTACTCATGCCATCACCACCGCTTCTTGATTAAGGCTGCTGCCGGATGGCTCATCCGCGTGCGACAGGCCCAATTCAAGCAATTGGCGAATGTGGTCATCAATTAGCCGGTAATAGACAACACGCCCAACTTTGCGCATGGCAACAATGTGGTGACTGCGCAAGACGCGCAGTTGATGCGAGATCGTCGTATCGTCGCGACCGAGTCCTGTAGCGAGATCACAAACGCACAACTCACCTGTAGGTGAGCGCAGCAAGGCATAGACGACCTGCAGGCGCGTGGGATCGCTCAGAACCGCAAAGAGGGACGCAACCCGGGTGGCTGTATCGGTATGCAGCAGATTGCGCCGAACTGCCACTACATGTTCAACGTGTATGGAACGCTCCTGGCATACATCTTCACGGTCCAACTCAGATGGGGATGCCTTAAATGGAGCCTCGAAAGACTGAGATGCCATATTTACTAACTCTTTCCCTGGCACCAATCCACACTGCTAACGGTGCTGTCGCACCTGGTGCTTCGCACTCAAGCAGTGTGAAATGAGCATGAATACCTGTACATCCATGCAACTATTCTGTATATAATATACCATTTTTGCGAAGATTTTGCAAACACAATATTCATGATGGATGTGATATGCTGAAGATTTTGCAAACACAATACTCATGATGGATGTGATATGCTGATGGAAGGACGAGCAGGGATGTTCATGTATAGAAAGGATGGCAGCAGGAATGCCTGGCCAAGGCTCCCAACTTGATAGCCCTATTTCTCGTCGAGAGGCGATGAAGGGATTAGCGGCATTAGCCCTGGCAGTAATCGAAGTAGGATGCACTTCTTCTAACTCGTCATCGACCGCTACTTCCACCCCGACTGCTACCCCTCTTCGTCCGGGCAGTATCATTTACACGTATAAGGGTCATTCCGACCAGGTTTTGACCGTGGCGTGGTCTCCGGACGGCAGGCGCATCGCATCTGGCTCGCGTGACAAGACTGTGCAGGTTTGGGATGCGTTTACCGGAAAACATGCTCAAGTGTATCGTGGACATACTAACGGAGTTCCATCGGTGGCATGGTCGCCTGACAGTGGAATGCCTCTACAGGAGAGCATCTCCTTACCTATCGTGGGCATAGCGCCCAGGTAACGTCTGTAACGTGGTCACCTGATTGTAAGTATATTGCGTCTGGTTCGACAGATAAGAGTGTGCAGGTCTGGGATGCTTCCACTGGTGCTGTCCTGTTTACCTATCATGGACATATGGATGGAGTTACGGTAGTGGCCTGGTCACCCGATGGCAGCCGTGTCGCGTCTGGTTCATCAGATAAGAGCGTGCAGATCTGGAATGCATCCAGTGGTAAGCGCATCTTTACCTATCGCGGACACAGCGATGAGATTACGGCAGTCACATGGTCACCCGATAGCAAGTACATTGCTTCAGGCTCGACGGATAAGAGCGTGCAAACCTGGGATGCCTCCACCGGTACCCTACTCTATGCCTATCGTGGGCATAACGTAGAGCAGGCGCGTAGCAATCCTTCAAAAGGAGTTTTGCCAGATTTAATTTACGCGGTAGCCTGGTCACATAATAGCAAGCGTATCGCTGCTGTCACTCAGGTCTATTGTGGTGACGACTGCGGAGTGCTTTTGACCTGGGATGCTCTCACCGAAGCACATTTTTCATTCTATCCAACCCCACCGATGTATGCTCTGGCATGGTCACCCGATGATCGGCATTTTGTGACTGCCGTCTCTCCAGGAGGCGATGTTTCAGGGGGCGTGCCGGTTGTGCAGATCAAGCAAGTTTAGTGTCTGATTTTTCAGCATCAAGAACGAGAATGCTCCAATTGCAGCATATCATCTCCGGTGATACACTTAAGCGTGTCTATTTCAACTGAACGTACAACTACAAACACTATCTGGTGGCGGCAGCTACGGTTGCGCCTGACATTACTCTACCTGGTTGTTGCCTGTTTTCTGCTTTTATTAAGTGCGATAGGACATGCGCGCATTTTGAGCCAGGCTGGGCAAACTTTTGGCGGTTTTTTTTGGGGCATCGATACAGATAGACAGGTGGATATTGTCTCCGTTCCACCTCAATTACCCCCACTTGATGCATCGCCCGGTTCATTTACCGGTACTGACCATCTTGTAAAGGTCAATGGCAGGGATATATCTGCCCTGTCCGATGTCTATTCACACGCGCATCCAGGCCAGTTGATCACATACAGTGTTGAACAAAACGGCAAATTGGTTCAGTTTACGCGGCCTGCTGTGGCATTTACCTGGCAAATGTGGCTTCAGAATTATGGGCTGGCACTCTTTGCCGGTATCAGCTGGCTGCTGGTGGGGGGCATTCTTCTTGCTACAGCGAAGGAGTGGACAGGGGCCGTCGAGGGTATTACTTTGCTGCCGCCTGCTATGCTCTTTTTACTCTATAGCCATTGGGGAAATGTCCAGCGAGCCTACCAACCGGATGCTGTTTTCCAGTTACTGTGGACACCCGCGTTTGCGCTACTGGGAGCTGCATTCATTCATCTGAGTTTGACGTACCGGCCGGAAGCGCTCAGCACGCATCGTAAACCCAGCATCAGAATAGATAGCCTGCCTTATCTGCCGCTGATAGCGCTTGTCGCCTACGATGTAAGTTCTTATCTCATCAAGGGAAGTGTGCCAACGCGACTCCAATTCATCATGACGCTCAGCTACGCGGTGCTTGGTGGGGTTTTAAGTCTCATTATCGGCGTTGGCTCCCTGCTGCGTATCAGCCGCTTGCTGCCGGGGACAAGCATTCCGGCAAATGTTCGTCGCCGCCTGGGTGACCTGTTAACACTATGGATTGGTGGGGTAGGATTGGGCTTTTGCCTGGGCATTTTGCCAATTTTGCTCACGGGCAAACCTTTGTTGCCATTGGAAATCTTCTATGTACTGGCCACTGTTTACCCATTGATCCTGTGGTACGCTATACGTTCACTGCGTCTGATCGAACGCCTGGAGATGACGCTCGCACAACGCGAGGAAGCGCTGCGCGTGCAGCAGAAAACGGAGGCTGAACTGCGCCGCGCGAACATGGAACTTCAACGAGCGAACATGGAACTTCAACAAGCGACCTCGCTCTTGCTGCATGCCGACGCGCACCTGCGCTCGTTGCTCTCCCAGCGCATTCACGATCAACCGAAGCAGCAGGCTCTACGTATACGCTCTCTGCTGGGACATTGGCAGCACAAATTGAAAGTGGAAGCCGAGCGCGAGCCCAACGCCAGGCACCTGGTACAGCCCGTTATTGAGGCGCTGGGCAAGGTACGCAAGATCAGCGAAGAGCTGGAGGGAGACCTGCGGGGTCTGCAATTGCTCGTGGAAGATGCTTACCAACGGCGCAGTTTAGGCTTGAAATTGCACCTGGAGAAATTGATTCGCGAAGACCTGCCCGCGCTGCATCCAGAGTCGCTATTGAAAGTGCAGTCTGATCTGTGGGCGCTGGACGAGTTGAGCCAGGATTTGGAACAAACCGCCGAGGGGGAAAAGATCGCTGAGGCCATTTCCTATACTGTGACGCAGGCACTGCTCAACGTGTATAATCATGCCGGAGCAAGTTACGCGAATGTGCGCACAGCGCGCTCAAGTGATTTTCTCGAAGTGTATATTATCGATGATGGACGGGGCTTCGACACAAACGCGGTCTCTCCTGAGAAAACGAGTCTGTTCAAAGCGCGGTTGAAAGCCCGTGAGGCAGGTGGCACACTTACTATTCGCTCAATTGCTCGTCCGCAGGCGCAGCACGGTACAACTGTTATCCTGCGTTTGCCTTTCCCTGAGACTGAGCGTCCTAAAGGCTCTGGACCGTTGTCACATTCGATGGTTCAAGAATTCTGAGTCTATTCTGGTCGCAAACCTGTATAAGCCTCATATGCATGAGCCAGCAAGACTCTTCTGCCAGGATCGCTTGGAGCACCGTAAATTGCAAAAAAGTTATAGAGTTCACTCAGATACCGGCGAAGATGAAAATAGCTCCTATCATACGTATCACCCCAAAGCCCTCACCCAGCCAGCGCCACCCCAGGAAAGCTGCGAAGACAACACTGATCTCGCGTATAGATCCGGCATAACTCACTCGTGCAATTGAATAGGCCAGCAATACGAGCATATAGCTCAACAGGCTCAAGATGCCAACCAGGATGATACGCGGCCAGTTTGCCCGCCACTCTGTGATAATAGCCTGACTCCCATAACGCGACAATACAGCCGGTGTGAGTAGAAGACCAGCCAGCGCGATAATCAGCACTGTGTAGGGTAGGGGCGCAACCTGGTGGACAGCGGCACCATCGATGGCCGAGTAGATCGAAATGCAGCAGGCAACACCGAGCGCCAGAACAAGTGCACTGCTGCTCAATGAAGATGTCTTTCGTAACGAACGTAACGTCCACCAGGATTTACCGCCGACGATAATCAGGCCCAATACGAGAAGACCTATCCCAATAAGTCCATAGAGACGCGGTCGCTCACCAAGAAAGAGGATAGCCCAGATGGTCAGCAATACCGGTGCCGAGCCACGTGCCATGGGATAGACAAGTGAGAAATCGCCGTGCTGATAGGCACGTATCAGCACAAGAAAGTACGTGGCCTCAAAGATAGCACTGGAGATTACGTAGGGCCATATGCTCAAGGGAAATGATGCGACCTGCGCCAGAAGGGGGGCGAAACAGATGGCACCAACAAGCAAAGCACACCAGGTAAAAATCTGCTTTTCCCTGGCACGCTTGACGAATAGATTCCATGTCGCGTGCAGTGCTGCCGCTATGAGTAACAGACCTAATGCTGTCGGAGGCATCTATAAACTCTGTTCTATGCCAAAAGAGGAAGTGATATAAGTTAACGGTAGAGGCTCCCTACTCTCTATGCTTTAGCAGTATAATGGCCAATGAGAACGCTCGTCAACAGCCAATGCTGGTAGGCTCTCCATCCTTGTGGGTGATTTGGGGGAGGCCCCACCGGACGCGATGAATCTGGTCCCTACGCCCCATCCCGTTTCACCCGCAAGGATGGAGACCCTGCTGGTATATAGTATCCCCAATACCTTACCTATAGCAATTGTCCTCCCCGGCGTGGTACAGTAAGAGGAGAGATTCAGATAGACAAGCTAGCAAGGAGCATATTTTGGCCGGTAATTTCAATCGTGGCGATCAGAGTCGTAGGAAAGCTCCTATTATAGGACAGGGTCACAGCCTTTCCGATCTAGAGGGGCAGATGATCCAGCAGATGATCCGCGAGGAGCAACACTCAGCGCGTGAATTATATATCCCCCAGGAAGACCTGGCCCAGGAAGCGACAACTCAGATGTCACCTGAAGCGGCGCAGGTTATTGCGGATAGTCGCGTGCGCACGATCTTACAGATGTTTAATCGTGATTATCTCTATGGGCAAGGACGGTTTGACGAGTACAAGGATGGCCTGCTCCTGAAATGGGGCGATGGCTATTCACG
>WNFL01393445.1_pt2 | contig 11824 bp, 7 predicted proteins | sample 5400361 | NCBI WGS metagenome assembly WNFL01 (sample SAMN13153351, study PRJNA577476) | soil metagenome | isolation source: 40 cm soil on Douglas fir-dominated hillslope | place: USA:California | collected 2013-09-17
CGATCCTGCTACTAGTAATCCGGACCCGAACGGTCAGCCGTGCCACACCGCTTTCAAAGACAGCAACGGTGTTCCGAACAACATCATCCCAACGGACAGGATGAGTGGCGTCGCGCTGAAGATACTGAATTTCCTCCCGACTGGAGGAGCCAATGGCGCCTGCGAGGGTATCATTTGCCAGAACTTCCTCTTTAACTCGAGCAAGACCGACTACGATACGACCATGACTTTCCGGTTGGACCATACCATCGGCGCCAACCATAAGCTATTCTTCTCGTACAGCAGCCGCGACCAGGAGGAACTCAATACTAGCCCCGCATTTCCTGGTCCGATCGATCCTAATTTTTTTAATTCTAATTTTACCCACTACCTTCGGTTCGGCTACGACTACGCGATTCGCCCTACTTTGCTCAACCACTTCGTTGTGGGCTTAAATCGGCTGGCCCAATCCAGCAGGGCAGTCGGCGTAGTTGGAACCGATTGGGATAGCTTTCTCGGCATAGGAAACGCAAGTGGCCAAACGTTTCCACAGTTCGAGTTTGATGGCAGTCCCCGGCAGGTTGGCTACAGTAGCTTTGGTGCTAGTAACTTCGACCGCAACATTCCCAGCAGCCTGGTAGTGGCAGACAGCGTTTCGTGGGCCAAGGGCAGGCATTCTTTACGCTTCGGGTTCGAAGTGCGAGCTTACCAGTATTCACGCATCAATGAGGGCACCTCTTCACCGTTTTATAAATTCACAAATTTTGAAACAGGGTACAAGCCATTCAGCAGTGTGAGCGGCGATCCGTTTGCCAGTTTCCTGCTAGGTGTACCGGATCGAACAAACTTGACTGTCTTCTCGGTTCACCCACGGTTTAACTCCAAATACTACGCGTTTTATGCCCAGGACGACTTCAGGGTCTTGCCAAGCTTAATGCTCAACCTTGGACTCCGATATTCTGTGGACACGCCGCGACACGAGGCCCACGATGCGCAGTCAGTTCTCGACCTGACGGCTCCGAATCCGGGAGTGGACGGCGCTCCGGGTGCGTTCATCTATGGGCCGAATGCTACCGGCGCCAAGACTTATTACAAGGCTTTTGCTCCGCGTATAGGATTTTCCTTTGCTCCGTCGCGACTGAGAAATATCGTGTTCAGGGGCGGCTATAGCATTTACTATGCACCACTTGCCTATTCAGACTTCGGAGGTTCTTTCGGGGGGGATTTCACCAGCGCTACTACCGCTAGCCCAAACTTCGAGTCGACAGATGGTTTTACGCCAGTGCAGTCACTGGATCAGGGCTTCCCCAGCTATCCACCGCCTTCGGATAGCCAAGACCCCGCACGGAGCATCGGCACGTCTGACAGAGTATCCTATGCGGCTTCTTCCTACGGGAAGCCAGGCATGGTGCAGAACTGGAGCTTTGAGTTTCAGCATGAGCTAGCCAAGGATCTGATCCTGAATATAGGTTACGTGGGTGCGCATTCTACGCGTTTGCACTCGGGTCTGTTGGAGATCAATAGCGTCAATCCCAAGTTTTACGGACTGGGCACTGACCTGAATCTCCCGGTTAGCGATCCCAAAGCGCAAGCGGATATTGCTCAATTGGGTATCACTGTCCCTTCGTGGTTCGAGCCACTCTGGGCGCCTTCGGGCAACGATCAACTGGGCCAGTTACTCCGGCCTTTCCCGCAGTACCGCAATATCGACAGCAGTACCCTGGAGAATGTCGGACAATCCACCTACAACGCGATGCTGGTCAAGGCTGAGCGCCGCTTCCGGAATGGGCTCAATCTGCTTGCGTCGTACACCTGGTCCAAGACCTTGACCAACGCAGACAGCAGCCTCCCTGTCTTCAGTGGTTTCAACTCGAATGTGTTTGGTGCCCAAAACGCCTTTAACTTGAGGGGAGAAAAGGCTGTGAGCTACCAGGATGTCCCGCACACCTTTGTATTGAGCTATCTTTATGAACTGCCCGCCGGACCGGGAAAGAAATTCTTCAATCACGGCGTGGCAAGCAAGGTCCTGGGTGGCTGGCAAGTCGGCGGTGTGCATCGTTACCAGTCCGGCGCGCCGGTGATGATTCACGCCCCATTTGGCGATCCTTCGAACGGGACTCACTTCTCGAACGGAACCTTCCGTCTTAGTCAGATTCCCGGTGTACCCTTGATTAGCCCTAACGCTTCGCACTTTGATCCCTTTGGAGCGGACAGTGGCTGCACGGAAGATCCCCTCGGGAGTGGGACGTTCACCTCCAGAAGCGACAATAACTTTTTCAACTGTGCTGCGTTGCTGGATGTGAACGCGCCGGCGCTTGTCGCCGCGCGCGGGTATGCATTCGGTAACATGCCATTGTTTTTCAGCGGAATTCGCGCCCCGCGGTATATCAATGAAGACTTCTCGATTATCAAGAGAACCGTGCTGGCAGAGACGCAAGCTATTACCTTCAAAGTAGATTTACCCAACGCCTTCAATCGGCACAGCTTCGGCCAATTGGGCAGTACTGCCGACGACACCGCATTTGGCGTGCCCGGTGGCGGTGGTCACGGAGTAGTCAACGCGGCCAGACAGATACAGCTGACGTTGCGTTACGAGTTCTAGTTATCGCAGCCACACACTCCAATCCTCCTATGATTCTCCTGTCCCCATTTCGGGGACAGGAGGATTTTTTTTCTGGGCGCGATCGTCTCCCTCTCTCGTCAACGCGGTAAGATTTGATGTGACTATCGTGACAAGTCCGGCTTCACGAAATTTTTACGCGCGCCTAGGTGCTTGCAGGCTTCTCGGCACTGCAAAACTGCAACGTACAAGCATCGCCCTCATATCGTCTTTTCTATTGCTGTTTTGTGTACCAGTTGCCGCGCAGTCTCAACTCTCTCCAGAAACAGCCGACAAATTCCGCCAGGCGTCTGAGGCCATGCGCGCGGGCGATCTGAATGCTGCGGCTGCTGGCTTTGCAGAAGTCACTAAACAGGCGCCGTCTTTCGCGGAAGGGCACTTCAATCTAGGACTCGTGCGCGAAGAGCAAGGTCAACATGCAGAAGCCATAGCCAGCTTCCAAAAAGCGCTGTCGCTGAAGTCGAAGCTGCACGGTGCCAATCTGTTTCTTGGCGTCGCCCACTGTCGACTCAATCAACTCGATGTAGCGCTCGCGGCGCTCAAGAAAGAAACATCAGCTTACCCGAAAGACGCCAGCGCGTGGATGTGGCTCGGTGTTGTGGCGTTGGCAATGGACCATCCAGAAGAGGCCGCCGATGCTCTCGACAAGGCCGCTAAGCTGGCTCCTACTGATGTCGATATCCTGTATCACCGCGGCCAGGCGCACTTGCTCGTTTCTAAGAACAGCTACCTGAAGATGTTTGAGGCGAACCCCAAGTCGTGGCGCGTCCGGCAAGTGCTGGCACAGGCCAACGCGGAAGCCGAGCGTCACATCGATGCCATCGCCGAATACGAAGCCGCCATCAAGCTTGCTCCCCGGCAGCCGGGCCTGCATGAGGAGCTCGGCTCTGAGTACAGGAATGCAGGGAAACCACAGGAGGCCGAAGTGGCCTTTCGTCAGGAGCTCGAAATTGATCCTTACAATGTGCTGGCGCGATACAAGCTCGGCGTGCTCGCCGTCGAGAGAAATGATGGGGCGAAGGCGAAAGAATTGATCGAAGAGGCGCTTCGCGAAAAGCCTGGACTGCGCCATGCTGACTACAACCTTGGACGCGCGGAAATGCAGCTCGGGAACGATACCGTCGCCGCCGCTCACTTCGAACGAGCCACCAAGGCCGAGACGGATCCCGAGGTGCTGCAACAATCGTGGTTCCAACTCGGCATCGTTTACCGGCGCCTGCATCGTATGCCGGAAGCACAGCAGGCCATGGCTGCCTTCCAGAAGCTCAAAGATCAGGAAGCCGAAAATTCGCAAAAGCAATTGAAAAAATTTCAGGTACAGCAGGGTGAAACCATTGCTCAGCCTGCCGACTCCGGCGCGAGTCAGAACTAGATCTTATTAACAGTGATCCCGAGGCTGCCCTGCGATCTGCGATCCCAAAACTGTTGGCGATTTTTGCTCTCGCAATCGCGCTAGCGATTGCCACGGCCGGGCAACAGATCCCTTCCGTAGCCTCCGCGCCGCAGGTCGCTGGACTATTCGTCGATGTGACAGCTTCAAGAGGTCTGAACTTTAAGTATTTGTCCTCACATACATCCAGAAAATATCTTCCTGAAACTATGGGTCCAGGCGTAGCGCTCTTCGATTTTCTGGTTAACGGCGCGCCTCTTGGCGACCCGACCCCGAAAGGTACGATTCCACAGAAAACCGGGCCGGAATACTGGAACCGCCTCTACCATCAGAAGTCCGATGGAACTTTCGAAGACGTAACAGAGAAGGCTGGACTGCAAGGGAAGGGCTATGGCATGGGAGTAGCCGTTGGCGATTACGACAACGACGGCTTCGACGATTTGTATGTAACCGCCTACGGCGGCAATCGGCTCTATCACAATAACGGCAATGGCACGTTCTCCGATATAACAGACAAAGCGGGCGTGGCGGGGGGCGGCTGGTCCACGAGTGCGGCCTGGATCGATCTCGACAACGACGGCCTGCTGGACCTCGTCGTTTTGCGTTACCTCGAATGGGATTTCGATGACGTCTGGTGCGGCGAGCACAAAGAAGGCTATCGGGCGTACTGCCATCCGGATTACTTCAAACCGATCCCGCCTCTCGTGTACCACAACGATGGCAACGGACACTTCACTGAGGTTTCGCAGAAGATCGGTTTGTCCAAGCCGGGCAAGGCCCTGGGCATCGCCTTTGCCGATTATGATCGAGACGGCCACACCGACATATTTGTCGCCAACGATTCCGTTCTTGAGTTTCTGTATCGCAACAAGGGCGACGGCACATTCGAGGAAGTGGCGCTATTAAACAACGCAGCCGCCGATGGCGACGGACGCACTTTTGCGGGCATGGGCGTTGATTTCGCCGACTATGACAACGACGGCCTACCCGACATCGCCGTGACGAACCTGGCAACCCAGATGTACGCGATCGACCACAACCATGGGGACGGCAGCTTCGACTACGCGACGCTTACGTCAGGTTTGGGCCAGATCACCCGTACACATTCTGGCTGGGGTGTCCGGTTCTTTGACTACGACAACGACGGCTGGAAAGATCTGCTCATCGCTCAGGGACACGATCTTGATACCATTCAACTTACGTTCCCGAACCTGCGCTACCGCGAGCCGATGCTGCTGGCGCGAAACACTGGCCAGGGCTTTGTGGACGTATCCGCGAGTTCCGGAGCGGTCTTCCAGCAGGCCTGGGCCGCTCGTGGCATGGCCATCGGCGACATCGACAACGACGGACGACTGGACGCAGTGGTCACGACCAACGATGGGCCCGCTTATATTCTTCACAACGAGACGCCCACCCAAAACCATTGGCTCACGTTGCGACTTGTCGGGCACAAGAGCAATCGAGATGGTATCGGCGCAGAAGTGAAGCTCGTGACCGGGAAGGGCGCACAATTCGCAACCGTCTCGACTGCCGGAAGCTACTTATCCACAAGCGACAAGCGCGTGCACTTCGGCCTGGGAGCCGACGCTGCGGCGGCTTCCATCGAGATTCGCTGGCCAAGCGGCGTAATACAAAGACTCAAAGATGTCCGCGGAGATCAGATCCTGCAAGTCGATGAGCCCAGCCCGACGGTGACCGAAAAAGGCAAATGATGCAGATCGGCACATCACTGCGCTCTTCATTACTGATTGCGCTCGGGTGTATTCTTCCTGGACGTGCGCAAGAGGAGATACCGGAGAAGCCCAAGCCGCAGCAGGCTCCGATGGGAGGAGTCTCCACCGGCGTAGCTCATGCGGCACAGAAGGACGCTCAATCCCGCCCCATCACGGCCGGCGGATTTGTCGATGGCGCTCCTGTTGTGTTCACCGACATCACGAAGCAAGCTGGTCTCGACAAGTTTCGCCATCGCTCAGGAACTCCGGAGAAAAAATCCATCATTGAGACTCCGGGCTCAGGAGTCGCCTTACTCGATTACGACAACGACGGTTGGCTTGATATCTACCTGTTGAATGGCTCGACAATTCCCGCGCTCAACGGTAAAGAGCCTCCACCACGAGCGATGCTCTTCCGCAACAACCACGATGGCACTTTTACCGACGTCACCGCGAAGACCGGGGTTGCCAACGAGCGGTGGGGTTTCGGAGTGGCCGTCGGCGACTACGATAACGATGGCTGGCCCGATATCTACGTCGCGAACTATGGGAAGAATCGTCTCTATCACAATAATCATGACGGCACTTTTACCGATGTTGCAGAAAAGGCTGGCGTCGCCCTGGGTGGTTGGTCTGCCGGACCAACGTGGGGCGACTACGACCGCGATGGGCTGCTCGATTTGTTTGTCCCGGGCTATGTAAAGTTCGATCCCGATCATCCGCCGATCGCTGGCCAGGGAAACATTCCTCCCGGCTTTTGCAAATTCCGAGGAATCGACGTGATGTGCGGCCCTCGCGGTCTGACGGGAGAACCGGACCACCTCTTTCACAACAATGGCGACGGCACTTTCACCGACGTCAGCGTGAAGGCCAAGGTTTCAGACCCGAACGGATACTACGGCTTCGCTGCAGTTTTTGTGGATGTGGACGACGACGGCTGGGTCGATCTCGCGGTAGCCAACGATTCCGTGGCTAATTATCTCTACCACAACCGACACGACGGCACGTTCGACGATGTCAGCTATCTCTCCGGTTTTGCCTTCACCGAAGACGGACGCGAGCAGGCTTCGATGGGCATTGCGGTTGGAGACTATAACCGCGACGGCAAGGTCGACTTCTACGTCACCGCTTTCTCCGACGATTACAACGCTCTCTATCGTAACGACGGCGATGGAAATTTTAGCGACGTCACCTATCAGGCTGGACTCGCGGATCCGACGATTCCATTTCTCGCCTGGGGCGACGGCTTCCTTGATTTCGACAACGACGGGTTACTCGACATCTTCGTCGCCAACGGCCATGTCTATCCCGGTGTGGACCAGCAGGACTGGGGCACGACCTGGGCGCAGCGTCCTCAACTGTTCCGCAATGTCGACGGCAACAAGTTTCGCGAGGTTCCTCCCGCCACAGGCAGCGGGCTCGCCGATGTCATAACCGCTCGGGGAGCCGCCTTCGGCGACCTTTTCAATGATGGCCACATCGATGTTGTTATCAATAATGTGGATTTCACTCCCACTCTCCTGCGCAATGTCGTCAAGAATGACAACCACTGGATCACGCTGCGCCTGATTGGCGGCTCTAGGAGTCCACGCGACGCCGTCGGCAGCAAGGTGTTCCTAACCACGGGAACTGTTCGCCAGCGAGCTGATGTTTTTAGTGGTGGAAGCTACGGCTCCAGTTCCGACCAGCGTGTGCATTTCGGCCTGGGTTCCGCGACAAAGATCGACAAGCTTGAGATTCAATGGCCGAGCGGAGTCAAGCAGGAGGTTGCGGTTCCGGCAGTGGACCGCATCTTGACAATCGTCGAGGGCAAAGGCATTTCAGAAAACTAGCTGTCAATCCGGGGGAACGTGCTTCGATTGTCCCCCGGATGCTTTCAAAGCAGCCCCACGCTCCAGTTCCACTTTTGCTTTATCGTTCATGCTTCGTTTCCGATACAGCTGTCCGAGCATGAAATGCATGGCGGCGTTGTCCGGGGTAAGCGAAACGGCTTTTTCCAACTCGACCTGTGCCCTCTCCAGATCATTCTGCCGGGAATAGGCTTTGCCTAACTGTTCGTGTGCGCGAGATTCTTCAGGCGAGATCTCCACCGCCTCCGAGAGATAAGCCACCGCTTCTTCGACCTTGTTCTGCTCGAGCGAGAGGATGCCCATGTTGATGAATGGTCCGGAATTCTTCTTGAGCAGCTGGGCCTGCCAGGCAATCGCGTTGCGGAACGCGGTGAGGGCGTCGGACGTTTGCCCAAGAGCCTGGTGAGAGAGTCCGAGATTGTCCTCCGCCTTGACATTTTTCGGATCCAGTTTCAAACACTCCTCAAAAGCGGCTAGCGCTTGCTCGAAGCGGTTTTCGTTGTATTTGGTTCGTCCCAGGTAATACCAACCTTCCGAGTCTTTCGGGTTCCACTCCAGGGATTGCGTCAGCCAATGGTCTGCGTTCGCATAGTCCCCCAACAACACATAGTCGAGTGCGACGATCTTTAAATCGGAGGCGCCGGGGTCGTGGTGCCTGGCTCCCTCCGTGTATTCGGAAAGTGACTCTGTTGGTTTCCCCTGTTTGAAAAGGATGAGTCCCAGCAAGAAATGCGCGTCCGCTGAATCCGGATGTGCGGCAAGGTAGCTGCGGACCGCATGATCCGCCTTTTCCAGCGATCCCCCATTCGCCTCAGATTTAGCCTGAGCTAGAGGATCCGGTTGTTTAGATTGGGATTCAGGGCTTGAGGTGATTCCTGGCGTAGATTGCCCAGGTGCGGGGATAGCAACGAGAAAAAACAGAGGGAGAATGGCCATCCAGCAGCGTAGGAATCGAACGGATTCTCCGATGGATCCGCCTTGCGAATCACAGCGAAGACTCACATTGATTTGCGGCAAAGACATACGACGTTGTCAAGCGACGCGAAGTTCGGGTAGTGGGCTGTTTCAAAACAGCCCACTACCGAAGTTCGCTCTTGCCCGGTGCACGGCAGTAGTAAGATAGCAGATCGCAAGAGAAGAGCCGCTTCTGGCGATCCGGCGCGGGCACCCGATAGCCTCGCGCTTCGCTTAGGAATGGCGGACCACGAAAGAGTAACCGTGTCTCTAGCGTCTCCAATTCGACGATCCACTCGCAGACGTGAGATACACTCTGTTTCGTTGATTTGGTTTCAGGGACTTCTTGTGGTCCTTGCGTTGGGTCTGGCCTGCTGGGCACAACCTGCGGCGAGGCCCCTTCCCCTCCTGACTCACGCGGATCAAATCCGGCAACTCAGTCCGGAGGAGGCGGCTCGGGGCTATCCCGTACAAATCCGTGGGGTCATCACTGACGACGTTCCAGCTCCTGATTTCTTTGTCCAGGACACGACTGCGGGCATATACGTCGAAGGCAGTTTGTCCCCCACATTTCCCCATCACTTCGGGGATTTGGTCGAATTGAATGGCATCACCGGTCCCGGGAAGTTCGCGCCTGTAATCAAGGAACTAAAGGTGTACGTGGTCGGCAAAGGGACATTGCCGAAAACGCGCATCTATCCTTTCAGCGAGTTTGCTGGTGGTCAACAGGACAGCCAATGGGTCGGCGTTCGTGGAATCGTGCGAGCCGTCTCCATCGATCGCACCTCCTGGCACGAAACCGTTCTGGCAATGACCGTAGCCTCCGGGGGCGGTCGATTCACTGTTCGCGTGCCGATTGCGCGCGAGCAGGACTTTTCTTCCTGGATCGACAGCGATGTATTGATTGAGGGCGTTTGCGGCAGCCTTTTCAACACCAATCGGCAACTGATCGGCGTGCTCTTCTACGTTCCTGACCTTGGCTTGATTAAAGTCGAGACCCAGGCAAAAGAAGTCCCCTTCTCGTCCCTGATGCGGTTCTCTCCTGCCAAAGGGCCACAGCATCGCGTGCGGGTGCAGGGTGTAGTGGCCTACCAGCAACCCGGCCGGGCACTGTTCCTCCAGGAGAATGGACAGGGCTTGCGGGTCATGACTCTGCAGGACACCAAACTTGCCGTGGGTGACGTAGTAGAAGTGTCGGGCTTCCCGGCTGTCGGGACGTCCGCTCCAGTGCTCGAGGACGCAGTCTTTCACAGAGTCGGTCCGGGGATGACTCCCAGACCCGCTAGGCTCGACTTGTCTGTCCCGTGGGAACAGTACGATGGTGCACTAGTTGTCACAGACGCAAATCTGCTGCAGATTGAGACCCAGCCCGATGGCCAGCACCTTCTCCTGCAGCAGGACGACCAGATCTTCGAAGCCACGTTGGAGCCGCACAGCCCGCTCGGCCATGTGGCCACGAGCCGCGTTAACAGCACCCTCCGAATTACCGGAATCTGCCTGGTCAGCAATGGCGGACTCTGGTCGGTGCCCCAATCGTTTCGGATATTGTTACGATCACCGCAGGATGTCACGGTCCTCCGTGCCCCGCCGTGGTGGAATCTGCGGCGCGCGCTTTGGCTGCTTGGAATCATGGGCGGAATTTTGATCCTTGTACTGGTGTGCATGGTTCTGCTGGGCCGAAAGCTGCGCGAGCAGATGGCCATCATCCGCGAAAAGCTGCAGCACGGAGCCGTACTTGAAGAACGAAACCGTATCGCTCGCGAGCTGCACGACACTCTGGAACAGGAGTTGGCTGGCATCACTCTGCAATTGGATTTGGCGGTGGATTGCTTCCGCCAAGCTCCTCCAGTTGCATTTCGAGCCCTCGACACTGCGCGTAAAATGAGCCGTCACAGCATGGTCGAGGCCAGACGTTCGGTGTGGGATCTGCGATGCGATTTGCTGGAACAGGGCGATCTGCCATTTGCGTTGGGCCAGATCGTGTGTCCGCTGGCCTCCGGGGACGGAGTCAGGATTGAGGTCAAAGTCAGTGGAACACCAGTTCGTCTCCCCGGCAAAATTGAAATGAATATACTGCGCATCGGCCAGGAAGCTGTTGCCAATGCCATCAAGCACGCCGATGCCTCCCAAGTGCAGGTCGAACTGCAGTACAGCCCGGAAAGAGTGATTCTGGAAGTGAGCGACGACGGACGAGGTTTCAGTCCAGACCAAGCGAACTCCGCGGGGCACTTTGGCATGCTGGACATGCGGGAACGCGCCGAAGCCATCGGCTCCCGTTTGCAGATCGACAGCGCACTCGGACGCGGAACACACATCACAGTAGAAATTGGATCCGAATATCAAACTATTTCCAATGCCGAACTCAAAGCCCATACGCATTCTGGTCGTGGATGACCATTTCATGGTCCGCATGGGCCTGTCCGCCTCCCTGAACGTCGAGTCTGACATGGAGGTGGTCGCCGAAGCGGCGAATGGTGAAGTGGCTCTCGAGGCTTACCGTCAGCATCAGCCCAGCTTGGTCCTCATGGATGTACGCCTGCCGGGATTCAGTGGAGTTGAAGCCACCGCAGCGATTGTGCAGGAGTTTCCCGAAGCTCGTATTCTGATGCTTTCCACTCACTCCGGAGAAGAGGAAGTCTTTCGCTCCCTGCAAGCCGGAGCCCGCGGCTACATCCTGAAGAGTGCGATGCGCGAGGAACTGCTGCGAGCCATCCGCGAGGTCTGCGAAGGCAGGCGATACGTTGACGCCGCGGTCGCGCCGCTTTTGGCCGCGCGCACCCAACATCGGTCACTCACTGGCCGCGAACTGGAAGTTCTCCGCATGGTCGCGAAAGGCTTGGGCAACAAGGCGATCGCCGCGTCGCTGAATATCGCTGAGGTTACGGTCAAACTGCACGTTAGTCACGTGCTGGAAAAACTGAATGTGAAAGACCGTACCGAGGCCGCCACCGCCGCCGTGCAGCGCGGCATTATTTCGTTGGATTCGCGGACTTAACCTACCTCAACGGAGGTAACAGCAAGTCTGGAGGCGTTCCGGGGATGAGGTAGATGACGGTGCGGAGTGATCACTTGCCTGCTCCGAGAAGGATCTTCATCAAATCCGTCGCCAGGGCAGAAGAGTCGGCACCGTCGATGTTCATCAGTACGACTACTCCAGCCCGACGCTCCGGAATCATCATGATGAAGGTGCTCGTGCCCTGCTGCCCTCCGCCATGTCCGACGTCGAGCACGCCAAGTTCCTTCCCTGTCCCCCACCCCAGGGCATAGCCAGTCTCCTTCCCGTCGTAAGTTTTCTGCGAAGTCCACATGACATTGCGTG
>WNFL01401208.1_pt2 | contig 11824 bp, 12 predicted proteins | sample 5400361 | NCBI WGS metagenome assembly WNFL01 (sample SAMN13153351, study PRJNA577476) | soil metagenome | isolation source: 40 cm soil on Douglas fir-dominated hillslope | place: USA:California | collected 2013-09-17
ACGCCGATCGGCACAGGCCCGTTCAAGGTCAAGGAGTGGGTGCGCGGCAGTCACGTCGAATATCTGCGCAACGAAAGCTACTGGAATCCCGAACTGCCTTACCTCGACCGGCTGGTGATCCGATGGTGGCGCGACCCGGCTTCGCGCTCGGCTGCGTTTGAGGCAGGCCAGCTCGATATCGGAACCTTCAACCCGATCCCGATCCCCGACGTCGCGCGCCTCGCCAAGGGCGGCAAGATTGTCGCCGAGACCAAGGGTTATTCCAACTCCGCCTGGGTCGCGACCGTCGAATTCAACCAGCGCCGCGAGATCTTCAAGAAGCGTGAGGTGCGCCAGGCCCTGATGCATGCGATCGACCGGCAATTCATCTCGGATACGATCTTCTTCGGGAGCGCCCATCCCTCGGTCGGCGCCGTTCACACCTCCAACACGATTTTCTTCACCAAGGACGTCCAGGACTATCCGTTCGACGTCAAGAAGGCGGCCGCGATGCTCGATGCCGCGGGTTTTACGGTCAAGGGTGGCTCCCGGTTCAAGCTCAGCCTGGTGTCAGCCGGATGGTTCGAGGAGAACGTCAAGATGGGCCAGTACGTCAAGCAGGCGTTCGAGGATCTCGACATCACGGTCGATTTGTCGGTGCCCGATCGGGCCACGTCACTCAAGCGCATCTACACCGACTACGACTACGACGTTGCGATTTCCAACAATTCCGGCAGCATCGAACTGATCCCGAGCACGACGCAATATTATACGACCGATGGTATCGTCAAGGGCGCCGCGTTCCGTAACGCCACCGGTTATTCCAACCCAAAGCTCGACGAGATCGTCGCCAAAATGACGGTTGAAACCGATGAGCCGAAGCGCGTCGCGCTGGCCAAGGATTTCGATCGGCTCGCCAGCATCGAGGCGCCGATCCTACCGATGGTCGACCTCGAGCCGGTGACGATCGTCCGATCCGATGTCCGCAATCACTCCACGACCGCGGACTTCATGGGTGAAAGCTGGGCCGAAATCTGGCTCGATCGCTGAGCGGGGGACAAACGTGCGTCGCATCGTCGTTCGCCGCCTTGCCCAGATCATCCCGATGATCTTCGCGGTGATCGTGCTCAACTTCGTGCTGATCCATCTCGCGCCGGGCAGCCTGTTCGACGTCATGACGTCGGAGCAGCAGGTCACCGATCCCAAAATGCTGGACCAGCTGCGCCACACCTACGGCGTCGATCAGCCGACCTGGGTGCAGCTTGTGAAGTATATCTGGTCGGTGATGCGGCTCGATCTTGGGTTTTCGTATCGGCAGAACGCGCCGGTGCTCGACGTCATTATGGAGCAGCTGCCGGCCACCGTGATCCTGATGCTGGCATCGACGGTCATCGCGCTTCTTGTCGGCATCACGGCCGGCGTGCTGGCTTCGGTCAAGGTCAACACCCTCTGGGACAATCTGATCTCGCTTGGCGCGGTGTTCTTCTTCGCCGCGCCGAGTTTCTGGCTCGGCATCATGATGACGGTGCTGTTCGCAGTGAAACTTGGCTGGTTTCCGGTCGGCGGCATGCGCACGATCGGCTCGGACCACGGCGCGTTCGCAGATGCGCTCGACGTGATGGACCATCTGGTTCTCCCCGCCACGGCGCTCGGCCTGTTCTATGCCGCGACCTATGCGCGGGTGATGCGGGCGTCGATGCTTGAGGTATTCCGGCTCGACTTCGTTCGCACCGCCCGCGCCAAGGGTTTGTCGCCTGGCCGTGTCGTCCTCGCCCATGTGATGCGCAACGCGCTGTTGCCGATCGTCACGCTGCTCGGCTTGCAGCTCGGCACCATGCTCGGCGGCAGCGTCGTCATCGAGGCGGTGTTCAGCTGGCCCGGCATCGGAAGCCTGCTGTTCGACAGCGTGATGAGCCGCAATTTCCCGATGGTGCTCGGGGTCCTCGTGCTGGGCTCGCTGCTGGTGGCGGTCTGCAACGCGACGGTCGACCTGCTTTACATGCGGCTCGATCCGCGGATTCGGGCGAGGTAACGCATGCTCGCGCTCGCCATCGATTTTGCCCGCCGCTTCGCCCGCAACCGTGCAGCGCTGGTGGGCTTCGTGCTGGTCGTCGTGGTGATTGGCACTGCGCTTGCGGCACCCTGGATGTTTCCGCGCAACCCATTGCGTATCGTCGGCCGGCCGGAGATCTGGCCGTTCACGACATCGCGCTACCCCCTTGGAACCGACTCCCTGGGCCGCGACATCGCCGCGATGATCGCCTATGGCGCGCGCACGACCCTGCTGATCGGGCTTTGCGCGAGCCTGACCGCGACCATCATCGGCATCAGCGTCGGGGCCATCGCGGCCTATTTCGGCGGCTGGGTCGATGAGCTGCTGATGCGGCTGACGGAACTGTTTCAGACGATCCCGAATCTGATTTTCGTGCTGACCATCGTCTCGATCCTCGGACAGAAGATCGAGTACGTCACCATTGCCGTCGGTATCGTGACCTGGACCCCGATCGCGCGGTTGACGCGTGCCGAATTCATGTCGCTGCGCGACCGTGAGTTCGTCCAGGCCTGCCGCTCCATGGGCATGGGAAATCTCCGCATCATGTTCGGCGAGATCCTGCCCAATGCATTGCCGCCGGTTATCGTGCTGTCCTCGCTGGTAATTGCCGGCGCTGTGCTGTTCGAGTCCGCGCTGTCGTTTCTCGGTCTCGGCGATCCCAACGTCTCGAGCTGGGGCCGGCTGATCGGCGACGGCCGCACCCTGATCCGCAGTTCCTGGTACATCTGCGCCGTGCCGGGGGTGGCCATCATGCTCACCGTTCTCGCGCTCAATCTGGTTGGCGACGGCCTCAACGACGCGCTCAACCCAAAGCTTCGTGATCGCTGACATGGCCGCCGACCCTGTCCCCGAACCCACGCCCATCCTTGCGATCGACAAGCTTCAGGTTTCGCTGTTCACGCGGCGCGGCGTGCTGCCGGCGGTCGATGGGCTGTCGCTGACGGTTGCGCCCGGCGAGACCGTGGCCATCGTCGGCGAGTCCGGATGCGGCAAGTCGCTGGCGGCCTTGGCCGTGATGCGGCTGCTGCCCGAGCCGCCCGCAAAGATCGTCGGCGGCGCCGTTCGCTTCATGGGTCGCGATCTCGCTGCCTTGTCCGACCGCGAGATGCAGCGGGTGCGGGGCAAGGACATCTCGATGATCTTCCAGGATCCGATGACCTCGCTCAATCCGGTGCTTACGGTTGGCGATCAGCTGATCGAGGCGATCCGGCATCATACCGACGTCTCGCGTCACGAAGCCGGCAACCGCGTGGTGGAGCTCCTGCGGCAGGTGCGGATTCCTGACCCCGAGCGCAGGCTCGACGACTACCCGCATCAGATGTCCGGCGGCATGAGCCAGCGCGTGATGATCGCCATGGCGATCGCTTGCGGACCGCAGCTGCTGATCGCCGATGAACCGACCACGGCGCTCGACGTCACAGTCCAGGCGCAGATCCTGGATTTGCTGAAGGAGCTGCAGACGAGCTCAGGCATGGGGCTGATTATCATCACCCATGATCTGGGCGTCGTTGCCGCGACCGCGGACCGCGTCGTGGTGATGTATGCCGGCCGCAAGGTCGAGGAGGCGCGCGTCGGAGCGCTGTTCGAGCGTCCCCTGCATCCCTATACGCGCGGCCTGCTCGGCGCGACGCCATCGGCGGTGCGCCGGCGCGGCGGACGCCTGGTTGAAATCGCGGGCAGCGTGCCGGCGCTCTCCGACCTGCCGGTCGGCTGCGCATTCCAGAATCGTTGCCCCGAAGTTTTCGATCGCTGCCGCGCCGAACGTCCGATCCTTGCGCCATTGCTGCCGCACCAGTCCGCCGCCTGTTTCGCTGCCGAAGAGGAGTTGTCGCGCAATGTCGCTGCTGTCGGTACGTAGCCTTTGCGTCCACTACCAAAGCGCGCGAGGCATCGTGCGTGCGGTCGATGACGTGAGCTTCGACCTCGACGCCGGTGAAACGGTCGGGCTGGTCGGCGAATCCGGCTGCGGCAAGTCGACCCTGGGCAAGGCGATCATGCGCCTGGTCCCGAGTTGGGACGGGCTAGTCATTCTCGACGGCAAGAATCTGATGGAAATGCAGAGCCGCGCGCTGAAGGCGGCCCGCAAGAACATCCAGATGATCTTTCAGGATCCCTACAGTTCGCTCAATCCGCGCCACGACGTCGGCACCATCGTCGGTCAGCCGCTCAGCGTTGCCGGCTGGTCGCGCCGCGACATCCGTGACCGCGTGGCCGAGTTGATGGGGCAGGTGGGGCTACCGGCGGAGGCGGTGCGGCGCTATCCGCACGAGTTTTCCGGCGGCCAGCGCCAGCGTATCGGTATCGCCCGTGCGCTCGCGCTCAGCCCCAAGGTCATCATCTGCGATGAGCCGGTGTCGGCGCTCGACGTCTCGATCCGCGCGCAGGTGATCAACCTGCTCAAGGACCTGCAGCACAAAACCGGCGTATCCTACCTGTTCATTTCCCACGACCTGTCGGTGGTCGAGCACATCTCCGATCGGCTGATCGTGATGTATCTCGGCCGTATCGTCGAAAGCGGCCGCGGCGAGGACATCTGGCAGCGGCCGGCCCATCCCTATACCCACGCGCTGCTGGCGGCGGCGCCGGTCGCCGACCCGCGGCTGGCGCGCGGCCGGACCAAGAGCTTGCTGCAGGGCGAATTGCCGAGCCCGCTGAATCCCCCGCCGGGGTGCAGCTTCAATACCCGCTGCCCGATGGCGCGGGAGCGTTGCCGGCAGGAGCGGCCGGTGCTGCGAGGCGTGGCGGGCGCGCGCATGGTCGCCTGTCACTACGACCTTCTCGAACAGCCCGCGCTATTTCCACCTGCCGTGAGCGTGGCCAGTTGAGCCGACAGATAGGGAGTCTTTTCGAATGCGTTGGCATAATCTTGGCGATCTGATCGATCGCGACCGTAACCTCGACAAGGAAGCGATCATCGACCTCGTCGATCCCGCTGGCCCCCGGGTCTATGCGCATCGTGAGATCGATCGGCTTGCAAACGGGGTTGCGAAATACATCTCCGATAGAGGTTTTGCGCGCGGCACCCATATCGCTATCGTCTCGCTCAACCGCGCCGAATACATCATCACGTATTTCGGCATCATGCGCGCCGGCTGCGTCGCCGTGCCGGTCAATATCAAGCTGCCACGCGACACCATCGATTATGTGATGGACGACGCCTCGATCGCGCTCGCCTTCGTCGATGCCGCGAACCGGCCGCTGGTCCGAGACGGCATTGCCGTGATCGGTTTCGATGACGCAGGTCCGGGCGGCTTTGCCCAAACCATCATGCCTGGCGATTTCACCAGCGTGGCGGCCGCGCCCGACGAGGTGGGCCAAATGCTCTATACCTCCGGATCGACCGGCCGGCCGAAAGGCGTGCCGCTGTCGCACCACGGTCAGCTGTGGGCGCTCTCCACCCGCACCAGCGGCGCACTCAACGAAAATGAACGCTACGTCATCGCGCAGCCGCTGTTCCACATGAATGGGCTGTTCGCGATCAAGACCATTTTCGCCACCAATGCTTCGGTCGTGCTGCTGCCGGCGTTCGAAACCCGCAGCTACATTGAGGCGATCGCCAAGTACAAGGTGACGGCAGCCACGGCGGTGCCGACGATGTGGGCGCGCGTCGTGAAGGAGACCGATTTTCTCAAGCAGCACGACATCACCTCGATCCGGCGTCTGATGCTGGGCTCGGCGCCGATGACCATGGGCCTGTGGGACAAGATCAAGCAGGCGCTGCCGAACGTCACGATGTCGATCGGCTACGGCACCACCGAAGCCGGCCCGGCGGTGTTCGGCCCGCACCCGCAGGGCATTCCGACCCCGCCGCTGGCGCTCGGCTATCCCATCAGCTTCGACGACATCAAGCTGGTCAATGGCACCGAGAACGAAGGCGTGTTGTTGATGCGCAATCCGGCGCTGATGAGTCATTATCATAACCTGCCGCAGCAGACCACGAAGGCGATCAAGGACGGCTGGTACACCAGCGGCGACGTGATGCGGCGCGATGACAACGGATTTTTCTATTTCGTCGGTCGCGCCGACGACATGTTCGTCTGCTCCGGCGAGAACATTTATCCAGGCGAGGTGGAGAAGCTGCTGGAGCGCCATCCGCAGGTGCAGCAGGCGGTGGTGGTGCCGCTGCCGGACGAGGAGCGCAGCCAGGTGCCGGTGGCCTTTATCGTGACCCGCGCCGACGCCAGGCCGAGCGTCGAGGAGATTCGCAAATTCACCATCGCCAACGGTCCCGCCTACCAGCACCCGCGGCGAATCGAGTTCGTCAATGAGTTGCCGTGGGCCGGCACCAACAAGATCGATCGCAAGACGCTGATCGATCGCGCGCGCAGCCTGGAAGCGGCACAGGGCTGGTCAGTATGACCGCGTTGTCAGGCAAGATTGCGCTGGTGACCGGTGCGAGCCGAGGCATCGGCCGGGCCATCGCGCGGCGGCTGGCGCGCGACCAGGCCATCGTCGCCGTGCACTATCATTCTCAGGCGGACGCAGCGAACGCCACCGTCGCTGAAATCGTGGCCGCTGGCGGCGCCGCCTTTGCAATCCGGGCCGATCTGTCCGCGCCCGGCGGCGCAACGGCGTTGGCGAAGCACTTCACCGCGGAACTTACCAATCGATATGCCGCTCCAGGTTTCGATATTCTCGTCAACAATGCCGGTCTCAGCAAGCGCGCCACCATCGAAGACATCACCGAGGACGACTTCGAGCTGCTGCTGCAGACCAATTTGAAATCACCGTTCTTCCTGATCAAGGCGCTGCTGCCGCATTTCCGCACGGGCGGGCGGATCGTCAATATTTCGTCGATGGGAACCCGCGCGGCCTATCCGGCGATGGCAGCCTACGCGCCGGCAAAAGCGGGACTGGAGGCCTTGACCCGGCTGCTCGCGGTCCATCTCGGCAACCGCCAGATCACGGTGAATTCGGTGATGCCCGGTGCCACCGCCACCGACATGAATGCCGCAGCGAGCGATCCGGTCGCCAGTCGCGCGGTCGCCGCGACGATCGCGCTCGGCCGCGTTGGTCAACCCTCGGACATTGCCAAGGTGGTGGCATTCCTCGCGTCCGACGACGGCGGATGGGTCACCGGGCAACAGATCGACGCCAGCGGCGGCCAGCGGCTGTAACGCTCGCCTTCACCAGCCAAACCAACGGTGAGGTTAACGCGCTCGCCGGCGGCAGTGACCTGCTGAAGGCTATTCAGCCTTTCGCGCGAGCCTGCAGGTGGCGTCTGCCGGGTTTTTGCGCAGCTCGGGCAATATTTTTGTGCTCGCGATACGGCGCTACTCGCAATAGCATTGCTCAATGATGGCCCGGATGGCGGAAATCTTCCTCATCCAGCTTGATTTGGAGGCCAAGATGCTCGACGAGCTCGACCGCAAGATCCTGGCGACGCTTCAGGTGGACAGCAGCCTTTCAATGCAGGAAATCGCAGACCGCGTTGGGCTCAGCTCGACCCCTTGCTGGCGGCGAATTCAGAAGCTTGAAAGCTCTGGCTATATCAAGCGCCGGGTTGCCCTGCTTGACGCCGAGAAGCTCAACCTCGGTGTCAGTGTTTTCATTGCGGTCAAGACCAACCAGCACAATGCCGAATGGGTTCAGCGGTTCAGGAAGATCGTGGTCGGTTTTCCGGAAGTCGTGGATTTTTACCGCCTCAGTGGAGACGTCGACTATCTGATCCGTGCGGTGGTTTCCGACATTCGCGCCTATGATGATCTTTACCAGCGATTGATCGCCAAGATCGATCTCCATGACGTGTCGTCGATGTTCACCATGGAACAGATCAAATCGACCACCGAGTTGCCGCTGGTCAATGCCTCGACCAGATCTGGCCGGCATGAAGCCCAGACCGCGCGACACTCTCCCGTCACGTCATGAACAGCTGCCCCAAGCCGCGGGCCGATTGACCTCCTGGAGACTTCGAGGCGGCGTCGAAGCGGACTAAGGTCGCGATTTCGATCACATGGAAGTTCGTAGTGTTATTTCTGAATGGCGCGCCAGTCGTCATCGAAGGATTCTATAGGCTAAAATCTGACGTCCTTGCGCTAAACAAGGATCATTGCGAAATGACCGCTGGCCAGACTCGGTCTCAAAATCCTGCTAGGGTCATCGAGTGTGCGTACGAAAGGATTTCCGATGAAAATCTCCTTTGCACTTGTGACCACTGCAATACTGCTGCTCTTTCAGATGCCCGCTTGTGCCGGCACTATTTATCCGACACTGCCGTGTCGTGTGTTCGTGGACACCGACTACACCCAGATTGCGGAGCAATGCGGGACTGTGCGGCAATTCTATCCCCGGAGGTTGGTCGTGCGGGCTGCAAGGCGGCCGTCCTATTATAACTGTCCATAGCCCGCGCCAGACCGGCGACCAATCCGGAGTACAACGTCGGCGACCAACACCCGTCATTGGTCCCGCCTCGGACCGAGGTCGGTCTGATCCTTCGCACCTTCGGCAGCCAGGCTGCTGCAAGATGCACAGATTGACCTGCTTGAGCCAACCCCGTTCCAATTCTGCGTGGGTGACGGTTGGCCTTGCAGTCCAATAGATCGTCACGCCCAAGACGTTAGGGTAGGTTCATCCTATCCCTGCAACCACCGAAACCGACACTCCGGTAGCGAAAGCTGCGGGAGTTTAGCGGTCGATGTGCACGCTCCTTAATAGACAGCAGGCGCGACGACCCAAAGCAAATCGACAGTTTCCTGTCCTTCGCACCAGAAGCGATGATCCGGACGCCGTTGAAAGAATTGCGTCTCGACGAGCGAAATATTCGTTCGAATATAACGTTGACGGGACATTTGGCCGGGAGCACACTCTTTGGCGGCTCCGCTTGCAATAAATCTGAATACGGCGACGCCCAAGGTCAACGCACCTCAAGTAGGCGGGAACCGATCCAGTTGCGGGCTGACTCGCAATGGAGGCGCCAGCCTCAGTAACGCTGCTCGGAAATAGCCACCGCCACGACCCCAAAAGGCGCAACAATCAGGGAGAAATGCCATGTTTCAGCAGGCTCTGGATAAGGTCTCTAAGCAACTCCTCATCCGCGAACGATACGACAATTTTATCGGGGGTAAGTGGGTAGCGCCAGCCGAGGGACGCTACTTTGATAATCCCAGCCCAGTCACCGGGAAGAGACTCTGCGAGGTCCCGCGCTCTTCTGCGGCGGATATCGAACTCGCGCTGGACGCCGCCCACAAGGCCAAGGATGCCTGGGCAAGACATCAGTGGCCGAGCGCTCGCGCATTTTGAACAAGATCGCGGACAAGCTTGAAGCCAATCTGGACCTGCTCGCGCTCGTCGAAACGCTCGACAACGGCAAGCCGATCCGCGAGACGACCTATGCTGACATGCCGCTTGTGGTCGATCATTGGCGTTATTTCGCCAGCGTCGTGCGGGCCCAGGAAGGTGGCATCTCTGAGATAGATCACGACACCGTGGCCTACCACTATCACGAGCCTCTTGGCGTCGTCGGCCAGATCATTCCGTGGAACTTCCCGATTCTGATGGCGACGTGGAAGCTCGCACCTGCGCTCGCTGCGGGCAATTGTGTGGTGTTGAAGCCTGCCGAGCAGACACCGCTTGGTATTCTCGTGGTGATGGAATTGATCGCCGACATCCTGCCTCCCGGCGTTATCAATGTCGTCAACGGCTTTGGCATCGAGGCGGGAAAACCGCTCGCGCAGAACAAACGGATCGCGAAAATCGCCTTCACCGGCGAGACAACGACGGGGCGCATGATCATGCAGTACGCCTCGGACAACATCATTCCGGTTACGCTGGAACTGGGCGGCAAGTCGCCGAACATCTTCTTCGCGGACGTCATGGACGCCGATGACGATTTCTTCGACAAGGCGCTCGAAGGCTTTACCATGTTCGCCCTCAACCAGGGCGAGGTTTGCACCTGCCCGAGCCGCGCGCTGGTGCAGGAATCGATCTACGACAAATTCATGGAACGAGCCATCGCACGTACAAAGAAGATCAAGCAGGGCCATCCGCTTGACGCCACAACCATGATCGGCGCACAGGCCTCCAACGACCAGCTTGAGAAGATTCTGTCCTATTTCGACATAGGCAAGCAAGAGGGCGCAAAGGCGCTCACCGGCGGCAAGCGCGCGAAACTCGAGGGCGAACTTGCCGAAGGCTATTATGTCGAGCCGACGATTTTCGAGGGCCACAACAAGATGCGCGTGTTCCAGGAAGAGATCTTCGGACCGGTCGTTTCGGTTGCGAAGTTCAAGGACGACGCAGACGCACTCGCAATCGCCAACGACACGCTTTACGGTCTCGGGGCAGGCGTGTGGACCCGAAACGGCAATCGCGCCTACAAGTTCGGACGCGAGATTCAGGCCGGTCGGGTATGGACGAATTGCTATCACGCCTATCCGGCGCATGCTGCGTTTGGCGGCTACAAGCAGTCCGGCATTGGTCGCGAAAATCACAAGATGATGATCGACCACTATCAGAACACGAAGAACGTCCTGGTCAGCTATTCGACCAAGGCGCTGGGCTTCTTCTAAAGTTGGTATTGAACGCAGGCGCGGGGATCACCCACGTCTGCGTTGTTCTTACGGAGGAATTGCGCATGGTCAACCGGGTCGAGATAACGGAAAAGGCCGCCGGGGTGCTGGCCCGGCTTAAGGTCCAGCACGGCGCTCTCATGTTCCACCAGTCCGGTGGCTGCTGCGATGGATCATCTCCGATGTGTTACCCGGTCGGCGACTTTCGTGTCGGACCGCAAGATGTGTTGTTGGGGGAGATTGCCGGCTGCAGGTTCTACATCGGCGCCGCCCAGTTCGAATATTGGAAGCACACGCAACTCATCATCGACGTGGTGCCTGGGCGCGGGTCTGGATTCTCAGCGGAAGCGCCCGAAGGCGTAAGATTTTTAACGCGCAGCCGCGTGTTCACTGATGAAGAAGTTGCCGAACTGGAAGCGGCTGGACCGCCGGCCCGCGCAGCGTGACCGCACGCACCATCTGATGGAAACGACGGGAGAAAAGCCAATGAATCCGCAGACGACCGCAATCGTCTTGATCGAATATCAGAACGATTTTACGACACCGGGTGGCGTTTTTCATGACGGTGTCAAAGCCGTCATGCAATCGAACAACATGCTCGCCAACACGGTCGAAGTCGCCAACAAGGGCCGTGCAGCAGGCGCCACTGTGATGCATGCGCCTATCAGCTTTGCCGAGGGTTACGGCGAACTCACCACCCATCCCTATGGAATCCTGAAAGGCGTTGTCGACAACAAGGCCTTTCGCAAGGGATCGTGGGGCGCGGCAATTGTCGACGTCTTGAAGCCGCAACCTGAAGACATCGTTGTCGAAGGGAAACGCGGTCTTGACGCCTTTCCCAGCACCAACCTCGATTTCATTTTGCGAAGCAAGGGAATTCAGACCGTGGTGCTGGCCGGCTTTCTCACAAATTGCTGTGTGGAATCCACCATGCGCAGCGCCTACGAGCGCGGATTCGACGTCGTGACGCTGAAGGACTGTACGGCTACGCTGAGCCAGGAGGCGCAGGACATGGCGCTGACGCACAACTTCGGAATGTTTTCGCATCCCATGAATCATGACGAGTTTTTGAAGCTGCTGGTCTGAACCGACAGGCGTGCTCCGGCAGCACAACCGCTTCTTCTCCGCGATCTGGGGCCGCAACGATCCCTTCTTCCCGCCGGCAGGCATCGGCCAATCAGGCGCGATATCCCGGACGCGGGGGTTAGTTCTTCGACGACATCTTCGCGGCAACAAGTATCAACTCACCGACGCCGTTCGTGATGGCGCATTCACTTGACGATTA
>WNFL01412755.1_pt1 | contig 11824 bp, 14 predicted proteins | sample 5400361 | NCBI WGS metagenome assembly WNFL01 (sample SAMN13153351, study PRJNA577476) | soil metagenome | isolation source: 40 cm soil on Douglas fir-dominated hillslope | place: USA:California | collected 2013-09-17
CCGCGGATATGGTGAGACTCGCGCCTCCGGAGTTGGTCAGATTCTGAGTCAGACTCAGCGAGCTTCCGACAATCACGTTACCGAAGCTCAAACTGGTGGGGTTAGGCGTGATCTGACCTTGTGCCAAGCCCGCTCCGGAGAGCGGAACGATTAGCGTCGGGTTATTTGAATCCGAAGTGATGGTCAGATTGCCGCTGCTGCTGCCCGCGGCCACAGGCGTGAATACCGCATTGAAAGTGGCGCTTTGTCCAGCGCCGACCGTCGCGGGCAGATTTGGACCATTGAAGCTGAAGCCGCTACCGGTCGCTGATGCGCTCGAGATGGTGACGGTTGAACCGCCGGTGTTGGTGACCCTTACCGCCACAGATTTGTTATTGCCGACCGTTACATTGCCGAAGTTGACGCTGGCCGGATTCGCGATTAGCGAGCCAGCTGTAACGCCAGTGCCGGAGAGCGCGATGTTCAGAGGCGAACCGGGAGCGTCGGAGAGAACGGCCAGATTACCGGTGACAGCGCCGCCAGTCGTGGGTGCAAATTTTACGGTGAACGATATGGACTGGTTGGGGGTCAGCGTCGCGGGAAGCGTCAATCCTGTGACGGAGAAGCCGTTACCCGTAACTGCAGCCTGCGAGATGGTGACGTTGGATCCGCCCGTGTTGGTCAATGTTTCGGAGAGGCCCGAGTTACTTCCAACCTGAACGCTGCCGAAAGCAAGAATAGACGGATTCGCTGAAAGGGCGCCGGGCGTTGTGCCCGATCCCGAGAGGGCGATGTTCAACGTGGGATTCGCACCATCGGAAGAGATGCGGACGTTGCCACTCACACCGCCCGTCGCTGCGGGCGCAAACTGTACGGAAAACGAAGTGCTCTGTCCTGCGTTCAGAGTCATCGGGAGTGTCAGGCCGCTTAGGCTGAAGCCGGTCCCGCTCGCGGAAGCCGCAGAGATCGTGAGGCTTGAGCCTCCCGAGTTGGTCAGCGTTTCCGACAGCGTCTTCGAGCTTCCGACTAGTACGTTTCCGAAACTCAAGCTCGTAGGATTGGGAGTGATCTGGCCTTGCGTGACGCCGCTTCCGGAAAGAGCGATGTTCAACGGCGAGCCGGGCGCATCGGAAACGACGGCAATATTCCCGTTTGCGGCGCCTGATGTTGTTGGAGAGAAAGTAACCGTGAACCCAACACTCTGACCTGCGGCCAGTGTCGCGGGCAGTGTTAATCCGCTGACTGAGTAGGCGGCACCGGTGACATTGGCTTGCGAGATGTTAAGAGTGGTGCCACCGTTGTTTGTCAAAGTCTCAGATTTAGCGCTGCTACTTCCGATTTGGACGTTGCCAAACGAAAGACTGGTGGGAGATGCTGACAATGCTCCTGGCGTAGTTCCCGTGCCGGACAGCGCAATGTTCAGTGGCGAGCCGGGCGCGTCGGAAACGATGGCCAGGTTGCCGCTGACTGCGCCTGCGGTGGCAGGGGTGAATTTCACGGCAAACGTTACGCTCTGGCTGGCTGCGAGAGTGGCGGGCAATGTCAGTCCGCTGATGGAAAAGCCGGCGCCGCTGACACTCGCTTGCGAAATAGTGATACTGGCGCCGCCGGTATTGGTCAGCGTTTCAGACTTGCTGCTGGAGTTTCCTACCTGCACATTGCCAAAGGCAAGGCTGGATGGATTTGCGGTTAGGGCACCGTCAGCCTGTCCAGTGCCCTCCAACGTTAAGACCCACGTGCTCGTGGGCGGTGCCGCCTGGGTCTTGCGTCGGAAGTTAGTCTGCTTCGGACCAGAGTACGCTGAAAACGAAACGCTGCCAGCGAAGTTTCCGGGCCCGGTCGGCGCAAACGTGATCGACAGGGAAGCCGATTCGCCGGCCGACAACGTGAGCGGTAAAGCTATATTGCTAAGTGAAAACGCGGCTCCGCTCAAAGTGATCTGGGTGATATTGAGATCGGTCCCGCCATTGTTGGACAACGTCACGCTGCCGCTCTTGTTCGATCCGACCTTGACGTTCCCGAAACTGAGCGCCGAAGGGTTTAGAAGGAGCTGTCCCGGCTGGACTGAGTTGCCGGACACGCTCAGCGAAACAAGAAATTGTGCGTTGTCGCCGAATGAAATTGTCGAGGAAAGCTGACCCAGAGTCCCCGGTTGGAACACAACACTGAATGGAACTTCCTGTCCCGCACTGAGCACGAGCGGCAGGGTAATGCCCGTGATTTGAAAATTGGAATCCTGGCCAGCGATGGAAACGATGGTGACGCTGGAGGTCTTGAAGTTGGTCAGAGTGTTGGTCATGGTCTTGCTGTTTCCCATGCCAACCTTGCCAAAGTCCATGCTGGCGCTGCCCAGAACGACCGTGTTGTTTATCGGAGTTTGCTGTTTTCCGAGCAGTTGGCAGCCGGTGAAGGAAATGAGAGCGGCAGCGATCAGGAGAGAACCGATGCTGGCGCGGTAGACGAATCTGACGTTCAAGGGCCCAGACCTCATCAAGCCGCATGTAATTCATACGGCGGGGGATTTCAGGTCACGGGAGAGGGCTGGAGCCTTACTCCCGGCCCTTTTATTGTCATAGGCAGGAGCTTGAAGTCGTAGGTTGCGGAAGGACTACGGGCAATGCGGAATCGGACACAGCACCATGGTTCGCGAGTTATCTTTAGCCGCGAGCGGAGTTACGGGAGTTCTACGCGAAAGTATGCCGACGGACAATACATTCTGACATCGGTACATGGCCGGCTGGAGGACGATACTGCAATGAGGGGTCCAGCAGGACCAGCGCGGTTTTCGCGGGCTAAAGGAGGAAATCTGCGGAGATGGAATCACAGTCTTTGCCTCAACGGAGTAACTACTCTCCAGACCATTGTTATCGACTGCAGTGACGACGTAATAGTAAGTCGTGCCAGCGGTGACCGTAACGTCAGCGTAAGATGTGCTGCCTTCGAGAGCGTCGTTGATCTGGGAATACGATCCCTGCGTCCCACGGTAAACGTTGTAACCAACCACCCCGGTAGACTGGATTATGTTCCACGAGAGGTCCACGCTGTGCGGAGGGGCGGGCGTGCCCGTGCCATCGAGCGACTGAAATGTTGGGGAATCGGCCGCATCACTTGCAAAGCTTACGCTCGCAGAGGCAGTTCCACTCATTTGCGGCGCGAAGATGACGGTGAATGGGACACTCTGGCCGGCATCAAGCGTCGGCGGGAAAAGAAATTCCGCTGAGTTTGAATTCCGTGCTCGTGCTGGTAACGGAGGAAATGGTGACAGGCGCTCCTCCGGCCTTCAGGCTTGCCTTCAAAGCAGCACTGGAGCCCACTACCACGTTGCCGAAAGAAAGGGAGGCTGGGCTGGCGGCTAGCGGCCCCTTCGGTCCTTGATTGGCGCCGCCCTGACGCGCCAGGCTCTGGCAACCGGTCAACAAGGCGAGCAGCATGAGCAGGGATGGGAACCGGGTCAACGACGAAGCAGCCGTCGAGATTCTCAGCACCGACAACCTCTATGCAATCGTGGGTTCGCCACGATGGGGGATATAGAGTCTGACGGGCAAGCCCGCCGTTCCCTGCTATTTTCAGCCCGGGGCCAAGATATCTCTACGTCACGGAAGGGCAAGTTATACACACGGGTTGCCCAACAAGCAACAAAACAAAGAGCGGCAAAGCACTGTGAAAACATTTTCACAAGTGGCGTCGCCAAAATGGAAAAGAAGGCGGAAAAGGACGATCCAGCCCAATTCTGACAGCCAATCTGGCCCTTCTATGTGTTGGTCACGAGAGGTTTTTCGGAAGGTTGGGTTAACATACGTTAGCCAGCCTGACGTGGCAAGCCGCGTGCATTATCATCAGGAGATGTACGAGACTAGGGGAAACAAATGAAATTTTCAGCAATACTGGCGTTGGTGATGGCGGGGTTGATGATGACCGCTTCCGCCCAGAAGGTCCAGAAACCTAAGACGAAGCCTTCGCACAGCGCGGAGAAGGACAGCAGCAAGAAGTCAAGCCACACTGTGAAAGAGCCGGCCAGCCGGAACAATGCAGCCACGGAGTTGCGTCGGGTGGAGCAGTCGAGCGCTAAAGTATCGGCGGCCAAAAGGACCGAGAGCAACAAGGCGGAGCGCACGAATTCCGCTTTGAGAGTGAAAACGAAGGACTCGAATCCTCCTATCCATCTTGGATCCTCCGGGGGCTCTGGCAAGAGCTCAAAGGGCAAATCCGGCGATCCTCTTAAGGGCCGGCTGCGCCACAAAGGATCCCATCACTAGAACTAGACGAAGCGTGAGTTCAACGGGAAATGGTGGAACGATCCGGGGCCGGGGCTGTCTTAGCAGGAGCAGTCTTGGCCCACGGTTCTTTCAGGGAGTATTTCAGCAGGCAATACAGGGCTCGCACGCCGTCCCTCCATCCGATTTTCTTGCCCTCCTCGTAGGTTCGGCCTGAGTAGCTGATTCCAACCTCATAAATGCGGAGTTTTCGGCGAGCGACTTTCACCGTAATCTCCGGCTCGAAACCAAATCGGTTTTCCTGTAGTGGGATGGATTGAATCACTTCGCGTCGAAAGACCTTGTAGCAGGTTTCCATATCGGAGAGGTTGATGTTGGTGAGGCAGTTCGATAGCACAGTGAGAATCGAGTTGCCGACGGAGTGCCAGAAGTACAGGACACGATGCGGGCCGTTGCCGAGGAAGCGCGATCCGAAGACTACGTCGGCGCGGCCGTGAATAAGCGGCTCCAGCAGTTGTGGGTACTCCGCGGGATCGTATTCGAGATCGGCGTCCTGGATGATGACGAAATCGCCAGTTGCCTCCTTAATACCGCGGCGGAGCGCAGCGCCCTTGCCCATGTTATGGGGTTGAAGGATGGCACGAATCCGTGAGTCCTTCAGCTGTAACTCTTCCAGGATTTCGCGGGAGCCATCGTGGGATCCGTCATCCACGCAGAGCAGTTCGATGTCGATCGGCATAGCCAGTACTCTGCGGATGGCCTCGCGCAGGGTAGCGCGTTCGTTATAGACGGGCATCACGACGGAGAGCTTCATGGGAATGCTTGGCTAGTCGAATCGATTGTAAACCGGCCGGCGACGACATCAGACGTCGCGATGAACTGTGTCTGGCGAGAACGCAGGCAGGCAAACCGCGATGTACTCCGCTCCGCCGGCCACGGGGCTCGAGTAGCAAATCCATTCCCCTTGATGCGTGATGACGGCCTGGCCCGCTGCTACATCCAGTATGCCGTCCTTATGGTGGACGCGGAGTGTTCCGTGTAATACCAGCGTGTATTCGTCGAAGTCGGGCGTTTGACCGGGTTCTTCCCATCCTTCCGGACTGCGCATATGCGCGACGCTGAGGCCGGAGGTCTGTGAGTTCACTCGTCCGACGTATTCCTCAATGATTTTTGGTTTGCTGCCGGGGGCTTGGATGCGGGTAGGATGCGGGATCAAAGTGGGCATGGTCATCGATCGTAACAAGGGGCGTGTGTTCCAACAACCTGCTGTAGCTCCGGGCCGGAGCTATACTCGCTTCAGGTTATGAAAATCGTTAGCGCGGCGGAAATGCGCGAGATTGATCGCGTCACATCGGAGCGTTTCGGCGTACCGTCGCTTACGCTGATGGAGAACGCCGGTTCAGCCGTTGCGCGTTTTATCCTCTCGGACTATCCCAACGCCCAGCGCATCGGGGTTATTTGCGGCAAGGGCAACAACGGCGGTGACGGGTTCGTGGTAGCGCGCCATTTGGCGGACTCTGGCCGCGTAGTGCGGGTCTTGTTGTTGTGCAGCCCCGAGGACCTTCGCGGGGATGCCGCCTCCATGTTTCAAAGGCTTAGTATTCTTCCGTTGATCGTGCGCGACTCTCGCGCACTGGTGACGGTGGATACCGCCCCGGTCTTCAGCGCAGACCTGCTCGTGGACGCCATACTGGGCACCGGTTTTCGTCCGCCAATAAGCCCACTGTATGCCGCCGTGATTTCCAGAATGAACAATAGTGCGGCCCCGGTGATCGCGGTGGACATTCCCTCCGGCGCGGATGCGGACTGCATGCACATGCAAACAGGAGACGTCGCGCGCGCCGATGCCGTAGTGACTTTCACGGCTCCACGGCCGGCTCATGTGTTTGCCGAGTTGACTGATGGTCCGACTGTGATCGCGCCCATCGGCTCTCCGCCGGAGGCGATCGTCTCGAAGCTCGGGCTTTATTTGAGCACTGCCCCGGATTTTGCTGCGCTCCTAGCGCCGCGTCAGCGCAATGCCAACAAGGGCAGCTATGGGCACGTGCTCGTTATCGGTGGGTCGCTCGGCAAGGCCGGTGCGGCGGCGATGGCTGGATTCTCGGCTTTGCGCGCGGGTGCAGGCCTATCCACCGTCGCGACTGCCCGATCGGTTATATCCACGGTGGCTGGATTTCATCCCGAACTCATGACGGAGCCTCTGGAAGAAACCGCGGCTGGCACAATCTCCTCGCGGGCGCTGGAATTGCATCAGATCGCATCTCTGATTGCGCGGAAAACAGTACTGGCGATCGGACCGGGAATTTCCCGTCAGAGCGACACAGTCGATTTTGTGCGAGGCGTTGTCCAGAAATGCGATACGTCTATGGTCCTGGATGCGGACGCTTTGAATGCGTTCGAAGGTTCAGCCGGAGAATTGAATGGCCGCGGACGCAGCATAGTCATTACACCCCATCCCGGCGAAATGTCGCGGCTCACTGGGATAAGTATTGCCGAGATTCAGGCTAACCGCGTCGACGTCGCGAGGACGTTTGCGCGGGAACATGAAGTGATCGTCGTCCTGAAGGGGCATCGTACTTTGATTGCGTCGCCGGATGGCGATGTTTGGGCGAATCCGACCGGCAATCCGGGGATGGCGAGTGGCGGTACCGGCGACGTGCTGACGGGAGTTGTAGCCGGACTGACCGCGCAACATCCAGGGCGGGTGCTTGAAGCTACAGCGCTTGCGGTATATCTGCATGGGCTGGCCGGCGATCTAGCGTGCGAGGAGTTGGGGGAGAACTCTCTGGTTGCGACCGACCTGTTGCGCTTTCTTCCAGAAGCGTTTTCGCGTACGCGGATGACTGCTGGCGCCGAAGTCCGTATTCATGCCTGAGTCGCAAATGTAGCGCCAGCACGGCGGCGCTACTTGGTGCGGCGCTATGGCAGTAATCAACGGGGGATGTAGCGGTTCAGAAGTGGGACGATTTGGGATCCCAGATTTAACAGGCGCGCTTGCGCTGCCTCGGCGGACTCTTTCCGATACATGGGAGTGATCAGGCGAATGAGGGCGCCGTCGCTGCGATTCATGCGGATTGAATCGGTTACCAGGTAATACTTGGACCAGTATTCGTTGGCTACGGCGCGGTCATGGGCCTGATACCAATAGATCACTAGTTCCCGGTCTCCCCCTTTGGAAGTTACGAATCGGTTTGCTGGGAAAGGCGAACCGTCGGGACGCGAGAGTTGAATGACATCGCGCTGGATCGGAACCCATCCCTCTCCTTGCAGGCAGTGGTTTGGAGAGTGAATCGTGTCTCCGGCTTTCTGGCTGGGGAAGTAGGCGATAAGCAAGTCGATCCAGGGTTGGGGCTGCGCGGGATTCTCAAAATTGCGGTGCAGGAATTCACCGGCGCCGAGGATGTCGAGAGTTTGCTGATCGATTACCAGATCCTGGCTGACCCACGGTCCGAAGTGATCGGGCAGGGAAGTCAAAGGCTCGCGCTGGGGGAAGACTTCGTTGCTGGAGCGCGCTTGCAGCAGAAGTGCAGCAGCGCCCATCATGAGCGCAACCACTACGAAGCGAAGAGATGCGGACTTCATGCGTGCCTCACGGCTTGCCCGGGCTTCTTCCAGATGCGGTTGATCAGACTGTGTGTTGCAAAGAGCAGAATCAGAGATACGACGAAGATCAACCATCCTTCAAAGAGATGAAAGAAGCCCTCGGCCTTGTCGGGATCCCAATACTGGATGAGCAGCCCCGTCCCAACAATGCGGAAGCTGTTTGCCACTACCGCAATTGGAACGGCTGCGATTGCGAGCACTACGCGCACCCAGACGCGATCTTCCATCAGGTAACCGTAGATGATCGCAAGAGTCAAGAGCGAGAGCAGGGATCGGATCCCGCTGCAGGCTGCAACCACCTCAAGTTTCATGGTGGCCAGTTCGATCACGTTTCCCTCGCGATGGACGACCACGCCCAGCCACGGGAGGACCGTGCTGGCGAGTTTCGACGCCAACAGTTGCAACGGGAAAGTGACCTTCTGGAGCACGATGACAGGAATGGGGATCATCAAAATCAGGAAGGCCCAAGGGAATAAAACGGCGCGGAACAACGGCCATCCATGAAACAAGATGATCAAGCCGGCCAGCAGAAGCAGTAACGAGACCCGCGCGAGAAACAATTCCGCGCCGAATGTCCCCAGCATCAGGAGGAGGAGCCCGCCGGCGATGAGCGGAAGTCCAGTCCAGGAAGGGTTGAGTTGCATGCTTCTCAGCGTTTTCCAGTTCTTCCAGATGACGAATGCCGCAAAGGCGGGAACGAAGATCCCGTGCTGGAAGTTCTTGTCGTTGATCCACTGCGTGGACAGGCGGGCAACAATGTCGGCGTAAAGCCAGACGAGCAGGAGCAGAAGGGCTGCGCCCTGCCAGACGGGGAGTCCCGAGAAAATCCCACTCTGTTTCCGGACAAGCAGAGGGGCTACCTGCGCTGAGTCACCCATGTCGCTTGGATTGGAGAATATGCGAAAAGCCCGTGCTGGCGCAATCCCGATTCATTCTGCGCAACGGGAGGTAACTACCCGGTTCGCAGCGGTTTGGCCCAAGAAGGGGTTTCGAAGGGCGGTTTGAGAGGAATACTTGGGGGCAATGGAAAAAAGAGGAAAACTACTTCCATTTCGTGGCCAAGTAAAACCCGCAATGAAAGGGAACGCAGAAATCCCCCATTATTCCAGCGAGTTAGGATTTAGACCTAAAGTTTGAGAGGCCGGCTTACCATATAGCAGCGGGCAAAATGGGAAAAATGTTTCCCATTTGTCCTGAGCGATGGTAAGGTAGTGGGCAAGCAGAAAGTGCGACCTGCTTTGTAAACCGCTGAAAAACAAGCGATTATTCATTCTCGCGAATGCTGGCAGAATGAGCCCGGATGGCAGCAGGTGTGCACTGAGCTGGTATGCGATGAGCCGAGACTCCACCCCCCTGTTCTCGGGACAGAACCATCATAGATATGAGTCATTCTGAGTTAGCAGGTCGTACTGGGTCCTCCCACAACGGCGCGATGCGCATGTGGCGAGAGAGCGTCAGTTCCGGGATGCGCACGGTGGAAGCCGTCATCCGGGAGCTCTCGCAGAACGACGTGCCGGTGTTGGTGGTAGCGGAGCCGGGATCGGGCAAGCAAGCGGCTGCGGCACGCATCCATGCCTTGTCCAGCCGGGGGGCCGAACCTTTTCATGTCCGTCACGGAAACGAAGTCACGGGAGACGTTCTGGCCGGATGGGAAGAGGAAGGCGGAACGGTGTACTTGCAGGACGTCGGGGATTTGGACTCGCCGGCGCAGGCGGAACTCGTTCGGCAGATCGCTTCCGCGGCTGAGGATCGTGGGGTTCCCCGTTTCATCTGCGGAACTTCGCGCGAACTTGAAGCCGAAGTGAAGGCGGGTAAATTTCGCGAAGATCTTTACTACCGGATCAGTGGCGTATGTCTGCGGTTGCCTCCGTTGCGCCAGCGCAAAGAAGATATTCCGGTGCTACTGGACTGGTTCCTCGCGATCGCGGCTCGGGATTTTGCCCGCGCCGTGCCGGTTCTCAGCTCCGAGACGCAGGGTTTCTTTCTCGAGTATCACTGGCCGGGAAACATTCGCGAATTGAAAGATGCGGCCCGGGCGATCGTCGCGCTGGGCGATGAAGCATTGGCGATGGGGGGTCTGCGTTCCCTGTTGCGGCGGGTGGATCGCAGCAACGGGGAAAAGGTTTCGCTCAAAGAGGCTGCAAAGGCAGCATCCCGTGAAGCGGAAAAAGAATTGATCCTGCAAGTGTTGACGCGGACGCGCTGGAACCGGCGCCGCGCAGCGCAGGAGTTGCAAATCAGTTACAAGGCCCTGCTCTACAAGCTGAAACAAATTGGATATCAAGAGTACGGCGCATAAAAGAAAGGGGTAGCGGAGAAGATATGAAGAGATCCTGGAGGACGGCCATGGCGACTCTGCTGTTGATGGGCCGGTTGGCTTTGGCGCAAGCCCCCCCACCGGCGCAGCCTGCCGAGAGCGCCAAACCCGATGCGACAACAAGTGTCGCCGGGCCCGATTACGTTATTGGGCCGGAAGATGTGCTGCATATCGCGGTGTGGAAAGAGTCGGACTTGACGGCCACGCTGCCAGTTCGGGCCGATGGGAAGATCTCGCTGCCTCTCCTCAACGATGTTCAGGCCGCAGGCCTCACGCCGATGCAGTTAGCTGATTCGCTAACCGAGAAACTCAAAAAGTATGTGGCCAGTCCGCGGGTGACGGTGGTGGTGTCCTCGATCAACAGCAAGCGGATTTTTATGGTCGGTGAAGTGGGACATGCTGGGCCGCTCCCAATGCTACCCAACATGACGGTTCTGCAAGCGCTGTCGAGTGCCGGGATGACGCAGTTCGCCAACACCAAGAAGATCTATGTCATGCGCGTTCAAAACGGCAAACAGGAAAAGCTTCCCGTCAACTACCGCAAACTGGTGAAGGGCGAACAGATGGAACAGAACTACCTCTTGCAGCCGGGAGACACGATTGTTGTCCCGTAACGGAATGTCGTTAGAGAACAAATTTACGGCAGAGAAGATGGCGATGGTGCGGACAATTCGATTGCTGCTGGTTTTTCTGGGAATCAGTGTGTGGGCGGCAGCCCAGAACGATTCCACGCAGGAACGCACGGGTCCAGCACCCGCGCTGGGACAGACCGCTCCCATCCTGAACCCGGACAATCCGCCGGTGTCGTCACTCGACGAGGCGGGCCTCGAGATGCGCAGCGCTTCGCGCAGTTTCGTTTCGTATGGGCTGTCGGTGAGTGAGAGTGCCGATACCAACGCTGGCAACAATCTGGACTCGCAAACGTTGAGCTCTGTTACCCATCTGCTGGGCGCGTTGGACTTCCAGCGCTTCTATGCCAAGACCGATCTTTTTGGTGAGTACGTTGGGGGCGGGGCTTTCTACTCGAATGCAAGCCGGGACGTCAGCCAGTTGCATGCTCTCGGAATCATGGGTGTGACGCGGTGGCGTACGGGACGTCTGACCCTTCGCGACTCCTTCAGCTATCTTCCGGAAGGATCGTTCAGCGTAGGCGCGTTCGGAGGTAACCCCGGGCTCGGAATCGCCACTGGCGGAGGCGCATCCGGCCTTGCGGGCGGAGGATTGCCGGGCAGCCACTTTTTTGGAAACGGACAGTTTGGCGCGGTGGGACTGACGCCAAGGCTCACGAACAGCGCTTTTGCGGATGTGGTGCAAAGCCTGACGCCGCGTTCTGCCTTTACGGTCGCGGGAGGAGAAGCTCTTATCAATAGTGACAAGGTCATGGTGCAAGCCGGATATAGCTACATGCTGGGCCGCCGGGATCAACTGGGTGCGGTTTATGGGTTCCAGCAGTTTCGGTTTCCGCAAGATGTGGGCGGCCAGATTGACGCGCAAATCGTGAACTTCCGCTGGAGTCATACGGTCAGTGGAAGGATGACGCTGATTGGCGGCATCGGCCCACAGCGCCTCGTCATTCAGGATCCGTTCCTGGGCACGGTGACGCGCTGGTCGGCCAACGGAAGAGCCGTGGTGCGCTATCGATTTACAAGAACTTCAATTGCAGCGGCCTACGAGAAATATACGTCCGAAGGATCGGGATTTTTCGGCGGGG
>WNFL01419276.1_pt1 | contig 11823 bp, 12 predicted proteins | sample 5400361 | NCBI WGS metagenome assembly WNFL01 (sample SAMN13153351, study PRJNA577476) | soil metagenome | isolation source: 40 cm soil on Douglas fir-dominated hillslope | place: USA:California | collected 2013-09-17
TACGCTTCATCACCTTCGAGGCCAATCTCGGAGTAGTGTTGAGCAGCTTGGTGATGAGGGCTGGGAATTCGTGGCAATGGCTAGCTCAAGCCTTATTTTCAAACGTCCCAAGCCCTGATGTTCAAAATATGATGCTGCGAGAAGTTTATGGTGTGTGACCGACCGTTAAGATTCAAGTATCTTTTTCTTCGCTAACTCAGATCGAAATAGTCTTTTGCTTGTGCGGCTGCAGGCAGTTCTCCCGGCTGCAGTGGTTGATCGACGACTTCGACCCGGAAGCTCTCTTCCAGCGGCGCGTTCCAGATTCGCGTGGACAGGTTCACTTTGAAGATGCGGAACGCTTTGATGTCTTCCTTGGTCGTCTGGTCGGTCTCGAGGCGATCGGAGAGATCATAACTCTCGCGGCACGAAGTCCGGCCGCAAATTTATGTTCGCAGTTTTCTCGCCGTCGCTGACCCACCATTCATATTTCATCTGGCTGTTGCACTTCATTGCGCAACCTTCCGCGACGACAACTTTGTAGCGATCGCGACCCGGCGCGCCGGTCACATACTCGACCGTGTCTTTCACCCCGGGACCCGGATGACCGCTGACGATGTAAAGATTGTCGCGCGACCACAGATCCTCTTGCGAGAGAGCCTGGGCAGCTGCTTGCATAGCTCGAAAGCCGACTGCGGTACCCCACCAAAGTGATCCCGGATGCTGGCAGATGGCGCCGTCATAGTCCAATTCCAGGACCTTGCCCTGATCCTTGATGCGAATCGTCACTCCCTCGGCGGCTTTGATTGGGTCGTCGGACATCACCTTTCCTCCCTCTGCACGCATTTTCTTTTTTGATTGCTAACAGATTCGCGGCAATTGTTCGCCGACGAGCATGTCGACAATGCGGCGCCCGCCGAAGACGGTCTGCATGACAACGCGACCGGGGCGGTGGTCGGTCACGTCGCCGATCCTCGCGGCTCCTTCGCCAAGAGGATGCGACTTCAGCGCCGCTAGTGCCGTTTCAGCGTCTTCCGGTGGTACCACGCAAACGATCTTACCCTCGTTGGCAAGATAGAGCGGATCCAAACCCAAGATCTCGCAGAAGCCTTTGACCTCGCTCCGGAGCGGCGTGCGGTCTTCGTAGATCTCGATGCCAACCTGCGAGGCATCGGCGATTTCATTCAAGACTGTGGCGAGCCCTCCTCGGGTGGCATCCCGCAGGAAGCGGGTACGAGGAACGGCTGACAACAACGTATCGATCAGACCATGCAGGGAAGCACAGTCACTCTCAATAAGTGTAGTCAACTTCATGTCGCCACGGGCATTGAGGATCGCTGCGCCGTGGTCGCCCAACAACCCATTGACGAGGATCACGTCACCGGGTTGGGCTTTGTCGACTCCCAAATCAACGCCTCGACGAATGACACCGACGCCGGCAGTGTTGATAAACAGCTTGTCACAGGCTCCCCGTTCGACAACCTTGGTATCGCCGGTAACGATTCTTACGCCGGCGTCCCGAGCTGCGGCCGCCATGGTTCTGGCCACCTCGCGCATTGTTTCCACCGGCAGGCCCTCCTCAATAATCACCGAACACGACAAGTAGAGTGGTATCGCGCCACCGACCGCCAGGTCGTTAACCGTGCCGCAGATTGCCAGCTTACCGATATTGCCACCCGGGAAATCGAGCGGCTGGACCACGTAGGAATCTGTGGTGAAAGCAAGTCGATCGCCAAGCGCCACCATCTCCGACAGACTGAGCCGCGCCTGGTCCTCCAGCGGCGACTGATTCTCGTTGTCAAATGCCTCAAGGAAGATGTCGTCGATCAAATCGTGCATCGCCTTGCCGCCGCCACCGTGGGCGAGAGTGATAGTCGAAACCCGCACCTTGCCGCGGTGCCTGGGCTTGCCGTTCTTTTTGGCCATTTCTACAACGGTACTCATGCCATCTCCTTGATCATGGCCCGGGTGTCGTGAATCTTCTCGATGTCCCCGTATTGATAATAGGCAGCGCAGGCGCCTTCCGACGAAACCATTAGGGCGCCCAGTGGCGTCTCCGGAGTGCAATCTCTACCGAAGACCTTGCAGTCCCAGGGCTTGATCACACCCTTGAGCACTTCGCCGCATTGGCATGATTTGGGATCGGCAATCTTGAGGGCCGGGACAGAGAATCTGCGCTCCGCGTCGAACTCCTTGTAGGCCTCGGTGACGCGAACTCCCGAGTGGTCTATCGAACCGAGACCGCGCCATTCAAAAAACTCCCTCAACTCGAAGACCTTGCCGATCGCATCCAGAGCCACGGTGTTGCCACCGTCCGGTACGACGCGGTTGTATTGGTTCTCGATCTCCGAGCGACCTTCGGCGATCTGTTTGAGCACCATCCAAAGGCCGTGCAGGATATCGAGCGGCTCGAAGCCGGCGATGACCAACGGCTTTTTGTAGTGTTCGGCGATAAAACGGTAGGACGAATTTCCGATAACCATGCTGACATGGCCGGGACCGAGGAACCCGTCCAACTGAAGATCCGGCGAGTCCAGTATCGCCTTGATTGTGGGAATGATCGTAATGTGATTGCAAAACAGCGAGAAATTCTTGATGCCTTCCTGTTTCGCCCTCAGCACGGTGAGTGCGGTGCTGGGCATGGTTGTCTCGAAGCCCAAGGCGAAAAAGACGACCTGCCTGTCGGGGTTCTCTTTGGCAATCCGCAGAGAGTCAAGCGGCGAGTACACCATTCGCACATCGGCGCCATTGGCTTTCGCCTGCAGCAAGCTTTCCTTCGATCCCGGTACTCGCATCGCATCGCCGAACGTCGTGAAGATCATACCTGGCATGTGGGCCAGGGCCACGCAGTCGTCAACGCGACCCATGGGCAACACACAAACCGGACAGCCGGGGCCGTGGATCAACTCGATTCCATCCGGCAACATCGTCTCCACACCGTATCGGAAGATGGCGTGCGTGTGGCCTCCGCAGACTTCCATTATGTATACCGGGTCAGTGCCAGTTCGTCCCTTCTGGATTTGGGGCACGAGCGTGCGGATTTCCTTCAGCAGAAACTGCGCTTTCTCGGGATCTCGGAATTCATCGACGTATTTCATTTTGTTTTCTTTCTTCTATACCGTCGTTAAGCGGTCATCCCGGAATGGCCAATGAACCGCGATTGTCCGCCAGCAGTGTATGAACCAGGTCCCAGAGAATGTGGTAAATGATTACGTGGCATTCCTGTACCCGATGAATGCTGTCGGTTTCGACCACCAGGCAGTAATCCAAGCCGATCTTTGCCATCTCGCCACCGCTCATCCCAGCCAAGCCGATGGTTGTTACACCCATTTCTTTCGCCTTAACAAAAGCCTTTACGAGATTGTCCGAGTTTCCGCTGGTCGAGAGGCCGATCAATCCGTCTCCGGCGCGCGCTTGCGCGATCAACTGTCGGACAAAGACATGCTGGAAGCCGACGTCGTTAGCCACGGCCGACATCATCGTCCGGTCAGCCGTAAGATCGATTGCGGTCAGGGCAACCCGGCCGGCCGTGATCGGATGCAGAAACTCGACAGCCACATGCGCTGCATCGCAGCTCGAGCCGCCATTGCCCATCGAAAACAGGCGGCCGTTTCCGCGATAGACGTCCGCGATCGCTCCCGCAGCGGCGACCACTTCCTGTCCGTTCCGTGCAAAGAACGCGTCAATTACTACGTGATGATGTGCGGCCTTTTGCGCGACAGACTCGAGGAGCGCAGCATTCATAGACACGGGATCCTGTTTCCTGCCGTGCAGAAACGGATACAGCCCTTCCAGGTTTGGATTCTCCGCCGGATTCATTATGTTCATAGCACGCGCATCTTGCGCGTGGTTCCGGGCGCGACGCCCGCGCCAGTAGTTAGACTGGATCAAGTCTTCATCATGTTTGGCCCACAAGTGCCAGCGCCGGCGCTGCCGGAACGCTTGCAGGTGCATTCGCCGCCGATTCCTTCATCGCGAGGAGTTCTGCCTGCACTTCGCCGAGCTCACGCAGCACCTTCAAGGTTGCTTCCGCCTCTCCCTCGTTGATCAGGCTCATGGCAAATCCGACATGTATCAGGGCCCACTGACCGACACATTTTTCGAGTGGGAAGTAATCGTCCACGACACATTCCAGACTCACTTCCCGCTGGACGCCGCTAACGTCGACGAGGGCCATCTGCCGGTTAACATCCGTGATTTTTACTATCTGGCCAGGGATTCCAAGACACATTGCTGACTCCTTCTGTTGGTTCACGTATGGATGTGGCAAGGGCGTCCGGCACGTGAGTCACGCGCAAGAGGCGCGCGCCACTTCTGACTGATTCGAATTCTCCAAATAACGCGCCGCCGCGATCGCCGCCTGTCCCAGCGCTAGTCCCCCGTCGTTGGTGGGGACCTTCGCGTGCGAGAGACAAGTTAGTCCATCTGACTGGAGCAACCGCACCACTGCTTCAAACAAGAGCTTGTTCTGAAAGCAACCGCCGCTGAGCGTAACCGTGTCCACCGAAGCTGCACCTGATTCTCTGAGGCGCGCGATCATGTCGCGAATTGCTTTGGCGAGTCCGTAATGAAAGCGCGCCGCAATCCGAGCCACACGACTCTGTTCGACGAGATCTTCGAGCAGCCCATCCCACATTGGCGATGAATCAAGATAGAGCAGACCGCTGGGCTGCTGAGTGATGCCGAAGAGATACGGCGTATCGTCGACAGATAACCGATACGACTCCGCCATCGCTTCCAACTCCATTGCGCCCTGACCTTCAAACAAAGTGTGGTCCGCACACAGACCCAACGCCGCCGCCACGGCATCAAAAAGCCGGCCGCACGAACTGGCTAACGGCACATTCAATCCTGTCTCCAACATGCGATCAATGGTTCGGAGCGGCTTGTTGGTCAAGTATTGATGGAGTTCAAGCGTGGAATACTTTTCGACGAAATGCGTCCAGCCCGGCCCCGCCAGCAGATGCGCATAGGTGTTGCGCCAAGGTTCGCGGATGGCTTGGACGCCGCCCACCATCGCGACGGGTTTGAAAGCAGCCAGCCGCCGGCAGCTACGATAATCGGCCAGCAGAAACTCACCGCCCCAGATCGTGCCGTCTTCACCAAACCCTAGTCCGTCGATGGCGACGCCAAGGAGGGGCGGCGCATTCAGCGGGACACCGTTCTCAAACATGCAACTGGCGATGTGCGCATAATGATGCTGGACCTCGATCAGCGATAGATTGTCCGCCGCTGCGCGTTGTTTCGCGATTTTCGTGGAAAGATATTCCGGGTGCATGTCCGCAACCAGCAGTTGCGGCTGATGATCGTAGATCCGCGAATAGAGTTGAAGATTCTTTTGATAATCCTCGAACGTCGAAACGTCCTCTAGGTCGCCCTGATGCTGCGAAAGAATTGCTGCCCCGTTCTTCACGAGGCAGAAAGTAGATTTCAATTCACCGCCAAACGCCAGAAGGTCCGGCGCGCCTTCGAAGCCAGGCGGTAAGGGCACAGCACTGGGAGCGTATCCGCGAGCGCGCCGCATCAACGTTGGCTTACCAGCCATGATGCGGACGACTGAATCATCAATCCGGTTGGCAATCTCGCGATCGTGCATCAACATGGCGTCGGCAATGCCGCGGAGACCGGTTCTGGCCCGGTCAAGACTCGTGACCTGTGGCTCGTCGGAAGTATTTCCGCTGGTCATGACCAGCGGCCGATCCATCTCCCGCGTGATTAGTAAATGCAGCGGCGTATAAGGCAGCATGAAACCGACAGTGTTTAGGCCGGGGGCGACGCCCGCCGGTAACTTTTCAGTACCGTCAGCCGGCAGCAGAAGGATTGGAGCTTCCGGACTTCGCAACAAGTCGGCTTGGGCTGACGTAAGGTTGCAATACCGGCGAATCATATCGACATCCCTGGCCATCAGCGCAAACGGTTTGCCGTACCGATGCTTACGCTGGCGCAATCGCTGCACGGATTCCGGATTGGTGGCATCACACGCCAGGTGAAACCCGCCCAGTCCACGAATGGCGAGTATGAACCCGCTCTTTAGCATCTCGATGGCGGCCTGTATCGCGGCAGTCGTTCCAGGATGATCTGCAATCGCGCTCGTGTTCATTCTCTCCAGCCAGATCGTCGGCCCGCAGGTTGCGCAAGCAATCGGTTGCGCGTGAAAGCGACGATCGGCAGGCTGCATGTATTCGTTCTTACAATCTGCGCACATGGAAAAGTCCGCCATCGTCGTGTTCACGCGATCGTAGGGAACCTCCTTCACAATGGAAAAGCGCGGCCCACAGTGGGTGCAGTTCGCGAATGGATAACCGTAGCGCCGCTCTGTTGGATCCAGCACCTCCGCGCGGCAGGCCTGGCAAATCGCCGCATCGGGAGTAACACGTGTGCAGTTCTCGCCGCTTACACTCTCAGCGATGCGGAAGTCCTCATAGTCGAGCAAGGACAGAACCTGCGTCTCTACGCCTTCGATCTGCGACAGCGGCGGCGCCTCAGTGTGCAATCGCGTGAGGAACTGCGAGATGGCGCCGGAGTTTCCAGTAGTGCGGATCAGGACTCCAAAGCCGTCATTAAGAACTTCGCCGACCAGGCCTTCGTCGCAGGCCAGACGCCAGACCGTCGGCCGGAAGCCAACTCCCTGGACTGTCCCGCGAACACGGATTTCGATGGTTTGCCGTCTCTCCATCACGCCTAATCCTGATACTGACGACTGGTTGCTATTACTATCAATATGCGCCTTCACGCTGCTCGAGCTCCAAGAGCATCAATGCCGGCTTTCAGGCGACGTCCCACTCGGACTTTGTTCTCTTTGAGATTCTCCAAAAGAGGCACAACCAGACGAACCACTTGCAACGGCGACTCTGGCGGCGTAAACACCACGCGGTAGATTGGTTCCTGAACTACACGCCGCAATCGCGAAATCACCAATTCAAGTTGCTGCTCCAGGGTGCCTACAAACGCGAGGTCGGGGATGTCGGTCAATGATATTTTCTGGCGCGAATCACTCACTCCTTGCATGTGCTGCCGCACGAGTTTTGTTTCGTCGGAGGTCGAATCTACTAGTTGCGACGATGGTACCTTCCGCCCACCGTGAATGAATGCCACGCGGCTTTGCGCGGCTTCGCTGACCGCGCGCACGAGCGCTATGTCACGGTTCACATCGCAGGCCCAACCGCCCTTGAAAGTTTTGTGGCTGGGGGCGTTTAGTCGTTAGGAACAGTTCGAACTTTCAACTGCAGACCGTGTTGCTCGGCGCGCTCGACAATCTCGCGCACCTTGTCGGGCAGACTCGCCGGGTCAACCAAACGTGACCACGAACGAACCAATTCAAACGACCAAATGTCGCGTTCGATCAGTTCCAGCAGAGCCTGAATACTCGCCTCAAGGACTGAATTGCCCGATGCCAGGCCATTGCTCGATGAGCCAAAGAGCGACTGCCCCACATTAGGCGCCGGATAATAAATGAGTTCGGCAGGAATCGTACAGTCATCTCCCCTCTCCACGTCCTGCGCCGAGGCTAACAGCAAGGAAGCGTCGAGGTCGACTTCACGGTGCAGCAGCGGAGCGAAATCAAGAATCGCATCGCTAGCGCGCTCGGCCCGGGAAACGTCCCTCGCAGATCCCCACCGGGTGGAGACATGGCCATTCCCCGGTTCGGCGAAGAAAAATTCCAACGCCTCCATATAGGCTCCGACTTCGGCCTCAACCTGTTGCAGACCTTTTCCAAAAGTGAAGGACCCGCCGCGGGCGCGCGGTCGCACACTTACGCAAACCGGTACACCGAGCACATCCAGATCGGTGATATCGCGCACTTCGCTAACGCCCGCCGCTGCGGCCAACCGCTTGGCATACAGCAGTGTCGTCTCGGGCGCTAACGTGCGCATCGCATGCTTCGGCTTAAACCCATGCGTCCAAATCCTCGCGAAATAAGAACACAAATGCATCTTGAGATGGACCTCTGCTCCGGATACCGCCGGCGGACGCGCCAATGCGAATTCCGAAGAAACGAATGCGCGCACGCCGATTTCGAGCAGGTTCGCTCTACGTCCCGCGTGAAGATTTTCATTCAGCCGCCATTGACATAGTGACAATAGCGACTGGTCTGTGGAGAAAGAAGTCGCCGGCGTTAGCCGTCGATGTCGTCTCCGCAGTGGGCTCCCAACGCGATGGCGCCGCAAAAGCCGTCCACGTCTCCGTCGTCATCACCACAATGAACTCCAGTGGCTACGGGATGGTTACCCAACAAGCGCGCGAGTGATTCCCGATCCAACTCAATCGAAACTGTGTTCTTGGTCATAGTTTTTCTCCTTAGTTCAAGTCGGTTGCTTAGTTCATCCAGTCAGATAACTGGCTTACTTGTGCCTCATGGATGTTCCGCTGGGACTAACATTGACCAATTGCATCATGCCGCGGTCTTCGTGACCTAAGATGTGGCAATGGAAAACGTATGTCCCGGTGAAATCTACAAATCGTGTCAACATCTTTACCCAACCACCCGGTGGCAGAGCGAAGTCATCCCACCAGACCCACGGTTTCGCCATCGGCACTCCCGACGGGGGCAAGTTGAGGGCGGGATCAAACCACTGGACGATCTGAAACGGGTTGATGTGGATGTGGAAAGGATGCGCCGGCCCGCCTGACGGCGTATCGTTGAAAAGCGTCCACTCTTCGGTGGCTCCCAACTTCATGTACTGATCGATTTCACCGCTGAACTGCTTGCCGTTGATCGTGTGCATCGGAGGCGCGTTGGGCATCAACGGCGCGGGCGCCGGGCTTGGGTTACGCCCACCAGCACTTCCCTGAGGGGTTGGTGTTGGCGTCGGGCTGGCGTACTGAGTCTTGGTTGTATTGAAACGGATTTCTCGTCTCACCATGCCGACCGGTGGAACGATGTCCGAGAGGAATCCGGGCATCTTGGGAAATTCGGCCTGGCTCGGAAAAGGCGTGGAATTAACGGCCGTCCCGGTGACTCTAACGATCATCAGGATCGTATTGCTCCCCCCAAAGGTCACCGGATAATCGCCGGCTGCGCTCGGAGCGCGCACCAGCAAATCCACTCGGTTGCCGGGCGCGAGGCTGCCAGTTGAAAGCCACTTTCCATTGATAAAAAAGGTCTTCGCCGGAACCGGAAATGTGTTGGTCACCGCACTCGGATCGGGATTGTAGTTCTTCTGATTGAGTTGGACTCCGTCTTGCGCGGTTTGCACCCATTTCAGGTTAGGCGACGTGTTCAGTGGTACCGGCGCCTGATGACATGCGTTAATAAAACGCCACATCTGCGTCTGGTTCGGTTTCATCTCGAGGATCGGCTGGTATTGACCGTTGACTGAAACCAGATCGCCCTTTCCCTGCGCGCGCAGCAATCCGAGCACCGCCGAGAACTGCTGCAACACTAATACTCGTTCCTGCAGAGGTTGTCCCTTGCTCGAATAGTAAGCGTGCAGCGTCGTGTCGTAATCACCCTGAATGATTAGGGCCCCCGCCATGCCATTAGCAAGGTTCAAGGCCGTGGATCCATGCTTGTGAGCGTCATACCAGTGAGTGCCCGGTGCCTGGCCCATACTATTTGACTGGCCATTCCATTTCGGAATCGTGAAGCAATTCGGGAAAGCGCCGATGTAGTACTGCGGCAACTGGTGGTCCTTCATTTCCTCCGTGTTCTGATACCAGAGCTGTTCGTCTTTTGGCAACACCGATGGACCGTGTCCACCCGGCGGTGGACTCTGACCCAACCATGTCGCCGTGTTGTCGTACCCGACGAGGAGCTGCTTCTGCCAGGCCTGCCACTCTGGAGGTCAGCGGCTGGTGACCGTGCATGCAATAGGCAAAGATCTTATCGAAGATTGGTCCTACGGTCTTCTCGTTGACCGATGGCAAGCCATCGCGCCCGCGCGGACTGGGTCGAATATTCAGCAGGATGTTGTCCGAAATTCCGCTCGGGCTGGTGTGGGTACCGTGAAAGTGCAAGTTCGTCGAACTCGACCCGTGGAAGCAGTTCGGCGGGTTTTCAAAGAATGGAGTACTCGGCGTTGGATTACTTTGGCTAGGCGGAGTACCGGGGTACGTGTTGCCTTGCCCAAACGTCGTATTTTGATCGCACGCCTGACCATGTTCCGCAACGTCCAGCGTATTCGGAAAGTTCTTGGTATTTACGTGGTTCAAGAGCGTGATTTGGATCGTATCTCCGACACTCGCCCGCAGCGTCGGGCCCGGACCCGGGACGCCATGAGTTTTAGGCCACACGGGTCTGCCAAGAGGGGGCAAGCTCGCGTCATAGCCAGAGAAATAACGCATCTGTCCGCTGTTACAACTGGGCGCCGATTGTCCCGTTAAAGGCGATCCCAAATAGACCTTCTCTTCATCGAGAACTTTTATTACGGCCTTTAGCGTCTTTGTGGGTCCGGCACCGGAACTCTTGATTTCCATTACTGATTGAAGCGGCTGTCCCCCGGCAGCGGGATCACAATTCGGTCTTTGCGTGAGCCACGACTCCCGGGCAAGAGCCGGAACCATCGAACAAATCGCTAGCCCCGACCCCGCCGCAATCGCTTGTTGGAGGAAATTCCGGCGGGATGTCTCTGACTCTTGCTTAACCCTGGCTGATTTGCTATTTTCTTCGGCCGCTTGATCCGTGACGATCGTCTTTTCTGACATAGTGACCTCCTCACGTAGTTTTGTTGCCCAGCGCCTTAGCAGGTCCTGTTTCGGATCTACGACGCGGTCCGCCGGTTCAGTTACGAAGCCTCACTACCTGGTGGTTCTCCCGAACGCGCCTTTTTTTGTTTTCCCACCGAAGGCGCCTTTCTTCTTGCACGACTCAACAATTATCTTTCCTGATTCGCCCGGGTGATTGATGCACACGTAGGGAATCGTCTGAATCGAGCCGAAACTAACCTGACTGGACGGCGTGTTAGGTGGAATTTGGTATGCGATAAACCCTGTCGGATCTGCAGCGCTGGGTGCCGGCCAATGGGCATTGTTTGGATCGCCGTTGAACCAGAAGACGCTGTCGTTGACGCATACCTTTAACGGGTTCGGATCAAACACGGCTGGCGTGCCTGGCTTGATTTGGATTTTATAGATGGACATCCAAAGTCCCCCTTTCTTTCTTCGACGAGATGCCTCAGCCAAAAACGAAGGGCCACTTACTAAAATTGGGCGAGACTCTATCACAAGTTAGAAAATTTGCAAGAGGTTTTGCAACCTAGTTTGCAAGAAAACTAAAGAACGTTAATCCCAGCATTAAACCGTTGCGGAGGGGGGACTTCCCAAGGGAATTCTGGTTAAGAAACGGCTGCTCTATCGAATTAGTGAAGAATAAATTCAGGGGCTGTTCCGTCGGACCACTTTGCAACTCGACTGCGAACACAAGAGCAGCCCTTTCGCCTGGGACGGTTCCTTCAACGATAAGAACCAGTAAGGACCGGCAAAAACTGGCGAGCCCGATGCGCCAACCCCCCAATCCTACCGTCCTTGAGCGCGGTAAAGAACATCACATGTGGTCCATTGTGATCGCCTCCGTCGAATAGATATGCCGACTTCGACATCATGAACACCATATTGCCGTTTTCGAGATCGGGCAGTTGTTTATTGGTCGCCTCCTCGGCAAGATCAAAATCACCGAGCAAGCGGATCAGAGTCGCCAGAACTCAGGCGAGTCAAACGCCGACATCCAGCTTCTTTCCACCATACAGACGAACCCGTTCTTGCCTTCGACCGCTGCTCTCGAGTCACGAACACTCCGGAAGTTGAACCACAAAAGCGAGAGGGTCAAAGTTGACGACGAAGTGGTCTGGAGTCTGAATGAATCAATTGTGTTGTTAGCAAATTAAAATGTCCGGTATTAATAGCAAG
>WNFL01440066.1_pt2 | contig 11822 bp, 10 predicted proteins | sample 5400361 | NCBI WGS metagenome assembly WNFL01 (sample SAMN13153351, study PRJNA577476) | soil metagenome | isolation source: 40 cm soil on Douglas fir-dominated hillslope | place: USA:California | collected 2013-09-17
GCGGCGTATTTCGCCAAGTATGAGAATGTCTGGTGCCACGGCGACTGGTGCGAGAAGACCAAGCGCGACACCTTCGTCGTTTACGGCCGCTCGGATGCCACGCTCAATCCGGGCGGCGTGCGCATCGGCACGGCCGAGATCTACCGCGTGGTCGAGCGCATCGAGCAGATCGAGGAAGCGCTGGCCATCGGCCAGATCTGGCAGTCGGATACCCGGGTGGTTCTGTTCATCAAGCTGAGAGACGGCATCGCTCTCGACGCGGCCCTCGAGGAGAAGATCCGCGCCGAGATCCGCAAGCACGCCTCGCCGCGCCACGTGCCGGCGAAGATCATCGCCGTGGCCGACATCCCGCGCACCAAGAACGGCAAGGTGGTCGAGCTCGCGGTGAAGGCGGTGGTGCACGACATGCCGGTGACCAACACCGATGCGCTCGCCAATCCCGAGGCGCTCGAGTTGTTCAAGGATTTGCCGGAGCTGGCGGTTTAGATTTCCGCACGTCTGAAGTGACGGGCATTCATGTGTTTCCGGGCTAATATGCTGCAATGCAGCAACGACACTTTCACTCTCTCGGCGACGCCGGCTTCCATCGCATCGCCTATACAGAATGGGGCCACTCCTCCTGCGCGCACGTCGTGGTGTGCGCGCACGGGCTCGCGCGCAACAGCCGTGACTTCGACTTCCTCGCCGCGGCGCTGACGCCCGAGTGCCGCGTGCTGTGCATGGACGTTGTCGGGCGCGGCGAAAGCGACTGGCTCGACAACGGCTCCGGGTACACCTTCGCCACCTACCAGAGCGATGCCGCTGCCATGCTGGCCCGCGCCGGCGCGCCGACGGCCAGCCCGCTCCTGGGAAGGAGCAAACCGGCCAGGCTCGACTGGGTCGGCACTTCCATGGGCGGGCTGATCGGCATGTTCCTCGCCGCGCGGCGCAATTCGCCGATCCGCCGCCTGGTGCTGAACGACGTCGGCGCGCTCATCCCGTGGAGCGCGCTTTTCCGCATGAAGGGCTACATCACCCGCGGCCGGCGCTTCAGCGACCTCGGCGAGGTCGAGGCTTACCTGCGCAAGGTGTGCGCGCAGTTCGGCGAGCTGAGCGACGCGCAATGGCAGCACCTCGCGCGGCACGGCGCGCGGCGGGAGGATGGTGTGCAATCCTCGCCGTATGCGCTGCGCTACGATCCGGCGATCGGCGAAGGGCTGCACGGCCACATCGACCGCGAGTTCCCGATCGGCCCAGATCTCCTGCGCGGCATCGACCTGTGGAACGTTTGGGGCAAGATCCGCTGTCCCGTGCTCGTGCTGCGCGGCGCCGACTCCGACGTGCTGCTGAAGAAGACGGTGGACGAGATGCGCGCGCGCAAGCCCGACCTGCAGGTCGCCGAATTCGCCGGCGTCGGCCACGCGCCGGCGCTGATGAACGACGAGCAGATCGCGGTCGTGAAGCGCTTTCTCCTCGCGTGAAGGCGTTTCTCTTCGCACTATTCTCGCTGCCCGCGCTCGCCGCGGAGCTGCCGGCGCTGCACGCGGACATCACGGCCATCACGGTGTCGGGCGTGTCATCCGGCGCTTCCATGGCGGTGCAGTTCCACGTCGCGCATTCGGCGACGGTGAAGGGCGCGGGCGCGATCGCCGGCACGCCCTACTACTGCGCGATGGGAAGCCTCTGGGCGGCGTACTACAACTGCCTCTCGCCGGGCATCTGGACGCCGCTGCCGAGCGTCGAGGCGCTCGCCGCGGCGACCGACGCCTTCGCCAAGGGCGCGCGCATCGATGCGACGCAAAACCTCGCCGGCGCGCCGGTCTGGCTTTTCAGCGGCACGCGCGATTCCACGGTGATGCCGGCGGTGGTCGCGGAGCTGAAGCGCTTCTACGAGCGCTTCGGCGCGAAGCCCGTGCTCATCGCCGATCGCCCCGCGGGCCACGCCATGGTGACGCAGAACGCGGGGAACAAGGACTGCGGCGTCACCGCGGCGCCGTACATCAACGACTGCGACTACGACGCGGCAGGCGAGCTGCTGCGCCACCTGCTCGGCAAGTTGAACGCCGCGGCCGCGAAGGACTCGGGAAGGCTGCTGCTTTTTTCACAGCCGGAGAATTCCTACGACCTGAGCCTCGCCGACAACGGCTATGTCTACATTCCGAAGGAGTGCGAGTCGCAGCGCTGTCGCGTGCACGTCGCCTTCCACGGCTGCAGGCAGGGCGCCGAGGAGATCGGCGAGCGCTTCGTGCGCGAGGCAGGCTACAACCGCTGGGCCGACACCAACCGCCTGATTGTGCTCTATCCGCAGGCCCGCGTGCGCTATGGCTGGTTCGTCTGCAACCCGCGCGGCTGCTGGGACTGGTGGGGCTATACGGGCGCGGGCTATGCGACGCGCGAAGGCGGGCAGGTCCGCGCCGTGCGCGCGATGCTCGAGCGGCCCAGCGCGCCGCGGCAATAGCGGCGACGATCGCCGCGATCACCTCGGCCTGCTCGCCGATCGGTTTGTCGAGCGTGAGCTGGATATCGGCACGTCTCGCCTGCGAAACGAGCTTCGGCAAATCGTCCCTCACGTGGCCGCCGGTGCCGAGGAAGAGCGGCACGACGCGGATCGACATGGCGCCCTTCGCGCCCAGCGCGATGACCGCTTCCTCGAGCGAGGGGCCGTGCTCCAGGTAGGCGAGGGCGACCGCGACGGCGGGCAGGCGCTGCTGCAGGCTCGCGGCGATTCTCTCGAATGGCTCGAACCACTGCGGGTCGCGCGAGCCGTGCGCGAGGAGGGCGATGCCTTCCTTCAATGCAGAGTCGCGCGCCGCCTCTCGTAGATCCCTTGCAAGAGGCGCAGCGAGCCCAGGCTGATCGCGCGGTGCGAAAGCGCGTGGCCGAGATCCTCGACGATGTCGAGCGTCACCGGCACGTGGAGTCCGGCCAGAACCCTGGCGGCCCGCTCGGCGTAGACGCGCGAGACCACCGAGTCGAACTCGCCATGCACGAGATGGATGCGCGAGGAAATGCGCGTGCCGCGCGCCGGCGTCTGCGCGAAGCGCGACGAGAACGCGACCACCGCGCCGGCGAGGCCCGGCGCCTTGACCGCCTCGAGGGCGACGGTGCCGCCCTGCGAGAAGCCGATCAGCACGGTGCGGCTCGCCGGCACGCCGACGTTGATCTGCTCGCGCCGGATCAGGTCATCGACGTCGGGCAGCACCGCGGCGACTCGCTGGGGGTGGTTGTCGCAATTCAGGCCGCGCGTCGGGTACCAGTCCTGCGCCACGCCGCCGCGCGCCTCGGGGTCGAAGCCGCTCGGCACCAGCAGCGCCGCGCTCGGGAAGCGCGCCTGGAACTTGAACGCGATCGGGATCATCGACTGCGCGGTGGCGCCGCAGCCGTGCAGGAAGACGAATAGGTGGTTGCTTTTCTGCTCTTGCGCCGGGGCGAAGCGGAAGACTCGGCCGGAAGACATCGCGGCTCATTCTTACTCCGGCGTAACGGTTCTGTAAACTGCTCCACGCGGCCTCCCGTGCCGCCCGTCCGCGACTCCAACGTAATCCCTTAGGTAACCAATGAAAACTCGGCGATTTCTAACGGCTTTCTGGGCCCTGGCCAAACCGTACTGGGTGTCCGAGGAGCGAAAGCGCGGGCTGCTCCTGCTCGCAGCCGTGATCGGCCTCTCGCTCGGCCTCGTGTACCTCAACGTGCAGTTCAACACCTGGTACAACTCCTTCTACAACGTCCTCCAGGAGAAGCGCTCGGAGGATTTCCTCCCGCTGATCGGCTACTTCACCTTCCTCGCCATTTTCTATATCGCCACCGGCGTCTATCGCCTTTATCTGCGCCAGATGCTCGAGATCGAATGGCGCAAGTGGCTGAACGACCGCTACCTGCAGGACTGGCTGCGCGAGCGCGCCTATTACAAGATGCAGCTCCTCGATCGCGGCACGGACAACCCCGACCAGCGCATCGCCGAGGACCTGCGCCTTTTCGTGCAGCTCACGCTGCTGCTCGGCCTGGGCCTGCTCTCCGCGGTGGTGACGCTCTTCTCCTTCGTCACCATCCTCTGGACCATCTCCGGCGCGCTCGAGATCGCCGGCTTCACCATTCCCGGCTACATGGTGTGGGCGGCGCTGATCTACGCCATCGTCGGCACCTGGCTCACGCACCTCATCGGCAAGCCGCTCATCGGTCTCAACTTCCAGCGCCAGCGGGTCGAGGCCGACTACCGCTTCTCGCTGGTGCGGCTGCGCGAGAACAGCGAGGGCGTGGCGCTCTACCGCGGCGAGCAAGAGGAGCTCGGCAACTTCCGCGGCCGGTTCAAGGATGTGATGGGGAACTGGTGGAGCATCATGCGCAAGCAGAAGCAGCTCGGCTTCTTCACCTTCACCTACTCGCAGATTGCGGTGGTGTTCCCCTTCATCGTCGCGGCGCCGCGCTATTTCTCCGGCGCGATCAAGCTCGGCGACCTGATGCAGATCTCCTCGGCCTTCGGCCACGTGCAGGAGTCGCTCTCCTGGTTCATCGACGCCTACACCAGCTTCGCCGAGTGGAAGGCGACGGTCGACCGGCTCACGGGATTCACCACCGCGCTCGCTGCGGTGCGCGAGGAGTCGGCGCAGATGGACGGCGAGCGCTCCGAGGGAGAGAGCGCGGAGCTGCGCCTCGAGGACCTGCGGGTCGCGCTGCCGCGCGGCAAGCCGCTGCTCGCGGCGACGACGCTCGCGCTGCGCCCGGGGGAGAACGTGCTCGTGAGCGGGCCTTCGGGCGCGGGCAAGTCGACGCTCTTTCGCGCGCTCGCCGGCATCTGGCCGTACTGGAAGGGGCGCATCCGCCTGCCGAAAGGCGCGCGCGTGCTCTTCCTGCCGCAGAAGCCCTATGTGCCGATCGGCTCGCTCAAGCACGCCGTTTGCTATCCCGACCAGCCGGGCGCGCATGACGACGCGGCAGTGAAGGAGGCGTTGCGCGCCGCGGGGCTCGAGCACTTCGCCGGTGATCTCGAACGAAGCGAGAACTGGGCGCAGTTGCTCTCCGGCGGCGAGCAGCAGCGCCTCGCCTTCGCACGCGCGCTGCTCTACCGGCCGGACTGGCTATTTCTGGACGAGGCGACGGCGTCGCTGCCCGAGGAGGCGCAGGCCGAGCTCTATCGCCTGCTCAAAGAAAAGCTGCCGCGCACGACGCTCGTGTCGATCGGCCATCGCCAGAGCCTGGCCGCGCATCATGCGCGGCGTCTCGAGTGGCGCGGCGAGGCGTTAGCCGCCGTGAGCTAGAACGATGCAAGTGCTTGTGGCGTGGGCGTAGAGCTTGCCGGCTGCGTCCTCGAGGCGTCCTTCGGCGGTCGCCATGCGCTTGCCCACGTGCAGAGTGCGGCCGATCGCGCGCAGTGGTCCCGTCTCCGCCGTAATCGCGCGCACCAGGTTGGTCTTGGCTTCGAGCGTCGTATAGCCGGAGCCGGCGGGCATGTGCGTCTGCACCGCGCAGCCCATCGCCGAATCGAGCAGCGCCATGGCGAGGCCACCGTGCACTACCCCGATCGGGTTGTAGTGCCGCTCGCCCGGAGTGATCTCGAATACGGCGCGGCCCGGCTCGACCTCGACCAGGTCGAAGCCGAGAAGGATCGCGATGGGCGCCCCGGGCAGCTTGCGATCACGGATCGCGCGCAGGAATTCGATGCCGGGCACGCCGCGGCCCGCGGCAGCGAGCTCCTGCGGATCGCTCCAGGAAACGCTGAGCGTGCGCATCAGTAGAGCGGCGCCGGCAGCGGGAAGGCCGGCACGGCGGGCGCGGCGACCAGCGAGCGCCCGGCGATGAAGTCGGCTGCGGCGCGCACGACGTATTCGTCGGCGAGGATGCGCCCGTGCCCGAGCCCGTCGGTGCTGAGCAGGCGCGCGTGCGGCCAGAGCCCGGCGACGCGCGCGCCCTGCGTCCACGGCACGATGCGATCGTCGCGGTCGTGGATGACGAGCGCCCGGGCGCCGAGCCGCGGCGCGAGGCGCGCCAGCTCTATTTCATCCCACGCCAGCCCGTAGCGCTCTTCGATCGCCGCCTGCATCGAGCGGCGGATCGCTTCGGGAATCCAGTGCCAGCGCGCGAAGCGCCGCGAGTAGCCGACGAGGTCCGCCGGCGGGCTGACCAGCACCACGGCGTCGAGGCCAAGGCCGCGCGCGTGCGCGAGGCCGGCGGCCGCGCCGCCAAGCGAATGGCCGATCACGGCTTTCACGTTGCCGTAGTGGCCGGCGATCTCGGTGAACACGTCGGCGAAATCGGGCAAGCCGGTGAGGCGACCGCCGGAGACGCCGTGCGCCGGCTGGTCATAGGCGATCACGCGGAAGCCCGCGTTGAGGAGGGGATAGACGAAGCCGCGCAGTTGTGCGGCGTTTCCGCCCCAGCCATGCGCGAGCAAGACCGCCGGCCTGTCATTGGAGCCCCAGCGCCACGTGGCGACCTGCCGCCCCTTGTGCTCGATCAAGCTCGAGCGCGCCTCGATGAGGTCGAGCGCGCTTTGCGCCGCATAGCGCGGGCGCGGCGGCGTGAGGAACATGCGCTCGGCCCAGGCGCCGGCCAGCTCGGGGGCGAACCAGCGGGCAGCGGCGAACCGAACGTTCGTGCTTATTTGGGGTAGCGTGGCGGCGTGGGGCATGGCGAGAACTCCTGTCAGGAAATGGTCTTGCCGTTGCGGACGGCGTGGCGTGCGACCAGCTGCTCGAACGCCGTGAGCGCGCGCTTGCGCGCCTCGCGGTCGCCGAGCAGGCGCCGGTGGTTGTGGCTCGCGAGCACGATCCCCAGCATCTCGAAGGCGATCTGCTGGGGATCGGTGTCAGGCAGGAAGTGTCCTTCTTCTACCGCCAGGCGTACCGCTCTCTCGCAGATCGCATTGCCGCGGCGCTGGTTGGCGATCACCGCGTCGCGGATCGGGCCGGGCCGGTCGTCGTATTCATTGGCAGCCGAGATCATGATGCAGCCGCCGGGCAGGCCGGAGGCGACGGTCCAGTCGAGCCAGCGCTCGAACATCGCGCGTAGGCGAGGCAGGCCACGGTCGATCTTCAGTACTGGAGTAAACACTAACTCGCCGTAACGCTGCGCGGCGTGCTCGAGCACCGCGAGCTGCAGCTGCTCGCGGGAGCCGAAGTGGGCGAAGAGGCCCGACTTCGACATGCCGGTCTCGTCGGCGAGCGTGCCGATGGTGAGCCCCTCGAGACCGAGCCGGCTAGCGACCTTGAGCGCGGCGTCGAGGATTGCCGCGCGTGTCTGCTCGCCCTTCGTCGGGCTCGGGATCGGGCTGAGTCTTGCCGGGCTCATGCGTCGACAAAATAGTACGAACGTTCGGTTTTGTCAACACGCCCGCCAGATAGCCGCCGGTATGGCTCTCTTTGTTGCGGGCGACTTCCTCCGGCGTGCCGCTGGCGACGATGCGGCCGCCGCCGTCGCCGCCCTCCGGCCCGAGGTCGACGACCCAGTCCGCGGTCTTGATCACGTCGAGGTTGTGCTCGATGACCAGCACGCTGTTGCCCGCGTCGCGCAGGCGATTGAGGACGTGCAGCAGAAGACCGATGTCGTGGAAATGCAGGCCGGTGGTCGGCTCATCCAGGATGTACAGGGTGCGCCCGGTGTCGCGCTTGGAGAGCTCGAGCGAAAGCTTGATGCGCTGCGCCTCGCCGCCCGAGAGCGTCACCGCCGACTGGCCGAGGCACACGTAGCCCAGACCCACTTCGAGCATCGTCTGCAGCTTGCGCGCGAGCGCCGGCACGGCGGAGAAGAACTGCGCCGCCTCGAGCACCGTCATCTCGAGCACCTCGTGGATGTTGCGCGCCTTGTATCTGATCTCGAGGGTTTCGCGGTTGTAGCGCTTGCCGTGGCACACATCGCAAGCGACATAGACGTCGGGCAGGAAGTGCATCTCCACCCGCGTCACGCCGTCGCCCTGGCAGGCCTCGCAGCGCCCGCCCTTGACGTTGAAGGAGAAGCGGCCCGCGTCGTAGCCGCGCTGGCGCGACTCCGGGACGCCGGCGAAGAGCTCGCGGATCGGCGTGAACAAGCCGGTGTAGGTGGCCGGATTGGAGCGCGGCGTGCGGCCGATCGGGCTCTGATCGACGCTCACCACCTTGTCGAGGTGCTCGAGGCCTTCGAGCGACTCGTGCGGCGCCGGATCGGCGGCCGAGCCGTAGAGATGGCGCGCGACCGCGGCATAGAGCGTGTCATTGACGAGCGTCGACTTGCCCGAGCCCGACACGCCGGTGACGCAGACGAAGAGGCCGAGGGGCAGCTCGAGATCGACGCCTTTCAGGTTGTTTCCGGTGGCGCCCTTGATGCGCAGCTTCTTGCTCGTCGGCCGGTGACGCCGTTGCGGCACCGGGATCTCGAGTGCATGCGCCAGGTACTTGCCGGTGAGCGAATCGGCGCTCGCCATGATGGCGGCCGGCGTGCCCTGCGCCACGACAGCGCCGCCCGCTTCCCCGGCGCCCGGACCCATGTCGACCACGTGGTCGGCGGCGCGGATCGCCTCCTCGTCGTGCTCGACCACGATCACCGAGTTGCCGAGGTCGCGCAGGCGCTGCAGCGTCTGGATCAGTCGCGCGTTGTCGCGCTGGTGCAGGCCGATCGATGGTTCGTCGAGCACGTACATCACCCCCGACAGGCCCGAACCGATCTGGCTCGCGAGCCGGATGCGCTGCGCCTCGCCGCCGGAGAGGGTTTCGGCGGAGCGGTCGAGCGAGAGGTAGTCGAGGCCGACGTTGACCAGGAACTCGAGCCGCGCGGCGATCTCGCGCACGATGCGCTCGGCGATCTGGCCCTTGGCGCCTTCGAGACGCAGCGTCTTGAAGAAATCCACCGTCTTGCGCAGCGGCCAGCTCGAGACTTCGAACAGCGTCTTTTCGAAAACCCTGACGTGACGCGCCTCGCGGCGCAGGCGGGCGCCGCCGCAGTCGGGACAGGCGCGCACGTTGACGAGCTTGGCGAGCTCTTCGCGCACCGCGAGCGAGTCGGTCTCGCGGTAGCGCCGCTCGAGGTTGGGCGCGACGCCCTCGAAGGGATGCTCCTTCACCGAGCTGCGGCCGCGCTCGCCCGGGTAGCGGAAGGCGATCTTCTCCTTGCCCGAGCCGTAGAGCACGAGGTTCTGCACGCGCTCCTCCAGCATCTCCCACGGCGCCTCGATGTCGAAGCGGTAGTGCTGCGCGAGCGACTGGAGCATCGTGTAGTAGAAGTGATTGCGCCGGTCCCAGCCGCGGATGGCGCCGGCGGCGAGCGACAGGTTCGGGTGGGCGACGATGCGCTTCGGGTCGAAGAACTCGATCGTCCCCAGCCCGTCGCAGCGCGGGCAGGCGCCGGCGGGGTTGTTGAACGAGAACAGGCGCGGCTCCAGCTCGGGCAGCGCGTAGTCGCATTTCGGGCAGGAGAATTTCGACGAGAAGAGGTGCTCCTTCGCGTTCTCCGTCTCGACCACGATCGCCTTGCCGTCGGCATGGCGCAGCGCGGTCTCGAGCGATTCGGCGAGGCGCTGCTTGACCTCCGCGCGTGCGCGGAGCCGGTCGACGACGACGTCCACCGAGTGGCGCGCGTTCTTGGCGAGGCGTGGCGCCGTGTCGAGCTCGTGCACCCGCCGATCGATGCGCACGCGCGTGAAGCCCTGCGCGCGCAGCTCCTCCAGCAGCTCGGCCTGCTCGCCGCGCCGCCCCGCGATCACCGGGGCGAGCACCATGATCTTGGTGTCGGCAGGCAGCGCGAGCAGCTGGTCGACCATCTGCGCCACGGATTGCGCCTGCAGCGCGATGCCGTGCTCGGGGCAGTAGGGCGTGCCCGCGCGCGCAAAGAGCAGCCGCAGGTAGTCGTGGACCTCGGTGACCGTGCCGACCGTGGAGCGCGGGTTGTGGCTCGCCGCCTTCTGCTCGATGGCGATCGCGGGCGAGAGGCCCTCGATGAGATCGACGTCGGGCTTCTCCATGAGCTGCAGGAACTGGCGCGCGTACGCGGACAGGCTCTCGACGTAGCGCCGCTGGCCCTCGGCGTAGAGCGTGTCGAAGGCGAGCGAGCTCTTCCCCGAGCCGGAAAGCCCGGTGATCACCACCAGGCGATTCTTCGGCAGCTCGAGGCTGATGTCCTTGAGGTTGTGGGTCCGTGCGCCGCGGACGCGAATGAATTCCAAGTCGTCGTTTCGAAAGTGAAACTTGCTACTATAGCGCGTTCGATTTCCTCGGCAGTCAACGCGCTCTGGCTTGCCCCGTTAACGGGTTGGGAGGTCTCACATGGCATCGGTCAACAAGGTCATCATCGTCGGCAATCTCGGCGCCGACCCGGAAACGAAGTATCTGCCGAGCGGCGACGCGGTCACCAACATCCGCGTCGCCACTACCGACCGCTGGAAGGACAAGGCGAGCGGCGAGATGAAGGAGTCGACCGAGTGGCACCGCATCGCGTTCTTCGGCCGGCTGGCGGAGGTCGCGGGCGAGTTCCTGAAGAAAGGCTCGCAGATCTACGTCGAAGGCCAGCTGCGCACGCGAAAGTGGCAGGACAAGGATGGCCAGGATCGCTACTCGACCGAGATTCGCGGCGACGTGATGCAGATGCTCGGCAGGCGCGAAGGCGGCGGCGAAGCGCGCATGGCCGCCGAGCCGCGCGGCGAGGCGAAGCCGGCCGCGGCGGCGGTGGCGGCAAAGAAGCCGGCGGGGAAATTCGACGACATGGTTTCTAAAACAAGGATAGAATCGCGCCCATGCCGATCTACGAATACCGCTGCGGCGAGTGCGGGCACCAGGAAGAGCACCTGCAGAAGATCAGCGAGAGGCCGCTTGCCAAGTGCCCGGCCTGCGGCAAGAAGGCCTACAAGAAGCTCCTCAGCGCCGCCGGCTTCCAGCTGAAGGGAAGCGGCTGGTACGCGACCGATTTCAAGAACACCGGCAAGTCCGCGGCGAAGAAGGACGAGAAGACAAGCACGGCCGACAAGAAGACCGACAGCGAGAAGAAGAGCGAAACGAAGGCCGACAAGAAGACCGAAACCAAGACCGACAAGAAGACCGAAACCAAGACCGATTCCAGCAAGGCGTGCGCGGCCAGCGCCACTGACTGACATCAACCCCAAAACCTCACCGGCCCGGCGTTCGCCGGGCCTTTTTGTTTCCGGAGCGGTGAAGCGCTACTTCATCACCGGGCTTCTCATCTGGATCCCACTCATCATCACGATCTGGGTGCTGAAGTTCATCTTCGACGTGCTCGACCAGTCGCTGCTGCTGCTGCCGATGGCCTTCCGCACCGAGAGCTGGCTCGGCGTGCATATCCCGGGCCTGGGCGCGATCCTCACCGTCGGCGTGGTCTTCGCCACCGGCTTCCTCGCCACCAACTTCGTCGGCGCGCAGCTCGTCGAATGGTGGCACGACGTCCTGCAGCGCATCCCGGTGGTGAACTCGATCTACTCGAGCGTGAAGCAGATCTCCGACACTCTCTTCTCCTCGAGCGGCCAGGCGTTCCGCAAGGCGCTGCTCGTGCAGTGGCCGATGCCGGGCACCTGGACCATCGCCTTCCTGACCGGGACGCCGGGCGGCGACGTCACGCGCCATGTGCCGCCCGACTGCGTGTCGGTGTACGTGCCGACCACGCCCAACCCGACCGGCGGCTATTTCGTCATCGTCGCGCGCAAGGACGTGATCGAGCTCGACATGTCGGTCGACCAGGCGCTCAAGTACATCATCTCCATGGGCGTCGTCCCGCCGGTCGAGAACAAGTAGATGCGCACGCACTACTGCGGCGAGTTGAGCGCCGCGCTGGTCGGCGGCCGCGTCACGCTTTGCGGCTGGGCGCACCGGCGCCGCGACCACGGCGGCGTGATCTTCATCGACCTGCGCGACCGCGAGGGGCTGGCGCAGGTG
>WNFL01432245.1_pt2 | contig 11821 bp, 15 predicted proteins | sample 5400361 | NCBI WGS metagenome assembly WNFL01 (sample SAMN13153351, study PRJNA577476) | soil metagenome | isolation source: 40 cm soil on Douglas fir-dominated hillslope | place: USA:California | collected 2013-09-17
CGCGGCCCCCGCGACAGCGCCGCAGCACAGGCCAGCGCCTGCTGGCGATAGGCCGTCATGATCGGCGCGCGTGTACTTCCGCCCAGCGCCGGATCGCCCTTGCGGCGGCGGTGCTCCGCGACCAGGCGCGAGCGCTTTTTGGGGTCGCGGCGCGGGCTCGTGGTGGGCGGCTTGACGATCACCTCGACATCGCCGGTATTGGTCACCGCGAGCATGCCGAAGCCCAGCCGGCGGCAGAGATTGCGATAGCGCGCGTCGCCCTCGCGGCCTTTGCCGCGCACGGACATCTTGGCGGCGAGCCAGACCTCGTCGCAGGCGCCGGCGCGATCGACCGCCTGCAGCACCAGTTCCAGATTGAAGGTAAGCTTCAGTTCGCCAATCACCACGATCGGGGGATCGCCGGCGCTCAACGCCACCAGGTCGCAGCCGCCGACTTCGCCCTTGACCGTGAAGCCGAGGTTTTCGAGGAAGCGTTTGACGGGCAGATAAAGTGCGGTTTCCACGGGTCAAGGTTCCACGGCAGCAAAAGCGCGACTCAGTGTCCGAAGTCTAGCCTGAATTGCGTGAGAGGATTTGATCAAGGGGCAGGGGAGCGGCTACCCTGGACCCCCGGACAAGGCGAATAGCGTCGGGCTGACCACCTGCGAATCCAGGGATTCGCAGGTTGCGTTGAAATTCGTGCCGGAGCGCTTCAGGTGCTGCAGGGGCTTTACAAAGTTGAGATGCATACGGTGCACGGTTCGCGCCGCGGCGTTGTCTATGTGTATGACGGCAAGATGATGGGCGGCAATTCGGCGTTTGCGTTCATCGGCAGCTACCAGGATTCCGTTAGCGGCGAGGTATCGGTCGAGATATCGACGTTGCGCCATAATGACGATCCACGATTCCAGCCTTTGCTCAAAACCGATGAGATCACGTTAGCGCTCAGCGGCAAGAAGCGCGGCGAACAGTATTTTTTCGAAGGCGGCACGCCGCAGTTGCCCGGCATTGCCTTCAACTCGGTGATGACCCCTATCGGCGAAGAGGCCGCGACCACCGCGCTTTCGGTCGAAAAAGGCGGCATCAGCAACGGGCTTTATTCCATTCACATCCGGATGCTCGATGGCATCGATGGCGGCAACACCGGCGTGATGGTGCTGCACGATGGCCGGATCCACGGTGGCGACGGTTTCTTCGATTATATCGGCTCCTACACCAGTGCCGATGGCAGGTGGAAGGGCGAACTCGTCAACCACGAACACACGCCGAGCCAGGGTGAGCGGCCGGTGTTCGGCGGCTATGAGGTTGGCGTCGGCTTTTCCGGCACTTACACCGATGAAGGAGCGGTCGCGGAGGCAACCGCTCTGGCCGGCAAACGCAGCATTCGCTTCAGCGCGGTGCTGAAGAAGCTGGCGGAGGCGTGAGGGCTTCCTCCGCAAATCCATCGAGCTTTCCAGTCTCGGCATCGTATTCAATGGCCGCGTCGAACCGATCGGCGTCAAACCCCTCGAACCATGCACGGAAACGTGCCAGCTCTCGGGGAGCCAATTGCTCGATAGCCTTTTCGATGTCCTCGGTCGTCATGCGGTAGATATAGCACCCGTCCGGCGTGGCGGGAAGGTGTGTGAGAATGCGGATGGGAGCTCAAGGTTTACACCCGCCCGCTCACCGGCAACAACGCGCCGGTGACGGCGCTGGCCGCGTCGCTGGCGAGAAACAGGATCACGTCGGCCAGTTCTTGCGGCCTAATCGGCCTTCGGCATGCTGGCGCGATTGGCCGGGGTGTCGATGGTCGAGGGCAATACGGCGTTGACGGTGATCTTGCCTTTCCATTCGGCGGCGAGCGCCTCGGTGAGCCGATGCACGCCGGCCTTGGACGCGGCATAGGCGCCCATGCCCGGGCCCGCCTGCAACGCGCCCATCGCGCCGATGTTGACAATCCGCGCCGAGGCGGAAGCGGTGAGATGCGGGATCGCCGATCGCGACGCATTCAGCGCGGTGAGCACGTTGAGCGCATACATGCGCTGCCAGGTTTTCGGGTCGCCCTCGGCGACCGTCTCGAATGCAAAGCCGCCGGCGATATTGATCAGCGCATCGATCTTGCCGAAATGCAGCGCTACGGCATCGATGGCCTTTTTGGCCTGCGCCGCATCCGAAAGATCGACGCCGCCGAATTCGATCCGAGCTGGCGTCGCAGCTATTTGGGACGCCCCGTAATCCACGCCGGCCACCCGGGCGCCGCGTGCCAGCGCTACCTCTGCGACGACCTTGCCAAGCGCGCCCGAGGCGCCGGTGACGACGATGACTTTTCCATCCATGTTGGTCTCCGGGCTAAGGGGTGAAGGCAGGTCCACATTACCGCCATGCGAAATTCATTTGCAATGCTGCGAAATTTTGCGGCGAAATGCGGCCCACAAAGGTTCGTTTCCGCAAACGGAGGCTCCCATGCCTGACGTCCCACGGCCTTGCGATTCCCATCTCGATCTCGTCGGTTTCAAATATTCCCTTCCGCACCTGGCGCAAAGTCTCGAAAGCCAGCGCAAGACCAGGATCGTGGCGATCGGATCATCGTCGACGGCCGGAGCGGACGGCATTGTGCCGTTTCCAAGCAGGCTTGAATTGCTTTTGCGGCAGCGGTCTTGCGGCACAATGATCGACGTTATCAACCGGGGGATCGGGGGCCAGGAGGCGCCGGACGAGTTGTCGCGCTTTGAGTCTGACGCAATCGCCGAAGCGCCTGCGCTGGTGATCTGGCAAGTCGGCACCAACGCGGTCTATCGCACGCAGGATTACAATTTCGATGACGTGGCAAAGGCGATCGCCGCAGGGCTTGATCGGCTCGCAAGCCTTCCGATCGATGTGGTGCTGATGGATCTGCAATATACGAGGGAACTCGTGGAGTTGCCCGGCAAGCTTGAGCTCTCCGAGCAGATGGAGCAGCTGATATCAGCCGCTGCCGAGAAGGCCAAGGTCAACCTGTTCAGGCGTTGGGCGTTGATGCAGCGCTGGTGCCTCAAGGACGACGTTCCGCTTCCCGATCTGGACGACGGCGGCAAACTTCATATGAGCGATTGGGCGACCAATTGCGTCACGAAAGCACTCGACGAGGCGATTGCAGGTGCACCGCCGCCAACGACGTAAGGCCCCCGTATTCGTCCGGGGTCCAATCGCTAAAATTTGCCGGAGTTTTGTAAGTGGAATTCAGAACCATCGAGCTAGGCTTCATGAAGGCCAACCAATAGGCAGGGGCGTATTGTCATGAGATATCTAGCCGATCACGGTTTACCGCTTGTTCAGCTTAAGGAGCAGCGGCGGGATTTGATCGTCGCGCTGCAAAACCGCAACGGACCGGTCAGCGGCTGGGAGCTGATGCAGATTGCGGCGGTTCAGCAGGCGATCTCAGCGTTCGAGGACGTCATCGCCGACCTCGATGCCGAGCTGGAAGCTGCGGCGTAGGCAGTTTCGCGCAGGTCGACTGAGTTCAACCTGGTTACGGTTAGCAATTTGTAAACGAACCGGCCACGGCATCGCCGCAAGGCCGATGCTGCACGGCGTTAGCCCGGGTAACGTCTTCGTCGGATACGGCCGGTGCCGAACGATAGAATGATAGGGCATTGGCAGCGCTGAAGGTCGCGTGTCAGTCATGCAGATAGCGGGCTTGCAGCCTTGTGCGTTCGCTGGCACCGAGGCCCAACCCGTCGCCGAGATAGTTTTCGAGATCGCCGTAGTCGTCGCGGATGGCATCGAACGCGGCGGCGAGGAACGATGCTTCGACCCTCGCCAGCACCTGCCTGACCTCCTCGGGAAGATCGGAGCTGGCTGTGGGATCGCGACGGTAGAAACGGTTGGTGAGCAGATAGTCTTCCGCGATCAGTTGGTCCGGCACCCCGAGCGCATGCAGGATCAGCGCGCAGGCGAAGCCGGTGCGATCCTTGCCCGCGGTGCAGTGAATCACCAGCGGCGCGCGGTCCTCGAGCAGGTGGGCGAACAGCGCGCGAAAGCTCGGCGTATTCTGACGCACATAGTTGCGGTAAGAATCGCGCATCACATCGAGGGCATCGTCGGAAGACAGCGGCACGCCGGTGGCAAGGCGCGCGCGCAACGCCGCGACGACGGTCGGCTCGATCGGGAGCGAATGGATTGCGATCTCCTGAAGGCCGCATATCGCCGCCATGCGCTCCTCGGTGCCGCGAAAATCGAACGCGCTTTTCAGACCAAGGCCGCGCAGCACTTCGATATCGGCCTCGGTGAGGTGGCCGAGATGGTTGGAGCGGAAGATCTGCCGCCAGCGGACGCCGCGGCCATCTTTGCCGGGATAGCCACCAAGGTCGCGGAAATTGCTGGCGCCGGCGAGGTCGAGGACAGGAAAATCTGACGCGTGCGAATCTGACATGGGATCAGCTTAGGCCCACCACTGCGGCGGACAAATGACGGGGAGGGCACATTGCTTGGTCTATACTGGTTCGATCAGGAGGCGGGCATGAATCGGCGTAAGACCGTTATTTCCGGTGCGGTATTATTTGTTGCGGGAATTGCGGCCGGCGCTTCGCCTGCATTCGCGCAGACGTTCCAGAATTATAGCTGCGCCGACGGCTCCCGGTTCATTGTCGGATTTTTCGAATATGACAAGCGCGCGTATCTGCAGATCGATGGAAGGGCCGTGACGCTGGCCAAGCGCCTGGCGCTGTCCGGCTCGCGCTATTCAGGCAGCGGCGTCACGTTGAAAATCACCGGGGCGGGCACCACGCTCAGGCACGCCAAACGACTGACGACGGCATGCGAGCTTATTTAAAACATGCGAGCTTATTTAAAAAAGGGCCGAAACGTTTCCGTTCCGACCCTTTTTCCGCTTTTGAAATCGCACCCAAGACCAGCGATGCATTGGCACCGAATGCGCTGTTGGCATCAATGCTCACGCACCGGTTTGGACTCCTCGATGGCCGCCTCGTGATACCAGGCGCCGCCAACAGCGACTTCGCTCACGCGTGAGGAAGCAAGATCGGCCTGAGACTGCGTCTCGTTCTGGCGGCGTGCGGTGACGCCCGAGCGTCCTCCCGCAGGGAATTGGTAGATCCTTGCGGACCCGTGATTCAAACTCGTATTCATTATCGTCTCTCCTTGCGTCGATGCGCTTTCACTCATGGTGCGCCCGACTCGTTCTCGACTGGTTACTGAAACCGATATCGTCCGTGCACGTCGGTAGTGCAACATGATCAAAACAAAATCGTTTCCTGTATAATTTCTGGGCATTTCCGGTTTTGCATCCTGAAAAGCACCCGCCGGCTGACTAACGCTTCAGCCATCGCCGAGGTTGCGGATAGGCCTTGATTTCCGGGCAAATGTTGCCAGCGAATGGCGCGGGTTTAATCGGAGCAATGGAGTGGCCGCCGACTGCTTCGAAATCAGGCGTCATTTGTGCTTGGCCCAAGCCGTGGGAGCATTGTCCAAACCGCAACCCGCGCGTCTTTGCCGCACCCTTAAATTGCGATCCGAAGCCGAGAAGGCGGGGCGTCTCCCCCTTCCTGTCCGAAGTTCCCGTAGGTGCCGATTGGCACTTTAATTGCTTGGTTAAAACTGGCCGATGGTGGCCGGGTACGCTCGTGGTGACCAATAAGGCTTCGGTTCCCCACCTTTCGCATCATCAACTCATGAGAGAGCTCAATGACAAAGTATAAGCTCGAGTATATCTGGCTCGACGGATATACGCCGATACCGAATCTGCGCGGCAAAACGCAGATCAAGGAATTTGATTCATTTCCGACACTTGAACAGCTGCCGCTGTGGGGCTTCGACGGAAGCTCGACCATGCAGGCGGAGGGAAAAAGTTCAGATTGCGTGCTCAAGCCAGTCGCTATTTATCCGGATGCCGCGCGTACCAACGGCGCTCTGGTGATGTGCGAAGTCATGATGCCCGACGGCAAGACTGCACATCCCTCGAACAAACGTGCCACTATTCTCGACGATCCCGGCGCATGGTTCGGCTTTGAGCAGGAATACTTCTTCTACAAGGATGGCCGTCCGCTCGGCTTTCCCACCAGCGGCTACCCCGCACCGCAGGGCCCGTATTATACCGGCGTCGGCTACTCCAACGTCGGTGCGGTCGCTCGCGAGATCGTCGAGAAGCATCTCGATCTCTGCCTCGCCGCCGGCATCAACCACGAGGGTATCAACGCCGAAGTCGCCAAGGGTCAGTGGGAATTCCAGATCTTCGGCAAGGGCTCCCGGAAGGCCGCTGACGAAATGTGGATGGCCCGCTATCTGATGCAGCGGCTGACCGAGAAGTACGGCATCGACATCGAGTACCACTGCAAGCCGCTCGGCGATACCGACTGGAACGGCTCCGGCATGCACGCCAACTTCTCCACCAGCTACATGCGCGAAGTCGGCGGCAAGGAATACTTCGAAAAGCTGATGAAGGCGTTCGAAGCGGCCCGCGAAGATCACATCGCGGTCTATGGCCCGGATAACCATCTGCGGCTGACCGGCAAGCACGAGACCGCTTCGATCCACGAATTCAGCTATGGTATCGCGGACCGCGGCGCATCGATCCGCGTGCCGCACAGCTTCGCCAATAACGGCTACAAGGGCTATCTCGAAGATCGCCGCCCGAACTCGCAAGGCGACCCCTACCAGATCGCTTCCCAGATCCTGAAGACGATCGCCTCGGTTCCGACCGCCGCCAAGGCGGCTGCCGCTTAAGCCATCCGGCGCCGCGCGGACCCCCTGACGTCCGCGCCGCAATCTGATCCGCCAAAGCCTCAAGTGCTTTGGCGGATCATTGCGTTTAGGATGCTCCTCACCAATAATTTGCACGTATTCGACCGCAGATGCGCTCGGATCAAATTCGAGGGACTGCCTTTGCGGAATACGCCCTGATGGAAAACGTTGTTCGTCTGCTCTCGACGCTCGCCTTGAAGGGAGCGGTTCTGCATCTCGCCGGAGGATATCAAGCGGCCGGCGGCGCGCGCATCGATGCCGATTTCGCGCCGACGCTGGCGCTGTTGGATCGTCTGCGAGCCGGCGAGGTCGCTGACGTCGTCATTCTGACCCGCGAGGGGCTCGACGATCTCGCGGCGGAGGCGATATTGGTAATGGACAGCTGCGTCGATCTGGCGCGTTCCTACGTCGGCATTGCCGTGAGGGCAGGCGCCGATCATCCCGACATCGCAACGGAGAGCGCGCTGCGCGCAACGCTGCTGGGCGCGCGGTCGGTGGCGTATTCGCGCATCGGCGCCAGCGGCATTTTCTTTTCGCAATTGATCGAGCGAATGGGGATCGCGTCCGAGATCAACGCTCGCGCCCGGATCATTCCGTCGGGCTTCACCGCCGAACGGCTGGTGTCGGGAGAGGCTGATCTCGCGGTCCAGCAGATCAGCGAGCTGAAGCAGGTCGCGGGCGTCGAAGTCGTCGGTCCGATCCCGCACCAGCTGCAAAGCCCTGCGGTGTTTTCCGCCGGGCGTCTTGCGGCATCGAAGCGGGTGGTTCAATCAGATCGGCTGTTGAAGTATCTCGCCTCGCCCGAGGCGGCACCGGTGCTGCGCGCCTCCGGGCTGGAGCCCTAGATTTGCTGGCACTTCGAAGCTAACCTGCATCCATCAACATGTCTGTCCCGACGAAACGACTTCACGCGCTTTCATTCGCCGCGATAGGCCATATCGCGGTCGCGGCGATTGCGATCGCGGCGGTTCCCGATCTGGCCCGCGCGCAATCGGCCGATCTCGTGCTGTGCGACCGGCTGGCCGCCGACCCCTCCGATCCCGACAAGCCGGCCGACGTCAAGGGCGCGCCGGATGTCGCGCCATCGGATATCGCGACCGCGATCAAATATTGTAAGGTGGCCGCTGGCTCGTCGCGAAGGGCGCTCTATCAGCTCGGGCGTGCTTACGCCGCCAACCGGCAAGTGCCGGAAGCGATGGCTGCCTGGCGCAAGGCGGCCGACAAGGGCTCTACCTCGGCGATGGTCGAACTCGGCGTGGCCTATGGAACGGGCTCAGGCGTTGCCCGGGACGAAGCCCAGGCGCGCAAGCTGTTCGAGCGCGCCGCGGAAGCCGGCAATCCGCGCGGCGTCACCAATCTTGCGGCACTTTCCGGTGGCGCGCCCTCGGATCCGGCCAAAGCCCGTGGGCTGCTTGCGAAAGCCGCCGAGACCAATGCCGAGGCGCAGTATCAGCTTGGGTTGATGATGGCGGACGGCACTGGCGGTCCGGCGGATGATAGCGCCGCGCGGGCACTGTTCGAAAAAGCAGCCGCGCAAAATCATCCCGGCGCGCTGGAGCGGATGGGCGCATTCGCGCAAAGCGGCCGCGGCGGCCCGAAGGATTCGGACGCCGCGAAAGCATATTACGAGAAGGCCGCAGCCCTCGGCAACGAAGACGCCAAGAAAGCGCTCGAGCGCGCCCGATGTCCCTATGTGATCAAGGACAAACGCGGAAACGTCGTGACCAATCTTTGTTTCTAGAGCGTTTTCAAGCGAAAGCCTGCCCCGGACTTGATCCGGGGTGGAGACCGGTTCGCGTCAAGAAAACGCGTCAAATCAAGAATCTAGAGCCCCGTTTCGGCCCCGTTTCGATCCTATCCCCGCCCATGGTGGCTTCGCGAGCGCACTGGGCTTTCGCGCTGGGAGTAACTTGTGCCCATTCCCTTTGAAGCTGGTCGCGCGCTTGCTTCTCATCCTTCGCGCACCTGTCAGGGGTAGTGCAAGTTCAAGAATTGCGGCGGGGGAACAGACATGGGACGATCGCGATTAGCACGAGGAGGCGTGCTCGAAAGGAGGCATGTTCCATGATCCGCAAATTGGAGTCAGGCCACTACCGGCTCTATTCCCGAAAAGTGAATCCGAAAACCGGCAAGCGCCGCAATCTCGGCACCTTCAAATCGCGCGCGGCCGCGGAAAAGCACGAGCGCGCCGTGCAGTATTTCAAGCGGCATTAGTATCGGTTTCTGCGCGACGTGGCAGCCAATGGGTCGCGCCAATGCGCGCCCGATGATAAGCTCTGCGTGTTGCGCCGAACCGCGAAGGAAACGACGTGCCAGCCTGGGTCGAACGAGCGGTGTTGTGGCAGATCTATCCGCTCGGGTTCACAGGCGCCGAACCCCAGGCCAGCGAGCGGCTGCGCGTGTTCCATCGGCTTGGTCATGTGAATTCATGGCTGGACTATGCCGTTGAGCTTGGCGCGTCCGGGCTTCTGCTGGGGCCGATTTTCGCCTCGTCCACGCATGGTTATGACACCACCGACTATTTCCGGATCGATCAGCGTCTCGGCGACGATGCTGATTTTGACGCGTTGATCGAAGCCGCGCACAAGCGTGGCTTGCGGGTCATTCTCGACGGCGTCTTCAACCATGTCGGCCGCGAATTTCCGGTGTTTCGTCGCACGGTGGCCGCCGGGCCGCAGGCTCCGGATGCGGCGTGGTTTCGGCTGTCCTGGCCGGCCGATCACTCTGAAGGCCAGGAGCCGGACTATGCAACCTTCGAGGGCCATCGTCAGCTGGTGGCTCTCAATCACGACGAACCCGCCGTTGCGCAATATGTGGCTCGCGTCATGCGCCATTGGCTCGAACGCGGCGCTGACGGCTGGCGGCTCGACGCCGCCTATGCCGTTCCACGGCGGTTTTGGGCGCAGGTGCTGCCGCGGGTTCGAGCCGAATATCCCGACGCGTATATTTTCGGCGAGGTTATCCATGGCGACTATGCCGGCTTTGTCCGCGAGACCGGCGTCGATGCGGTCACTCAATATGAACTCTGGAAAGCGATCTGGAGTGCGCTGAACGACCGCAATTTCTTCGAACTGGCCTGGGCGCTGGACCGGCACAATTCCTGGCTCGACACCTTTGTGCCGCTCACCTTCATCGGCAATCACGACGTCACGCGGATCGCGAGCCAGCTTGCCGATGAGAGGCATCTGCCCCACGCCTTGGCCATTCTGATGACGTGCGGCGGCACGCCTTCGATTTATGCCGGCGACGAGCAGGCCTTTCGCGGCATCAAGGAGGATCGTGCGGGAGGCGACGATGCAATTCGCCCCGCCTTTCCGGCAACACCGGCGGATCTTGCGCCCTCCGGCTGGCCGGTCTATCGGCTGCACCAGCACTTGATCGGAATGCGGCGCCGCCACCCGTGGCTGCACACCGCGCGCACGCGCGCGGTGGAGCTTGGCAACGCGCATTTCATCTACGACGCTTCTTATGAGGAGCATCGGCTGCTCGTCGCACTCAACTTGGCGGACGTGCCGATCACACGGTCGCTTCCCCACCTCGGCAACATTCTGGCCGGCGACGCCGCGTGTCATCAAGCCGGATCTTCGCAGACCCAGATGACACTTTCGCCTCACGGCTGGGCGATCTTGGGCTGACATGAATGTCAGCCGGATCATTCAGTGAGTCGCGTCGTCCACGCTTCGGGTCGAGGGCTTGCGCGGCGTTTGTGCTGCTGGACCTATCTCCTGACACGGAACCTGCGTCCATGATCCATCGGGATTCTGTTTGAACGAGTCGCACGACGATGAAGTCGATTTGTCATCGGTTTTCTGAGCATCGGAAGTCCTTGCCAGCACGGGTGCTGTCAGAATGCTCAAGGCGGCAATCGAACCAAAGAAGATCGCGTTGATGATCCGCATATCGGGCTCTCCTTTCGAAGCGGATTTATTTCCAAAAAAGAATGTGGTGAATTTTTGCCGTGATGATTCGCGCGTGGCGGAACCCGAAATCGCCTCTGGTCAGGACTCGCACCGATTATTCGATCACGCTGTCGGCGTGCGTCCGCGGCGTGGACGAACGTAGGAGCCGGTTGACCTGCCCGGCGAGATCTCTCGATTGCGAACGTCGCCGATTTTTTGCGCGCCCTCAGCCGGCGCGCGCGCGGAAGCGAAGGAAAGCCCTTTGGGGATCGGGATCCTCGTCCGCGGCGCGCACCAGGGGCGCGAGGATTTCGTTGGCGAATTCGCGGGCGATCCGTTGCAGGCGTCGCTGATACGATGTCAGCGCAAAATCAATCGCCACCATCGTCTCCATCCCGTTCCGAGCTAAAGATAGTTTTACATATCTAAAGTGTCCATGCGTGTTCGTATTATGTGCACGATGATCCAATCGTTAGGCAGTCAGCGGTCACGCGGATGCACCACCCGACCGCGCCGGATTTACGCGGCCCGGACCTCGGAGAGGAAGCGGTTGACCTGGCCGGCAAGGTCTCTCGATTGCGAGGATAATTGTTCTGCGGCACCCAACACCTGATTGGCGGCAGAGCCGGTGCCGTCGGCCGCCCGCTGGACGCCAGAAATGTTCGAGGTGACCTCCTGGGTGCCGCGCGCGGCTTCCTGGACATTGCGGGATATTTCCTTGGTCGCGGATCCCTGTTGCTGGATGGCGGACGCGATCGCCACGCCGATCTGATCGATCTCGGCGATCACGTCGGCGACGTTCTTGATCGCCGTCACCGTCTCGTCGCTCGCGGTCTGAATGGCCGCGATCTGTTCGGATATTTCGGTGGTGGCCTTCGCGGTCTGGCCGGCCAGGGATTTGACTTCGGACGCGACGACGGCAAAACCCCGTCCGGCTTCCCCGGCACGCGCCGCCTCGATGGTCGCGTTGAGTGCGAGCAGGTTGGTCTGCGCGGCAATGGTCTGGATCAGGGTGACGACGTCGCCGATTTTTTGCGCGCCCTCGGCCAGCGAGCGCGCGGTATCGCCGGTGCGGCGAGCGTTCTCGACGGCGCGAGCGGCGATCTCGGTGGATTGCGAGACCTGACGGCCGATCTCCGCGATCGAGGAGGTTAGCTCCTCCGTGGCGCTGGCGACCATCTGCACGTTGGCCGAGGTCTGTTCCGAGGCCGCGGCGACGACTCCGG
>WNFL01010396.1_pt1 | contig 11818 bp, 8 predicted proteins | sample 5400361 | NCBI WGS metagenome assembly WNFL01 (sample SAMN13153351, study PRJNA577476) | soil metagenome | isolation source: 40 cm soil on Douglas fir-dominated hillslope | place: USA:California | collected 2013-09-17
AGATGCCCGCTTCGAGACGATGGATCACGCGATGCGCACGCGACAGATTCTCCGTCACAACGCCGGCCGCCAGCCCGTAGATCGTGTCGTTGGCGCGTTTGACGACTTCATCTTCGTCGTCGAAGGAAAGCAGGCTCATCACCGGGCCGAAGACTTCCTCGCGCACGATCTTCATGTCGTCGCGGCAATCGGCGAACACAGTGGGCTGCACGTACTGGCCGCGTGCGTAATCGCCGTCGACGATGCGCGCACCGCCCGTTACGAGCCGCGCGCCTTGCTGCTTGCCGCCTTCGATGTAGCCGAGCACCTTGTCGAGCTGCGCGGCGCTGGCCAGCGGCCCGAAGTTGGTCGTTTCGTCCGACGGCCTGCCGATGCGGATACGCTTCACCCGTTCGACGATGCGCGCTTCGAACGCCGGCAGCACCGATCGATGCACGAATACGCGCGTGCCGTTCGTGCACACCTGGCCGGCGCTGAAGAAATTCGCGGTGACGGCGATGTCGGCGGCGCGGTCGAGGTTGGCGTCGTCGAAGACGATCAGCGGCGACTTGCCCCCGAGTTCCATGGTCACTTCCTTGAGCGACGAGCCGCCCGCGAGCGACATTACCTTCTTGCCGGTTTCGACGCCGCCGGTGAACGAAATCTTCGCGATGCCTCCATGCGTGGCGAGCATCGCGCCGACGCGTCCATCGCCCTGCACGACGTTGAACACGCCGGGCGGCACGCCGGCTTCGACATAGATTTCGGCGAGCTTCGATGCCGACAGCGGCGTGACTTCGCTCGGCTTGAAGATCATCGCGTTGCCGGCTGCAAGCGCCGGCGCCGACTTCCAGCACGCGATCTGGATCGGGTAGTTCCATGCGCCGATGCCGGCCGTGACACCAAGCGGCTCGCGCCGCGTATAGACGAACGATTCGGCGCGCAGCGGAATCTGCTGGCCTTCGATCGCGGTGGATCACGTCGGCGCCGGTCACGATATCGACGGCGCGTGTTTCCGCAATCGGCTTGCCCGTGTCGTGCATTTCGAGTTCGGCGAGCGCGTCATTCCGCTCGCGCAGCAGCTCGACGGCGCGGCGCAGGGTGCGCGAGCGTTGCATCGCGGTCATCGCGGCCCACACGCGCTGGCCTTCGCGGGCTGATTGCACCGCGCGGTCGATGTCGGCCGCGCTCGCCTGCTGCACCGTCGCCAGCTTTTCGCCGGTCGCGGGATCGAAGGTGTCGAAGGTTTCGCCGCTTGTGGCGTCGACGTGTCCGCCGCCGATGTAGAGACGTTGCAGACCGTAAGAGGGCATCGTGGTTTCTCCCTGGATGCTGGCGCAGTTGCCTGCGGTAATGATGTGGACGGCCGCTTACGCTTCGGGCGCAAGCAGCATGTCGATGTAGTCGTTCGCGAGGCGCATGGCCGCGCGCGTGTCGAACGGATCGCCGGACAGCGCGCCGCGCAGCCACAGTCCGTCGATCATTGCGGCGAGTCCGCTTGCCGCGCGCCTTGCGGCGTTGCGCGGCAGCGCCTTCGCGAACTCCGCGCACAGGTTCGAATAGAGCCGTCGCGTGTTGACCGTTTGCAGGCGGCGCAGCGCCGGCTCATGCATGCTTTGCGTCCAGAACGCGAGCCACGTTTTCATCACCGGCCCGCTGACCTGCGTCACATCGAAATTCGCCGCGACGATCGCACGCAAACGCGCGCGCGGCTGCGGCTTTGCCGCGAGCCGGCGCCGCGTCGTCGCGGCCCAGAGATCGCGCAGGATGTGGCGCATCGTGGCTTCGAGCAGACCGTCCTTGTCGCCGAAATAGTGGCTGACGATGCCCGTCGAAATGTTCGCGCGCTGCGCGACGGAGGCCAGCGTCGTGCCGGCGAGGCCCGCCTGGTCGATGGTCAGCAGGGTGGCGTCGATCAGTTGCGCGCGACGCACTTCGCGCATTCCACGTTTGGGCATGGCCTCGCCGACGCAATGGAGCATGGATAACGGAAGGCGTCAGGCTAACCGTTTTTTATTGATCGTTCAATCAACAAAAACCGCGTTACGACCCGCTTTGTCGGTTTGGGGAAAGCGCGTGTCGGGTTTTGCACAATCGCCGCAGGGCATGAGGGACTACGCTCGACGAAGCGGTATTCACAGGGATGCCGTGGCGAACAACGTGATCAGACAAACATGGAGACGAAACAATGAGCGGTAATCGTGGTGTCGTGTATCTGGGGCAGGGCAAGGTCGAAGTGCAACCGATCGATTATCCGAAGATGGTCGATCCGCGCGGTCGCGCCATCGGCCATGGCGTGATCCTCAAGGTCGTGTCGACCAACATCTGCGGCTCGGACCAGCATATGGTGCGCGGGCGCACCACCGCCGAAGTCGGCCTCGTGCTCGGCCACGAAATCACCGGCGAGGTGATCGAGGTGGGACGCGACGTTGAGACGCTCAAAGTAGGCGATCTGGTCTCCGTGCCGTTCAACGTCGCCTGCGGGCGCTGCCAGACGTGCAAGGAACAGCACACCGGCGTATGCCTGAACGTAAACCCGTCGCGCGCGGGCGGCGCGTATGGTTATGTGGACATGGGCGGCTGGATCGGCGGCCAGGCCGAATACGCGCTCGTGCCGTACGCGGATTTCAACCTGCTGAAATTCCCGGATCGCGATCGCGCGATGGAAAAGATCCGCGACCTGACGTGCCTCTCCGACATCCTGCCGACCGGTTATCACGGCGCGGTGATGGCGGGCGTGAAGCCAGGCTCGACCGTTTATATCGCGGGCGCAGGCCCGGTCGGCATGGCGGCGGCCGCATCGGCGCGTCTGCTTGGCGCGGCGTGCACGATCGTCGGCGACATGAACGCCGACCGTCTCGCGCATGCGCGCGCGGTGGGTTTCGAAACCGTCGATCTGTCGCGCGATGCGACGCTCGGCGAACAGATTGCGCAGATTCTCGGCAAGCCGGAAGTGGATTGCGCGGTGGACTGCGTGGGTTTCGAGGCGCATGGGCATGGCAGCCACGGCAGCCAGGAGGAAGCACCTGCGACCGTGCTCAATTCGCTGATGGACATCACGAAAGTGGCAGGCGCGATCGGCATTCCGGGCCTGTACGTGACCGACGATCCGGGCGCCGCCGACGCCGCCGCGCGCAAGGGCAGCCTCAGCATCCGTTTCGGCCTCGGCTGGGCGAAGTCCCATTCGTTCCATACGGGCCAGACGCCGGTGATGAAGTACAACCGCAACCTGATGCAGGCGATTTTGTGGGACCGTCTGCCGATTGCCGACGTCGTGAACGTGACCGTGGTGTCGCTCGATCAGGCGCCCGATGGTTATCGGCAGTTCGATGGCGGCGCGCCGCGCAAGTTCGTCATCGATCCGCACGGGTTGCTCAAGCGGGCTGCGTGACAGGAAAAGAAAAGGCCCGCTGTTCTTTCCATCGGGCCTCTTTTCGGTCACGGGGCTAAAAACCGGCTTCGCCTGTTCAACCGCATGCGCCGATTTCGCCGCATGCGGTGCAGAAATCGCAGCCGTCCTTGCGGATCACCGCGTTCGCACCGCATGTCTCACACTTCCTGCCGAGCATCGTCGGCGCCGCGCGCAATGCGATGGATTCGGGCGACGCGTCGTTAGTGTCGCTCTCGCCGCGCTCGTCGTTCAGAAACGTGGATTCGTGTATCGCACCGGTCATATGTCCGCGCGGCAACCGCGCGAGCAGACGCGAAGGCACCTGATTGCCTTCGGCGTCGAGAAAACCGCGACGATGCAGAATCTGCTGGATCGCATAAGCCAGCGCAGCGACTTCCGAGTCGTGCCAGCGTGGCGAATGGTGTCCGTCGAGCCCGCGGTCCCACGACACCTTGCGCAGATCCTGCAGATTACGCGCGACAAAGCCGCCGCGCGCGGCGAGCGACAGCGAGCGCATCGTGGCCGTGATCCATTGCTGCGACTCGTCGCGCTGCCCGGCAGGAATGAAGAATTCGATCGGCCGTTCGATCGTGACCTCCTCGCCGCTGATGCGCCCTGTGACCTCGATGAACGAGACCGCAAGATACAGCGATTTCTTGCCGGCCTGCGTCAGGTATTCGACCTTTTCGATGATTGCGGGCAGCTCGCCGCGAGGACGATGATCGATGGCGACACGCAGCGGATCGAGATCGGCCGCGCCGAGCGACTCGTCCGGCGTCGTTTCAGGCGATACGCTTAGCACCGCGCCGAGCGTATCGTTGGGCCGGTAGGTGGCGAGGCCTTTCAGGCCCCGTTTCCACGCGTCGAAATACAGGCTTTCGAAATCGTCGAACGGATAATCGGCGGGGACGTTCACCGTCTTCGAGATCGACGTGTCGACGAACGGCTGCACGGCCGCCATCATGTCGAGGTGATCGCGTGCGGACATTTCGAGCGCGCTGACGAAATAGTCGGGCAAGGCGTCGACGTTCCCGCCCAGCTCGCGATACAGGCGCCACGCATGATCTTCGACCGCAAACGACTGACGGCTGCCGTCCGCCATGACCTTCATGCGCGTATAGGTCCACGAAAATGCGGGCTCGATGCCGTTCGATGCGTTGTCCGCGAACGCGAGGCTCACCGTGCCGGTGGGGGCGATCGACAGCAGATGACTGTTGCGGATACCGTGCTGGCGGATGGCCTTCCTGATGTCGTCGGGCAGGCGCGATGCGAACGTGCCCGCTTCCAGATACTGCGCGGCGTTGAACAACGGGAACGCGCCGCGCTCGCGCGCGAGTTCGACCGACGCGCGATACGCCTCGTCGCGCATCAGACGCGCGACCCGTGCGGCGAAATCGCGGCCTTCCTGCGAGTCGTAGCGCAGGCCGAGCATGACGAGTGTATCGCCAAGGCCGGTCAGACCGACACCGATGCGGCGCTTGGCGGCTGCCTCGGCGCGTTGCTCCTCGAGCGGCCATAGCGTGACGTCGAGCACGTCGTCGAGAAAGCGCACCTGCGTGCGGGTTCGCTGCGCGAGCGCGTCCCAGTCGAACGACGGCGTGCCGCCGTGCATCTGCGCGAACGGATCGATGACGAAGCGCGCCAGGTTCAGCGGCCCGAGATTGCAGCAGCCGTAGGCCGGCAGCGGTTGCTCGCCGCACGGATTGGTGGCGCGGATCGTTTCGATTGCGCGCAGGTTGTTGTCGTCGTTCATCCGCGAGATGAACACGACGCCCGGTTCGGCGACGTCATACGTCGAACGCATGATCATGTCCCAGATCGCGCGCGCGGGCTTCTCCGCATAGACCCAGTAGCCGTCGTCGCGCTGCCGCAGATCGCCGGCCGCGCGGAACGCGGGCGAGGGCTCCGCGCGATGCACGAGCTGCCACGGCTGATCGTTTTCGACGGCACGCATGAATTCGTCGGTGACGGCCACCGACACATTGAAATTGTTCCAGCGCCCTTTCGAATGTTTCGCCTCGATGAATTCGAGCAGGTCGGGGTGATCGCAGTCGAGCACCGCCATCTGTGCGCCGCGCCGTGAACCCGCGCTTTCTACCGTGCGGCACGACGCATCGAAGACGTCCATATAACTGCACGGCCCGGACGCCGACGAGCTGGTGGTGTGAACGCGCGCGCCTTTAGGGCGAATGGCGGAGAAGTTATAGCCGACGCCGCCGCCGCGGCGCATCGTTTCGGGGCAAGCCCTGTTCATCGACGCCCTGGATCGAATCGCCGACCGGTTGCACGAAGCAGTTGATCAGCGTGGCGGCGAGGCCGCTGCCCGCGGCGCTCATGATGCGGCCGGCGCCGAGTGCACCATGCCGCAGGTTGTCGAAGAAGCGGGCCTCGATGGTTTCGCGCAGCGCTTCCGGCTCCGCCATCGCGACACCGCGCGCCACGCGCCGGTATATGTCGTCGACGGTCTGCTCGTCGCCCTTGGCGTATTTTTCGAGCATCACGTCGAGAGAGAATTGCTGCGGCGCAATCGATAGAATCGGATCATTTTCAGCCATGGTCGCGTTCCGGACGGCATTGCACGGATGATGCAGTGCGCGGGTTAAAGGCGGATCGACACCGGGCAGCGCGCAGGGCGCACAAAGACACGGTGCAGCGATTCATCTCACGGTACCGCACACCGGCGTTCACCGCAATCGCGGCGGCTGGAGGGATTGCTGAAGGTCAGAAGAGAAGCGCGATGTCAGGATGGCAGCATCGCCAGGCCCGTGTGCGCCGCAGCGGGAATCGTATGCGCGAGCGGTGCGACCTGCTTGCGCCGTTCGCGGGTCGGCGCGGTGCCGAACGCGTCGCGATAGCTCTTGCTGAAATGACAGGCTGACTGGAAGCCGCATGCCATCGTGATATGCATGATCGACATATCCGTTTGCAGCAGCAGTTCGCGCGCACGCCGCAGACGCAAGGTGAGGTAGTAATGCGTCGGCGTCATGCCGAGATGCTCGCGGAAGAGGCGTTGCAGCTGCCGCTGCGACATGTTCGCGAGCCGCGCCAGTTCTTCGCGCGACAGCGGTTCTTCGATGTTGTTTTCCATCAGCGAGATGACTTCGAACAGCGACTTGTTCGCCGAACCCAGCCGCGCGACGAGCGGCATGCGCTGCTGGGCGCTGGTGTCGCGCACATGTTCGACGATGAACTGCTCGGCGATCTGCGTGACGCGCGCGGTGCCCACGCGAGCCGCGATCAGGTTCAGCATCATGTCGAGCGGCGCGACGCCGCCGGTGCACGTCACGCGGTCACGGTCGATCACAAAGAGTTCTTTCAGGAAGCGCGTGTCGGGAAACTCTTCCTTGAGCGCCGACATGTTTTCCCAATGGATCGCGCACGCATAACCGGCAAGCAGGCCGGATTTAGCGAGCGCATAGGTGCCGGTACACAGGCTTCCCAGTGCGACGCCGGCGCGCGCAAAGCGGCGCAACGTCGACAGATGGGCAGGGGTCGTTTCGCGTTGCACGTCGATGCCGCCGCACACGAACACGATATCCGGCTGACCAACACATTCCGCCGGACCCGTGTCGACGCCAAGGCCGTTGCTCGCCGTCACCATGCCTCCACCCGGGCTGATGATGGACCACCGGTAAAGCGGTTGTCCGCTCAGGTAATTCGCCATGCGCAGCACTTCGATCGCGTTCGTGAACGCAATCATCGTGAAGTTGGGCAGCGGCATGAACGCGAAGTGCGAAAGCGACGCGGTACGGTCGGGCGACATGGGGTGGACGTTTCCTTCGACTCTTTAATGTTGCAGCCGTCGTGGGGAATGACGGGCTAATCATTCTGGGTTCGAGCGCAACAAGCATGCCATACGGCGAAACCCTGGCATCGCTGCCGTTTGCCGTCTGAAAGTTCGAACGGGCGCACCGCCGCTGTGCGCGCGAGGCACTGTTGGCGGGCGCGACGCGCACGCAGGCAGTGCGATTACATTGCAGTGCAGCATGCGCAATTAAATGGACGCCGCGGTTTCGTGGCCATGCGATCAGCACGATCGTGCGCCAGGCAGCGACTTGTCCAAAACGGACTCGAATGGCGGAAAAGGCAAAGAACGCGTCTGAATTCGTAAATTGGCGTTCCGGGCGAGAGAGAAGAATAGAGCCGTCGGTAGCCGCTGCCGGCAGGCCAGCCAAAGGATGGCGAGAGGCCCGCCCCGCGAGCATGCAACGCATTCCATGACTAACGGACGCCCCATGTCGAACGCCAATCCTTTCTTCACGCAGTTTTTAGCGGAACGCGACGCGCCGGTGCGCAGCGCGCTTCTCAAGGAACTCGAGCGCCAGCAGTCGCAGGTCGAGCTGATCGCGTCGGAAAACATCGTGTCGCGCGCAGTGCTCGAAGCGCAAGGCTCGGTGCTGACGAACAAGTATGCCGAAGGCTACCCCGGAAAGCGTTACTACGGCGGTTGCGAATTCGCCGACCAGGTCGAATCGCTGGCGATCGATCGCATCAAGCAGCTGTTCAAGGCCGGCTTTGCGAACGTCCAGCCGCATTCGGGCGCGCAGGCCAATGGCGCCGTGATGCTGGCGCTGACCAAACCGGGCGATACCGTGCTCGGCATGTCGCTGGATGCGGGCGGACACCTGACGCACGGCGCAAAGCCCGCGTTGTCGGGCAAGTGGTTCAACGCCGTGCAATACGGCGTGGATCGCGAAACGCTGCGCATCGACTACGACCAGATCGAAGCGTTGGCGCAGGAACACAAGCCGGCGCTGATCATCGCCGGTTTCTCGGCATATCCGCGCGCGCTCGACTTCGCGCGCTTCCGTGCGATTGCCGACAGCGTCGGCGCCAAGCTGATGGTCGACATGGCGCACATCGCCGGCGTGATCGCGGCCGGGCGCCATCCGAATCCGGTCGAACACGCGCACGTCGTGACATCGACGACGCACAAGACATTGCGCGGCCCGCGCGGCGGCTTCGTGCTGACCAACGACGAAGACATCGCAAAGCGGATCAATTCCGCGGTGTTTCCCGGCCTGCAGGGCGGTCCGCTGATGCATGTGATCGCTGGCAAGGCGGTCGCCTTTGGCGAAGCGCTGCAGGACGACCTCAAGACCTACATCGATAACATGCTGGCGAACGCCCAGGTCTTAGGCGAAATGTTGAAGGACGGCGGCGTCGATCTCGTCACGGGCGGCACGGACAACCATCTGCTGCTCGTCGATCTGCGTCCGAAGGGCTTGAAGGGCACGCAGGTCGAGCACGCGCTCGAGCGCGCCGGCATCACCTGCAACAAGAACGGCATTCCGTTCGATACCGAGAAGCCGACGGTCACGTCCGGCATCCGTCTCGGCACGCCTGCGGGCACGACGCGCGGCTTTGGCGTGAGCGAGTTCCGCGAAGTCGGCCGGTTGATTCTCGAAGTATTCGACGCGCTGCGCAATCACCCTGATGGTGACGCCGCCACGGAGCAGCGAGTGCGCCGCGAGATTTTCGCGCTGTGCGAGCGCTTTCCGATTTACTGATCCGCCGACGACGCTACGCGAAAGCCGCAGCGACCCCACACGCCAGAACTTACGGAGCATCGAATGAGCAATCTGCATCAGAACAGCATCATCATCGACGGCCTGAACATTTCGAAGTTCGACCGCTCGGTGTTCGAGGACATGAGAAAGGGCGGCATTACCGCGGCGAACTGCACGGTGTCGGTGTGGGAGAGTTTCGCAAAGACCGTCGACAATATCGCGCAGATGAAACAGCAGATCCGCGAGAACAGCGAGCTGCTGACGCTGGTGCGCACCACCGACGATATCGCGCGCGCCAAGAAGGAAAACCGCACCGGCGTGATTCTCGGCTTCCAGAATGCACACGCGTTCGAAGACAACCTCGGCTATATCGAAGCATTCGCCGACATGGGTGTGCGTGTCGTGCAGCTTTGCTACAACACGCAGAATCTTGTGGGCACCGGTTGCTATGAGCGCGACGGCGGCCTGTCGGATTTCGGCCGCGAAGTGATTACCGAAATGAATCGCCTCGGGATCATGGTCGATCTGTCGCACGTGGGCGGCAATACGTCTTCGGAAGCGATCGCGTTCTCGAAGAAGCCTGTGTGTTACTCGCATTGCCTGCCGTCGGGTCTCAAGGAGCATCCGCGCAACAAGAGCGACGAACAGCTGAAGGAAATCGCCGACGCCGGCGGCTTTGTCGGCGTGACGATGTTCGCGCCGTTCCTTAAGCGCGGCATCGATGCGACGGTCGAAGACTATATCGAAGCCATCGATTATGTCGTGAACCTGATCGGCGAAGACACGGTCGGCATCGGCACGGACTTCACGCAAGGCTACAGCGTCGATTTCTTCGACTGGCTCACGCACGACAAGGGCCGCTATCGCCGTTTGACGAACTTCGGCAAGGTCGTGAATCCGGAAGGCATCCGCACGATCGGCGAGTTCCCGAACCTCACCGCCGCGATGGAGCGCGCGGGCTGGAGCGAGACGCGCATCCGCAAGATCATGGGCGAAAATTGGGTGCGCGTGTTCCGCGACGTCTGGGGCGCATAAAAGAACGTTGATTGCCATTCATTGAAGCGCGACGGGCGCCGCCACGAGCGCCCGCGCAACCCGCAGCTCACCCCACGGAGTTACCTCGCGATGCAACCGCAACTGCCGATCGACGTCGATCCGAACACCGGCGTCTGGACCACCGACGCACTGCCGATGCTGTACGTGCCGCGCCATTTCTTCACGAACAATCACACGGCGGTCGAAGAAGCGCTGGGCCGCGACGTGTATGCGGAAATTCTCTACAAGGCCGGCTATAAGTCCGCTTACCACTGGTGCGACAAGGAAGCGAAGCAGCACGGCATCAGCGGCATGGCCGTGTTCGAACATTACCTGAAGCGTCTTTCGCAACGCGGCTGGGGCATCTTCAAGATCGTCGAAGCCGATCCGGCGAGCGCGCGTGCGCGCATCGAATTGCATCACTCGTCCTTCGTGCTGGCGCAGCCGGACAAGCACGGCAAGCTTTGCTACATGTTCGCGGGCTGGTTCGCCGGCGCGATGGACTGGGTCAACGATGCGACCGAGGCGGGCAAGAACGCGCCGCGTTCGCAGTCGAAGGAAGTGCAGTGCGCAGCGGAAGATCACGCGCATTGCGTGTTCGAAGTGTCGCCGATCGTCAAGTAAATCACGCTTAACCCGAACACCGCCCGAGGTCGTCCGCGATGCGTTACCCGAATCTGTTCAAACCCTTGACGCTCAACAAGCTCACGCTGCGCAACCGCATCGTCAGCACCGCGCACGCCGAGGTCTATGCCGAACCGGGCGGCCTGCCCGGCGACCGCTATATCCGCTATTACGAAGAGAAGGCGAAAGGCGGTGTGGGGCTTGCCGTATGCGGCGGATCGAGCCCGGTATCGATCGACAGTCCGCAGGGCTGGTGGAAGTCGGTCAATCTTTCGACGGACAGGATCATTGATCCGCTCGGGCGTCTTGCGGAAGCGATGCATCGCCATGGCGCGAAGATCATGATTCAGGCGACGCACATGGGCCGCCGCTCGGCGTTTCATGGCGAGCACTGGCCGCATCTGATGACGCCTTCTGGCGTGCGTGAACCGGTGCACCGTGGCAACGCGAAGATTATCGAGGTCGAGGAAATCCGCCGCATCATCGGCGATTTCGCGGCTGCGGCGAAGCGCGTGCAGCAGGCCGGCATGGACGGCATCGAGATTTCGGCGGCGCACCAGCATCTGATCGATCAGTTCTGGAGCCCGCGCACGAATTTTCGCACCGACGAATGGGGCGGCTCGCTTGAGAACCGTCTGCGCTTCGGCGTGGAAGTGCTCAAGGCCGTGCGTGAAGCGGTAGGTCTCGATTTCTGCGTCGGTTTGCGCATGTGCGGTGACGAATTTCATGAAGACGGTCTCGATCACCAGCAGCTTAAGGAAATCGCGCAGGCGATGTCCGAAAGAGGTTTGATCGATTACGTCGGCGTGATCGGTTCCGGCGCGGACACGCACAATACGCTCGCGAACTGCATGCCGCCGATGGCGTTGCCGCCGGAGCCGTTCGTGCATCTTGCTGCGGGCATCAAGTCGGTGGTCAAGCTGCCGGTGATGCATGCGCAAAGTATCCGCGATGCAGGGCAGGCCGAACGTCTGCTGGCCAACGGCATGGTGGATCTGGTCGGCATGACGCGCGCGCAGATCGCCGATCCGCACATGGTCATCAAGATTCGCGACGGCCGCGAAGACGAAATCAAGCAATGTGTCGGCGCGAACTATTGCATCGACCGCCAGTACAACGGCCTCGACGTGCTCTGCGTGCAGAACGCCGCGACCTCGCGCGAAGCGACGATGCCGCATGTGATCGAGAAAACGCGTGGACCGCGCCGCAAGGTGGTGGTGGTCGGCGCAGGACCCGCGGGCCTTGAAGCGGCACGCGTCGCGCGTTCGCGCGGTCATGA